>Ga0187777_10002179_pt1 | contig 12578 bp, 12 predicted proteins | sample 1015_Q2_SP5_10_M_FD_132416 | JGI IMG/M metagenome (GOLD analysis project Ga0187777, IMG submission 132416) | Tropical peat soil microbial communities from peatlands in Department of Meta, Colombia - 1015_Q2_SP5_10_MG | ecosystem: Environmental > Terrestrial > Soil > Wetlands > Peat | place...
CAATGACTCCAGCTTCAAATTGCGACGCTCTATATCCTCTATTGCCAAGATTGTCTAGGATCTTATTCAGGTCAGCCATAAGAAAGAATACAACACTAGCATCGCTGAAAAGAGATTGTCCTAAGCAAAGATACCCCGATATATCCCTGGAAACTGTGCTCTTGAGTTGTTGAAGAGATTCATTACAACGATCAAAAAAATATGATCCGACATATAATCCTTGTACATCGTTTGCTATAAAATAGATATGGATGTTACTGTCATTGTAATTATTACGGTTTTTATTTTCAAGAATATCCAGCGGCATACCTCGCGTCGAGTAGTGAAGTATGTTGGATAATTGTTTAAAGGAAATAGGTTGCCTAGAAAATTTGCGAGATGACCCGCGAAGCAGAATAGTCTCTCCGAGAGTAGATCCATGGGGAGAAGTTTCAAAACTTAGTGGTTTTAGATATATGTGCTCTGCTTTGTTACTCGAGGTTTGTTTAAGGTTGGGCGCAGCCCTAACCCAATTGATGACCTCTTCTTTTGTGTGTAAGTATGAAGCTTTATGTATTTTCCAAATTTCAGGATAGTCTACTTCGTTTCTTGACAGTGATACAATCTTAGGAATAGATGGATCCTCACTTTCTTCCTCTTTGATCACGGGAACTGATCCTATGGATGGATTGCCACCTAGTGGAGCCAGAATAATAGCAGCTTCTTGGTTATCATCAATTCTGAGCAGGTAATTTACTCCTTCATCCACAAAACCCAAGATCAGATGTACAGAACAGTTGATGGAGTAACATGTCGCTAGAAGGTTGGCAGCAATAACGCCAGAGTCCCAAAACCAATGACGATATGAACGAGATTGATACTTCCATGCATTTCTCCAAGCGAATGAAGTAAAAGCAATAGTAATTGGTGAACGCATTATATTATCGTTATCACCTGTTGCTCTTGCTAAATTAGCGCGATAGTCACCACTTCGTACCTCTGCAAGAGTAAAGTTTCCAGGACAAAAGTGGTAAACACCAGCCTTCAACCCAGGTATATCTTGACAAATTAAATATAGCTCTATAGGATAAAGGGCACCTGTAGCAGATGCAGCACGCATATAGTAAGTGCCATAATCAAATTTCAATACTCTTGTAATACCAGCTGCAAAGAACAATATTTCTGCAAGGTTCTTCATTTCTAATACAACGGTTTTATTTCTACTGGTTTGGGTGTTACCAATACAGGCTAGTGCTCCTTCAGTAGGCTGTGGAAAGTCCTTGGGAAGTGATATTGATGGCAAGGCGGAATATACCTTAAAGGGCAGAGGTTTATTATTCCAGTCAAGATAGTGTCGTGACAGTTGTATACTGATTTCAGAGTGTTTTGTTTCTTCATGATATTCTTTAGCATGATTGATTTCTTTGTTCACAGGTTTGGATATAATTTCGGAAGCATAAATTTGTACATTTTTCCCACATACTTACTACTTAAAGTAAACCATTATACTAGATCTACTCACCTAATTCCAGTGGTTGAGTACTCTAATCAGTAGGCGGACTGAGCAAAGACATCATGGTCCCATGAGATAGTGCAGGCTTTATCTATGTGAATGTCTAAGCGCCTCGCGATATGTTTGATCCAGACAGAAAGTGTTAAAGTAATTTACGATATTCTATCTTTTTTATAGAGTTTCTAAATTCAGTAAGCTCATCGATCGTAGGACTTCCTCTGGTTTCTTCTTTTGTCACTTTTAACGCACCGGACAGATTAGCTAGAAATATTGATTCAAGATCGTCTTTTCCTAAAATTTTCATTGCACAAAAAGTGCCAATGAATGCATCACCGGCACCGACTGTGTTTATCCTTTTTAAGCGTCTTTCTACTAGATCTACAGTTGGTATTAAAATCACGTCTCCATTGTTTCCAAAAATACAGCCTTTTTCCCCTCTAGTTACTATTACTTTCAGATTATTTTTCTTCATGGACAGTTTGTTACATCCAGATAAGGGGTCACAAATACCTGACATCAAGGAACACTCAGATTCATTTAGGATCAGAAAATTGACGTTATCTATAACATCCATGATATTTTCGATTCCGCATGAGGATAGTAAACCTGGTGCCCATACCACTATTTTTTGATTCGCCGCACTCATAACAATTAATTTCTTGGCGACTGCTATTGGTGGGTCGACAACAGTCACAAGTGGTGCTTCCGCGATATACGTTAACATATTTTTTGACTCTAGTGTCCTATCATTCAGGATATCGTTTGCCTGTCGGAACGTCATCACAGTATTTCTACCCTCTGAATCAACAATGATATATGCTTGACCAGACGGACCTCTAGTAAATTGAATGAGATTGGTTAAGATACCTTGATTTCTTAGTACTTCTAGCTGTTTGTCTGCTATAAAATCTGAACCTAATGCACCGAATAATGCCACTTTGTGCTTCCCGAGAATTCTGGATGATGCCACGGCCACATTTGCGCCTTTTCCTCCTAGGATATCGATTATCCTCTCAATCTTAATTTCCTCTCCTTCTATTGGAAATCTCTTCACAAATATGGTTTTATCCCAATTTATGACACCTGTAACGATATGACTTATAGTCATTTAATATCTCTAATGTAAAAAATTTAATATGTCTTTGTCGTGTTGCATGCACCAAAATCGTGTAACCAATATTAACGCAGAAGTTGACGAATATGTTTACGCACAATCAAAGCACCCAAGTAACATGCAGATTTAATACCGATCAAGATCCAAATGAGTGTACGGTTGCCTATGCCGAATACAAATACGATAATAAAGAAGAGAAAAAGATTTGCAACGCCGTGTTACGCTGGGAGAATTGCTAAAAGTTGTGATGAGAAAAGAATGATCCGATGTCGAATATTGACAGGATCAAAATAAGCTCACTCTACACTCCAACGTATGACACGTGGTAGGCTCATAGCTGGATTACATAGCGCGCCCTCCATTTGGGACGCTTTCGGTGGAACTCAAGCCTGAAAAATCCTCACGTTGTTATGGAGATGCAGAGACCGGCCTGATACTAACATGCAATTCGAGTACGTATACAGTAGTAGTAATAAAATGGATCCGATCATATCTCATGGTTTTTTCACATATGGTTACTTACCGTGATACTCTTCTCGCAACAGGCTACAGGAAGGATAGCGTAATTGAAATGTAATGATATTATAAAGCATTGTTACTATAAAATAGGTGGAAGGTGATCGTACAGATGTTTTACTCGAACAGATCACCGACAATAACAGATTGGGAGGCGGTAACCATGGTCAACATATCAATTATCAGTTATTCTAAAAGTCAGGCAAATCCAAACGGACGACCGACTATACTTCATATATTTTTTAATGAGAGATTAACTGAGAGCGGTAAGCAGACAATCCAAAGCATTTGGGCTTTCCTGGACTTGTAACACTGTGAAGTATGTGAGTATGTTTTTAATGATATTTCTGCAGACGGTAAATATCTTCATGCTATGATGACTCATATCTCTATCCTACATAAACAAGTCCAATGGAAGCGCGTCGGCTGTGACGTTGCAAAGAGATTTCGCAGATAAAAATAATGACAAATTGACAGGACAAATTAGCATATCAACATTAAAGAAGATAAAGAGCATATTAAATTACTACATGCATCGCATCAAAGATGCTAATTAGGCTAAATTAACGGTAGTTGTAATGATCTCCCAAAGAGACTAATCATGAAAAGATAATCTTAACACAGCCATCAGACGTCACATTGAGGTCATATTCCAGTTACCACTACGTGATAGCTCGTTGAGCTAGGCCGGGTTTATCTTACCTCATGTTAGCTTCAACGCGCAGGAACAATGAACTAATACTTGATAATGTAGCCAAGCTAAAAAAAAGGAATATTGTCAAGGATCGCGATGTAGTCTTAAGATACCATGGCCAGCACCATTTAGTAATGGAGCGGAAGTTTTTGATCATTGTTTCATTCTATTTCGTATTTACGAGCCATTTTTCACGTTGCAATAGGCTAAGAAAGTTTTGATGCAGTACCAAAGAGAAATGTGAGTCATCCTTCTTGCATTATTAAATCTAGACCTTTCAGCATTGTTTGTATTGTCCTTAATTCTTTCTAATACTATCCACGGTATTTTCAAGTAACCCAAGACATCACCGTCAATTATTCCGGGCAGATGCTGGATGTTAGGGACATAGTTGCTTACGATGTTAAGACCTTGCATCCCCACCTCTATTTTGATTTATCACAATTGATTTGTCTGTTAGGTCTGATCGTAAAGATCATTTTCGGAAATTATCTCTATCGCATAAGACACATTTACCATATTGGAATGCCCTACCGCACTTGGTACTCCCACATTCATATATAACTCCGCATGTACGACACTGATGGGAACACGAGCTATGAATCTGAATCTGCAAATTTCACACCACCTTGACCAATAAGAAGTATAAAACTATTATGAACCAATCTTCTGGTTCAGTATTTAATCCCCCTTATCTGAGAGTAAGTAGACCATTGATAAGCTAGGTGGCAACGCGGCTTACCAACGCTACCAGAAATAGACATTAGGTCTGCTCCCTTTCTCGCAATATACTTCTCTACTGGTCTCAATGAGCTTCCTGGAATATCATCTGGAGTCTTGTCTGTTCGTTTTACCAGCGTGTGCGTCGCTTATCATTTTCAATATATTTTCTATTAGCGTGAAGTGGTGCTCTTCCTTCTCCATAGAAATTCTCAAGATATGATCGTTCAAGGGAAAGGATGCAAGTTTTATTCGATCTCTTTCTGAAAAGCTATATATAGTCTTGCCAAACTCTGCATCAAAATCTTTTCTCATTTCACTCCTCAGAGCAAAACCCAAGAATAGTTTTGAAGAATCTGCTTTATTCTCCAGTGGGTTTACGCCTTCTCTCATACCACCGGCTATAAGTTTTCCCATTTTATTTATAACGCCTGCAAAGCGTATTTTTGGGCTGAGAGCAAAAATATCGTTACAGAGATCTGTAAATTGGCGATTACTAGAAGCCAAGCCTCATCAAATTAAAGATTTGAACATGGTTTTTATGTTTTTTTCGCTGGCTGCAGTATCACCTGGTAGAGTCAAATCGGAGTAGTAATATGAATGCGTGATAGAGGGATTGATATGCCTGCTGCAATAGTATTACTGTCTCCTTAACTCTAAATGGAGCCTATTTCACACTAAAGGACGATGATCCAATATTAACTAACCCAGAGTCCATGCGCAATTATGCCGCTGCTTATGCTGTATGTATTCTCTACTACTCTCTATGATACTCCTGAATCTGAAATAGCTCTATCTAAATAATTTCCTGAAAGAATATCTAAAATAGCTTCAGACAAGGAGTTGATACTGATCATTGATCAGGATAAAGTAGAGTATGTCCTCTGACATCTATAGGTAATGTGTGGTTTATCACAAAATGCATTTAAACCTACAAAGAAAAGCTTGGCTTTTTCATGAAAATCTCATTTGTGGATACATAACGATGCTTTCAGGGGTCCGATTTTATATAGAACTAGTAATAGAAGTAAAGGATATAATATCAAAACGCACCTATTGACTGATATGAATATATGTATCATTGGACTTAGCGAGTCGCCTTGTACTTTCATTACATTATTTTTGCTTTTCTCAATATTTTTTGCATTTACTGGACTTCAGCACGTATCTGCAATTCATGGTGTTCTCAAAGGATGAAAAACCATTTGGAGTATCGTATGATGATTGGGTTGCCAAATATTGGAATTGGGACCTTGGATTGAATACACATCAAATCGCTCCTAAACAAGGAGGATGTGTAGTTAATAATTCAAATTTAATGGTTATGCTTCTTGAAACCGAAATCGATAGTTCTCGGCATATGACATGCAACATTTCGTCTAAGCAGGGTATCATGATACCTCTATGGATTCTGCACCTCAATGCAACATATTTTCATATGGTCCATAAAGTGATGCTATTTTTATAACTTTCTTCGTAACAAGAAAGAGTCCTCTTCCTTCTGCAGATAGCTGTTAAAACAAAACTCCATAGAACTTCATAGTTGAAAGCATCGCCACCTCAACGCATGGTACATCGTACGTATATGCGTGTATATGCTCGGCAATTACTTGGTAGTGTTAGTCTCAGGTGCGCACCTAGGAAGTCCGTTTGGGTCGGTGACCAAGTGAGACCCAGGATTACAAGTCCAGGTGCGGGCGTACGTTTCCTGCGTTACAATTATCGTTGCTGCCACTGCAAGTATCGCAAAAGCGACGAATGATGCCAGAACAACTTTATTGTTTATCATAAACTCTCATACAGCAAATATGCCAATAAGGGTTTCTCAGCATACTCACGCCTTTATGCGGTTACCCACTTTCCCATCCCTCAATGCCCCACAGCTATTAGCTCTTCAGAGATATTCCTCTAATGGATTCCGATTTTATAGGAGAAAGCTTTCCTGTTCCTAGTCCTGATCTCATGATCTGGAGCTAGGGATGCTCGTCTCGCCTCCGTGTGGATCCAAGAAGCATCTGTGTAAAATATACTGGCTAGGTCACGTGTACCAAGACCATCGAGAATTTATGTAATATTCTCGACTAAATTTATCATCGTTGAATTAGCTATTTCGAAGCCGAGGGTACATTATCTCCCAATCTAGTGAATAGAAAAATATTCCATAAGATGCCACGTCAGCTTCCTCCCTCCGAGCAATGCCTCTCATTGGAACGCCTCTACTTCCCTTTGAGCTCACTATGACGGTATCCTTATGCTGCACAGTAGCTATTACAGGATGACCGTTGGCAGTTTTAGCCATTTTTCTCAACTGTTTTAGCTCGTGACCTTTCAGGCGAGGAATCTTGCTGCTTGATTTCACTTGTATTAGCCACTTATCTGAGCCTTGGGTTGCAATAAGATCTGCTGGTCCTCTACTTCCGCGAGACAGTTGTACATCCCAGCCACAAGACTGTAGGTAAAATGCAACCACAAATTCTGCTTCTCTACCAAATCTGCTCCATGAATAGGAAAGCAAACACTCGGAAATTGAATGCTATATAGCTATATTGGTTCCTCTCAAAAGTGATTAATATTATGGTCAAGAAAATGTAATGCTGTCAACGCAGGTAGTTGATGGAAGAGCGAGCACATCTTCCTGGGAGAGACCCTGTCTGGACGGTGCTCTAACGTTGATAACTTCGAAGGGATTAAAGAAACTGCCCTTCTATCTGTCAAATCGTTATCTGCCACATGGGCTGGGAGGTGTCTGTAGACTGGTTCTGGCAGCAGCAGACACCCCCCCATTTTTCATAGCATTTACTGGTTCCGCTACCACACAGAAGTGTTGTCGGAGTACTTGATGGCTCGTTATATCCGACTACCAGGAGGTTCATAATGGGTTAGTCCAGGGTAGTGCAGGTGGAACACACGTGAGGAGCTGCAACAAGAGAAAAAGATGGAGCGTAGCTAGGGCAGGATTTCGATAAATATGCAAAATTGCGAGACTACTATCAGTTACGGACAGCGGTCGCATCTGCAATTGGGAACTTCGCAGTAGACAAATCTAAAGTGCCCGCTCGCCAGTCCCATTGTGCACCTGTGGCTTTGACACAGAGGTCAAGATTGTTTTATACTGCCTCAATTAACCGAAATATTTGATCTCTACGCTGTTTAGTCGAGATCAGGGGTGTCTATCGAACGTATAGGCTTTCGTGATAGGCACTCCCTACTCCAATAAATCAGTGATATTCTACAACGCATTCCCTCAATCGAATACCCGTCGTTTGAGACCTTACTTGAGTATATTCTTCCCAGTTTCCGAATGGAACAATCAGTATTATGTTGGTCAAAGATTTGAATTCATCGTGAAGGATAAAGGAGAGTTATCGCTTAAGCCGGTTGATAAAACATAATCCCAAATGGCGATTTAGCGATGAGCGTATGTTTTAAAAGGATGACATATACCTAGTCTAGAAGCTTCTCTTATGCCGTTACCCTAACAGGTAAAGCAGTTTTTCCGTCCTTATTATCACCTGGTAATACTTATTAATTCATGAACGCCTTTTATCAGGTGTTGTAATTTAGGAATCTTCTAGTTGGCTGTGTTATGATGATTTGTACATTTGGCGATCCCGTGAATCTGCATTTTTAGAGGAAAGTGTTAATTCTATCAAGTTGGCGGCACTGATATTCGATCTATTTGTTGCTGCGTTTGCGTATTTGTATTGGCTGCTTCTAGAATTTTCACAAGATGGAGTTACATGGTCCCAAGCACTATCGAATATTGAGATTCAGCTTTGATTGGTATAAAAAGTGGAATGTCCTGGACTATTTGTTGTCAATCGGTCTTTGGTTTCGAGACATATTTAAAAAAAATGATATACTAACATGCATGATAAATTGAAATTATCATTTACTACCGTTTAATATATCGTATTGACAAAATATACAAATGCCTGTCGTCTTCTCGGATTCCTCCAGAAGGTGACCACAGGACACACATTTCTCCTGTAACAACAATTCGTGATTAATAGTAAATCCACAGCTACGACATATCAAGCCGCAAGTGTGGTAATGTAATGGCGCATTACAATTTTTGCAGCGCATCTAAGTTTCACTAATTCTATCTCACGGTCAATGGAAGACCAGTAGAAGAGCTAGTTGAAGACCTGTCGACAAGCGACATGGACTACTGCTCCGTGCCTATTTTACTTTCGTAAGCAATATTTGTTATAAATCATAAATGCTGCTTACTGACGCTCAGGTCGTTGAGTTGTTGAACCCAAATTAAAGGTCGAAGCACTCAAAAGATCAACTTCAAATCCATAAGTGAAGTCTTCTGCAAAGCTGGGTCGGCCTGACCCGACTCGACTCCTTTGTGTCTCCTCAAAAGTGTCTCTAATATCTCTCTGTTCTTCACAAGGAACTTCCTCAAGTTCGTAATATTGCAAGAGATAGTTTTCGAAATTAAGTACTTGGCAGGCATACGATTTGTTGATACTGCATAGTGTCATGGCAGTAAACTACGGCCGTCCTTGAGTTTTCTCCATATGTATAGTGATTCAAACTTTCTAGACTGTTTATTTAGAGTCGAAAACTTCTCACTCTTATCACAAACTATCTCCTATCTCCAATATTTAATTGATCAATCTCTCGTCTTGCGTGGCAGCTAAAAAGGTCGTGAAAACCATTTCGAGCAGTAGCTGTTTCGGTAGAAGAAATGTTGATTCAACCCAGTAAGGAGTTCTAGATAAAGGAGATTTAGAAGGTGTATTTGGTGTCTGCCGCATTATATTAAATATTTTGATGTGAAATGTGAAAAAAGGTTTTAAGAATATGTAGTAGAGGAAACCTCCAATAATGCGCTTTATTTATAAATGCTGCCGGTGTGACATGACACTGATGGTTCTCATACACAAGAACTTGTAAATGTGAATGGAATGAAGACCTGAAGAATGAGTCAAAAGAAAAATAAGAAAGATGTGATCGACGTGATACTTGAACGCTTAGACAATATAGACAGAAAGATAGTCGAAATAGAACATATGATTAGTGATATTCTAAGAGACAAGAGAATTCGATATAGAACAGATGATTAGTGTCAGTACGTTTCTATGCAGAAAGAGCAATATTCATAACATGGCAAAATATGGTATTATTAAATAGCATAACTGAAATAATACAGAACAGAACCAGGTGTGGGTATCACCTATCTGTGTAATCCATACAGACCAGGAACGAATGAATTTGAGGATTGTCGGACTCTGAGTTGAAGATGCAAAAAAAGCTCCGCAGTTCTAACACTATTACAGCACACGCGAGTGAAATACTAGTTCCAAAATGGAGACAATACAAGAAAACACAAATAGAAGTACCAGGTTTTCGAAATCACAAGTTGTATACAGTACTTCGATATGATAAGAGAGGTGTTTGTGCAAATCATACTACTTTGGACACAAATGTATGGGAAATGCTACAGTCGATGATCTAATACATGACGCAGAACGCAGCCTGAAGTAGATCCTAAAAGGATAACCATAATCGGTCACAGTGAACACACGGTTATTACTCCAAGGGTATTCACGTTGCAATTGACAATACAACGAGGGTGAGGAACATAGTATTGATGATTGCTCAGAATTATCCAGATATGATCTACTACTATCAATATGTAACCCTACCCTTAGAGTACGCTATGCAAGTATTAGGTAAAAATCACACTGGATTGATATCAATACAGCAAATCGCAAAAGATCCTGTGCTAACTAAAACGTCTCTGTTACCGTTTCCCATGCCATTAATAAAGCCATAACTAATGCTCTTGAAAAAGAGTTTGGTACGAATGGTCGTGATAAAAGGATATGAAAACGAAACAGCTTTCAAGTGGCTGGATTCTAGATGCAACGACATCCTTGGCTGTCCATTTGTTTGTGTCGATGCGGGCTTAATCGTTTGGGGACTTACTATTAACACTAAATATTTTTTTTCAAACATATGGAATAACTGTACCCATCTGTCTCTTGCTGAATAGGTTATGGAAGATCCTTAATAATCTTCATTCCTTGCTCAGCGGTAAATGCTTTCAAGGTTTTGGTTCTTACATTTCCAGCTGACCCAACTTTGAGCATCAAAGACATCACTGCTTCATCATTTGGAGCTTCTATAATTATTACGACATCATAATCTCCAAAGGTATAGTAACCTCCTATCAATTTTCCACTGCTTTTTCTACTGATGCTTTGAAGAAACTGAAACGGTCCGAAGAATCTTTGATCCTGTTAATCCCTTGCTGCGTCCAATTTATAAGTAGGATATAGTGCGACAAATGTAACATATCGATAGACAGTGTGTTATTTATATACCATACGTAGAATTCAGTCTCATTAAAACTAAAAGAAGAAAGCGAAAAGCTAGATATAGAAATACTCGATAAAAGAGCCGACCTCGCTATTGCCTTAAACGAGGAAAAAACGACTCGCGATGAACTTGACCAGTATTCTTCCTTGAAGACAGTAATGAAGGAAAACGGAGTAACGATGCGTGACAATTCAAAATTTGTGAATGTCGTCGTTGGAGCTAAGCAGCAACTTGAATTTGATCCTACGTTTATCGTGGAGAAGGTTTCAAACCTTGCTAAACTCGAGATGGACCAAAAAACACTCGAGGAGAAAGCGCGATCTTTGAACAAAGAGAGGCAGTTCTTGGAACAAAAGTGCAGTATTTTAGAACAAGGGGAGCTTGTTCATGCTCATAGAATTTCTATATATGAGGAGCTGGAAAAGATGGGGATGGGCATTAAAGAGCTCAAGCTTCTGCGGCATACTGTAGCAGAAATCGCTACTGCAAATAAAATTTCTGAAGATAAAGCAGTTCAGAGATTTTTCTCCGATCTAGAACAGCAGTATGACTACATGCTTGGCTTCGAATCGAAGATACAAAATTTGAAATCAGAGATAGAGAAGAATGAACATATGCGGCTTCAGTTCGCTAATTTCACCGCAATGTTGAATTATCTAATAATGTGGCAATTCGATCAGATCCAAAGTGTGTCAGGCTTCGTTGAATTTGGTCCATTGGGCAAAGCCGCCAAGGGTGAAAAAGTGCCAAAGAATCAGTTGAAGAATGGTATTATCAAGACCATAGACATATTTATTGATAGCGACCCAACCGATCGCTCAACGGGCACCTTGCAAATTACTAAACGTGTACTACAGAATGACATCCAGGCGTCCGATGCCATTGCGCCATCATGGAGTTACACCCAACAACATCCCCCACAACAGAGTGAGATCCAAGAGTCGGACATCATTGCACCATCACAGACTGAAATTCAAGACATTTATTGACACCACTATTAGCTTGGTACATAAAGATGCGATTCTTCACGCGATTTAACTGCGCTTAGAAATAGCAACTGAAATCAAGTGGAATCGTATCTAGAAACAATCTATAAATCCTTCGACACTCGAAAGTACTAAGAATGTAAATGTTTAATGTTTTTACTGGTAGATATTATTACAATCTAAAAAAGCGTAGATGGCTTTTCTGAAAAGAGAGATTATGGATAGGAGAACATGAATCGAATAAATGCTATGAACCACACAATAGCAAACTATCCGTAATTTTCTCTCTCAAACCTACACCAGTCATATTAAGGATAAATAGGCTTACAAACTGTATACTGGATTTCTAATAGGTAAGATTTATTCAAATCTAAAATAGTCGAATTCTATCTGTTAGTTTTATTATGCTTTATCCTTCCAGGAAACATTCTCAGATAATTCAATTCAATTCAACTACAAAAAAGGAGGAAAAGTTGGACTATTCTGTCCAAACAGACCTATCTCGTGACACCAGTTAGTTTAAAGACCCCTGCTGGCGTTTGCATCGAAACCGCGTCCAGCACTGTTAACAGCTGTATTCAAACACACTACTCGTTTGTCTTTTTGGTTCTGGTCTTGGTTGTATGTTGGGTTCTGGTCGTCGCCACATTTGTTGTCACATTTTGGTGGTGTTGGTGGTGGTGTTACATGGGTCTCCTTGTTGGTACAATTATTCACCTG
>Ga0187777_10002180_pt1 | contig 12571 bp, 10 predicted proteins | sample 1015_Q2_SP5_10_M_FD_132416 | JGI IMG/M metagenome (GOLD analysis project Ga0187777, IMG submission 132416) | Tropical peat soil microbial communities from peatlands in Department of Meta, Colombia - 1015_Q2_SP5_10_MG | ecosystem: Environmental > Terrestrial > Soil > Wetlands > Peat | place...
AGAGTGCGTAGAATCGCGGTCTCTGATTTGTTGATTCTCGGGTCAATTCTGACCCAATAAAATACATTAAAAATGTACTGTAACTGTTTGAAAAGTATGCCCGGGAGAGGACTCGAACCTCCACGGAGTTACCCGCTAGTACCTGAAACTAGTGCGTCTACCAATTCCGCCACCCGGGCAGGCGAGGAAAGCGGCGCAATGTACGCAGCGGCTCCGGGGGCTGTCAATTGAAAGCGCGCCGCGGAAAGTTCGGCGGGCGCGCCCGCGATGCGAGATCTTCACCAAGCCCGCGCGTTGAGCGAACCCAGGGTCGCAAGAGCAACAGGGTGCGCTCGAGGGACGTTCGAGGGAAGCACACTTCTAAGAGCAAGTCTGGCAGCGCTGCGTCATCCACGCATGTGAGATCAGGTTCGCTCGTTGAGGGCACGGTCAGCGCTCATCGCGCCGGCTACGGCTTTCTGCGGGTCGAGGGGCTCGAGGAGAGTGTTTTCCTGCCGCCACCAGAGATGCGCGGTGTGATCCACGGCGATCGCCTGCGCGTCAGAGTCTCGCGCGATCGTGATGATCGGTGGTCGGGATCCGTCGAGCAGGTGCTCGAGCGCGGGGTGAGCGCGTTCCTCGGCACCGTCGAGATGCAAGGTCGCGCGGCGTGGGTGAACGCAGCCGACCGACGGCTGCAGCTGCGCTGCGCAGTGGCGCCGCCCGATTTGAACGGTGCTCGGGGCGGGGACTGGGTAATCGCGCGCATCACACGTCACGCGGGCTCGGCTTCGCCTGCGCAGGGCGTCATCACCAAGCGCCTGGATCCGGATCGTCCGGTTGAGCTTGCCACCGAGTCGGCGATCGCGCGCTTTGAGCTGCCGCAGGAGTTTCCCCCGGTGGCGCTGCGCGAAGCGCAGGCCTTTGGTTCCGAAGTGGATCCGCGGGAGGCGCGCTCGCGTGTCGATCTGCGCGAGCTGCCCCTCGTCACCATCGACGGGGATGACGCGCGCGATTTTGACGATGCGGTGTATGCGGAGACGCATCCGGGTGGATTTCGGCTGATCGTGGCGATCGCCGATGTGAGTCACTACGTGCGCCCGGAAACCGCACTCGATGCGCAGGCGCAGGAGCGCGGAACCTCGGTTTACTTTCCGACACGGGTTCTGCCAATGCTGCCGACGGCGCTCTCCGATCATCTCTGCTCGCTGGCGCCGCGTGTCGATCGTCTTTGTTTTGCCGCGGACATGGTGGTCAGCAAGGCGGGAGCTCTTAAGAGCGCGCGTTTCTACCCGGCAGTGATGCGCTCCGCTGTGCGGCTTACTTACACACTCGCGCACGACGCTCTGTTCGTTGGAAGGCCAGCAGCGCGCGCAGAGCTCGGTCCTATCTTCGAGCGCCTGAGGGTTCTGGTCGATGTGTATCGCGCGCTCGTGCAGGCGCGGCGGCGGCGCGGGGCGCTCGATTTCGACGCCGCGGAAGCGGAATTTGTCATCGATGAGAGCGAACGGGTCCGCGGCATCGAGCTGCGTGCACGCAACGACGCCCATCGGCTCATTGAGGAATGCATGATCCTCGCGAACGTTGCCGTCGCGCAGGAACTCGCAAAGGCGCGGATGCCGACACTTTATCGAGTGCACGGCCAGCCCGAGGATGTGAAGCTCGGGCGGCTTGCGGCAACTCTCAGCGCCCTTGGCATCGACGCCAGGATTCCGAAGACGGTGAGCACGCAGGACCTGCAGGCGATCGCCCGGCGGGTGGCAGAGCCCGGCGAGCGCGCGTTCGTTGAGTCACTCATCGTGCGGGCAATGCCCCAGGCGCTGTACCAACCGACCAATATCGGGCATTTCGGGCTGGCACTCGGTCACTACGCTCATTTCACCTCGCCGATCCGCCGCTATCCGGATCTCATCGTGCATCGCACGCTCAAGGCACTACTCGCAGCCGAAGGGGGCTCGGGCGTGCGCTACCAGGGGGCGGAGCTCGCGCAACTCGGCGACAGTACCTCGCGCCTTGAGAGACGCGCCGATGAAGCAGATCGGTACGTGTCGGGTTTCCTCAAGTGCACCTATCTCAAGGAGCGCATCGGGCAGAGCTTCCAGGGACTCATCACCACCGTGGTGGAGTTCGGCTGCTTCGTGCAGATTCTGGACGTGGCCGTCGACGGCCTTTTGCACGCTGATAATTTGCGCGACGATCAGTATGTGATGGAAGCGAGCGGCCACGCCTGGCGCGGCCGCCGAACCGGCCGCCGCCTCGCGACAGGGGATCACATCAAAGTCGTGGTCGCCGCCGTGAATCCGATCGAGGGCCTCGTCGATCTCGCGCTTACCGAGGAATGAAGAGTACGGAGACGATTTACGGTGTACACGCGGTGCGCGTCATGCTAGAGCGCCATCCGGAGCGCGTGCGGGTGGTGCGTCTCGCGGAGCGGCGTCACGACCCGCGTGTGCGGGCCATCGAGGAACTCTCGCGCCGTCACGAGCGGCCCGTCGAGCGGGTCGAGGTGCGGTCGCTGAACCGACAACTGGGCGCAGTCGCGCACCAGGGCGTGGCCGCGGACGTGATGGCACTGCCGCCCTGGACGGAGGACGACCTCCTGTCCGCTCTCGAGCGTGCGCAGACGCCACTCCTTCTCGCACTCGATGGTGTGCAGGATCCGCATAATCTCGGTGCCTGCCTGCGAAGCGCCGACGCTTGTGCAGCGCTCGCGGTGATCGTGCCGCGCGATCGCGCGGCGCAGCTCACCCCCACCGTGCGCAAAGTCGCAGCCGGAGCGGCCGAGACCACGCCTGTCGCCGTCGTCACCAACCTCGTGCGCACGTTGCGCTTGCTCAAGCAGGCCGGACTCTGGGTGGTCGGCGCGGATGCTGACGCGCGGATGCTCGCACGCGAGGCGGATTTGAAGGGTCCGGTCGTGCTCGTGCTTGGGGCCGAGGGGTCGGGACTCAGGCACCTCACGCGCGAGACCTGCGATCTCACCGTGCGGCTCCCGCAGCTCGGGGCGGTGGAGAGCCTCAACGTTTCAGTCGCGGCCGGGATGTTGCTTTACGAGGCGGTGCGGCAGAGGGAGGCGTCATGAGAGCGGTGCTCGCCAAGGAGTTCGCGCCTTACGAGAAGCTCGTCATCGAGGAAGTACCCCCCAAACGCGCCGGCGCAGCCGAGGTGGTCATCGCCGTCAAGGCCTGCGGCGTGAACTTCCTCGATGGCCTCATCGTTCAAGGCAAATACCAGACGAAGCCGCCACTGCCCTTTTCGCCTGGCGCCGAGGTCGCGGGACTCATCAAAGAGGTGGGTCCGGACGTCCGCGCTCTCTCGGTCGGCATGCGGGTATTCGCCTTCCCGGGCTACGGGGGCTATGCGGACGAAGTGCTCGTCGAGGCTTCCAAGGTGATCCCGCTTCCCGAGCGGATGGACTTCGCAAGCGCCGCCGCTTTCCCCATCACGTACGCGACCTCACACCACGCTCTCAAGGATCGCGCCGCGCTGAAAAGCGGCGAGACACTCCTCGTTCTCGGCGCCGCGGGCGGCGTCGGGCTGGCGGCGGTCGAGATCGGCAAGATCATGGGGGCGCGCGTGATCGCCTGCGCTTCGAGTGAGGAGAAGCTCGCGCTTTGCAAGCAGTATGGTGCGGATGCGCTGATTAACTACGCAACCTCCGATTTGCGCGAGCGCATCAAGGAGTTGACCGGCGGCAAGGGCGTCGATGTGGTTTACGACCCTGTTGGCGGCCAGTACGCAGAGCCGGTGTTGCGCAGTGTGGCGTACCAGGGACGCTATCTCGTCATCGGGTTTGCGAGCGGCGAGATCCCGAAGATCCCGCTCAATCTTCTCCTTCTAAAGGTAGCCTCCCTGGTCGGGGTCTTCTGGGGTGCGTTCGCGAAGGCCGAACCCGCGCGCAGCGCCGCTAATTTCTCGGAGCTCCTTTCCTGGTACCAGGCGGGACGGCTGCGTCCGCACGTCTCCGGAACCTATCCGATCGCCCAGTTCGCCGAGGCGCTCGATGTCGTGATGAACCGCAAAGCGATGGGCAAGGTCGTTTTGCTCGTCGATTAGTCAAGCACGCCCGCGGCGCAGGCGCGCACCCATCTCTTAGGAGTCAGCTGTGGACTTTGAACTCAGTGCAAAAAGCCGTGATTACATGAAGCGCCTCGGCGCATTCATGGATGAGCACATCTATCCGAACGAAGAGCGTTTCTACGCGCAGCTCGGGGGCCAGGACCGCTGGCAGGACCCACCGATGCTCGAGGAGTTACAGCGTAAGGCGCAGGCGGTGGGGCTCTGGAATCTCTTTCTCCCCGATTCGCACTACGGCGTGGGACTCAGCAATCTCGAATACGCGCCCCTTTGCGAGATGATGGGCCGCGTGCGCTGGGCGCCCGAGGTGTTCAACTGCGCGGCCCCCGATACCGGCAATATGGAGACGCTCGAGCGCTACGGCACGGAGGCACAAAAGAAGGCGTGGCTCGAGCCGCTCCTTGCCGGCACCATCCGCTCGGCGTTCGCCATGACCGAGCCGCGAGTCGCCTCAAGCGATGCGACCAACATCGAAAGCTCCATCCTCCGTGATGGCAACTCCTATGTCATCAACGGTCGTAAGTGGTGGACTTCGGGTGCCGGGAGTTCACGCTGTCGGCTCTTCATATTCATGGGCAAGACCGACCCCAAGGCACCCAAACACCAGCAGCAATCGATGATCCTCGTGCCGCGCGACACGCCGGGGATCACCGTGCTCAGGCCGTTGCCGGTGTTTGGTTTCGACGACGCACCCCACGGACACATGGAGATCGACTTCAAGAACGTGCGCGTGCCCGCCGAGAATCTCCTCCTCGGGGAGGGGCGGGGCTTCGAGATCGCGCAGGGGCGACTGGGCCCGGGGCGCATTCACCACGCCATGCGCCTGATCGGGGTCGCCGAGCGCGCGCTCGAAAAGATGTGCAAGCGGGTCAAGGCGCGCACGGCATTCGGGCGCCCGATCGCCGAGCAGTCGGTGACGCTCGAGCGCATCGCCGAGTCCCGCATCCGCATCGATCAGGCGCGGCTCCTGGTCTACAAGGCCGCCTGGCTCATGGACACCGTCGGCAACAAGGCGGCGCGCGCCGAGATCGCGATGATCAAGATCGCCGCTGCCGACGCTGCCTGTCAGGTCGTCGACTGGGCGATCCAGGCGCATGGTGCTGCGGGACTCAGCGACGATTTCCATCTCGGCCACGCCTACGCGCAGGCGCGCTCGATCCGCATCGCCGACGGACCGGATGAAGTGCACCGCAACCAGATCGGACGGCTTGAACTCGCGAAGCATGCCGGATGAGCGGCGAGGAGTTTGTCGGCACGATGCCGGTTGCGGAGCAGCAGCGCTTCGAAGTGCCGGCCCTCGAGCGCTATCTCGCCGCCCACGTCGAGGGTTTCGTTGCTCCGCTAGAAGTGGAGCAGTTCCGGGGCGGTCAATCGAATCCCACGTTCCTCGTAAGAGCAGGTGACGGCACGCAGTACGTGCTGCGCAAGAAGCCCGCAGGTCCCCTCCTGCCCTCGGCCCATGCGGTCGACCGTGAGTTCCGCATCATCAGTGCGCTTCATGGATCCGAGGTGCCGGTGGCGCGGCCAGTCCTGCTCTGCGAGGACGAGGGCGTGATCGGCACCATGTTTTATCTCATGAGCTACGTCGAGGGGCGCAACTTTTGGGATCCGACGCTACCCGGAATGGCCGCGAGGGAACGAGCTGCGATCTACGACGAAATGAATCGGGTGCTGGTGGCACTGCATCGCCTTGATTTTGTCGCCCGCGGGCTCGGCGATTACGGCAAGCCCGGCAACTACTTCGCCCGGCAGATCGCGCGCTGGAGCAAACAGTACCGCGCCTCCGAGACCGAGCGCATCGAGGCGATGGAGAAACTGATCGCCTGGCTTCCGGCCAACATCCCGCCAGGCGAAGAAACGACTCTGGTGCACGGCGACTACCGCATGGACAACATGATTTTCCATCCGAGCGAGCCGCGCGTACTGGCGGTCGTCGACTGGGAGCTCTCAACGCTCGGGCATCCACTCGCCGACTTTTCCTATCACGTCATGCTCTGGCGCGTTGGCGCGGGAGAGGTCCGGGGCCTCGCCGGCATCGACCTGCACGCACTCGGGATTCCGACCGAGAGCGAGTACGTCGCGACCTACTGCGCTCGCACCGGCCGCGCGGGGATCGAGCCGCGGGCATGGGAGTTCTGCATGGCCTACAACCTCTTTCGGATCGCGAGTATCCGCCAGGGCATCATGCGGCGCGTGCTCGATGGCACGGCGGCGAGCCGCCACGCGCGGGAAGCGGGCGGGCGCGCCCGCGCGACCGCGGAGCTCGCGTGGCGGCAAATCGAGGAGCACCTCGGGGGTTGAGAGGCGCTAGCGGCGTAGCTCCGCAGTGCGCGAAACAAAGCGCCAGCCTCCCGCCGTGTGTTCGACGATGTCGCGATAGACGACGCTCCCCACCCGACCATTGGCTCCGACGCCGAGGCCTTTCGAGAGCACACGCACCGCGCCATCCGCGTCCGCGCTGACGACGATGTTCGTCGCGTGATGAGCGAGGGGATGAACGGCGTCCGGTCGGCTCCAGAGTTCGCGGATCGCAGCAGCACCCCGTACGACGCCGAGTCCGAACGCCGACATGTCGTAAACGGTGGTGTCTGTGAAGAGCTCATCGACGCGCTGCCATTCGCGCTGATCGATGATGTGGCCGTAGAGCGCGAGCAACTCGTGGATCGCAAGGATATCGGCGACTTCAGGCATATCAGATCATGGTGCGGGCGGGGTCAGGACCATTAGTATGCCCGCCGTTGGGGCAGGGCATGTAGAACCGCGGGAGATGGATGCTATGGCGCGTTGGCAGAACCGGCCGTCGGGATCGAACTGGGGCGACTTCGGCGCCGAGGATCAGCGCGGGCGCATGAATCTCCTGACCCCTGCACGGCGACTCACTGCGGTGCGTGAGGTGCGCGAAGGCATCGTCTTCTCGCTCAGCCTTCCGCTCGATTACCCGGGAGGTGTGGGACTTTGGGAGACCCGCGAACCGCCGCGTCTCACGGCGACGCGCTTCGCGAACGGGCAGCCCGCCTATCCGCACCGAGTCTCGCAACAGCTGCCGCGCGCCACGGACGTGTTCTGCGACGATGCGGTGACACTTTGCCTCCAGTACTCAACGCAGTGGGATGCGCTCGCCCATTGCGGCTCGGAGTTCGATGCCGACGGCGACGGCGTGCGGGAAGCGGTCTTCTATAACGGCTATCGAGCGGGCGCCGACATTGTTGGTCCTGATGAGCCCGGGGGTCCTTGTGCGCGCGCCCTCGGAATTGAGAATCTGGCTCGCGCGGGCGTACAGGGCCGAGGCGTGCTCGTCGACCTGTATTCCGAATATGGTCGCACGGGTGCGGGAGTCGGCTACGAGGCGCTCATGCGTCTCATGGAAGTTCAGCGCGTGCGGGTCGAGGACGGAGATTTCCTTTGTCTCTACACCGGACTTGCGGATCTCGTGCTCGAAATGCGCAAGCAGCCGGATCGCGCGACCTTGCATCGCAGCTGCGCCGCGCTCGATGGGGCCGATGAGCGGCTGCAGCGCTGGATCGCCGAGAGCGGCATCGTCGCGATCTGCGCCGACAACGCCGCGGTGGAATCGACCCACATGGCAGCATCAACGAAAAACGGCGGGCGCGGGGCGCTTTTGCCACTGCACGAACTGTGCCTCTTCAAACTCGGCATACACCTTGGAGAGCTCTGGTATTTCCGCGAGCTCGCGCACTGGCTTCGGGGGCACTCACGAAACCGTTTTCTCCTGACCGCACCCCCGCTCGATCTGCCGGGTGCGGTGGGCTCGCCGGTGACACCGCTTGCCACCGTCTAAGAGGCGTGCGGAATTTAGCTGACTAGTCTGCCGCTCTTTCGCTGAGTGCGTGAAGTGCGGCGATGTAGCCGAAGGTCATCCCGGGGCCGAGTGTCGCCCCGGCTGCCGGATACGAGTGCCCCATCACGGTCGCGGCCATGTTGCCTGCGGCGTAGAGGCCGGGGATAGGGCGCCCCTCCTTATCTAACACCTGCGCGTATTCGTTGGTGGCGACTCCACCATTCGTGCCGATGTCGCCCGGGTAGATCGGCACTGCGTAGAAGGGCGGCGTCTCAAGAGCGCGGAGCGTCGGGTTCGGCTGCACCTTGGGATCGCCGTAGTAGCGATCGTAGGCGCTCTCGCCGCGATGGAAATCCGGATCATTCCCCGCGCGCGCGTGCTCATTGAAGCGTGCGATGGTCGCTTTGAGTGTTTCGCCGGACAGCTGCATCTTGCGGGCGAGTTCGTCCCAGCCCTCGGCACGGATGAGTACCGCCTGCAGGTTCGCTGGCTGCATCCAGTCGGGCAGGTCGGGAATCATCGGCCCGAGCGGATAACGCTCTCGCCACTTCGCATCGAAGAGGAGATAGGAGGGGATGGTCGAGGCCTGCGGCGAGTGCTGGCGGATCATCTCCTGGCCCGCGATGTGATAAGAGGCGGCCTCGTTCATGTACCGCTTGCCCGACTGGTTGACGATGATCGCGCCGGGGAGCGCGCGCTCGAACGCGAGGAGCCGCGCCCGATCTTCGCCTGGAAGGCTGAGCGAGGTCCCCCACCAGGCCGAATCCATATTGAGTGTGCCCGCGCCGACCCGCATCGCCGCGACGATGCCATCGCCCGTGTTGTTGATCTGCGAGCCGCTCCAAAGCGGATTGTGTGAGAGCGGCAGGTACTGCTCGCGCATCGGCGCACTGCGCTCGAAGCCGCCCGCGGCTAACACCAGACCACGTCGGGCCCTGATGCGCACGCGATTACCATCCCGGAGTACCAGGGCCCCCACGATGCGCTGGTCAGCAGTGATCAGCTCGACAAGCGGGGAGTTGAGCCAGAGCTCGCCTCCCGCCCGATTGAGCGAGAGCTTCAGACGGGCAATGAGCGCATTGCCGAGGGTGAGCCGGCGGTCGCGCAACGAGTAAAAGCGCAGCGGGAAGTCGAGGAGATAATCCCCGAACAGCCTGAGCGCGATCCACCACCAGCCCGGGCCACGAAAGAGGAGGCCACCTGTCTCCTCGAGTGTCCAATTCACTTTGCCGAGGAATTGGACGGCAGGATGCGGTGGCCGCAGCCGTTCGAAGTCCGCGCCGAGTTCGCTCGCGTGCAGTGGTAACACTTCGTGCGAACGCCAGCCGAGCTTCCCGCCGGGCATCTCTGGATGGTAGTCGGCGTACGGATGTGCCCGGACTTTGACGTCGGTGTGCGCCGTGAGCCAGGCGACCATCTCGCGGCCGCGCCGCACAAACGCCCAGATTCGCTCATCGGGCACGTTGGCATCGGAGAGCGCGCGCACGTACTCGAACGCTTCTTCGGGGGAATCCGCGTGGCCGGCGCTCAGTGCCTGCTCCGTCGCCGCGATCCAGATGACGCCGCCCGAGGTTGCAGAGGTCCCGCCGTAGAGTTCGCTCTTCTCGACGACGAGCGCCTTCGCGCCCTGCGCAGCCGCGACGAGCGCGGCGGTCAGCCCGGCAGCGCCCGAACCGACGACCAGGAGATCGGTCTCGACGTCCCAGGCCGGCTCGTCCGCCAAACGCGGCTTTCCTCAGACCGTCTGCCGAACGGGCAGGGGTTGCGCACCGGGGATGCGTCCCGACGCCGCACGCACGGGCGCGCGCCGATAGAGGGTGGTGCGCTGATACACCGCCCGGCCGATGCCGCGTGCGAGGGTGGCGATGTGAGTGGCGTCGAACTCCTGGCCATTCACGCCGCCCGCGGCGCGAGTGATCGATTCGTTCATGAGCGTGCCGCCAAGATCGTTCGCGCCCGCATCCAGCGCGAGCGCCGCGCCCTCGGGTCCCATCTTCACCCAGGAGGTCTGGATGTTCGCGACATGCGGGTGCAGCGCGAGGCGCGCGATCGCGTGCATAAGGAGCGCCTCCCGCAGCGTCGGACCCGAGCGCGCCTCGCCACGCCGCCAGATCGGGGCTTCCATGTGCACGAACGGCAGAGGCACGAACTCGGTGAAGCCACCAGTCTCGCGTTGCAATGTGCGGATCGCGAGCAGGTGCCGCGCCCAGTGCCGCGGGTGATCGACGTGCCCGAACATGATTGTGGCGGTGCTGCGCAACCCGATGCCGTGCGCGGCGCGCATTACCGCGAGCCATTCGGCGGTGGTCAGCTTGTCGGGACAGATGATCGCCCGCACCTCATCGTCGAGGATCTCCGCAGCGGTACCCGGGAGCGTTGCGAGGCCAGCGGCCTTGAGTCTTGCGAGGTACTCCTCGAGCGAGAGTCCCAGCGTCTGCGCGCCGTGTGTGATCTCGAGCGGCGAGAATGCATGAACGTGTATTCCCGGCACGGCATCCTTTACGGCGCTGACGATCTCGAGGTACGTATCGCCGCTGTAGCTTGGGTGGATGCCGCCCTGGAGACACACTTCGGTGGCCCCAGCCTCCCAGGCCTCCTCGGCACGCCGCGCAATCTCCTCGAGATCGAGCCGGTATGCAGGCCCCCGCAGGCTTGCAGCGCTTCGTCCCTTTGAGAAGGCGCAGAACCCACACTTATAAAGACAGATGTTGGTGTAGTTGATGTTGCGGTTGACGACATAGGAGACGGCATCACCGACGACCGCCGTACGCAGGCGGTCCGCGGCAGCGAGCACACCGCTCAGTTCCGCTCCCTCCACCGCGAAGAGCGCCGTGATCTCGTCCTCCCCGAGGTCCAGGCCGCGCGTTGCACGCGCGAGAATCCGCCCGAGCGGACCGGAGGCCCTCCCGTGTCCAGCGTTTCCGCGTACCCAGGCACGAGCGCCAGCCGGTACGGAAGTCGCAGCCCCGGCGTGCCAGTTGTCGATGCGCGCGCGCCCGAGGCTATCGGCGCGGTGAATCACAGCGGCCTGCAGCGCGCCATCCAGCCACACTTTGGTCTCGCGCGCATAGGCCGGTGTGACCGCGAGCCGCTCGATGAGCTCGCGGCCCGCCGCGCGCGTTTCGCGCTCGAGCACCTCAAGATGCGGCCAAGGTGCTTCAGGATTTACGTGATCGGGCGTCACCGGCGACACACCGCCCCAGTCATTGACGCCAGCGCCTATGAGGGCAGCGAGTTTCCCGGGTTGCAAGTTCGGAGGCGCCTGGATCGACATGTGCGCACCGAAGATGAGTCGCGTGACGGCGATCGTCCAAAGGTGTTCCTCAAGGGGTGGCTCAGCCGCGGCCGCCATGCGCGTACCGGGCTTGGCGCGGAAATTCTGGAGGATGATTTCCTGCAGGTGTCCGTGCGTGTCATGCAGCGAACGCAGCTCGAGCAGCGCCTCGATGCGCTCCGCGCGTGTCTCGCCGATGCCGATCAGCAGTCCCGTCGTGAACGGGACGCGCAGTTCGCCCGCGGCGCGCAGCGTCTCGAGGCGACGGATCGGGAGCTTGTCGGGGGAGCCAAAATGCGGGCCACCGCGCGCCGAGAGTCGCTCGCTCGCGGTCTCCAACATGAGCCCCATGGAGACCGACACCTTGCGCAGGCGGGAAATCTCCTCCGCGCTCATTACTCCGGGGTTGAGGTGCGGTAAGAGACCCGTCTCCTCATATACCGTGCGCGCCGCGTGCTCGAGATACTCGAGCGTGCTCGCGAAGCCGAGCCTCGCGAGCGCGCGCCGCGCCGCGGGATAGCGCAGCTCCGGCTTGTCCCCGAGCGTGAAGAGCGCCTCCTTGCAGCCCGCGGCGGCGCCCGCGCGCGCAATTGCGAGGACCTGCTCGATCGGGAGATACGCCTCGCGGAGCGCTCGCGGCGCTTGCGCGAAGGTGCAGTAGTGGCAGACGTCGCGGCAGAGCTGGGTGAGCGGGATGAAGACCTTGCGCGAGTAGCTGACTACGCGCCCGTGGCCACGGAGTGTCAGCGCTTGCGCCGCGTGCACCAGCGCCCCGAGCTCCGCCTGCACGAGCTCGAGGGACTGCAGCCGCTCGGGCCGCTGGCCACGGGCTGCCGCGGCGATGACGTGGTGGACAGCCGGCAGTGCGGACCGGACTCGGCTCATCGGGTCTCCTCGGGCGGTGCAGCTATGATACGCGTGCCGACGGGTCGCGGGCGCTCGCGATCCGAGGTTCGCTTCTGGTAGTCCAAATGGGTGGAGAAAGCCGATGGCAGAGCAAGCGGTTCGCAGCGTGATCGAGGCCTACGTGCGCGCCTGGCAGAGCGGCGATCGGGCGCTGCTGGTGTCGCTGTTCGCGGAGGATTGCGAGTGGCACGACCCGGTCGGTACGCCGCCCTTCAAGGGACACGCGGGCGTCGCGCGCTTCTGGGATTTCGCGCATCAGGATCCGACGCGCCGCATGACGCCTCGCGTTCATCGGATCGTGGCCTGCGGGAACGAGGGGATTCTGCACTTCACGATGGAGGTGCGGTTGCCGCACCTTAACCAGGGGCTCGACCTCACGGTTATCGATCGCTTCGTGCTCAATCCCGAGGGCAAGATCCATCTCGCGCAGGCGTATTGGGATCCCTCCTGTGCCGCAGTGCCCGAGGGTATGCAGCTCTTTGCGCCCAACATCGAGGAGGCGTACGAACAGTAAGGGGATTAGTTAGGCAAGGAAG
>Ga0187777_10002182_pt1 | contig 12566 bp, 12 predicted proteins | sample 1015_Q2_SP5_10_M_FD_132416 | JGI IMG/M metagenome (GOLD analysis project Ga0187777, IMG submission 132416) | Tropical peat soil microbial communities from peatlands in Department of Meta, Colombia - 1015_Q2_SP5_10_MG | ecosystem: Environmental > Terrestrial > Soil > Wetlands > Peat | place...
CGCGACCGGGGGTACGGCGACCGCCGCCGTGCAGCTCTTGCGCTCGCAGGGTGCGGACCTCCTCGGCGCGTCCTTCATCGTTGATCTGCCCGATCTGGGTGGCTCGGCGCGGCTCGCTGCGCTTGGGGTGAAGGTGCGGACGCTCGTCGCCTTCGCGGGCGACTGAGGCCTCTCGGGGCGTCAGGACCGCTCACTATTATGTTTATTTATCAATGAGATATAGCGTAAGCGGCGCCCGAACATTACGTTGTAGTCATATGGGCCTCTCGGGCACCGATTCGATGCATAATGCGCCCGCTTTCGCAGCCGAGGGGTCTGTCCGGCTGATGGTCGCTTAGCGAAGCGCTCATGAGCCGGTCAGACGCCTCCTGCAGAGAGCAACCCCAATTTCTTCTTCGGAGACTTCATCGATGTTAAAGCACCTCGTCCCCGTCGTTGCCGTGGCACTGATTGCAGGTCCGGCCCTGGCCGTCGCGCAGACGTCTTCCTCGACGTCCACGACGCCCGCAGCCTCGTCCTCGTCCTCTTCGTCCTCGAGCGGACATCAGTCCCATCATCAGAAGAAGAAGCAGAAGAAGAGCTCATCCTCGAGCAGCAGCAGCAGCAGCAGCACCTCGAGCGCGCCAGCGTCGTCCTCTTCCACGCCCGCGAAGTAACAGTCACTTAGCTGACTTTTCTCAGACGAACCCCGCCCTTCAAAAGGCGGGGTTCGTTCTTTTCGGGATCCGTACCTCCGCCAGCTTATGCCCGCGGGACTTGCGGCTTTCCCCAAACGGGTTCAAATTGTTCTTCATGGATGGGGAGCAGCAAGTCGCAATACATCAAGCGCTGGTTGCCGTAGAACATGCCGTCACGAGCATGACCTTTCCCAGCTGCGATCAGCAGGACCTGATCGAAGCGATCGATAGCGTCGAAGCGCAGCTGCACAACCATCACCCGAATCTCGCCCTGATGTGCCGCTTTCTGAACTCCATCGCGAGAAGCCTGCGCGCGCAGCCCGAAGCGCGCCATGCCTGCCTTGCGATCGAGGATGCCATCGGCAAGGCCGGCATGCCGAGCACCTGGCAGTCGGGAATCTGATCACCCCAACTGCGCGTACCCGCTTCGCGCGCCGCAAGGAGCGCGGCACATACGACCGTGGCGTCGTGAACGCCATACTCGATGAGGCACTCTTTTGTCACGTGGGCTTCAGCGTGCGCGGCCAGCCGTTTGTGCTGCCAATGGTGCACGCGCGCATCGCAGAGCAGCTCTATATACATGGCTCGATCGCGAGCCGTCTCCTGAAGCGAGTCAAATCGAGAGTCAACGTGTGTGTCACGGCAACGTTGCTTGATGGGCTCGTGCTCGCGCGCTCAGCTTTCCATCACTCGATGAACTACCGCTCGGTGGTCATCCTCGGCAAGGCGCACGAGCTCACCGACGAAGCCGAGAAACGCCTGGCGCTCACCGCGCTCGTCGAGCACGTCCTCGCCGGCAGGTCAGAGGTGGTGCGCGGTCCGAGTAAGAAGGAGCTGCGCGCGACGAGCGTGCTGCGGCTGCCGATCACGGAAGCCTCGGCGAAGATCCGCGGCGGACCGCCGCTCGATGATGAGGCCGACTACGCGCTTTCGTGCTGGGCGGGAGTTTTGCCGCTGCACCTCCGCGCAGCTGCGCCCGTCCCTGATCCACAGCTGCCTGCCACCACCGCCCTACCCCCCACCCTCGCCGCCTGGTCACGGGGGCGTGCCAGCCCCTAGGGGGCGCTGCGATCCTCGAGGCGTTGCGCTTGCGCGGCGGCGCAGTCTAAGTTGGGGGCGATGTTCGCCCCCCTCACTCAGGGCCTGATCCTGCTTGCAAGTTCCGTGCTGCTCGTGACCGTGGTACGGCGGCTCGCCCTGCCGACGAGCGTCGCCTACCTCCTGGTAGGGCTGGCACTCGGGCCGTATGCACTCGGGGTGGTATCGGATTCGGGCACCACGCGGCTCCTCGCCGATCTCGGCGTGGCGTTCCTCCTCTTTACGCTCGGACTCGAGTTCTCGCTGCCGCGCATGCTCGCGATGCGGCGCGAGGTGTTCGGCCTCGGCGCCGCGCAGGTGGGCGGCACCGCCGCCGTCTTTGCCCTCATCGGCCACCTGCTCGGGATCTCGTGGCTTCCGGCCATCGTGCTCGGGGGCGCGGTCTCGATGAGCTCGACCGCGATCATCCTGCAGCAGCTCACCGAGCGCGCCGAGCTCAACCGCACGCACGGTCGGCTCGCTTTCGCAATGCTGCTCTTCCAGGACCTCGCCTTCGTGCCATTCCTCGCCCTCGGCGCGGCGCTCGTCGCCGGCACCGATCACCTCGCGCTCGCCGACAGCATCGCCGCGGTACTCGGTGGCATGCTCGCGATCGTCGCGGTGCTCGCAGCGGGCCGCTGGCTTCTGCGGCCGCTCTTTCACGAGATCGCGCACAGCCGTCTGCGCGAGCTCTTCACGCTCGCGGTGCTCTTCGTCGTGCTCGCCTCCGCGTGGACTTCGTACGTTGCGGGCCTCTCCTTCGCGCTCGGCGCCTTTCTCGCCGGCATGATGCTTGCGGAGACCGAGTATCGCCATCAGATCGAGGCGGTCATCCGCCCCTTCCGCGACGTGCTGCTCGGTCTGTTCTTCATCTCGGTCGGCATGCTGCTCGATCTGCACCTGCTCGGCCACGCGAGCGAGCTCGTGCTCATGCTCGGGATGCTGCTCGCGATGCTCACCCTCAAGGCGGCAATCGGCGCGCTTGTGACGCAGCCCTTCGCCCACTCGCGCTTCAAGGCGCTGCGCACCGGCATCGTGATTTCGATCGGCGGGGAGTTCGGAGTCGCGCTCTGCACCATCCTGCTGCAGGCGCACCTCGCGCCCGAGCGCTTCGGCGAGCCGCTCCTCATCGTCATCGTGCTGTCGATGGTGCTGAGCCCCCTGATCCTCAACAACAACAAGCGCATCGCGCGCTTCGTCCTGCGCGAGCAGGCCCCGATGCCCACCGCGATCGAGCGCGAGGATGCGACTACGAACGAGATCGGCCGGCGCGAGCACGTGATCCTCTGCGGTTTCGGCCGCGTGGGCCAGAACGTGGCCCGGGTGCTCGAGTCTCAGGGCTTTGAGTACATCGCGCTCGATCTCGACCCGGCGCGCATCCGCGCGGCTCGGCAGGTCGGAGACCCGGTGATCTTCGGCGACTCCTCGGACGAGGAACTGCTGATCCGGGCGGGACTTAAGACGGCGAGCACGGTCGTCATCAGCTTCTCGGACCCCGCGACCTCCGTTGGGATCCTGCACAGCATTCGCCGCCTGCGGCCTGAGGTGCCCGTGCTCGTGCGCACCCAGGATGATGCACGACTCAAAGAGCTGAAGGACGCGGGCGCCACCGATGTGGTTCCAGAGACCTTCGAGGCAAGTCTCATGCTGGTCTCGCACGTGCTGATGCTCCTGCACGTGCCGGTCGCACGCGTCGTGCGTGCACTCGATGACATCCGCAAGGACCGCTACGCGGTGCTGCGCACCCTCGTGCGGCGGGGGGATGCCCGCCCGGTGGATGATGCGAGCGAGCACCGCGAGGAGCTCAAGTCCGTGGTCGTGCCGCCGGGCGCCTGGGCGGTCGGCCGCACGCTCTCGGAGGTGCGTAATCGCGGGGTGGAAGTGACCTTCACCGGGGTGCGGCGCCAGGGAATCCTCGGCCGCGAGCCCGCCCTCGACACGCAGCTGCGCGATGGCGACATCGTGGTGATCTACGGCCAGCCCGAGGAGCTCGAGCGCGCCGAAGCCGTTCTGCTCGCCGGATGAGGCAGGCGACCCCCGCGCAAGCTTCCGGAGATGTAACCGCCCCCGCCCCTGGAGTTTCTCATGCACAAGAGTCGTCTCGCCGGATTCATCATCGACTGCCAGACCGAGGATCTCGATGCCGCGGCACGCTTTTGGAGCGCAGCGCTCGGCCTGCGGGCCGCATCGGCGGCCGAGGCCGCAGATGCCCTCTACCGGACCCTCAAAACCCGGCCCGAGCAGCCGCACCTCGAAGTGCAGAAGGTCGAGCATCCGAGCCGCGTGCATCTCGACATCGAGACCGATGACATCGAAGCGGAAGTGAGCCGCCTCGTGAAGCTTGGGGCGCGGCGCGTCGGGCGTGTGCAGACCTGGTACGTCATGGAGGCGCCGACCGGGCAGCGCTTCTGCGTGGTGCGCGCCGAGCGGCCCGGCTTCCAAGCAGACGCCAACACCTGGAACGACTGAGCGTGAACCGCGGCGAGGTACAGTTCCCGAGCCAGCACGAGCCGCTGCGCGATGACGTGCATGCGCTCGGTGCGCTGGTCGGTGAGATCCTGCGCGAACAGGGTGGCGCGGACCTCTACGAGGCAGTGGAACTCGATCGCCTCGAAGCAATCCGCGCGCGCAACGGCGACCGCGAGGCACGCGAGGCGCTCATCGCACGCGTGCGCGGGCGATCGCCCGCACTCGCGCGCGACATGCTGCGCGCGTTCTCGCTTTGGTTCCTGGTCGTCAATCTCGCGGAGCAGGTGCACCGCATCCGCAGGCGGCGAGACTACCTGCTGCGCGAGGGCGATCACCCGCAGCCCGGGGGCGTCGAGGAAGCGCTCGCGAAGCTCAAAACCGAGGGACTCTCCGCCGATGAGGTGCTCGAGCTTCTCGGGGCGCTCTCACTCGAGCCCGTGTTTGCGCCCCATTCGATGGAGGCGAGCCGCCGGACGCTCCTGCGCAAGCAGCAGCGCATCGCGCAGCGCCTCCTCGAGCGGCTCGATACGGGTCTCACGCCCTACCAGGCCCGCAGGGTGTGGAACAACATACGCATGGAATTGACCACCGCGTGGCAAACCGAGGAGTTACCGCGCGAGCGGCTCACGGTGGCGGATGAGCGCGAGCAGATCCTCTTCTATCTCATCGAGATTCTGTACCGCGTGGTGCCGGCCTTCTACGAGGAGCTCTCCCAGGCGCTCGAGAAGCTCTATGGGACGCCTGCCCGCTCGCTGCGCGTGCCCTCGATCCTCAGCGTCGGATCGTGGGCGGGCGGGGACATGGACGGCAATCCCGACGTGCACGCCAAGACCATCCGCGAAACCCTCGCGCGGCAGCAGCAGGTAATCGTCAACCGCTACTTTGCCGAATGCCAGGAGCTCGCCGAGCGGCTCTCGCAAAGTGCGAGCCGCATTTCCGCGTCCGCCGAACTCGTGCAGCGGATCGATCAGTACCGCACGCTCCTCCCCGGGGCGCGCGCCATCACCCCGGCACGCCACGATCGCATGCCTTACCGGGTATTTCTCGCGCAGATCGGCGAACGCCTGCGCAATGCCTACGAAGGCAAGGCGAGCGGCTACCAGAACCCCGGGCAGTTTCGCGACGATGTGACTCTCATCGCCGCGAGCCTGAACGCCAACAAGGGAGTGCACGCCGGACTTTTCTACATCGAGCGGCTGCTCAGGCGCATCGACACCTTCGGCTTCCACATCGCCGCTCTCGATGTGCGCCAGCATGCGAGCGTCCTGCACGAGGTGCTCGCGCAAGGAGGCGATGACCCCCAGTGGTTGCAGCGCAGCGCGCGCGAGCGCCGCACTCGGCTCATCGAGGCACTCGAGAAGGATCGCGGGCCCGCGGTCGAGCTCGATGCCCTCGGCAAGCGCACTCTCGCGGTCTTCGATGCGATGATGCAGGGGCGCCACCGCTACGGTGAGAATGCCATCGGTTATTTCATCGTGAGCGGAGCGAGCGATGCGGCCGATATCCTCGCGGCGCTGCTGCTCGCGCGCTGGGCGAGCGCCTACGACAAGCGCTCGGGAGAGGTGGCGCTCGACATCGCCCCGCAGTTCGAGACCACCGAGGCGCTCGCGGGCTGCGGCCGCACCATGCAGGAGCTGCTCGCCGAGCCGCTCTACCGGCGCCACCTCGCCGCGCGCGGGCGGCGCCAGTGCGTGCTCATCGGCTACTCCGACAGCAACAAGGAAGATGGGGCCTGCGCTTCGCGTTACATCATTCATCGCGCGCAGCAGGAACTCGCCCAAACGCTCGGAGAAGCCGGCGAGCTGCCGGTCCTTTTCCATGCACGCGGGGGCAGCATCGCCCGCGGCGGCGGACGCATCGAAGCGATCGTCAGAGCCGCACCCGCGAGCGCCATCGACGGGGTGCTGCGCGTGCGCGAACAGGGTGCGACCGTGAAACAGGGCTATGGACTGCGCGCGATCGCCATGCGCACGCTCGAGCGCGCCTTCAGCGCGCTGAGCGTCGCCACCGCCGCCGCGCGTCGTGGACGGCTGCCACCGGACTCGGCCGAGCACCTCGAGATCGCGGCGTTTCTCGCCACGGAGAGCCGCGCGGCCTATCGGCGCCTCGTGCGCGAGCGGGCCGAGTTCTACGAGTTCTTCCAGGCGGTGACGCCCATCGATGTCATCGAGCGCATGCAGATCGGCTCACGCTCGGTGCACCGCGAGGCGCGCGCCGGAATCTCGGCGCTCCTTCCCGTGCCCTGGGTGTTCGCCTGGTCGCAGGCGCGCTACATGCTCCCGGGCTGGTATGGGGCAGGCACGGGCCTGCGCGCCGTGGTGGCGAAGTTCGGCCTCGGGGAACTGCGTGCCGCCTGCCGCGACTGGTTTTTCCTGCGCAATCTCATCGATGATATCGAGACCATGCTGGCGCGCGCCGACCTCGACATCGCCCACTATTACGACACCTTGTGCCCCGCGGCGCTGCGCGGCTTCGCCGCCGATATCCGTGCCGAGTACGAGAGCGCGTGCGGGGGGATCCTCGCCATCAAGGACAGCAAGGAGCTCCTCGATTCGGATCCAACACTGCAGCGCTCGATCCGACTGCGCAACCCATACATCGACCCGATGAATCTCATGCAGGTGGATCTGCTCGGGCGCTGGCGTAGCACTGGCCGCGAGGACCGGGCGCTCTTCGAGGCGCTGCAGGTGAGCGTCGGCGGCATTGCCCAGGGCCTGCAGAGCACCGGCTGAGTGCGGCCGCCGTTGCGCCCACTCCCCACGCGATGAGTCACGCCATCACCATCCGCCCGGCGCTCGAGCAGGAAGTGCCGCTCGTGCTCGATTTCATCCGCGAGCTCGCGATCTACGAGCACCTCGAGCACGAGGTGGTGGCCACCCCCGCCGATCTGAGCCGCGCGCTCTTCGGGCCGCGCCGTTATGCCGAGGTGGTCTTTGCCTGTCGCGATGCACAGCCGGTCGGCTTCGCGCTCTTCTTCCACAACTTTTCGACGTTTCGCGGCAAGCCCGGCATCTATCTCGAGGATTTGTTTGTGCGGCCCGAGGCGCGCGGCCTCGGCATTGGCAAGCGTCTCCTCGTGCACCTCGCGCGCACGGCACTCGAGCGTGGCTGTTCGCGACTCGACTGGGCCGTGCTCGACTGGAACGCGCCCGCCATCGGCTTCTACCGCGGGCTCGGAGCCGTGGCACTCGACGAGTGGACGACGTTCCGCCTCACTGGCGATGCGCTCGAGCGGCTTGCCCGCGAGGGCGCCTGAGCTTTTCTCGCGCGCGCCTCAGGGCCGCCGGTACACGACGCCATCCTTCATCACGAGCACGATACGCTCGATGGCGTCGATGTCGCGTGTCGGATCGCCATCGACCGCGATGAGATCGGCGAGGAAGTTCACGCGCACCCGTCCGAGATCCTCGCGGCGCAGAATCGTGGCATCGGTGGCCGTCGCCGCGGTCAGCGCTTCGACCGCCGTCATGCCATCACGCACCATCCATTCAAGCTCCCGGTAGTTCGCGCCGTGAGTGAAGACGCCCACATCGCTCCCGCAGCCGATGACGACTCCGCTCTCGATCGCCGTCCGGAAGGCACGCGCCGACTGCTGCATCGCCGCCGTCGGCGGGTTCGTCCCGCGTACGTAATGCGCGAAGTACTCCCCGTACGCCTCCTGCGCGGTGAGAGTCGGTAGATAGGCGACATGGTGGGCAGCCATGAGCTTGAAAACCTCAGGCGTGCCGCCGAATCCATGTTCGATCGTGTCCACGCCCGCGAGCACCGCGCGCCGCATGCCCTCGGCGGTCGTCGCATGCGCCGCGACGGGCCGGCCTGCCGTGTGCGCGGTTTGCACGAGCGCGTTGAGTTCTTCCTGACTGAAAGTTGGCGCCTCGCTACCATTCGGACCCCAGCGGTAGTCCGCGTACACCTTGATCCAGTCGGCGCCGCGCCCGGCCTGTTCGCGCACCGCGCGAATCACCTCCGCCACCCCACTCGCCTCCTGAGCGCCCTGAGGCGTGCAGCAGACATCGGGGCGCAGGCCCCGCGGGGCGGGTCCGTAAGATGCGGTGGCGACGATCGCACGTGTGGCGACGAAAAGACGCGGTCCCGCAATCAGACCCTCGGCGATCGCGCGCTTGAGCGAGACATCGGCGTATTCCGCCCCCTCGGTGCCGAGATCCCGCAGCGTCGTGAAGCCGGCAAGCAGCGTCGCGCGCGCCTGCACGACTGCGCGCGCCGTGCGGTACGGGATGGGCTCCTTTAGCACCTGGTCATCCCATACGGTCTCGTTGTAAGGGTGCAGGAAGAGGTGCGAGTGCGCATCGATGAGACCCGGAAGAAGCGTCGCCCCCGGGAGGTTGATGACCTCGGCCCCGCTCGGGAGGGTGACGGTGTTTTCCGGGCCGACGGCTTCGATGCGCGAGTCGCGGGTGAGAACCACCCAGCCCGCGTGCGGCGGCTCGCCGGCTGTCCAGACCTGCGCCGGGCGCAATAGCGTCGAGCCGGCGAACGCGTTGGCGCTCGCGGCCTCAATAACCAACACGAAGATCAACGCGCGCGCAACGGCGTGCTTCATGACGATCCACCGTTCCCCACCGTGAGCGCGCTCGCGTGTCGCAGCGCCGCGCGCTCCCTGGGCGCGCGCGGGCGCTAGGCTCGAACCCTGCGCTTTACGGACTCAGAAGTACGGTCGAATCGTAACTCTCGAACTGCTGGATGGCACGCCCGTAGGCGTTGGAGATGAGCCGCTCGGCCTGCTTGTCGGCGCGCGGCGCGAGCAGCATGCGCAACACCACATCGTCGGTCGGCCGCGTCGAGTCTTCTGCGAGCAGCTGCTCAATGACGCGCGTAAGGCGATGGTAGAGCTCGTTGACGAAGCGCAGGTGCGCGCCATCATGCACCTGCTCGCTCCCAGGCCCGTAGGTGGCGCGCGCCTCGTCGGCGAGCTCGTGCAGGAACAGGTTCAGCAGCCGCGCTTTGTCGACCAGCCGCAGCTCCGCATAGAAGGCAATTTCGGAATTGAGATTCATGGCGCACCCATGCGCAGTTTTGCCACGCGCTACGCGGGGAAGAAATCAATCGGTTTGGTGGTGGTGACCGTATCGACATCCTTGGGGTCGAAGCGAAAGAGCCTCACGAGCGCGACGATCTTGCGCTCGAGCTCAGGATCCTTCAGTTCGCTCGAAATCACCCGGCACATGGTCACTTCGCCGCTGGGGGCAATTGTGAACTCGAGCACAAGTTTGCCCTGCAGCTCGGCGTTGTCGCGCAGCGCCCGGGCATAGAGGCTGTAGATGCGGCCCTTGTTGCGATCGAAGACGAGCTCGATCTCCTCGCGCGAGCGGGCGGCTTTGCCGCCCCCGCCACTCGTGGCACCCCCGTGGCTGTTGAGTCCGGAGGCGACGATGCCCGAGCTCACCGCCATGGCGTTATGGCCCGCAAGGGAGCCGGCACCGGTCCCGAAGCCGCGGCTCGAAGTCGCAGCGGTGATGCCCCCGCTCCCGGCGCCGACTTTCGAGGTGATGAGGGAGCGCTCCGCGTGGAAGTCGGCGTTGACGCTGCTTGAGAGGTTCTTGGCCTCGAGCGGCTTGAGATCCATCACATCGCGCAGGTCGGCGAGTTCGTCCTTGACCTTGTTGAGCTGCTTCTGCGCCTTCTCGTGCGCGAGCTGGCGTTGATCGATCGGCGGGGGCTTGATCATGGCCACCTTGGGCTCGACCTTCGGCTGCTCCTGCTTGGGCACGACCGGCGGGGGCGGCGGTGGTTTCGGTTTCTGCTGCAACATCACCCGCGCCAGTCGCTCCGGGATCTCCTCGGTCACTGCGTTCTGGGGCGTCGGCAGAAGCGGAAAGAGAATCCCGAAGAGCACGAGCAGGATGATCAGCACCCGCAGAATTTTGCGGAAGCGCTCGCTCGCTTCCGGGTCGCCTTCCCAGGGCAGCTCGAATTCGCGGTAATAGGGGGCGAGAATCATAGGCGGCTCAGACCGGCTTCACCTGGCCGGCGGCGACCGGCTTTTCCTTCTGAATCACCGCAAGCGAGATGCGTCCGTAGTCGGCATCGGTGCAGGTCGCCATTACCCGCTTCAGCACCTCGTAGGGGAGCGCCTTGTCCGCGAGGATGGTGATCTCGCGGTCACGAATGTCACGCTCGGTCATCTCGCTGCCGATGAGAAGCGGCCGCTTGAGCGCCGCGCGCAGCGGCGCGACCAGCGTGCCGGGGGAATTTCTGATCTCAGTGACGCTCGCGATGTGCTCGCCCTGCACGAAGAGATCGTCCTTCGTGATCATCACAACCACCGAGTGCTTGGGCGAGGTCTGCGCGATCGACTGCGGGATCTCGATGCCCTTCTGGTTCTGGATGATCTCGACCTCGGTCGAGTACACGAGGAGGAAGGCCACCATCACCGAGAGGATGTCGATGAGCGGAATGAGATTGAGCTGCGCATCCGCGCGGTGCCGGATGTGATGCTGCGCCATGCGGCGCGCGCGGCTCGACATGCTCATGGGGATGCGCCTCCCGCGGGCGCGGCCGCGCCCGAGGCATCGGCCGTGGTGAGCGCCGGGGCATCGCCGATCGAGATGTCGGGGAAGAGTTCCGCCTGCACCACGTTCGCGCCTTCACCCGCTTCAAACACTCGCACCCGATCCATCACCTGCACCAAGGTGTCGTAGGGCGTATCGGGTTCGAGGAGGATGCTGGCATCGGTCTTTTCGGGGAACTTCGCCTTCACCCGCTTCAGGTATTCCGTGAGCCCCTCGTAGTCGTAGCCGCCGCCTCTGCTCGGAAAAACGGCGAGCGGTCCGGTGTTGCGGTCAGCCACCTGCAGCAGATCCTTGCGCACCATCACCTCGAGCTGCAGTCCGGGCGGCGGCTCCTTGAACTCGGTGGTCGGCGGCGGGAGGTTCAGTTGCAGGATCACGGTGCGGGAGAACACCGCGGTCATCAGCAGGAACGTGACCAGCACCGTGAAGATGTCGATCATCGGCACGAGCAGCAACTCCGCGGGCTTGCGCGAGCGGCGTTCGAGCTTGCGGTACTGGTAGGAGCGGCGCATCGGGGTTCTTCAGCCGTCGAGCTTCTTCAGGCGGCCGCCGGCGCCGGGGCCGCCCGCTCGGTGATCGCATTGAGGAACTTGACGGAGGCCATCTCGAGGCTATCGATCAGCTCGGTGGTCTTGGTCTGCAGCCACGCGTGCGTGAACAGCAGCGGCACCGCCGTCATCAGGCCGAACGCCGTGCAGTTCATGGCCACCGAGATGCTCGCCGAGAGCAGGTTCGCCTTCTCCGCGGGATTCACCGTCGCGACGGCGGCGAAGGCGCGAATGAGACCCATCACGGTACCGAGCAGCCCGAGCAGCGTTGCGAGGTTCGCGAACGTTGCGAGGTAGTGCGTGCGCTTCTCGAGCCGCGGCACCACCTCCATCAGGCTCTCCTCCATGGCCTTCTCGATGTCGTCGCGGCGCTTGGCGGATTGAATGCGCGCGAGCCCGTAGTTGAGGATGTGGCCGATCGCAGACCCCGACTTCGAGGTCTTCTGGGCGACCTGCCGGAAGTTGCCCTGCGCGAGCAGCGGCACGATGTCGTTCCACAGGCCGCGGTTACGCGCGGCTGTCGCCGTGAGATAGATGTAACGTTCGATGGCGATCGCCAAGCCCACCACGAACACGAAGGCGATCGGGTACATGAAGTCCCCGCCGCCCTGGAAGAACCGCACGATCATGTTCCAGAGGTCCATCTGACACTCCCGCTCAATTTAAAACCGACCACACGAGCGCAAAAACACTCGCAAAATGAATGACATAAAACCAAAAAACTGCGACCCAGCTCTCATCCTGATATTGCTACCGGCATATTTCAGGGCTTGTCGCCCGAACCCTGAACGGCGCCCGCCTTCGGGGCCACGGCATCGGGCTTCAGAGCGTCGTAATAGCGGTTTTCGCGCTGAAAAACATCCCGATCGAGCGGCTGTAGCACCTCGTCGAGGAGGCTGTTCACCGGCTTGCCGACGAGATCGCCAAGATCGGAGCGCTTCCACGGCACGATATAGAGAACCTTCGGCAGCTCGCGGTTCCCGGTGATGTCAGTGGCATCGAGCTCGAGCCGATCGGCGCGCGGATGCGGAGCGGTCTTTGACGCCGCGGAAGAGGTGCGCGTCGCTGCCGCTTCGCGCGGCACCGCGCCACTTCCGGTTGGCCCGTGGGGGGCCGCCGCGGCGTTGTTGACGCCCCCGCTCGAGGGCGGGGGCTTCGTGGCGGAGGATGTTGGAGTCGTTGCGACGGCTGGTTCAAGTTCGTCGGGGCGCGGGATGTCGCGCGATTGCGCCAGCCCCGTCGGTGCGCCTTCCGGGGAAGCGGGC
>Ga0187777_10002183_pt1 | contig 12565 bp, 5 predicted proteins | sample 1015_Q2_SP5_10_M_FD_132416 | JGI IMG/M metagenome (GOLD analysis project Ga0187777, IMG submission 132416) | Tropical peat soil microbial communities from peatlands in Department of Meta, Colombia - 1015_Q2_SP5_10_MG | ecosystem: Environmental > Terrestrial > Soil > Wetlands > Peat | place...
GACCGCAGCATCTCTCGCGCGTCGAGATCGGTCAGCGGCGCCATGCGCAGCGCCACGTCGCGGGAAAGCTCGACCGTGACACCACCCGCCCCACACGCGACGATCGGGCCGAACTCGGGGTCGGCGGTCATCCCGAGGAACATCTCGGTGCCGCCTTCGACCATCTCCTGTACGACGAAGCCGTCGAGTGGCTCAGACTGCTGGCGAACCCGCTCGGTCATCGCGAGCGCCGCGGCCGCCACCTCGGTCGACCGCAGGTCGAGCTGAACCGCGCCGACCTCGGTCTTGTGGAGCGGACCGACGGCCTTCAACGCCACCGGAACGTTCATCGAAGCCGCGGCGGCGGCCGCCTCGTCGGGGGTCGAGACGCGAACCTGACGCGCCGTGCGGACCCCGTAGCACTTGAGCAACTCGACGACCTCGTCGGCTTCGAGCCAGCCGTCTCCTCGTGACAGCGCGCGCGCGATCACGGCGGCTGCTGCGTCGGTCTCGAGACCCGGGATCCTGGGCACGACGCCGGCGGGCCGCTCGCGCCAGGCGCCGTGTGCAGCTGCGTGTGCGAGGGCGATCGCGGCTTGCTCCGGAAAGGCGAACGACGGGATGCGCACGCCGGGCGCGGAGAGGGCCGCAGGGAGCCCGCGCGCGGACATGAAGCACGTGAGGGTGGGGATCCGGCGCTCCAGGGAGCCGATTGCCTCGACCATCGCGCCCGCCACTGCCGGCGCCTCGTCTTCGAGCGGCGGGATGTAGAGCACGATCAACGCATCTATCTCCGGGTCCGCGGCGACCGTCGTGATCGTCCGGCCGTAGTCGTCGCCCGTGGCCGAAGCGATCATGTCGACCGGGTTGGCGACGCCCGCCGCACGCGGCAGAAACGACCGGAGCTCGGCCACCGTCTCCACTGAGAGCTCCGGCACGCGGAGCCCACGTGCCTCGCAGGTGTCAGCGCACTGGATCCCGAGGCCCCCCGCATTGGTGACGATGGCGACGCTCGTCCCGTTGGGGATCGGCTGGTTTGCCAGCAACGCCGCGACGTCGAACATCTCCTCGAGCGTGTCCGTGCGGATCACGCCGACCTGACGCAGCAGCGCGTCGACGGCGCTGTCGGATGCGGCGACGAGCGCTCCTGTGTGGGAGGTCGCGGCCCGTTGTCCGGCTGCGCTTCGGCCGCTCTTCACGGCCACGATCGGCTTACGACGTGCAGCGCGCCTCGCAATGGTGGCGAAGCGCCGAGGGTTGCCGAACGACTCGAGATAGAGGAGCACGACGTCGGTGCGATCGTCCTGCTCCCAGTAGCAAAGGAGGTCGTTGGGCGAGACGTCGGCCTTGTTCCCGATCGAGACGAACGAGGACAAGCCGAGCGAGAGCGCGGTCGCCATGTTGATGACGGCGAGGCCCAGGGCTCCGGACTGTGACAGGAACGCGATGCCGCCCTCCGGTGGATACGCCTGTGCGAACGTGCCGTTCATCCGTACGGCGGGGTCGGTGTTGATCACCCCCATGCAGTTCGGGCCGATCAGACGCATCCCGGCGTCGCGGCACACCTCGAGCAGCTCGTCCTGGCGCTGCCTGCCCTCTTCGCCTGTCTCGGAGAAGCCGGCCGAGATGACGACGAGAGCCCGCACCTGCTTCTCGACGCATTCCCGGGCGACGTCGAGCACGGCCGGGGCGGGCACCGCGACGAAGGCCACGTCGACGGGCTCGGCGACGTCCATCACGCTCGCGTAGGCGTGCACGCCCTGAACGAAGGCGTGCGCCGGATTGACGGGGTGAACGACACCGGCGAAGGGCTCGCCGAGCAAGTTCTTGAGCAGTCGGCCGCCGATGCTCTCGGGGTTCTGCGAGGCGCCGATCACTGCGACCGAGCGCGCTTCGAGAACGGTGCGGACGGCGTTCGTGCCCGCGATCCGCTCCCGCTCCTCGTAGTGCTCGGCGGTCTCGTCGCTGACGTGGGTCGGGAACTCGACCTCGACCGTGCCCGGACGCGTGTGGATCGAGACCGGAAACCCTGTCTGTCGGAAGACGTCGATCATGCGATGGTTCTCCGGCAGCACCTCGGCGCGGAAGAACTGGATCCCCTGTTCGCCTGCCGCCTGCGCGAGGTGCGCTATCAGGATCGACGCCAGTCCCTTTCCCTGGAACGGGTCGCTGACGCTCAGAGCGATCTCGGCCCGACGGTCCGCCTCACGGATGTACTGGGCGCCGCCGACGACTCGCTGATGGTCGCCCCCGGAGAACGCGAGCAGCGTCAGGTGGTCGACGTAGTCGATGCGAACGGCGTTCCCCGCCTGCGCGACGATGTCCACCGAGACCCCAGCGAAGCGGAGCCTGCGCGACTCCTCCGAGAGATCGACGAAGTAGTCCTCGAGGGCATCGAGATCGTCGGGCCGGGCAGGACGGATGTGGACGGTGCTCCCGTCACGCAACACGACGTCCGATTCCAGATACGCAGGGTAGGAACTCACGAGGCGGATCCTACGACCGCGCACTTCTGGATCTCGCGCCACCGCAACGGTGAGGTCGTCTCCAGCGGGACGCGGCTCCCGAGCGCTGTCGTTTTACGGGGCGGGCGCACCGGTTCAGGGCGGGAGATCCTCCTGCTCACGGAGTGGGAGCGAGCGAGTACTCGTAGATCGCCGCACCGAAGTCAGGAGCGGAGCCGAGTTGGTAGAGCTTCCCGTCGGGCTGGACCCGGATCTCGGTGATCGTGTATCCCGCGTACGCCGATCGGGGCGGCTCGTCGAACGGCAGCGAGAAGCGGGTGCGGACGCCCTTCGGCCCGAGCCGCAACACCAGGTACTCGGACTGGTAGGTGCCCCCGCTCGGGCGCGTCGGAAACAGCACGACCGCGGGGTCCCCGCCCACGAGCGCCGGGGTCGCGGCCCCCGCCGGCTCGATGATCGTCCGGCTCGTGATCCGCCAGGCACGTACGACCCGACTTGCCCGATCGAGGAGCGCCACGCGCACCTCGTGCGGCTCGGGAGTCCAGGGCAGACCGGTCCAGCCCGTCGTCGCCAGCACCAGCTGCCGGCCGCCGGGCAGCGGCTGGGTCCAGCGGACACGCCGCTCCTGCGTGGCCATCGGCAGCGAGCGACCCAGGGGTGTCACCGCCGGCGCCCAGGGGCGCCAGCCTTGTCCCTCCTTCGCCTTCTGCCCCGATCCCCCGCCGGTCCAGTAGAGCGTGCCGTCCGGCCCGGTGCGAAGCTGGACGCTCGCGTCGTCGGTGTCGAGCTTGCGCGTCCACACCACGTTTCCGCCCATCGAGACCCGAGACAACTGCAACGGTGGGAAGCTCGACGGCCAGCCGCCCGGATGCACCGGAGGCCCCTTCGAGTAGCCGCGAACGACGTAGAGCGATCCCGCCGGCCCCAACGCGAAGTCGCCGAAGGGTGCGAATGAGAGCGGGACTGTGCGCGCAACGGTATCCGGCTGTCCTCGTCCCCAGACCAGCAGGCGGCTGTTGAGCTGATCGAGCAGCCAGATCGAGCGGTCGCTCGCAACCTCGAACGACGCCGGGCCGGAAGGCTGCCCGCACTCCCCTCCGGGGGCACACGTATTGAACCCGACCTGCGTCGGGCCTGCTCTCGCGACGACCGCCCCGGGCGGCGCGAGATGCCCGAACGCGTAGGTGCCGAGGTTCACGCGGACGGCGTTGTTGATGATCCAGACCGACTCGGGAGCGCGAGCGCCCCCCGTGGGCACGGTGACCGACCGGGCCGACAGCCGATCGCGGATCACCGCGTAGTAGAAGAGCCTGTCGCCGACGAGCAGCCAGTTGGGAACGAACGCCCGCAGCTTGATCGTGTCCGTGCCTTCCGGCCACGGAGGCCCGACCTGCCGTTTGCGAAGCTTCAACGGGACAGTCGTGAAGCTGCGCTGCAGGTCGTTGCGCACGTAGAGCGTCCCGGTCGCGTTCGGGATCTTCTGCGCGTTCGGGGTCGTCTGGGCGTCGTAGCCGACTTCGATCCGCTCCCCGCGGACGACCAGCGGCGGCGGGAACTCGATCTGGCTCACGAAGAATCCCGTGCTCCGCGCCGCACGCACCGACGCTCGACGGGCAGGTTGCACGTTCCCCGACGCCGCGCTGATCGTCAACGCACCCGTCAACAACACGACGACACCTGCGACTCGCATGGCTTCTTCACCTGTTGTCGGGCCGGCAGCCGGGGGTTGGCGTCTCCAGTTTCCGGCGTAACTCGTCTACGAGTGAGATCGTCCCCGATCGCGCTCGCGCGGCCATCGGGGCTCTCGCCGAGCCGGCTTCGGCGAACTACCGGCCCCGCTCGGATCCACGTCGCGTGCCGAGGAGCACGGCGCGGAGGACGTCGAGGCGATCCTGCTGCCATACCAGGACAGGCTGAGCTGAGGCACGCGTCGCGCTGCTGGCGGTCGGACTGGACCCCGGGCTCGGGATCCTGCACGCCGACGTTCGTGGCCGTGATTCGCTCGCCCTCGATCTGATGGAGGCAGTCCGGCCCACCGTCGACGCCTATCTGCTCCGGCTGATCTCGAGTCGGACCTTCCGCGCAACCGACTTCTACGAGACACGCAAGGGCGTCTGCCGCCTGCTCGCCCCGCTCACACACGAACTCGCAACCACATCGACCGTCTGGGGCGAAGCGCTCGCACCGATCGCCGAGCGTGTCGCGACGATGCTCGCCCAAGCGCCCGGCGCACGAATCGACCGGCTACCCACACCGCTCACAAACGCAAACCGCCACGCCGGGCGCGAGCAGATGCGCAACAGGCCGCAGCGCGCACGGCCCCCACGCCCAGCGAAGGTGGACAAACGCTGTCATCGCTGCGGCGGCGACCTCCCACACACTCGACGCGTCTACTGCGACGAATGCCCCCGCACTTCCAACGAGAACAACTCGAACGCGCAATCGCTTCCGCCTCGCCGGTCGAGACGCTCCGAGCTCGAACCGGCAACGATGCCACGCACGGCAACGACGCAGCCGCCAAACGCGGCGCCACAACCGCCAAACGCAAGCGCGAACTGCGCGAATGGGAAGAGAAACACGGCACGCTCCTCGACCTGTCCGCCTTCGACCGGGAGATCTTGCCCCTGATCCGCAACGTGTCTCTCACCGAACTCGCTCGCGCAACCGGGCTTTCGCGTCGCTACGTCTCCGTGATCCGACGCGGCGAAAAGGTCCCGCACCCACGCCACTGGACGTCTTTCCCGCAGCCGCTAAGTAGCCCGCAAGCGATTGGCGATCCGCGGCGATGCCGGTCTCACCGACCGCAATTCGGGTCCGTTTCAGCTGGTGCGGTACGGTCCGCTGGGTTGCTCGAATTCCACATCCTAGGCCCGCTCGAGGTCGTGGGCGAGCGTAGTGGGATCAGCCTTGGCGGCCGGAGGCAGCGGGCGACGCTGGCGATTCTGCTCCTGAACGCAAACCGAGTCGTTTCAATCGATCGGCTCGCCGACGATCTCTACGCGGGAGCTGCTCCGGTAACGGCGCTCAAGCAGGTGCAGCGTCAGATCTCCGAGCTCCGGAAGGCTCTTGGTTCGACGTCGGTGATCGAGACGCGCTCCCCGGGCTACGTCATCCGACTCGCCCCCGATCAGCTCGATCTCAGCGTCTTCGAGGAGCTCGTAGCGGACGCGAGCGAGGCGGGACTCGCGGGTGACCCGCGGCTTGCGGCTGACCTTTTGCGGCAGGCGCTTGACCTTTGGCGTGGTGACCCGCTCGCGGACCTCACCTATGAGTCCTTCGCGCAGGCGGCGGTCGAGCGCCTGCAGGAGCTCCGGCTGGCGGCGCTCGAGCACCGTATCGACGCAGATCTCGAGCTCGGCCGCCACGAGGAGCTGGTGGCCGAGCTCGACCAGCTCGTCAAGGACTATCCGGTCCGGGAGCGGCTCCGCGCGCAGCTGATGCTGGCCCTCTACCGCTCAGGTCGTCAGGCAGATGCGCTCGAGATCTATCGGCATGGGCGGGAGGCGCTGCTCGACGGGTTCGGGCTCGAGCCGGGCCCGGCGCTTCGCCAGCTCGAGCACCAGATCCTCGCGCAGGACCCATCGCTCGAGCTCCGGCTGCGCGCCACTGCTCCAAGCGAGGAGCCGGCCCGGACAATCTTGGCAGCTCCGCGAGACGAAGCGGGGACTTCACGCTTGGTCGCACTGGCGGAGCCGCTGATGAGCCTTCCCGGAAGGGAGCTGATCGTTGCTCACGTCGTCGAGGACGAGCGCGAGCTCGTCGTCGCGCAGGAGATGCTTCAGCCCATCCGCGAACAAGGCCAAGCGACGACCCGCATCGCCGCGTTTACGAGCGTCGATCCTGCGGCCGACCTCGTCCGCCTCGCGACGGCGTACGACGTCGAGCTCGTGCTCCTCGACACGCAGGAGTTGACCGTCACGCGGTTACCGAAAGACGTGGTGACGCTCCTGAAGGAATCTCCGGCGGACGTCGCAATGGTCGCTGGCGCGCCCGTTGATTGGAGCGGGGGGGACGGAATCTTCGTTCCCTTTGGCGGCGCGGAGCACGACTGGGCCGCGCTGGAACTCGCCGCGTGGCTCGGCTCGGCTGCCGGCTCGACCGTACGGCTGGTGGGAACTCGCGCCGATCCCGCTCGCGGCCAACGCGATGCGAGCCTGCTCCTCGCCAACGCCTCCCTGGCAGTGCAGCGACTCGTCGGAGTGATCGTTGAGCCGGTGCTCGCCGATGCCACCGCGGACTCGTTCCTCGAAGCGCTCGAGAACGCCACGTTGGTCGTCGCCGGGCTCTCGGCACGCTGGCGGACAGAGGGGCTCGGCTCCGTTCGTCGATCCTTCCTTGGCGCGCGTCCTCCCGTTGTGTTCGTTCACGGAGGACCGCGCCCGAGCGGCCTCGCTCCCCGCGACGCCCGCACACGGTTCAGCTGGTCGCTGGCGGCCTGACGCGGCGGGCCGCGAGACCCTCACGGCCCGCCACAGTGTCGAGCTATCGGTTCAGCGAGTGGGTGCCCCAGTCCGTCAACCCGGCGCCGAGGCCAGTGTGCGTGACCTGGAAGAGACCGGTGCCGTCGGGCTTGACCGTGTAGAGGTCCGCCTGTCCCGTCTCCGCGTCGAACCTCGTGAAGGCGATCTTCGTCCCGTCCGGAGACCAGACCGGGCCGAAGCAGCCGACGGTCGAGCCGCAGCCTGAGATCGGGATCTGCCGCAGTCCGCTGCCGTCTGCGTGGACGATGAAGATCGCGCTCCGCTGACCCTCGGCCGGCTGGCTCGAAAAGAGGATCTCGTTTCCCTGCGGCGACCAGCTCGTGCTGAGTCCGAGGAGCCCGCGCATTCTGTCAGGCGTGAGCTGTCGGAGATGCGACCCATTCACGTCGACCACGTAGAGAGCCTGCGTGCCGGCGTCGAACGATGACCGCGAGAAGACGAGGCGTTGGCCGTTTGGCGAATAGTCGCCCGGGTCGTCGTCGTCTGCGCCCGACGTCACCCTCCGGACGCCCCCGCCGTCGGATGAGCGAATCGTGTAGACGCCGTCGGCGGACGGGTCGTCTCCGAACCCCTCGCACGCGAGTCGTGACCCGTCCGGCGACCAGACGCCGCACGGTAGGAACAGGTCGGGATTGGAGTAGAAGGTCGGCAGCTCCGTGTAGCTGCCGTTGTCGGGATTGACGATTCGCTCGCTCTGGTTGTCCGGAATGACAGCGAGCCTCCTCCCGTCGGGCGACCACTGGCCCGACTCGCCTCCGACGAACAGGGAGCGCTCGCCGGTTCCATTCGGGTTGATCGTGTAGACGACGTCCTGCTGGAGAGCCGGATTGAAGCGGGTGAACGAGATGAGGCCGTTGCTGCCGCGCGGCGTCGCAGACGCAGAAGCAGCGACGACGGCCATGACCGCTGCCCCTAGAAGCAAAAGTACGACGAACTTCCGCATTTCATCTCCTTTCGATCGGCGGATGGCGCGATCGTGGGAGACGCTGGTATCGGCCCGGTATCGAGCCGGCCTCGGATGTCAGCCGTGCTTGCAGAGGGCGCCGAGGTCGACGACGCCGTACTCGCCCTGGAACACCTTGCAGCCGACCTTCGGCGAGAAGTACTCCGACCAGATCCAGCTGCCATAGACGGCGAACGGTGCCGCGTGCATCAACTGCCCGACGATCCTCCGAAAGGCGTCGGTGCGTCGGGTACCGCGGAGGAGCCGAGCGCGCTCGAGCTCGTGCCGGAAGCGGCTACTCGTCCAGAGTCCGGTGCCGAGGGCGGATCCGAAGCGTCCGTCCCGTGCGAGCACCTGGTCGAGGAAGGGTCGAGGGTCACGTTCGTCCTGACCGAGTCCTGCGACGAGGATCAGGTCGGCTCGGCGGCTCCGTGCGTCATAGCGAGTGGGGCAGCTCGGAGCTTGATCGATCGTGACGCTGATTCCGATTCGGCGGAGATCGGAGCTCACGATCGACGCCACCGTGCGCTGCGCGGGGTTGCCGCAGAAGTAGAGCCGCGCGTGGCGCGGGCGATCGCCGGCGAGATGACGTGCCGCGCGCAGGTCGGGGCCGCCGATCGGATAGCTGCGGCCGGGCGCGAAGCCGGGCACCGCGGCAGGGACGACCTGATCGTCGGGCGCGTCGTAGAACGACCGCGCCAACGCCTGTCGGTCGAGCGCGTAGTTGACGGCGCGGCGGAGTCGGGCGTTTCGGAAAAGGGGTCGTGCGCCGTTCAGGACGATGTAGTCGACGAGCGGGGCGCCGTAGAGAAAGAAGCGTTGCCGGCCCGACCGTGCTGCTCGGCTCGCTGCGCCCTCACGCCGGTCGAGGACGCCGCCGGGCAACAGGAGGTTGCTCGTGTTGTCGAAGTCCCAGGGCAGGAGGTCGACGGCGCCTGCATTCGCAAGTGCGATCGCCTTGTCCGTCGGCACGTCGTTCGTCAACACGATCCGTTCGGCGCGATGGGGCCGAACGCCGTCGTAGTTCGGGTTGCGCAGCAGCACGGTCCGGTCACCTTGGACGGACGACACGTAGTACGGCCCGGCCGAGGGAGGCGGGACAAGCCGGTACCCCTTCGAGTGGACCGGGATCGAAAGAGGGACCGGGCAGAAGGCGGACATGCTGATCCGCGTGAGGAAGTCACCTGCCGGCTTCACGAGCGTGATCGAGAGCGTGCTCCCGCTTGCGCGGATCCCGGAGATGTGGGCGCTCTTGCCGGCGCGGTACGCCGCGACGCCGACGATGTCCGACGCGAACTGCGGCCCGGGCGAGAAGTGATTGTTCGGCGACAACTCTCGCTCGAATGAGTGCTGGAACGTCTCGGCGGTGACCCGCTCGTTCGACGGGGGCGCGAAGCGGAAGCCCGAGCGGATCCGGAACGTGTACGTGCGGCCGCCATTGGAGACTGCGGGCATCGCCGCGGCGATCTCCGGTACGAGTCTTGTCCCCGCATGCCCGGCGGTGTCTGGATAGTTGAGCAGGCTCGCGCACGTCGCATACAGGAGTTGCTGCGACGTCTCGTCGTAACTGAGTGGGTCGGGGCTGCCGTAGTTGCCGTCGTCGGTCGGCGTCGAGATTCGCAGCTCCTCTCCCGCGATCGGCGGGAGCGGCGTCGGCGCGCGGGCCGCCGCGACCGCGATCACGCCGTTGCGATACAGCGCCGTCGTTGGCTCGGCCGCCGCGGCCACCCGCATGCGCTCCTGCGATACCTCGTCGATCATGGAGACGGAGTTCGCAGCGCTGTTGGCGATCCAGAGGCGACCGTCCCCGAACGAGATTCGCTCGGGATCTCTTCCGGCGGCGATGCTCGTCCCTTGCACGCTCAGATCGTCCTCGCCGAGCTTGAAGACGGCGTCGTCCGGGGTCACCGAGACCCAGACGAAGCCGCCGCCGACCGCCAGGTCCGTGATCCACGGGTGGAGGTGTGCATGCGCCACGATCCTGTTCTCGAGCGGGTCGATCTTTGTCACCAACCCGCTCCCCGGGTTTGCCGCCCAGAGGGCGCCGTCGGCGAAGACCAGCCAGCGCGCCGGTGCCGGGTAGCGGCGAAGAACCCGGCCGTTGCGCGGGGCGACGCGGGCCACGTTGCTCTGCTGCGCGAGCCAGAGGGAACCGGCGCCGTAGGCGATCCCGCCGATTCCCTCGCCGCCGATCTCGAAGCGGTGGACGATCTTGCCCGTCCGCTCGTCGATCCCGAAGACACCGGGGCCGAGGTCCTGGTGCACCCAGACCAAGCCACCGCCGACCGCGAGCCGTTGGCCAGGCGGCCAAGGCAGTGTGACGCGCTTCGCGATCTTGCGGGTCGCGAGGTCGACGCGCACGAGGTGCTGGGTGGAAGCGAGCAGGGCCCAGGCTGAGCCGCCGGTCAGGACGATGTCTCCGATCGGGTTCGAGAAACTCCGTCGACTGGCGAGCTGAACGTGCGCAGTCACGCGGCGAGTTCGCGCATCGACGAGATTGAGCGCGTTCGGCGCCAGTCCGAGCGCCCGAACCGGCGCAGCCGCCCGGGGAGTCTGCGATCCGCGCGTGGCGAGCACCGCGGCGACCGCAGCGCACACGAAGACGAGCACCACCGCCGCAACCTGCACGAGCCGGCGGCCCAACCTTCGAGGCGCCAGCGTCCTACCCGCCAGGGCTGCGCGTGCAGCATGCACGAGTTCGCCGCAGGTCGCGTACCGCTGGTCGGGCGATTTCGCGAGCGCGGTCTCGAAGACCGCGTCGAACGCAGGCGGAAGCTCGGATCGGAGCTCCGTGATCCGCGGCGGCCGATCGTTCAGGTGGGCGAACAGGACGGAGAGCTCGCTCTCGCGGGGGAACGGCGCCGCGCCAGAGAGGCACTCGTAGAGAACACATCCGAGCGAGTAGACATCCGCCCGCCCGTCGATCTTCCCGCCCTCGATCTGCTCCGGCGGGACGTAGTCGATGGTGCCGACGAAGCCCCGTTCGCTGGTGAGGCTGCTGACCGAGGAGACATGGCGGGCGAGACCGAAGTCGCAGATAGATGCGCGCTCTCTGCGCTCGGTCGACGCGACGAGGATGTTCCCAGGCTTGACGTCGCGGTGGACGAGACCGGCCGCATGCGCTGCGTCGAGGGCGTCGGCAACCTGTTCGAGGAGGCCGAGTGCTCGTTCAGGCTCGAGCCGTCCTTCGCCGCGAAGCAGCTTGCGCAAGTCGGATCCTTCGACGTACGCCATCGCGAGGAAGAGCGTTCCTTTGTCCTCGCCGGAACCAAGGACCGGCACGATGTTCGGGTGCTCGAGGCGTGACGCCAGTTCGGTCTCACGCAGGAAGCGACGGCGAAACCGCTCGTCGTGTGCGAGTTCCGGCGCGAGCAACTTCACCGCCACGCGGCGCCCGGTACCTTCGTCTTCAGCGAGGTAGACGGCACCCATGGCGCCTTCTCCGAGCAACGACTCGATCCGGAAGCCGCCGACTCGCGCGCCGATCTGGATCTTGATTGGCACTGGCTACATCAGCGTGACCCTCTCGAGCCGCCATCTCAACCGGAAGCCGGATTCGAGGGATGATTTCCGGCTTTGTCGCAGACGAGCGGATACCTGGCACTCAACGATAGGTGGCCGATGCATCCGGCCATGCCAGGTCGACCACACTCTGGTTACGAGGCCGCGGACGCCTCGTTCACATGCAGCCCTTTTGCGGAGGCAGCCCTTTGTGCGTAGTTCTTCGGGCGCTGTCTCTTAACCCCTGACGCCGCTATCCTGCGTCGGCCCCGCCCCCGTCGACTAGCGGCCTAGGTCGCCACCCTTTCAAGGTGGTAGCACGGGTTCGAATCCCGTCGGGGGCATCGCCGCTCACGGACGCGGCAGACTCCGTCCACGCTGATCGTCGACAGCTTCAACGACCTGCTGAACGAGACCGTCGTGCTGCGCGACGAGCCACGCTCCCCGGCGCTCGCGCTGCGCCGCGACCGAAAGCGCCTCTTCGAGACCTACTGGCTGCCGAAGCTCGCGGCGGGAGGCGTCGGCGTCCTGCTCTGCCCGCTCCACGGTGCGAACTGCGCCACCCGGTGAGGCGCGCGCGTGGGTGGTCGCGCAAGAGGCCGAGCTTGCACAGGCGATCGAGGACAACGCGGATCGCGCGTGTCGGGTTCGTAACACGGCCGAGCTCGACGACAACCGCCTGCGGCTGGTTCTCGCGCTCGAGGGCGTCGAGCCCCTCGAAGGCGATCCGGACGCGTTCGACGAGTGGTTCGCACGCGGCGTGCGGATGGTGAGCCTGACCCGGAACTACGCCAACGAGTTCGCAGGCGGAGTCGACACACCGTCGGAAGGTCTGACGGACCGGGGCCGGACGCTCGTGCGCCGGTTCCCCGACCTCGGCGTCGTCCTCGATCTGGCGCACGCGTCCGAGCAAACTTGGCGGGACGTCCTCGAGGAGGAGATTCCGTTCTCGGTCTCCCACGCGTGCTGCCGCGCCGTGTGCGATCACCGTAGGAACCTCGCCGACTGGCAGCTCGCGGCGCTCGCCGAGCGTGGGGCGTGCTCGGGATGATGGCGCTCGCGTTCGTCGTCGATCCGGCGGTACCCACGCTGTCGCGGTGGATCGACCACGTCGACCATGCGGTCGCCGTGATGGGGATCGAGCACGTCGGCATCGGTGCCGACTTCGTCGACCAGGTCGTGTCGAACGCGTCGAC
>Ga0187777_10002184_pt1 | contig 12563 bp, 14 predicted proteins | sample 1015_Q2_SP5_10_M_FD_132416 | JGI IMG/M metagenome (GOLD analysis project Ga0187777, IMG submission 132416) | Tropical peat soil microbial communities from peatlands in Department of Meta, Colombia - 1015_Q2_SP5_10_MG | ecosystem: Environmental > Terrestrial > Soil > Wetlands > Peat | place...
CAGATACAGCCCAGCCGGCCAGCCCTCGGTTCTCCTGACGAGCGCCTGGACGGTCGTGAAGTCGACCTCGAGGCCAGCCTGGCGCAACACGAGCGAGGCTTCAGCGGGCATCATCGCCAGCTCCGGGACACGCACCTCGATAAGCCCACGACGAGCACGCAGCCGGCCGAGCGGAAGCGGAGGCTCGGTTCTCGAGCTGAATGCCACCATCGCGCCTGCCGGTAGCTCCGCGAGGAGCATCTCGAGCAGATCGCGAACGGCCTGCGGCGGAGCCAGATGGGCATCGTCGAGCACGACCACGAACTCGCCACGATCATCGGCGGGTGCGAGGATCGCATCTGCGGTTGACCTAAGATCGACCGACTCGAGCGTTTCGGGGGCGAGCCACACGAAAGGCCGCGGGTCGTGGTCGGCCCACTCCGAGAGCAGGCTCGACTTGCCGTAACCCGGCGGGGCGACGATTACGACGAGCGTCGCATCCCGGGATCCCGTTAGGCGGCGAACGAGCGTCGAGCGCTTGACGAGTCCGTCGCGGGTTCGCGCGGCACGCCGCGCAGGCTCGACCGCCGGCTTCACTCGAACGGCGGTCGTCTTCGTCGACCGCCGACGGCGCGCGGATCGGGCTGTTGCGGAAGGTGGCATCGGGAACGTGGCAGGGCAGCGGTCGTTGCTGCCGGGAACAACCTCTCCCAGCGGCGGTCCCGGGGCAAGGAGGCCCACCCCCGTGTTCCAGGAAGCGCGCACCACGGTCAGGATTCACGTGCGCAGGCCGGTCACACGCCCGGCCCGAACATCCGTATCACCCGGATCGGACGATGAACGCCCCATCATCGACACTAACTTCGCGTGCGTGGATGAAACTGAACGCCTCCTCCGCCGGTTGGCGCTCAACGACGAGGAGTCCGTCGGGATGGTTCTCGCAAGCGGGTCTGACGCCGCCGGGAGCGCAGCGCTGCGTCCGAAGGTCGATCTGCTCGTTCAGCTGGGCGCGCTGCTGGCCCTCGGGGCCGCCACGAGCTCACTGCGGGCGACCGTCGATCGTGCGATCGAGGCCGGCGCGACGGAAGCCGAGATCGTCGGGGTGCTGATCGCCGTGGCCCCGGCGGTCGGACTCGCACGGGTTGTGTCCACGGCGCCCCGGTTGGCGCTGGCGATCGGTTACGACATCGAGGCCGACGAGTGACGCGCATCCGACTCAACGGCCGATCAACCAAGCGACGATAGGAGGCGTCCATGTCCCCCGCCACATACCAGACCGTCAAGCTGAGCAAGGGTAGGCACAACTCACCCGAGGAGGGCGCGTGCGTGATGGAGCTCGCGTCGATGCTCGCGGGCGAGCCGTTCAGCGACCACCCCGTATCCGTCTGTCCGGTGATCGGCTCGTGCCTGAGGGCGTACAACGACTGGATCGACGACGACCGTCGTCAGGACCTGTATCGGTACGCCTCGAAGGTGGTCGGCACCCGCGGGCCCCAGGAGGTCCAGCGCGCTCGCTCTGAACGCGTGACCGCGTGGGCCGGTGAAGCTGCTCGTCGGCGCTGGACTCGATTCCTGCTCGTTCGGGGCATGTTCGCGTTGATGCTCTGGCCACAGCGGGACGATCTGGGGAGTCGGATGGTCCAGGCCGTAGCACGACGCCGGCGCGGGTCGCACGAGGAGGTGCTAGCCCTGATCGACGAGCTGGTGAAGATGGCCCCCCGCCCACCCGCCCGTCGGCTTTGCTCAGCAGCGCCAAGCGCCCAGCGCGCCGGCAGTCACATCGGCGATCATCGCTCCGATCACGGCGCCGGCGAGCACGTCGCCGGGGTAGTGGACGCCGGTGTGAACGCGTGAGTAGCCGACCAGCGCGGCCAGGAGATGCAGCGGAATCCCGGCGGCGGGCAGCACGCTGCCCACGCCTCCCGCAAATGCGACCGCGGCGGCCGTGTGCCCGGACGGGAACGAGCGCGATTCCGGCATCTTGACGTGACGAGAGGTGGGCACCTGCTCGCCGGCGCGGTCCGGACGCCGACGGCGTCCCAGCGGCTTGACGACGAGGTTCACGAACGCGGACGTGGCCGCCACCGACGCCAGCCCTATGGCGGCAGCCCGGCGCCCTTTTGGTCCGCCGACGATCGCCAGCGCGGCTCCGGACGCGATCGACAGGCGCGAGTAGTTGGCGGCGTGTGAGAGCCGTCGCAGCGCGTCGTCAAGCTGCGGCGTCGGCGTGCCGGCGATCGCGCCGTAGACGGCGTCGTCGAGCCGCTCGACCTCTTCGACCCAAGACACGCGCCGATGATCGGATCGATGCCATGCCGGCGCATCGCCCGGATCGGATGACGCCGGCAATTTCGGCGGTGCCTCTAGAGCGTCGTGCGCTCTCCCGGCGCGAGCACACGCACGTCGACGCCCGGCGCGTACCGCTTGGTGAGCTCCGCAAACTCGCGCGCCGGCCGTTCGGGATCAGGCGCCCGCCTCGCCGGCCGGGCGAGCGCGAACGTGCCCCAGTGGATCGGGATCGCGATCGCGGGGGCGATCAGAGCCGCCGCCTCGGCGGCGCTCTTCGGGTCGAGATGGCCGGCGCCCACGCTCGCCCCCCAACCCCAAACCGGAAGCAGCGCGACGTCGACCGCCCCGCGCAGCTCCGCCATCCCCGCGAACAGGTCGGTGTCGCCGGCAAAGTAGACGGCACTCGACCCGCGGATGACGTACCCGACCGGCTCGGCGGCCGGCCCGAACGGCCGGCGCCGGTGGTCGTGGACCGCGGCCGTCGCCGAGATCCGCAATCCGCCGACCCCGAGCTCGCTCCCGGGATGCAGCTCGCGCACATCGCGCAGCCCGTTGCGCGCGAGCCAATCCCGCGCCGGACTCGGGGCGAGCAGCGGGCCGGAGCGCTCGAGCGCGCGAAGCGTCGGAAGGTCGGTGTGGTCCGCGTGCAGGTGCGAGAGCAGCACGCAGTCGACCGACCCCACGAGATCCACATGGGGAACGATCCGAACGAGCGGCCCGATCCGGTCGCGCAGCACGGGATCGGTGAGCGTGCGCACGCCGTCGATCTCGAGCAGCACCGTCGCATGACCGAGCCAGGTGATCGTCAAGGCGCTCGACGTCACTTCCGATTCCGACCGGCGCGAGACCGGAGAGCTCATCCCGTGTGATCGCATCGAAGCCGCGGCCACTCGTCATCGTCCGATCGGGATGACGGTTGGCGCCAATCACGTCCTAGATCGGGCGCCGATGTCGTTGGACGGGCGAACTGTGGTGCACACTTGCTCGGGGGTGAGAGGCGCGCGCCCTTGTGAAGATCTCGTTATCCGCGCACGATTGCAGCGAAGGGGCATCGCGGAGGAAACTAATGAGTACGAGCGTGCAGCAGGACATCCGAGCGGCAAGTGACGACCTCACCCGGCCCATCCGGGTCGTGGTCGCCGAGGACTCCTACGTGATCCGGGAGTTCCTCACCGCGACCTTGAGCGCGGCCGCCGACATGGAGCTGGTCGCCGTCTGTACGAACGGCAAGGAGCTCCTGACCGCGATCAACACCTGGGACCCCGATGTCGTTCTCACCGACATCCGCATGCCGCCGTCGGGATCCGAGGAGGGCGTTCGGATCGCGAGGTCGCTGCGCGACACGCATCCCGACGTCGGCGTCGTGGTGCTCAGCCAATATGCCGAGCCTGCCTACGCGCTCAGCCTGCTCGAACAGGGAACGGGCGGGCGCGCGTATCTGCTCAAGGAGAGGATCCGCAACAAGGAGCAACTGCTCGACGCGATCAAGGCCGTCGCACAAGGGGGCTCGGTCATCGATCCGATGATCGTCGACGTCTTGATCGAGGCTCGCTCGCGAGCGGCGAAGTCGCAGCTCTCGCAGCTGACCGCACGCGAACGCGAGCTGCTGGCCGAGATCGCCGCGGGCAAGAGCAACAGCGCGATCGCCGAGTCGCTGGTGCTGACCAAGCGAGCGGTCGAGAAGCACGTTAACTCGATCTTCTCCAAGCTCAACTTGCCCGAGACGCAGGACGTAAGCCGTCGAGTGAAAGCGACGCTGATCTTCCTGTCGGAAGAGGGACTCGACGGCTCCTGACCGCCACGTCCGAGCCGGCGGAATGTCGTTTCTCGCAAACGCGATACCTTAGGCTCGCCACGGAAGGCTCCCGCCGCAGAGGTCGAGGCGCCGTGACGCATCCGTCTGTCCACCTTTCATACGAGGGCGCTCAACCCAAAGAACGCATTCGCCTAGTGATCGGCGAGGACACGTTCCTGATGCGCGAGGCACTCGAGCGGATCGTGTCCGGCTTCGACCACATCGAGCCGGTCGCCTTCTGCGGCGACCGAGATTCGCTGACCGACGCGATCGAACGGGAGCGGCCCGATGCGGTGCTCACGGATATCCGCATGCCGCCTACCGGCACCGACGAGGGGATCCAGGTCGCGCGGGCGCTGCGGGTCAGCGATCCGGACATCGGCGTCGTGGTCCTCAGCCAGTTCGTCGACCCGAGCTACGTGCTCGCCTTCCTTGATTCCGGCAGCGCTCGCCGGGCCTACCTGCTCAAGGAACGGGTGAGCGATCCGTATCAGCTCGTGGGAGCGATCGAAGCGGTGGTCGCCGGCGGATCCGTGATCGATCCGAAGGTCGTGGAGGTGCTCGTGCGAGCACGCAGCGCCGGCACGAGGTCGCGGCTGTCCGTGCTCACTCGTCGCGAGCACGACGTCCTCGCCGAGCTGGCTCAGGGGAAGAGCAACGCGGCGATTGCCGACTCGCTCGTGCTCACCAAGCGCGCCGTCGAGAAGCACATCAACGCGATCTTCACCAAACTCGAGCTCGACAGCCCGGACGACGTCAGCCGGCGCGTGAAGGCGGCACTGCTGTTCCTCGCGAGCGGGACGAACCCGGCGCTCGACTAGTGGACTCGTCCCCAAGTCCCACGGCGTTCGGACGCGCCGACTAGCGGGCGACGCTCCGGGGGATCTCGGCCTCGATCCGCGTGCCGAGACCTGGCTGGCTGGCCAATTCGAACTTGCCACCGGTGGCCTCGACGCGGTCTCGTAGGCCCTGGAGCCCTCGGTCATTGCGCTCGAACGCGCCGCCGACGCCGTCGTCCTGAACTTCGACGGTGAGGCTCGACGCGCTCAGGTGAGCGCGGACGCGGATAACCGAAGCGTTTGCGTATCGCTCCGCGTTTGTCACCGCCTCGCGAATCAGGTAGAAGGCGGTCGCCTCGGTGGTCTCGTCAAGTCGGACGCGGGGAAGCTCGAGCAGCTCGATCGGCGTCACCGACCGTGCGGCGATGTCCTCGACTGCGCTGGCGAGACCGAACTGCCGCAGCGCCGCCGGCTGGATCCCCTGGACCAGCTCGCGGAGCTCGTCGATCGCTACCAGTAGCTCGTCGTGCGCGGTCTCGAACGATGCGGCGGCGGTCTCGGGTGCACAGCGCGCCTCGTGCGCGGCCAGCCCGAGACGAGCTGCGAGGGCAACGAGACGGCCCTGAGCGCCGTCGTGGAGGTTGCGCTCGAGCCGGCGCCGCTCGTCGTCGGCCGCGAGGACGATCCGGGTTCGCGACGCGCGCACGCTCCTGGCCAGCTGCTCCCGCTCGGAAGCGAGCGCGGCTACCGCCAGCGTCGCCAGGGCGGCTACCGCGAGATAGATCTGGGTCGAAGGGATGCTTTCGCTCCCGTCGACCATGAAGCCTCCGGAAAAGTCCGTCGCGCCCCAGATCGTGAACGCGGCACTGATCGCGATCGCGATCGTCGCGCCACGCGGCCCGAATCGGAACCCGGCCCAGATCAGCACCGGGAAGGCCAGATAGCTCGACGGACCGCCGACCTGCGCGGCGACGGTACTGATGCCGATCAGGGTCACCAACAGCAGGCTCGCCTCGACGAGGTGCCCGCGCAGCCAGCGATGCGACGACGGGGCGCTGAACGCGAGCACGAGCGGGAGCACGATTGCGGCGCCGCAGAAATCGCCGAGCCACCACGTGCGCGCCACGCGCAGGAACGCTCCGGCGGGGATCACGTGATGGAGCACCAGCGACAGCGGCCCGATGACCGCGCTCACCGCGGCCGCGACCGTGAGCGAGGCGAACACACCGGCCACGCCGGTGGCCGTGTCGAGCGGCGCTCTACGGGACACGAACCGGCGCAGCAGCGCGGCACCGATCACGACCTCGAGCAGGTTGCCGAAGCTCTGGCCGACCGCGGCACCGACCGGCAACGCCGAGTAGTTGTTAACGAGCAGGTCGCCGATGACGACCGCGGGCCACAGGCGGAGTCCGAACAGGTACAGGCCGGCGATCCCGACCCCCACCGGCAGCCACACAATCGAGGCGACAGGCCCGGCAAACCGGAACGCATAGCCGACGTGTGCCGCCGCGTAGTACGCGGCGATGAGTAGTGCGGCGTGAGCAGGATAGCTGTGTCGGAGCTCGAGGCGTGGTATCGACAGACGGGCACGCCCGACCATCCGGTCCGGAGCGGTGCGGACGGAATCCCCCATCATCGCGATGCCCGCCGCCGCCCGATCATCTTTCCAGACATGACTTAGGGGTCGGGTTGGAAGACAACGAGACCCCAATTTTCGCCAGCACGGCGGGCGAAATCAACCGCCTCGGGGATTCACCTCTCCCAACTGGGGCGCCAGTGCCTCGGCGAGCGCGTCGAGCGCGGGGTCGTGCGCGGCTTCCTGGACGGTGAGCGTGAGGCGCCCGCCCTCGTGGTCATAGTCGGCCTCGATGAACGGGCAGCACCCCCGCTCAACCTCGAGCGCCCGCTCGAGCCGACCCGGCTCCAGGCCGGTCCCGAGCCGGACCACAAGCCGACGCGGCTCGCGCTCGATCGTCTCGACATGGCGGCTTATCTGCCGGTAGCGCTCCAACTGCGCGCCCCAACCGTGTTCATCTAGCCGGCACGCCGGTGCTGGGGTCGGGCCTTCCACTCTCCACCGATGTATAGCGATTGAATCGGGGGGATCCGCGATCCGAGTCCGGCGCGGCATACTTGCGCGCGCGCCTCGAGACGCGCCAGAGCGCGCGTCGGCTCGCCAGCCAGCTCGATCCGCTCACCGCCCTCGCGCGCGGCATCCTCCGTGCGCTCCCACGCCGTGACATGCCGGTGCTCGACGCCTATCTCGTCGACCGCTCACGGGTAAGCGAGTTCGTCGCGCTGGTCGCCGAGCTCGACGATCGCCTCGACGGCGTCGAGCTGGTCTGCACGGGCCCGTTCCCGCCTTACAGCTTCGCCGAGGGCGGCGTCATCCGCTCGACCCCCTGACCGCGGCCGATCAGCACCTCGGCGACCATCGAGGCCGGAAACAGGCCGTGCTCGACGACGCCGGGTTGTGCCGAGAGCCAGGAGGCCAGCTCTTCGGGGTCGTCGAACTCAGCCAGGTAGTCGGCGATTACGCCACCGTCCGGGCTGTGAGGCACGTCCCTGAGGCGCGCAGGCTGGACGCGCTCGAACGTCGAGGCGAGACCGAACTCGGCAAGCTCGAGCGGGATTGGGGGCGTGAGTCGCTCGACCACCTTGTTCGACGACGCGATCACGATGAATCGGTCCGCGGCGGCCGCGACCGCCTTCTCCCGTGTGTGCGCTGCGCCGCCGCCCTTCACCAGCCAGCCGGCCGGGTCGACCTGATCGGCGCCGTCGATCGTCATGTCAAGCCGGGTCGGCGCCTCGAGTCCGGCGAAAGACACCACCTTGATCCCGAGCCCGCGGGCCGTCTGCGACGTCGCCGGCGACGTCGCCACGCACGTGATGTCGAGGTTGCGAGCCGCCAGTGGCGGCAGCAGGTAAGCGGCGGTCGAGCCCGTCCCGAGCCCGACCAGCATGCCATCCTGCACGAGCTGCGCCGCCGCCTGCGCGGCGAGCTGCTTCTCGCGCTCGATCTGCTCCGTGGCGGTCAGCTGGCCGCCTTCTCTCGATGACCGCCAAACATCATGCGCATCGCCGACAGCACCTTGTTGGCGTAGTCGTCGAGCCCACGCGACGCGAAGCGCGAGTACAGCGCGGTAGTGAGAACAGGAGCGGGCACGCCCTCGTCGATCGCCGCGAGCGACGTCCAGCGTCCCTCACCCGAGTCCGACACCCGCCCGGAGAAGCCGTCCAGCGACGGAGACTCGAGCAGCGCCTCGGCGGTCAGGTCGAGCAGCCATGATGCGATGACGCTCCCGCGCCGCCAGACCTCAGTGACCTCGGCGGTGTTGATGTCGTATTGGTAGTACTCGGGGTTCTCCATCGGCGTTGTCTCTGCGTCCGCTGCCTGCACGCGCTTGCCGGCATTCGCGTTCCTGATGATGTTCAGCCCCTCGGCGTACGCCGCCATGATCCCGTACTCGATCCCGTTGTGGACCATCTTCACGAAGTGGCCGGCGCCGTTCGGGCCGCAGTGCAGGAAGCCCGTCTCGGATGGGCTCGCGTCGCCGGTCCGTCCGGGCGTGCGCGGCGCAGCGCCGACGCCGGGGGCGATCGAGCCGAACAGCGGATAGAGCCGCTCGACGACATCGTCCTCGCCCCCGATCATCAGGCAGAACCCCCGTTCGAGCCCATACACGCCGCCGCTGGTGCCGACGTCGATGTGGTGGATGCCCTTCTCGCGGAGCTCGGCCGCGTGACGCAGGTCGTCGTGGTAGTGGGTGTTGCCGCCGTCGATGATCGCATCGCCCGGCTCGAAAACCTCGGCCACCGCCCGGATCGTCTGGGTGGTGATCTCCCCCGCCGGCACCATTACCCAGGCCGTGCGCGGTTTCTCGAGCTTGGACGCGAACTCCTTGAGCGAGTTCGCTCCCGCGATCCCCTCGCCCTCGAGATCTCGGACCACGTCCGCATTGCGGTCGTACCCGACGCAGTGGTGTCCGTCACGCGTCAATCGGCGCACGAGGCCGGAACCCATCCGCCCCAGTCCGACCATTCCCAGTTGCATCGGCTTGTCCGTCGGCATGTGATTCGCTCCTGGCTGTCGGTGCTTGTCAGTTTCAGCGCATCGCCCGGTAGCGGCGGATCAGCGCGTTGGTCGAGCTGTCGTGTTGGAGGTCTGGTTCGGTCTGGCTCTCCAGCTCCGGGATGATGCGGGCGGCCAGGACCTTGCCGAGTTCGACGCCCCACTGATCGAACGAGTCGATCTCCCACACGACACCCTGGGTGAACACGCTGTGCTCGTACAGCGCCACCAGGCTGCCGAGCGTGCGCGGCGTGAGCTGCTCGGCGAGAATCGTGTTGGTCGGTCGGTTGCCCTCCATCACCTTGTGGAGGACGACGTTTTCGGGCGTGCCCTCGGCTCGGACCTCCTCCTCGGTCTTGCCGAACGCGAGCGCCTCGGCCTGCGCGAACACGTTCGACATCAGCAGGTCGTGGTGGTCACGGAGCGGGTTCAGCGTCCTCGCGAACCCGATCAGGTCGACCGGGATCAGCTTCGTCCCCTGGTGGATCAGCTGGTAGAAGCTGTGCTGCCCGTTGGTCCCAGGCTCCCCCCAGTACACGGCGCCGGTCTCGTATTCGACGTGGCGCCCATCGAGCGTGACGTGCTTGCCGTTCGACTCCATCGTGAGTTGCTGCAGGTACGCCGGGAAGCGCTTGAGGTACTGCTCGTAGGGCATGACACCGGCGGTCTGCGCGCCGAAGAAGTCGCCGTACCAGACCGCGAGCATCCCCATCAGCATCGGCAGGTTTTGCGGGAACTGAGCGCTGCGGAAGTGCTCGTCGATGTCGTGGAAGCCCGCGAGCATCTCTCCGAAGCCCTCGGGGCCGACAGCCAGCATCGTTGACAGGCCGATCGCCGAGTCCATCGAATAGCGGCCACCCACCCACTCCCAGAATCCGAACATGTTGGCGGTGTCGATGCCGAACTCGGTCACCTTCTCGGCGTTGGTCGAGACCGCCACGAAGTGCTTGGCGACCGCCTCTTCGTCCTTCAGCGCCGCCAGCGACCACTCGCGCGCGGAGCGGGCGTTGGTCATCGTCTCGAGCGTCGTGAACGTCTTTGAGGAGATGATGAACAGCGTCTCCGCCGGGTCGAGGTCGCGGGTCGCCTCCACGATGTCGGTCGAGTCGACGTTCGACACGAACCGGAAGGTCATGTCGCGATCGCTGTAATGGCGGAGCGCCTCGTAGGCCATCACCGGCCCGAGGTCGGACCCTCCGATGCCGATGTTGATCACGTTCCGGATCGGGCGGTCGGTGTGACCTCGCCACTCTCCCGAGCGCACGCGCCCCGAGAATGCCGCCATCCGGTCGAGCACCTCGTGCACCTCCTTCACCACGTCGACGCCGTCGACGATCAGCGACGCGCTCTTCGGCATCCGCAGCGCGACATGCAGCACCGAGCGGTTCTCGGAGACGTTGATCCGCTCGCCGGTGAACATCGCCTCGATCCGGTCGGTCAACCCGGATTGCTCGGCCAATGCTTGGAGAAGCCCGACCGTCTCGTCGGTGATCCGGTTCTTGGAGTAGTCGAGGTAAAGGCCCGCGCCCTCGGCCACGAGCCGTTCGCCGCGAGTCTCGTCGGCCGCGAACAGCTCACGCAGGTGCTTGTCGCGCAGCTCTCCGTAATGCTGCTCGAGCGCCCCCCACGCGGGCCGGTCTGTCAGGTTGCGAACGCTCGGCATTACACGCGTGCTCATCAGGCCTCCGGGAGTCGCTGCGACGTCTGCGCCGGCTCGGGCGCCCGCCGTCCGATCGGTGTCTGACCGCGGATCCTGACAGAGTCAGCGCGCCTTGCGGCGCCGACCCTTGCCCGGGGGCGCGCCGCCGGCGTCGGCCAGCGCCAGCTCGAGCAGCTTCGGGCGGTACTCCGGGTCGAGCAGCTTCGACACCTCGAACCCGGTCCTGGCCAGATGCGACGCGAGCAGCCCAGCGCTCCCGTCTCGGTCCCCGGCCTTGCACGCGTCGAGGATCTCGCGGTGATCGGCCGTCGCCCACGCGGTCGGTCCGTGCCCGATGTGCAGCCGCCGGTAGCGCTCGGCGTGGTCGAACATCTGGCCGAGGACGAAATTGACCCGCTCACCGGCGTGGGCGGTCAAGCCGCGGTGGAACTGCTCGTGCGGGAGGTTCCAGCGCCGGTAATCCTTTTCGGCGGCGTAATGGGCCATCTCGGCCATGTGCCCCTCGAGTCGAGCGAGATCCTCGGAGGTCATCCGCGGGACCGACAGCCGCAGCGCCTCCGCCTCGAGCGTGGTCCGCATGACGTACAGCTCCTCGAGATCGGGCGCCGTCATCGGAGCGACCCTGACACGGCGATTGGGCTCTCCCTCGACGAGCCCCTCGCTCTGAAGCATTCGGAGCGCCTCGCGCAGTGGGGTCCGGCTGATCCCCAGGTCCTGGGCCAGCGCCACCTGCGACATCACGGCCCCGGGCGCCAACTGCCCGTCGAGGATCGCGTTGCGAACCCGTTCGTAGACGTCCTCAGTGTTCTGACCGTTGTCTGCCATCGGATGCCTCCTGGCGTCAGGCGCCGAGCATGCTGTAGCCGCCGTCGGCGACCATGTAGGAGCCGGTGATGTGATGTGCGTCATCGCTGGCGAGAAACAGCGCGGCGCCGGTCATGTCCTCCGGCTTGGGAATCTTCCCAGCAGGTGTCCCGGAGAGCACGTCCTCGCGGCGTCCCGCCTTCCATTCGGGCCGGGCGAGGAGCGCCTCGGTCTCCATGAAGCCCGGGGCGAACGTGTTCACGCGGACCTTGGGTGCCAGCGCCTTGGCATAGGACTTCGTGATTCCGAGCAAGCCGTACTTGCCCGCCGCGTACTGCGGCGCCCGGGGGCTGCCGCGGACTATCACCGTAGACCCGACGTTGACGATCACGCCACCGTCCCGCTCGACCATCCGCTGGCCGAACTCGTGCACCATCAGCATCGTCCCCTTGATGTCGACCGCCAGCACGTGGTCGATCGCCTCCTCGGTGACTTCCTTCCACGAGGCCTGGCCGGAGGCCATGTCGCCCACGTTGTTGACGAGCACGTCGATCCCGCCCTGGTCCTCGAACGCCCATGCGGCCATCCGCTGGATGTCCGCCCATGAGGTGATGTCGCCCTGGACGATCTCCGCTTCGGCGCCGGCGTCGCGAACCTTGGCGGCGGTCCGTTCCGCGCCCTCGGCCGAGCTGCGGTAGTGGATCAGTAGACGTGCCGCGCCTTCCTGTGCCGCGCGCAGGGCCAGTGCTGCTCCGAAGCCGGTCCCGGCACCCGTGACCAGGAAGCTGCGTCCCTCGAATCTACGTTGCATCTCGCTCCCAGGGGCCGCTAGACGATCGTCCGACCGCCGTCGATGTACAGAACCTGACCCGTGATGAAGCTTGCATGCGGCGAGCACAGGAACAGCACGGGGTCCACGACCTCCGGCAGCGTCCCAAACCGACCGGCGGGGATCAGCTCTACGAGCGCCGCTCGTTTGTCGGGATTGGCCGCCAGATAACTCCGGGTGAGGCTGGTGTCCATGTAACCCGGCGCGACGGCGTTTGCCGTCACCGCATGCTCGGCGTACTCATGCGCGATCACCCGCATCAGCTGGTTGATTGCTCCCTTGGTGGCGGCGTACGGGCCGTGGAGCTTGTGGCCGCTGCGGCCCGCGACCGAGGAGAAGAACACGATCCGGCCGTA
>Ga0187777_10002185_pt1 | contig 12560 bp, 13 predicted proteins | sample 1015_Q2_SP5_10_M_FD_132416 | JGI IMG/M metagenome (GOLD analysis project Ga0187777, IMG submission 132416) | Tropical peat soil microbial communities from peatlands in Department of Meta, Colombia - 1015_Q2_SP5_10_MG | ecosystem: Environmental > Terrestrial > Soil > Wetlands > Peat | place...
ATCAGCACGCCGAAAAAGCGCTCCACCGACCCCCATAGCGCGCGATGAACCATCAACGGCTGGTGACGCTGGCCGTCTTCGCCCACGTACTCCAGGTCAAAGCGCTGCGGCAGGTTGAAGTCGAACTGGATGGTGGAGAGCTGCCACAGGCGGCCGATCGCGTCCACCAGCTTCACGTCGATTTTCGGCCCGTAGAACGCGGCTTCGCCGGGGATGACCGTGTACGGGATGCTGCGCGCCTTTAAGACTTTCTCCAGCGAGCCAGTGGCCAGCTCCCACTGGTCATCACGTCCGACAAAACTCTTGCGATCCTTCGGGTCCCAGGTGGAGAGCTCCACCTGATACTCGTTGAATCCGAAGGTGTTCAGCACTGCGAATGCAAAGTCGATGCAGCCCACGATCTCGTTCTCGATCTGCTCGGGAGTGCAGAAGATGTGGGCATCGTCCTGAGTGAAGCCGCGCACCCGCATCAGGCCGTGCATGACCCCCGAACGCTCGTAGCGGTAGACCGTTCCCAGCTCGCCCAGGCGGACCGGCAGATCGCGATATGAGCGGAGCTGATCTTTGTAGATAAGGATGTGGAACGGGCAGTTCATGGGCTTGACTCGATAATCGGCATCGTCGAGCTTCATGGGGGTGAACATGTTCTCGGCGTAGTAGCCTTCATGCCCGGAGACCTTCCACAGGTCCACGCGCGCCACATGGGGAGTAAAGACCAGAGAATAACCGCGCTGCAGGTACTCCTCGCGCAGCCAGTCTTCCATGGTCTTTCGGATAATGGCGCCCTTGGGGTGCCAGAAGATCAGCCCCGGGCCGGCCAGCTCCTGAATAGAGAACAGGTCGAGCTGTTTGCCCAGGAGACGATGGTCCCGGCGCTTGGCTTCCTCCAGCTTGTGCAGGTAGTCGTCCAGCTCTTTCTTCGTGTAGAACGACGTACCGTGGATGCGCTGGAGCTGCGGGTTCTTCTCGTCGCCCAGCCAGTAGGCGCCGGCGATGCTCAGCAGCTTGAAGGCCTTGATCCTGCCGGTCGAAGGAATGTGCGGGCCGCGGCAGAAGTCCGTGAACTTGCCGGTGCGGTAGAGCGAAATCCTTTCATCGGGAGCGGTGAACTGCTCGATGAAATGACACTTCATGAAGTCGCCTTCCGCCTTGAAGCGCTCCAGACCCTGCTGGCGCGGCAAGAAGTCCTGCGCGTAGGGGATGTCCTTCTCCACCAGCTCCTGCATCTTCCTCTCGATCTTTTCCAGGTCTTCGGGCGTGAACGGCGTGGGCCGGTAGAAGTCGTAGAAGAAACCGCTTTCCGTTGCCGGACCATGCCCCAGTTTGGTTTCGGGAAAGAGTTCGAGTACGGCGGCGGCCATCAAGTGGGCCGACGAATGTCGGAATACCTGCAGCGCTTCCGGATCGCGGTTGGTCAGGATGCGCAGTTCGGTGTCTTTTTCCAGCGGTCGAGTCAGGTCGATAAGCGCGCCGTTCGATTTGGCGACCAAAGCAGCCTCGGCCAACCGTGGCGAGATCTGGCGCGCAATATCCAACGCCGTCGTGCCCCTGGGAACCTCCTTCATGCTCCCGTCGGGAAGCTTCACCTGGATGGTTTGGGCTCTTTCCGCAGTCTCGGGCATGACCCTGGAGTTTAGCAGAGTTGCGTAGTTAGGCAGGCCCGGCCGTGCCAGGCTGGGCAGCGTGATTCTCGATGCCCGGCCATTCGTCCTCAGTGGGTGGTGGCCACCATCTGAGGACCGGCGATGATGGCACTGCTGCTTACTGTACTGGGCGCTGTCAGGTTCCCGTTAGCGTTGTTGATGCCGTACACCGACAAAGTTCCGTCATCAAAGTTGGCCACCATGAGGAACTTGTTGGCGGCATCTACCGCAATTCCCTCCGGGAAGTTACCCGTGGCCGAAGACTGGAACTCCTCTCCCAGAACGCCGGTGCCGGGAGTAATGGTATAGCTGGTCACGGTGTTGTTGCCGACGTTGACCACATAAAGAAACGATCCGGTGCGGTCGGTCACCAGGTACTGAGGCGAGTTTAGCGGCAAATTCAGGTTCGCGAGGGGCGGGGGCGGAATCGCCGAGAAGGGCGAGCCCGTCACCTGATTGAGCGAGCCGTTGGCGTTCACCGTGAACCCCGAAACATTGTTGTTGGTCATGTTGGCTGTGAACAGGAATTTGCCGGCGGGATCCATGGCCAGCGACTCCGGCTGAGGGTTGATGGCGGGAGCCAGCGTGAAGGGTGAAGTCGCGAGCTGTGTCAGTGTGCCCGTGTCATCGAAACTGAAGACGCTCACGCTGTTCGAGAAGTTGATGTTGTTTACATTGCTGTTGCTGACATAGACGAACCCCGGAAATACTCCTGGGCCCTGGGGTAATGTCACCGCGATGCCCTGCTGGGGCGAGAGCGGCGTGGCGGTGGTGAAGGGCGATCCCGGAACCGCGGTCAGCGATCCATTGGCATTTATCTTGTACCCGGAGATACTTCCGGCGATGGTGCTGGTGCCTTCGTTGGCCACATAGAGGAAGGTTCCCGAGGGATCGACCGCAGCCGCGGCAGGACCGGTTCCTGCCAGGAATGGCGACCCTGGCACAACTCCCACCTGCCCAGTCGCGGTATTGAGGGTGAACGCTGACACTGTGTTGTCGGCGAAGTTGGTCACGTAGACGAAATGGTTGGTGGGATCGACCATAGCCCAGACCGGCACATTGCCAGTCTGGACCAGCGGCACCGGTCCATTGTTAAAGGTCCCGGTGGCGGGGTCGAGCACCAGCACCGACATCACGTCGTTCGCCTCGCCTGGCCCGCACAAGGCGTTGGGGACGAAGAGGAATTCCGAGCCCGCGGCGGGCGCCGGCCCCGGAGCGGCGGTGTTGGCAAAGCCGCAGCCCACACCACTCACGTTATTGTTGTTGCCAAAGCCGCAGCCCGTCACGCCGAACCCCATCAACACCGCCGCCAACATCACACATCCTGCAGAAGCCCAAGCTCTGGTACCAGCTTCCCTCATCCCAAATCTCCTTCGAAGGGGGCGAACCGACTCAGCCTTTAACCGCCACTAACCCCCGAGTGGGACGCAAGTTGCGCGCGTCCTTTTCGACGCCGACTGCCGCGACGTCAGCTCCCTAACCCAGTATGACGCAGAAAAAGCTAATCCGGATACAGGGCCTCGGTCATCCTAGTAAACAGACATGCAAGCGCAGGTGAAGCTCGGGCGGGTCTTTGGCATAAGCATAGGCCTGCACTACAGTTGGATCATCATCGCCATCCTGATCGTGTTTTCCCTGGGGGAGCAGTTTCATTTCGTACACCGCGACTGGAGTGAGGGCGTGATCTGGGGCACCGCCGTCCTTACCGGCCTCCTTTTCTTCGTCTGCATCTTGCTGCACGAGCTGGGGCATTCGGTGGTGGCCCAGAGCCGTGGCATCCGCGTGCCCTCGATCGTGCTGTTCGCTCTGGGCGGCGTGTCGCAGATGGAACGCGAGAGCCCGGACGCCAAGACCGAATTCTGGATGGCGCTGGCCGGGCCGCTGGTCAGCTTTGCACTGGGCTTTATCTGCCTCGGCTCGGCCTATGCCCTGGGCTGGCGTGGACCGTCCTCACGCGCGGGTTCGCCTCTCATGGAAATGCTGGGCTGGTTGGGAGTCATCAATTTCACTCTCGGGGCCTTCAATCTGATCCCCGCCTACCCGCTCGACGGCGGCCGTGTCTTTCGCGCCGCCGCCTGGTGGGAAACGCACAGCTTGGAACGCGCCACCCGCCTCGCCGCCAATGTAGGCCAGGTGTTCGCCTTCCTGTTTATCCTGATTGGTTTGTGGCAATTCTTCCATGGGCAAGGTTTCGGCGGCCTGTGGATGGCCTTCATCGGATGGTTCCTGCTCGACGCCGCGCGTTCCAGCCGGGTGCAGGTCGAGCTCACTCAGGCCCTGGCGGGCATCAAGGTGCGTGACGTGATGGAGCGCAACTGTGCGGTCATCGACGCGACTACTAACCTGCAAACGCTGGTGGATGAATACCTGCTGCGCACTGGACAGCGCTGTTTCATCGTGCAGAAGGACGGCCTCCTGACCGGTCTGATCACGCCGGCGGACATCAGCCGCGTCGAGCGACGGATGTGGCCGCTGACCACGGTCGAGCAAGCCATGCGCCCGCACGCGCAACTACGGGTGGTGTCGCCGGAGGCGCCGGTCATGCAGGCGCTGGAGACCATGGCGCGCGAAGATATCAACCAGTTGCCGGTGGTCTCGAACGGCCATCTCGAGGGCGTTCTCTCCCGCGCTCATCTGCTGGAGATCCTGCGTACGCGGGCTGAACTGAAGGTGTGAGGACCGTTTCTCGTTCCTCGTTTCTCGAAAGAATCGCCGGGGCTTCTGCCGAGAAACTGGAAACCACAAAACTAGAAACGCGGCGAGGGATGATCCGTCCTGCGCAGGAATCCCTTGCGAAAGTACCCGAAGGCCAGCCGGAACACCCACACCATGAACACCGCCGCCATGAGACCCGCCAGCACGAATGTCGCCGGATGAATCCGCCCGGTGACCAGCCGGCTCAGAAACGCCATCACGAACCACAGCGGGACGAACAGCATCGCGCCCAGCGGCACCGCGAACACCGCCCCAATCAACGCCGCTTTTACCGTTGCCAGTCTGCCAGTCATCTTCCCCAAACGAGCTTCGTGATTCATCCGCGTTCATTTCGCGAGCATCCACGGCGGACGTGGTTTTCAATGACCCGATGACCCGATCTCCCGATCCCCCGATCTCCACAGGGCCACCACAAAGGTCACCACCAACACGGCGACGCTCGCCGGCAATCCCACGTGCCGAAGAAACAGGTTGGGTTCGAAGCCTACCCGGGGATCGACCCGCCCCAGCCGCGCCTGCGCATAAAAGATGACGCTGCCCACGAACAGCGACAGCGGGGCGGTGAGAGCTGCTGTCACGACGGCCAGCAATCCGCTCCTCACCACGGCGCGCGCCCAACCGGTCTTCGGCACACGCCTACGCTACAATACTTCTCGTGTCACAGATAGCCCAGGCCACAACCAAGCCGGCTTCCGAGGTGATCCGCCAAACGCAGGTATCGCAGGCGGGCAACGGCATCTGCTATGCCACCACCGGCCAGATCTCGATCGCGCCCAACGACCTGGAGCGCATGGTGGCCGCCGTGCCTCGTCCTATCGCCGCCGCGCTCGAGCGCAAGGCCTACTACTTCGTGCCGCTCACCGTCAGCCAGGGAGACGAGACCCTCATTGCCGACCGCTACGACGTGGCGCTGAGCGACCAGGCGGTTTGCCATCGCAACTTCGGTGTCGGCGACTCGCAGTGCGTTTTCATTTCCACCCGCCTTACCGAGGACAAGTTCTCCGTCTCCTTCGAGTTCTACATCAACGTAGGACACGCTTTCGTGGAGCGCGCCGGCGTCGCCCAATCCTTCGCCGAGCTGGTCTGGCGGCAGGCCCAGGAGAAAGCGCGCGGCGAAACCTCCTTCGACGCCCACGAGCTGCGCAAACTGGCAACCGGCAACAGCCGCGAAGCGGAAAAGGCGCGCAACGATTATTTCTCCGCCACCTTCGCCGACGCCATCGCCATCTACCTGCTCACCCTCTCACTCGATGTAGATTATTTCGAGCTGCGCGAGCGCGAGTATCCGCTGCTGGCGCCTGCGGCGCTGGCCGAACGCCTGCGCGCCGTCTCCGAACTCTTTCCGCCGAACCCGGGATTCGAGTTCGCCATTTATTATCGGCGGAGACCGTAGGAGGATTGAGTCATTGTGTCATTGAGTCATTGGATTATTAGGACCAGAAGACACTCGGGTGACGCCGGTTCCAATGACCCAATGGCCCAATGGCTCCATGACACAATCCCATGATTGCCCACCTGCGCGGACGGCTCATCTCGAAGCATCCCAACCAGGCCGTGGTCGAAGCCGCGGGCGTTGGCTATGACGTCACCATCACCATCCCAACGTTTTCCGACCTCCCTGCGACCGGCAGCGAGGTCGCGCTCCACATCCACACACACGTGCGCGAGGACGCCATCGCGCTCTTCGGATTCTTGCGCGCTGAGGAGAAGCGGCTCTTCGAGAAGCTGATCCAGGTGAGCGGCATCGGACCCAAGCTGGCGGTCACGATCCTGAGCGGGATGCCGGCGCCGGAGATGGTGGCAGCCATCCGCGCGGGAGACAGCGCACGCCTCACCCGCATCCCCGGCATCGGCAAGAAGACCGCCGAGCGCATGGTGCTGGAGCTGCGCGACAAGCTGGAAGGCTTCGGCGAAGCCCCGCCGCCCAAGCTGGCCACACCGGTCGAGGAGGACGTGCTGTCTGCGCTGATGAACCTCGGCTATCCGCGCGCCGCCGCCGAACGTGCCCTGACCGCAGCCACGGGAAACGGCAAGTCAGCATCGTTTGATGTCTTGTTCCGGGATACCCTGGCCGCCCTGAACAGTCGTTAGTCGTTGGTCGTTAGTCGTTAGCCACCTGCGAACGACCACCCACTAACCCCCAACGACTACTTCCCTATGCAGAAGCTGCTGAAGATCAGATTCAGGATGTCGTCTGTGGTGGTCGCGCCGGTGATGCCGTCGAGCGCGTGCAGGGCAGTGTAGAGGTCGAGCAGCATCATCTCGTGCGGAATGTTCTGGTCGAGAGCGCGCCGCCCGGCATCGAGTCCGGCGATGGCCTCGCGCACCAGCCCCTGATGGCGCACGTTGGTCAGGAAGCCGCTTTCGCGCTGCCCGGCGGAGTCGCCGGCGACATGACGCAGAATCTCTTGCCGCAGCTCTTCGATCCCCTCCCCCGTCACCGCAGAGGTTCGAATGCGGCCGTCCGCTGGCCGACGACCAACGACCGACGACCGACGACCATCCAAGTCGGCCTTGTTCTCCACCACGATCTTCGGCCGCGCCCCGACCATCTCCACCAGGCGCGCGTCTTCGTCGTTCGGCGGCTGCGAGAGGTCCATCACCACCAGCACCAGGTCAGCGTCGGCCAGCGCTTCGTACGCTTTCTTGACGCCGATGCTCTCGGCCTCGTCGTAGGCCGCGCGGATCCCCGCCGTATCCACCAGCTTCACCGGAATTCCGCCCAGCGACACGGTCTCGCTCACCAGGTCGCGCGTGGTACCTGGCGTCGCTGTGACGATGGCGCACTCGCGCTCCACCAGCCGGTTGAAGAGGCTCGATTTGCCGACGTTCGGCCGGCCCACGATGGCCAGTGTCATTCCCTCATGCACCACCTTGCCGTAAGCGAACGAGGCATCGAGAGCAGCTAGCGGCCTACGGATTTCTTCCAGCCGTTGCCGAATGGTTTCCGCAGCCGCCACCGGCACGTCGTCCTCGGCGAAGTCGATCCCGGCCTCCAGCACCGCGATTAGCTCCACCAGCTTCTGCTTGATGGGCTGCAGCCGGTGCGAAAGCGCGCCGTCGAGCTGCTGCGCCGCCACTTTGGCCTGGTATAGCGTCTGCGATTCGATCAGGTCGCGCACCGCCTCGGCTTGCGTGAGGTCCAAGCGGCCGTTCAGGAAGGCGCGCATGGTGAACTCGCCGGGCTCGGCTAGGCGCGCACCCGCCGCGAGCGCCAGTTCCACCACGTGCCGCAGCACAACCGGCGCCCCGTGGGCCGAGATCTCCACGATGTCGTCCGTGGTATAGGAGTGCGGCTTCTGGAAGAACGTGACCACCACTTCGTCGATGCGATCCCCCGTGGCCGCCTCGATCAGCTCGCCGATAACAGCGCGGCCCGGATCGAGTTCGTGCTTCAGCCGGAGTAGCGGCGCGGCGATCGCCCTCGCCTCGGAACCGGCCACCCGCACCACGCCGATCCCGCCCCGGCCAGGCGGGGTGGAGACGGCCACGATGGTGTCGTCCAGCTCCACGACATGATTCTAGCGGTTACCTCTGCTGGTGAAGCACCCAGAAAAACGTTCCCGCCGGTCTGTCCTATATATCGGTATATGATATTCTCGCTACACGATATGTTAATGGAAAGGAACGCCGTGCCACCTTCCGCAAAAGACTTCGAAAGGGCCGCTCGGGAGCTGCGCCACCTGGATCGGCGCAACGACTGGCTTCTCCGCACGTACCGCGGCTGCGACTTGCCGGAGTTCATCGCCGGCCTCCAGGACAACCTCGACGCCGCCACGAATTACGAGTTTCTGTCCCGTCTGGCCCACGCCATGCTCAAGGTTGTCTCCGCCCTGCGTGTGGAAGGTGACTGAGGGAGGAAGGTTGCCAATCGGCAATTCTATGTTTTGCAGGCCACTGACCATGAGGAGCTGAACGGTCATTGAAAGGAGAAAAAAATGGGCGACTTTGACAGGCCCAGAGCTACACAAATACGAGTTGACGGGCGCGGGTATCTACAAGGAGTGGTGGGCGAACCCGGCCGTAGTGGGGCTGATGGGTTTCGCGCTGACGACCATGGCCACCGGCCTCCACAACGTGGGTTACTGGGGGGCCGGACCGACCCTGGCGCTGGCAATCGCCTTCGGCGGCACCGCACAGTTCATTGCAGGCATCGTGGACCTTAGGAAGGGGAGCATTTTCGGCGGGTCTGCCTTCATGTCCTACGGTGCTTTCTGGTGGTCCCTCTTCATGCTCCTTTACGTCCAGCCGAAGACGGGAATTCCAGCGGGTCATCCTGAGGAGCTGGGGTTCTTCCTGATGTGGACCCTGTTTACATTCGCCTTTTGTCTTGCGGTTCAGGGTATAGGGAAGTACCTGGCGATCCTGTTCTGGCTGCTCTTGCTGGCTTTTATCCCGCTGGACTTCGTGGTTGTCGGCAAGGTGCCCGCAAGCGTGGCCGGGTGGGAGATTCTCATCGTCGGTCTGCTCGCCTATTACATTGCGATGGCGACCCTGGTGAATACGGTGTACGGCAAGAAGGTCCTGCCGCTTTCCTAGCCGGAAGATCATGGCCCGCACGCTGGCCCCTGAGAGAGGCAACGGCGGACTACCTTCATCCCCGCCAGCGGATTCTTCTACAGTCCGTTTGGCTGGGGATTCTATTCACCGTTGTGGGTGTATCGTGCACCGGGCTTCTACTACGGGCACTTCCCCCCCGCCTTCGGCCCAGCCTGGGCTGCCGGACCGCATTACGGTCAATGGGGCCATGGTGGAGCAGGTTTCCGTGGTGGCCCTCCCGTCGCGCGCTGGGGTGGCCGGCTGAGGGAGGATTCCACGGCGGAGGATGGGGTGGCGGTGGATTCCATGGTGGAGGCGGCTTCGCCGGCGGCGGACACGCTTGGCGCTAAGAACCGCTTGACTTGCTCCGCGGCTTGGCGTCTTTGAGCAGTACCACCACGCAGCGCCCGGGACCCTCGCCGCGGCTTTCCGTCTTCAGCCCCGGATGATCGCGCAGCGCCAGATGGATAATGCGCCGCTCGCGCGCGGTCATGGGAGCGAACTGGTAGGGCACGCCCGTCTTGATCACCTTCTCGGCGGCCACGTTGGCCGCCAGGCGCAACTCCTCCAGGCGCATGGCGCGGTGATTCATGCAATCGAAAACCACCTTGTCGTGGTCTTCCGATTCCAACCGCAGCATTTTTTGGGTGACGTGTTCGAAAGAGCGCAGCAGCTCGGCGCCGTGTTCCAGCAGCAGCGGCCCGTCCGGCCCGGAAAAGGTGACGAGAATCTGCGGCCGTTCCCAGTCGCGGTCCTCGACCGGCGGATCGACGATGATGCGGTACTTTAAGAAAAAGCCTCCGGCGGTCAGCAGATCACGCAGCAACTGATCGATGCGCTTGGCCGCCGCGACTTTGTCCTCAATCGGCATCCTGTCAGATTATACGGGGATGGCATCGAAGCCTGGCGTCCAGGCCTCCCGCTTTAGTGCCTTTGCGCTCTTCTTCGCGCCTGCTTCTCCATGTGCTCGCGCATCTCGCGGCCAAATTTCGTGCGGTTCACGATCATCTGCTGCGCCATCCCGATCACGTTCCCCAGCACCCAGTAAACGCACAGTCCTGCCGAAAGGAACCAACTGATGTAGCCCAGGAACACCGGCATGGTGAACGACATCATTTTTTGCTGTACCGGGTCCATGCCCCCCGCCGGCGTCATCCTTTGCAGCAGGTACATGGTGACCACGATGGCGATGGGAAAGATGTGATAGGGGTCGGCAGCAGAAAGGTCGCGGATCCACAGGAAGGGCGCGTGCCGCAGTTCGGTGGCAGCCCCCAGCATGGAGTAGAACGCGATCAGGAACGGCATCTGCAGCGCCATGGGGATACAGCCGCCTACCGGGTTCGCGCCCTCCTTCTTGTAGAGCGCCGAAATCTCCTGGTTCATGTCCTGCCGTCGCGGGTCCGCCAGCTTGTACTTTTTGTACTTCTCCTGGATGGCTTTGATCTGCGGGGCGAGCTTGGCCATCTTGAGCGACGACTTCATGCTCGACCACTTCAGCGGAAGCAACGCGATGTTAATGATCACCGTCAGAATGACGATCGCCCATCCCCAGTTCGCTACCCAGTGTTCGTAGGTCCACTTCAGCCAAAGAAACAGCGGCTTGGCGATGAAGCCGAGATACTTCCCGAAGTCCACCAGGCCTTCAAGGTTCGGCCCTTCCGCGGAAGCGCGCGCCGTCGGCGCGAGCCGCGCCAGCTCTTCCCGGCTCAGCGACGCGTGCACGGACTTGAGCACGTCCAGCGTCTTGGGACCAACGAAGATGCGCTCGTCCGTGGGACCGTTCACGTTGCCGACCGCTGCGCCCAGCACCGGGACCTTGTCAACCTTGGTGGGATCGGGTTTGGCAGGGTCCTTGGGGATCTCCAGTGTCCCTGCCAGCGTGACCATGGCCGCGTCTTCCGGCGCCTTCGGCAGGAACACGGCGGCGAAGTACTGATCCCCTGGTCCCGCCCAGTGGAAGGGACCGCGGATGGTGTTGCCGTCGCTCACTTTCTTCGTGGCGATGCGTTCGACGGTGTCGCCGAATTGATAGTCGACGCGCGCCGCGGCGTACGATGCCGGCGTCGTCTGGTCGCCGAAGCCCGCCGGCCACGCCGGATAAGCCTGCACCGCGCTGCCGTTCACGTAAACCGAGGTCTCGGCCTTCACCACGTAGGAGTGGTCGAAGCTGAAAGTCTTCCGGACAACAACGCCGCCTTCGGAATACTCATAAGTGATCGACGCCGGGGCGTGCTGCTGGCCGGTGGCGCTGGCCACGTAGAGCGCGGTACTGAGCCTCTGCCGCAGGCCGGCGTCGTAGATCCAGAGCGAAAGCGGATAGCCGTACTTTTCCGCAGCCTGAGCGCTCACCAGCTCCAGCGGATTGCCCTTGTCGTCGTCGTACTTCTTCAGGATCCACGACTTCACCTGCGCCCCGCGGTTGGTGAAGGTGATCCTGTAGAGATCGGTCTCCACCACGGTCTGGCTCTCCGTTGCCGCTGCTTTCGCGGCCGCAGGCGCGCCGGAAGCCGGGGCCGGCGTGATGGGTGGCGGTTGTGCCGGAGTCCCGGCAGCAGGCTGCGCCGTGGCGGGAGCGGACGGCTGCGACTGCTTGGCGTAGCGGCTGAGGAAGGGCTGCATCGCCAGCAGGATCAGCATGGTCAGCGCGAAGGCCAGCAGCATCCGCTTCTCGCTGCCGGGCTCGTGCTGGGGATTCTGGAAGTCGGTCAACTTGAGGACTCTTTCGGAGGAGTTGCCAGTCGCCAGTTGCCAGTTGCCAGTTTCCGCGAGCGCTCTGTCCTATCTGTTGACTGGGGACTGGCGACCGGCGACTGGCGACTGACAACTGGATCAAACCCGCCTTTTGCCAGGGGATGGCAGCGCGCCAGCCGCCACAAAGCCTTCAATCCGCCCTTTAGCACACCGTATCGCGCCACGGCTTCCATGGCGTATTCGGAGCAACTGGGAACGTAGCGGCACGCCGGCCCGAGAAGCGGCGATACCAGCCACTTGTACGCCCGTAAAAGGGTTAGCACGGTGCGTTTCATCACGCGGCGCCGCCTCCGGCCGACAACCGTATCTTGGCGAACGCCCGCGCCACTTCCTGGCAAAGCTCAGCGAAATCCGCCGCCAGCGCGGACTTCTTGGGATGGACGACGACATCCACATCATTGCCGGCCGCGCCCAGGTTGAGACGCACAGCTTCACGCAGCCGCCGGCGTATGCGGTTGCGCTCCACGGCTGCCCCCATCGCTCGCGCCACCGTAAAGCCCACGCGTGCCAGCCCGGGCTCCGCGTCGCGCCACAGGAAGAACACGGTCATGTGCGCGGAAAAAATCCGCCGGCCGCTGCGATAAACCTTCTCAAAGTCGGCGTGCTTCCGCAGCCGGGACTGGCGCCATAAACGAGTGGATGAGCCGGCGGCCGTGGACACGCGACTTACCTGAGGGGACGACATGGCGAGAGTCATTACTCGCGGAAGCCCGGCTTCACTGACACCCGCTTGCGCCTCTTGGCGCGGCGCCGCGCCAGCACTGCCCGCCCGCCCTGGGTGCGCATACGGACTCTGAATCCGTGGATCTTGGAGCGGCGGCGGCGATTGGGCTGGAATGTGCGCTTCGGCATCTACGATGGCACTCCTGCTCAAAGTTCTTCGAATAGGACGAAATCAAAGTATAAATGACC
>Ga0187777_10002188_pt1 | contig 12548 bp, 4 predicted proteins | sample 1015_Q2_SP5_10_M_FD_132416 | JGI IMG/M metagenome (GOLD analysis project Ga0187777, IMG submission 132416) | Tropical peat soil microbial communities from peatlands in Department of Meta, Colombia - 1015_Q2_SP5_10_MG | ecosystem: Environmental > Terrestrial > Soil > Wetlands > Peat | place...
GACAAGGACCTGATCGGCGCCATCGTTGTCTATCGTCAGGAGGTTCGTCCGTTTACCGACCGGCAGATCGCACTAGTCAGGAATTTCGCAACGCAAGCCGTCATTGCGATCGAGAATGCACGGCTGCTCAACGAGCTGCGTCAACGCACCGGCGATTTGACTGAGTCGCTCGAACAACAGACCGCTACATCGGAGGTACTGCAGATCATCAGCTCGTCGCCGGGCGAGTTTGAGCCCGTATTCCGAACCATGCTCGAGAAGGCTGTGCGGCTTTGCGAAGCCAAATTCGGTAATCTTTGGCTGCGAGAGGGAGACGGATTCCGCATCGGCGCAATGCATGGTGCACCGCCGGCGTACGCTGACCACTTGCGCCGGGAGCCTGTTATTCAACCAGTTCCGGGCACCGTAATTGGTCGCGTCACAAAGACAAAGCAGGTTGTCCAAATTGCCGACATCAGAATGGAGGCCGCGTACGCGAAAGGCACTCCGCTTCACATCGGCACTGTTAAACTTGCGGGGGCCCGCACTGTGATCGCGGTGCCGATGCTCAAGGATGACGAACTGATCGGCTCAATTGTTATCTATCGCCAGGAAGTTCGTCCATTCACCGAAAAGCAGATCGAGCTCGTCAACAATTTTGCCAAGCAAGCCGTCATTGCGATCGAGAACACGCGGCTGCTCAACGAGCTGCGTCAACGCACCGGCGATTTAAGTGAATCACTCGAGCAGCAGACCGCTACATCGGAGGTGTTGCAGGTCATAAGCTCATCGCCGGGCGAACTTGAACCGGTGTTCAACGCAATACTGGAAAATGTAACACGCATTTGCGGCGCTAAATTTGCCAACCTGTTTCTGTACGACGGAGAGGCATTTCGTATTGCCGCCCAGCTGAACGCGCCGGTAGCGTACGCCGAGCGATGGGGCAAGCAGCCAGTACTTAGGGTGGCTGACAATCCGCGCAATCCGCTCGCGCGCCTCACCGTAACCCCTGAGATCATCCATATTACCGATCTCATGGCGGAACCAAGCTATATCGAGCGCGACCCTCGGTTTGTTGCACTCGTGGAGTCAGCCGGCGCTCGAACCCACCTCAATGTACCGATGCTTAAAGACGGAAAACTGGTTGGCTCCATCTCCGTCTTCCGCCAGGAAGTGCAACCGTTCACCGACAGGCAAATCGCGCTAGTCACCAATTTCGCCGCGCAGGGGGTGATTGCCATCGAGAACGCGCGGCTACTTGCCGAACTGCGTGAGTCATTGGAGCAGCAGACCGCCGCCGCCGACGTGCTCAAGGTTATCAGCCGCTCGACCTTCGACCTGCAGACTGTCCTCGATACGCTACTCCAATCTGCGGCGCGGCTTTGCGACGCGGACATGGCTTCAGTGACGCGCCCGAGGGATGGTGATGGTCCTCATTATCATGTTGCGCACTTCGGATTCTCACCTGAATGGTTCGAATTCATGCAAACCAACCCGCTTCGACCAGCGAGAGAGACTCTCATTGGGCGCACCTTGCTTGAAGGGCGGGCTATTCACATTCCTGATGTGCTGACCGATCCGGAATATTCGCAGGTTAAAGCACAGCAATTAGGCGACTTTCGCGCGATCCTCGGCGTGCCCATGCTGCGCGAGGGGACTGTCATCGGCGTTTTTATGACCGCGCGCCGCACCCCACGGCCTTTCACCGACAAACAGATCGAACTGGTATCAACGTTCGCCGATCAGGCCGTAATAGCGATTGAGAACGTGCGACTGTTTAATGAGACGCAGGAGGCACTGGAACAGCAGACCGCAACGTCGGAGGTGTTGGAGGTTATAAGTTCCTCGCCCGGCGAGCTTGAGCCTGTTTTTGAATCGATACTGGAAAACGCGGTGCGTATCTGTGAGGCCAGCTTCGGCAATCTGTTGCTCTATGAAAATAATGCATTCCGGCATGTGGCCTTGCATAACGCTCCAAAGGCGTGGGCCGACGAGCAAAGACGCGATCCGGTTGCTCCCCGGGAGTCGGCGCGGTTCCTGTATCGCGCCGCCGACGCCAGACAGGTCACACATATAACCGACATCGCGGCAGAGAACCCCGACGAGCCGATCGCAAAGGTTGCCGGCGCCCGCACCTTGCTGATCGTCCCGATGCTTAAAGAGGGCGAGCTAATCGGCGCGATCGCAATCTACCGGCAAGAGGTGCGGCCGTTCACGGACAAACAGATTGAGCTCGTCAAGAACTTCGCCGCCCAGGCGGTCATTGCCATCGAGAATATGCGGTTGCTGAATGAGCTACGCGAGTCATTGCGCCAGCAGACTGCGACCGCCGATGTGCTCCAGGTTATCAGCCGATCGACCTTCGACCTTCAGACAGTGCTCGGGACACTTGTCGAGTCGGCGGCAAAGCTTTGCGATGCCGACAAGGCGTACATCTCACAACTTAAGGACGGGCTATACCAGTTCGCTGCGAACTATGGCTTTTCTTCCGATCTTGCGGAATACGTGAAACAAAATCCGATGGCGCCCGGCCGCGGGACAATCACGGGGCGCGTTGCCCTTGAAGGAAAGACAGTTCATGTCGAGGACGTTCTGGCCGATCCGGAATTTACCGGCCAGGGATATCAATCTCGCGGCAATTTCCGCACCTGTCTTGGCGTTCCTCTAGTTCGAGAGGGCAAGACGATTGGTGTGTTTTTCCTTACGCGTTCGCTGGTGAGGCCCTTCACCGAAAAACAGATCGCCTTGCTGCGCACCTTTGCCGACCAGGCGGTCATCGCGATCGAAAATGTCCGCCTGTTCAACGAAACCAAGGAAGCGCTCGAGCGTCAGACGGCAACCGCCGAAATCCTGAAAGTCATCAGCAGCTCGCCGACCGATACGCAGCCGGTATTCGAGGCCATCGTCAACAGCGGACTGAATCTTTTTGGCGATGCCGCGATCAGCGTAGCACTTCCGAAAGACGGCGAAGTGCACCTCGCAGCGATCGCTGACACCGATCCGGCGCGCGCCGATGCCTGGCGAGCCCGCTTCCCGTTCCCGTTGACGCGTGGATACATGCATGCGACTGCCATTCTCAATCGCTGCATTGTGGACATTTCAGATGCCAAAAATGCGCCTTCCGACCTGAAGGCCGGCGCCGAGTGGTTCCTGAAGAGCGGCTATCGCGCCGTCACCGTCATGCCGATGATGCGCGGCGACGAGGCGATCGGCGCGCTAAGCGTGGTGCGCATGACGCCAGGGCCGCTGACGGAAAAGCAGCACGAACTTCTGAAAACGCTTGCAGCTCAGGCTGTCATTGCCATCGAGAACACGCGGCTGCTCAATGAACTGCGTCAGCGTACCGACGATCTTTCCGAGTCGCTGGAGCAGCAGACGGCGACGTCGGATGTACTCAAGACCATCAGCTCGTCTCCCGGCGAGTTGCAGCCCGTGTTCCAGGCCATGCTCGCGAACGCCACCCGCATTTGCGGGGCCAAGATCGGAATCCTCTTCCGATATCAGGATGGCGCCTACACGGCCTTGGCGACACTCGGCGTCACGCCAGCCTATGCTGAATATCTAAAATATCTAAATAGCGGGCCGATACGACCCGGCGCATCCACCGGGCTTGGTCGCGTCGCCCTCACCAAACAAGCGGTTCACATTATCGACACGCAAGCCGAGAGTGCTTACGCCGAGCGCGAGCCGTTGCGCGTCGCAACCGCCGACCTTGGTGGCGCACGAAGCCTGTTGAATGTGCCGATGATGAAGGAAGGCGAACTGATCGGCGCCATCGGAATCTATCGTCAGGAAGTGCGGCCCTTCACAGACAAACAAATTGAACTGGTGACGAACTTCGCCGCCCAGGCGGTGATTGCGATCGAGAACACACGATTGCTGAATGAGTTGCGGGAATCGCTGGAGCAGCAGACGGCGACATCGGAAGTGCTGAAGGTCATCGCAAGCTCATCCGGCGGGCTGCAGCAGGTGTTCGACACCATGCTCGCGAATGCGACGCGACTCTGTGGAGCGAGTTATGGCGCCATGTGGCTGCGCGATGGCGATGGGTTCCGGAACACCGCACTCCACGGTCCGCTGCCGCCCGAGTATGTCGAACAAATCCGTGGAATTCTTGTCCACCCTAGCCCCCACGGAGCGCTGACGATTATCACGCGGACGCGCAAGCCGGTGCATGTGCCCGATCTGCGGGAAAGCCGTGCCTACCTCGATCGCGACATATTGCCTGTGGCCGCCGTCGAGCGTGCCGGCGTCCGCACCATAGTGTCGGTCCCGATGTTCAAGGGAGACGAAGTCATCGGGGCCATTACCATCTATCGCAAGGAAGTCCGCCCATTCACCGACAAGCAAATCGAGCTGGTATCAAGTTTCGCGGCGCAGGCGGTGATCGCGATCGAGAACACACGATTGCTGAATGAGTTGCGGGAATCGCTGGAACAACAGACCGCTACTGCCGACGTGCTCAAGGTCATCAGCTCCTCGCCCGGCGAGCTTGAGCCGGTCTTCAATGCACTATTGACGAATGCAACACGCATCTGTGAAGCCCCGTTCGGAAATCTGTTCCTGTGCGAAGGCACAGTCTTCCGTCCCGTCGCAGTTCACAACGAGAAAGGCTACGACCAGTTCCTGCGACCTCTGGTAATCGATGTGCGTGAAAATCCCGGCGTGCCACTCGATCGTCTCGCGAATACAAAACAAGTTGTCCACATCACTGATCTTCGTTCCTATGAAGCCTATATCAAAAAAAATCCGTTCCTTGTTCCACTGGTCGACATTGTGGGCGCCCGCACCTTCCTAGGAGTGCCAATGCTCAAGGAAGGAGACCTGATCGGCTCGATCAATATGTATCGCAAAGAGGTACGGCCGTTTACCGACAAGCAGATCGAACTCGTCCAGAATTTCGCGGCGCAGGCCGTCATCGCCATCGAAAACGCGCGCCTGCTCAACGAATTGCGCGAGTCCTTGGAACAGCAGACAGCAACCTCTGATGTGCTCAAGGTCATCAGTAGCTCTCCGGGCGAATTGCAGCCTGTTTTCGACGCGATGCTCGCAAATGCGACACAGATTTGCGGGGCCCGATTCGGCCTTCTGTATCGGGCCGAGGGTGATGCATTTCGTACGGTTGCCCTCTATGGCGTACCACCGAAGTTTGCCGAAGAACGCCGAACCAATCCAATGCTCCGTCCCACTCCAGGTACAGCGCTGGGTCGCGTAGTTGCTTCGAGGCAGCTTGTTCAGATTCCGGATGTAAGGGCCGAACCGGCCTACCAGAACGACCCGCTGCGGCGTGCAAGCTTTCTTGAGCTGGCGGGCGCCAGAACCGTTTTATGCGTACCGATGCTCAAAGACAGCGAAGTCGTCGGGGCGATTTCCATTTATCACCAGGAGGTGCGGCCATTTACCGACAAGCAGATTGCACTGTTGTCGAACTTCGCCGCCCAGGCCGTGATCGCCATCGAGAACACACGGCTGCTGAATGAATTGCGCGAATCGCTAGATCAACAGACTGCAACGTCGGATGTATTGCAGGTTATCAGTAGTTCGCCGGGCGAGCTCGATCCCGTTTTCAATACCATGCTCGCGAATGCAATCCGTATTTGCGAAGCCAGCTACGGTGCGTTGTGGCTGAACAAAGACACAGGGCTGCGCAACGTTGCGTTCCATGGGGACATGCCTGCGGCTTTCACGGAACAATGGAAAACCGCAGTAATCCCTTTGACCCAAGACGTCCCGGTGTCGCGCGTCGCCAGATCGCGCAAACCAATACAAGTGGCAGATTTGACAAAGGATCCCGCATACCTCAACGGCCATCCGTTGGCGGTCGGTTCAGTCGATATCGCCGGGATGCGTACGCTGGTCGCTGTGCCCATGATGAGAGAAGAAGAGTTCGTCGGGACATTTGCTATTTATCGCAAAGAGGTTCGACCATTCACCGACAAGCAGATCGAACTTGTCCAGAACTTCGCTGCGCAGGCTGTCATCGCGATCGAAAACGCGCGGCTGCTCAACGAATTGCGGCAGCGTACCGATGACCTCACCGAGTCACTGGAGCAGCAGACCGCGACGTCGGAGGTGCTCAAGGTCATCAGCTCTTCGCCGGCTAACCTGACGCCGGTCTTTGAGGCAATGCTGGAGAATGCCACCCGAATCTGCTCGGCCAAGTTCGGCATTCTCTGGTTGCGCGAGGGCGATGCATTCCGGCTCGGCGCATTGCACGGCGCGCCGCCCGCTTTCGCCGAAGCGAGGTGGCGCGAACCGGTTGTCCGCCCTGGCCCGCGTACGGGCCTTGGGCGCATCACGCAGACAAAGCAGCCCCTCCACATCGCCGATGTCAAAGCCGACCAGGCCTATGCCGAGCGTGATCCGTTGCGCGTCGCGCTGGTCGAGCAGGCCGGAGCACGTTCATACGTCGCTGTACCGATGTTGAAAGAAAACGAACTCGTTGGCGTCATTGCCATTTACCGCCAGGAAGTGCGTCCGTTCACCGATAAGCAGACCGCGTTGGTACAAAACTTTGCCGACCAGGCTGTCATTGCGATCGAGAACACGCGGCTGCTGAATGAATTGCGTGAGCGTACCGACGACCTGACGGAATCGCTCGAGCAACAGACCGCGACGTCGGAGGTCCTCAAGGTCATTTCCAGCTCGCAGGGCGAACTGGATACCGTGTTTCAAACCTTGCTGGCGAATGCTACGCGAATTTGCGAGGCCGCATTCGGTTCAATGCTGCAGCTCGAAGGCGACATGTTCCGGCGTGTGGCGCTGCATAATGCACCACCGGCGTTTGCCGAATTTCATGCCAGGACACCGGTCATCGATCCGCGGAAAATAAGCGACCTCAAACGAGTGGTTGAGACCAAGCAGGTCGTTCATGTTGCGGATACCGCAGCCGAACATCCGGATGGCCCGATCGCCAAATATGCCGGCGGCCGAACCCTTCTGATCGTGCCGATGCTCAAGGACGAGGCGCTGATCGGTATCATCGGCATCTACCGGCAGGAGGTGCGGCCATTCACCGAGAAGCAGATCGAACTGGTCCAGAACTTCGCTGCACAGGGGGTGATCGCCATCGAGAACACGCGACTGCTAAACGAGCTGCGGCAATCCTTGCAGCAGCAGACGGCCACCGCCGACGTGCTCAAGGTCATCAGCCGTTCGACCTTCGATCTGCGGACCGTGCTGCAAACGCTCGTTGAATCGGCGGCGCGGCTCTGCGATGCCGACAATGGCACTATCACGCGCGAGAGAAATGGCGTTTTTTACCGCGCCGAATCTCACGGCTTCTCAAAGGAATTCATGGATTACATCCACGACATTCCGATCAAACCCGAAAGAGGTTCGGCGTCCGGCCGCGCGCTGCTTGAGGGACGGCTCATCCATATCGCGGACGTAAAAGCCGACCCCGAGTACACATGGACTGAAGCGCAGCGACTCGGCGATTTCCGAACGATCCTGGCAGTTCCAATGCTGCGCGAAGGTGTACCGATCGGCGTTCTGACTTTGACACGTTCGGCAGTGCGCCCCTTCACCGACAAGCAGATCGAACTGGTCACGACATTCGCCGACCAGGCGGCAATCGCGATCGAGAATGTTCGCCTGTTCGAAAGCGTGGAAGCCCGCACCCGTGAACTCTCCGCCTCGCTGGAGGACCTGCGCACCGCGCAGGATCGCCTGATCCAGACGGAAAAACTGGCGTCGCTCGGTCAGCTCACCGCCGGCATAGCGCACGAGATCAAGAACCCGCTCAATTTCGTCAATAATTTCTCCGGTGTATCGGGTGAATTGATCGAGGAATTGCAGGACACGCTTAAAGGACTCAAAATCGACAAGAGCACGCGGGCCGAGATCGACGACATTGCCGGCACGCTGCGGGGCAATCTTGAGAAGATCGTCCAGCACGGCAAGCGTGCGGATTCGATCGTCAAGAACATGCTGATGCATTCGCGCGCGGGTTCGGGCGAACACCGCCCGGTCGATATCAATGCGGTCGTCGAGGAAAGCCTTAACCTCGCCTATCACGGCGCCCGTGCCGAAAAGCAAGGCTTCAATATCACCCTCGAACGCTCGTTCGATCCGGCTGCGGGCGAAGTCGACCTGTTCCCCCAGGAAATCACGCGCGTTCTGCTCAATCTGATCTCAAACGGCTTCTATGCGGCAACAAAGCGCAAGGGGCAGGCGGGCGATAATGGCTTTGAGCCCACGCTTGCGGCGGCGACCAAGAACCTCGGCGACCGGGTGGAGATCCGGATTCGTGACAACGGCACCGGTATCCCACAGGAGGTGAAGGAAAAGATGTTCAACCCGTTCTTCACAACCAAACCGGCCGGCGAAGGCACCGGGCTTGGCCTCTCCATCAGTCACGATATCATTGTCAAACAACATGCCGGTGCTATCGAGGTCGATACGCGACCGGGCGAGTTTACGGAATTCAGGATTATCCTTCCCCGCATGGCAGCATCGATCGCTAAATCAGGAGGACGCGCGTGAATCTTCTTATTCTGGTGGTTGATGACGAGCCCGACGTCGAGACGCTGTTTCGGCAGCAATTCCGGCACGATCTGCGTGCGGGCCGTTTCACCATGGAGTTTGCCCAATCCGCCCCCGCGGCCTTGCAATGCATCAGCGATGCAAAGAACGCCACGCTCATCCTGATCCTGTCCGACATCAATATGCCGGGCATGACCGGCCTTGAATTGCTGCCGAAGGCGAAAGCTGTCCGGCCAGACGTCCCGGTGATCATGATCACCGCCTATGGCGATGCCGATACCAAGCGTAAGGCGCTGGAAAGCGGCGCCGAGGGTCTTTTCACCAAACCCATCGATTTTGTTCAGCTTCGCAGCGAGATCGACGTGCACGTCGAACGCGCCGCATGACCACGCGGATCCTGGTCGTTGATGACGAGCCGGATCTGGAGGCTCTCGTTCTCCAGAAGTTTCGCCATAAAATCCGGGACGACGCAGTCAACTTCCTGTTCGCGCGCGATGGCGTTGAAGCGCTGGCGGCCCTGAAATCGCAGAGCGATATCGATCTGGTGGTGACCGATCTCAATATGCCGAGGATGGACGGACTCTCGCTGCTGCAAAAGCTGCAGGAGAGCGAGGAAAAGGTGTCGACAATCGTCGTATCGGCCTACGGCGACATGAGCAACATCCGCACCGCCATGAACCGCGGAGCTTTTGATTTTGTCACCAAACCAATCGACTTCCAAGATCTGGAGGCGACGATTTCAAAGACCATCCGACACATCGAATTCCTGCGGGAAGCGCGCAAACGTCAGGCCACGGCCGAAAGGGCCTATGCGTCGCTGTCACGCTATTTCTCGCCGAATCTTGCTCAGCGGCTTGCCAGCGATACCGATGCCGTCGACCTCGGCGGGCAGCGCCGCGAAATCGCGTCGCTGTTCACCGACATTGCAAGCTTCACCGCGCTCGTGGAGACTCTCGAGCCGAGCGTGCTTGGACCGCTCCTCAATGAATACCTCACAGGCATGACCGATATCGTGTTCTCCCACGATGGGACGGTTGCGAAAATCATCGGCGATGCGTTGCATGTGCTGTTTGGCGCTCCCGGCGAGCAGCCGGATCATGCGGCCCGGACCGTTTCCTGTGCATTGGCCCTTGATGAATACGCCCAGTCATTTCGCATCACCTGCGACAAAAAGGGCATAGCTCTCGGTATCACCCGCATCGGGGCCCATGCCGGGGCGGCGATCGTCGGCAATTTCGGCGGCGGGCGCTTCTTCGACTACACAGCCTACGGTGACACCATCAACGTCGCGGCGCGGCTGGAGGCCGCCAACAAACAGCTGGGCACGCGGATTTGTGTCAGTGCGGCGCTTGCAGAGAAGGTTCAGAATTTTCGTGGCAGGCCTGTCGGCGACCTCATACTGCGAGGCAGGACTGAAACCCTGCGCGCATTCGAACCGCTGCGAGAGGACAAGTTCAACGCCCCCGAAACCAAGGATTACCTTGCGGCCTTTGCCAAGCTGGAAGCCGGCGATCCGGCTGCCGTTGCCGCGTTTGCCGCGCATGTTGGCAAGCAGCCGGAGGATCACCTTGCGAGCTTCCATCTCAAACGGCTCCTGAATGGCGCTACGGGCACGCGCATTGCACTGGACTAACGCTGCGATCGGCTTCTCAGCCCCGCAACGCGCGTAGCGCATTGAAGATCACGCCGACATCGATGACTTCTTGCAGCAAAGCGCCCTCGACTGGTGCCAGATAACCGGTTGCGGCCGCGATCATCGCCAGAGTCGAGAGGCCGATCCCGGCCACCACACTTTCCAGCGCGATAAACCGGGAGCGGCGTGCGATCTTGAAGGCCGAGAGAACGCGGTCGAGGTGATCGACCAGCAACACCACGTCGGCCGCTTCGGCCGAGGCTGCGGCTCCTTTGGCGCCCATCGCTACGCCGACGTCAGCAGCAGCAAGCGCGGGGGCGTCGTTAACTCCATCACCGATCATCATCACGGGGCCATTTTTGCGCTCCGACAACACCACCATGATCTTCTGGTCCGGGGTGAGCTCCGAACGCACCAGGTCGAACGAAAGTCCCGTTGCAATGAAGCGCGCAACCTCATGCCGGTCGCCGGTTGCCAGCACCATCCGTTCAATCCCCAGCTTCCGCATTTCACGCAGCATGGCCTCGGTGCCCGCCCGTACTTCATCGGCGAATATCAGGAACCCCGCGAGCTGGCCGTCGACCGCCACGGCGACCGCGAGTGCGCCGGGTGGCCGGTCGCTCGGGAGCAGCGAAAGGTCTGCCTTGGCCACCTTGGCGGAGACGAAATGCAGCCCGCCGACCGCAACGTGGCGGCCTTCGACCACACCAACGACCCCCTCGCCCGCTGTCTCGACCACGTCAGACGGGATTGCCAACGGCAGTTTCTTGCCCCGCGCTTCGGCAACGATGGTCTGGGCGACCACATGTTTGGAGGCCTGGTCGAGCGAAGCGGCGATCCGCAGCAGATCGTCGTGCATCGTGCCTTGGACCGCTCGGGTCGCCACAAGCTTCGCCTGCCCGATGGTCAAGGTCCCGGTTTTGTCGACGACGAGGGACCGGATCCCAGCCAGGGCCTCGATCGCCTTGCCGCCCTTGATCAGGATGCCGACTTTGGCGGCACGTGACAGGCCGGCAACGAGCGCAACCGGAACTGCCAGAATGAGTGGACAGGGCGTCGCCACCACAAGCACTGCCACTGCACGGATCGGATCGCTGCTAAGCCACCAGGCACCGGCGGCGAGCACTACCGTAACTGCCAGGAAAAGAAGGGCATAACGATCGGCCAATCGGGACATTGGCGCCCGTGCTCGCTGGGCAGTCTCTACCAGCCGCACAATGCCGGCATATGTGCTCTCCGCAGCCCGCCGTGTTGCTGCCAGATCGAAGGCTTCGCCGGCATTGGTGGAACCACTCAGGACCAGGTCGCCGACTCTGAATTGAACAGGAAGAGATTCACCTGTCAGCGCTGACTGGTCGAGCACTGCCACACCCTTGGCTACCGTTCCATCTACCGGCACCACGTCGCCGCGCCGGATCAGCAGACGGTCGCCTGGCATGACCAGATCGAGGGCGACCTCCTCCAGCTGCCCGTCCCGGTGCCGCACAGCGGTACGCGGGACCCGCGACAGCAGTGCGGTCATCTCCCGCCGCGCGGTCCTTTCGGCGAAGCTCTCGAGGTATTGGCCGCCGGAGTACATCAGAGCCACGATGGACGCCGCCAGCGCCTCGCCGAAGGCCAGCGCCGCGGTCATCGACAGCGCGGCAACGATATCGAGGCCAACATCCCCTCGGCGGAGGCTAATGACGATCTCCGCAAGCAGCGCCGCCAACACCGGCACTGTGACCGCTACCCAGATGACGCTCGCCCAATCGTTAAGGCCTTCAAGCCTCGCCCCCAGGCCGGCCGCCAAGCCGGCTGCGACCAAGCCGACGAGGAACGGTCGAGCAGTTGCAAGGGCCCTTGACGTTGTCATGCATCAACTTTTGGCGTTTGCAGCTCCGCCGCCATGAGCGAAATCAATTGCGATGGCGGCAGGCGTGGGTCCCTCTATGGACTTGATTCGGCAACCGAATTCGGGGACATTGCGGCCTCGCAAGGGAGCCTCCCATGGCCGAGGGCCGCCGCATCGTCTGGCTTAACGTCGTTACCGTGGTCAGCGCCGCCATCCTGATCGGCGCTGAAGTGTTCGGCGCTGCCTTCGCCGGCTCGTGGGCGATCGCGACCCTGTTCGACCTCGGCGGGCTTGGCGCGCGGGTGCTCGATGTGCTCTTCGTGCTTTGCGGCTTCGCCGTCATGGCGCAGTTCATCCGCGCCGCGCATCGCATCGAGCCGTTCACCGCGCGCGACTGAACGCGCGCGTCGTCGATCGCCGAAAGAAAAAGTTAAGAAAGTTTTTTGATGCGGCGAACTAATTTGCTTGCATGTGTCACCAAAATTACTTATTTCCGTAATGCCCAATTTCGCACGTGCCTGTGGCCGTGTGTCGGTCGGTAGGTAGCGGGACAAGAGGCCCGCCAGCCGCCTGGAGAGAGAAGCCAAAACCTCTCCAAGAAATCTGACCGGCAGC
>Ga0187777_10002190_pt1 | contig 12544 bp, 10 predicted proteins | sample 1015_Q2_SP5_10_M_FD_132416 | JGI IMG/M metagenome (GOLD analysis project Ga0187777, IMG submission 132416) | Tropical peat soil microbial communities from peatlands in Department of Meta, Colombia - 1015_Q2_SP5_10_MG | ecosystem: Environmental > Terrestrial > Soil > Wetlands > Peat | place...
CGATCTGGCCGTCGATCTATCCGGCGCTGCTCGAGCTCGTCCGCCAGCACCGCTCGACGATCGTCTTCGTCAACAACCGCCGGCTCGCCGAGCGGCTCGCGTTGCGGGTCAACGAGCTCGCGGGCGAGAACGTTGCGCGCGCCCATCACGGCTCGCTCTCGCGCGAGCAGCGGGTGGAGATCGAGGAGTTGCTGAAGCGCGGCGAGATCCCGTGCCTCGTCGCCACGTCGTCCCTCGAGCTGGGAATCGACATGGGCGCGGTCGACCTCGTAATCCAGGTCGAGAGCCCGAAGTCGGTCGCGCGTGGGCTGCAGCGGATCGGCCGCGCCGGCCACGAGCTCGGCTCCGTCTCGAAGGGCCGTGTCTTTCCGAAGTTCCGCGCCGACCTGCTCGAGTCCGCGGTCGTCGCGAAGGCGATGCGCGAGGGCGCGATCGAAGAGACCCACATCCCGCGCAACCCGCTCGACGTGGTCGCCCAGCAGATCGTCGCGATCTGCGCCGAGCAGGAGATCGCGATCGACGAGCTGCACCGGTTGGTGAGGAGGGCCTACCCGTTCGCCGATCTCTCGCGCCAGCAGCTCGAGAACGTCCTCGACATGCTCGCCGGCCGCTACCCGTCGGACGAGTTTGCCGAGCTCCGGCCACGGATCGTCTGGGACAGGACCGCCGGCGTGATCCGAGGCCGCGAGGGCGTGCGTCGCCTTGCTGTGACGAACGGCGGCACCATTCCCGACCGGGGGCTCTTCGGCGTCTTCCAGGTCGAGGGCGGCGGTCGCGTGGGCGAGCTCGACGAGGAGATGGTCTACGAGGCGCGCGAGGGCCAGACGTTCCTGCTCGGCGCTTCGACCTGGCGGATCGAGGAGATCACCCGCGATCGCGTACTTGTCTCACCCGCGCCGGGCGTCCCCGGCGCTGTGCCGTTCTGGAAGGGCGAGGGCGTGGGGAGGCCATTCGAGCTCGGTGAGAAGATCGGCCGTGCTTCGCGCGAGCTGACGGCGCTCTCGGACGCCGCCGCCACCGCGAGGCTCCGCGACGAGTACCACCTCGACGAGCGCGCGGCGACGAATCTGCTTACGTTCCTCCGCGAGCAGGAGGCGGCGACCCGTGTCGTCCCCTCGGATCGCTCCATTGTGGTCGAGCGCTTCCGGGACGAGATCGGCGACTGGCGCGTTTGCCTTCTGACGCCGTTCGGGGCCCGGGTCCATGCCCCGTGGGCGATGGCGCTCGCCGCGCGGCTCCGCGACGCACTCGGGCTCGAGGCGCAGTCGATCTGGTCGGATGACGGGATCGCTCTCCACCTGCCGGAGGCGGACGCGCCGCCGCCGCTCGCGGACTTGCTCCTCACGCCAGACGAGATCGAAGAGCTCGTCGTGCAGGAGGTGGGGCAGAGTGCGCTGTTCGGAGCGCGTTTCCGCGAGAACGCGGCGCGCGCGCTGCTAATCCCGCGCCGCCGGCCCGGTCAGCGCACGCCCCTCTGGCAGCAGCGGCTCAAGGCGCAGTCGCTGCTGCAGGTGGCCCGTCGGTACGGGTCCTTCCCGATCGTGCTCGAGACATACCGCGAATGCCTGCAGGACGTCTTCGACCTCCCCGGGTTGAAGAAGGTGCTCCGCGGGCTGGAGACCCGTGAGCTCGACCTCGTCGAGGTGGAGACGCCCTCGGCCTCGCCGTTCGCCGCGTCGCTCCTCTTCGACTACGTCGCGACGTACATGTACGAGGACGACACGCCGGCAGCGGAGCGGCGAGCGCAGGCCCTCTCGCTAGACCGCGAGCTACTGCGTGAGCTGCTCGGCCAGGACGAGCTGCGCGACCTGCTCGATCCTGCGGCTCTCGACGAGATCGAGTCGTCGCTGCGGCCGCGGCCGCGGAACGCCGACGAGCTGCACGACCTCCTTCGGCGCGTAGGCGACCTGCTGCCGGAGGAGCTCGACGCCGGATTCGCGGAGACGCTGCTGCGTGAGCGTCGGGCCTTGCGCGTCCGGTTCGGCGGTCGCGAAAGGATGATCGCGGCCGAGGATGCGGGGCGGTACCGCGATGCGTTCGGGGTGATGCCGCCCGGCGGGCTCCCGGAAGCGTTCCTCGAGGCGGTCCCCGACGCTCTCGAGGCAGTGCTACGCCGCTATGCACGCTCGCGGGGCCCGTTCACGACCGGCGAGGTCTCGGCGCGCTACGGGCTCGACGTGACTGAGGTCGAGCGGTTGCTCGGCGCACTCGAACGCGAGGAGCTGGTCGTGCGCGGAGAGCTGCGTCCTGGCGGCGTCGAGAGGGAGTGGTGCGACCCTGACGTGCTTCGGCGGATCCGGCGCGCGTCGCTCGCAGCCCTCAGGCGCGAGGTCGAGCCGACCGAGCAGGTCGCACTCGGTCGATTCCTCCCTGCCTGGCACGGGATCGACCGGCGGGCCGCGCTTCGGGAGGCACTCGTCCCGCTCCAGGGGCTCGCACTGCCCGTCTCCCTGTGGGAGAGCGAGGTGCTGCCGCGTCGCGTGCCAGGCTACCAGGCGGCGCAGCTCGACGCGCTCTGCGCGACCGGCGAGGTCGTGTGGGTCGGGGCGGAACTCGACCGCGTCGCGGTCTACTTCCGCGAGGACGCGCCGCTGCTCGGGCCCCCTGCGCCCGGTTCGCCACCCGAGGGAGCAGCCCACGACGCGATCCGGCGAGTGCTCGCAGGCGCGGCCGAGTTCTGGCCCGATCTCCTCCTCGCGAGCGGGCTCGAGGCTGAGGACGCGCTGCCCGCGCTCTGGGAGCTCGTGTGGGCCGGCGAGGTGACGAACGACTCGTGGACGCCGCTTCGCGCCGAGCGACGGTACGGAGCGCAGCAGCAGGAGCGTCGCCCGCGCCGGTTCTCGCGTACGCGCGGCGCGCAGGCGACGGCGACGCAGGGGCGGTGGTCGCTCGCGGGCCGCCTCTTCTCGGGCACGCCCGACCGCCGCGCGCTCGCAGAGCTGTTGCTCGAGCGGCAGGGGATCGTCACGCGCGACGGCGTCCGCGGAGAGGGGATCGTGGGTGGCTACGGCGCGGTGTACAGCGAACTGCGCGCGCTCGAAACCGTCGGCGTCTGCAGGCGAGGGTACTTCGTTGAGGGGCTCGGCGGCGCGCAGTTCGCGCTGCCTGGCGCTGTCGAACGGCTTCGCGAGCTCCGGTCGGCCGAAGCGGCCGACGCGCTCGTGCTGGCCGCTGCAGACCCGGCTCAGCCATACGGCGCCGCGCTTCCCTGGCCGAAGCGGTCGGGCGCTCGTGCGGCCCGGGTCGCGGGCGCACAGGTCGTCCTTCTCGGCGGAGAGGCCGTGCTCTACGTCGAGCGTGGCGGCCGGACGCTCGTACCTCTGCGCGAGCCCGACGAGGACTGGCTGCGCGATGCGTTTGCCGCGCTCGTCGGCCATGTCCGCGCAGGCCGAGCGAAGCGCCTCGCGGTCGAGCGCTTCGACGGTGCGCCCGTGACGGAGACGGTCGCGATGCCGCTGCTCGTCGAGGCAGGCTTCCTCGCCGGCCCGCGCCGAGCGGTTCTCCGCCCCTAACATCCCCGGTCGACATGCCAGAGGGCGATGTCCTCCACCGGATCGCGGCCTCCATGCAGGTGCTCGTCGGCGAGCGGCTCGAGGCCGAGACGCCTCATCCGCGTGCCGCCGCCACCGGGGTCGCCGACGCGATTGACGGAAAGGTGCTCGAGGCGGCTGACGCCCTCGGCAAGAATCTCCTCCTCCGCTTCGAGGGCGGCGTGACGCTACGCAGCCACCTTCGCATGAGCGGCCGGTGGCGCGTCCAGCCGCGAGGCGCGAACCGCACCGGCCTACCGTGGCTGGTGCTGCGCGGGCGCGAGTGGGAGGCCGTGCAATGGAACGGCCCCGTTCTCGCGCTTGACACGGGCGCGGCTGCCCGGCTCGGCCCCGACCTCCTCGGTCGCGGAGTCGAGCCCGCGGTGCTCGTCGGGCGGCTCCGTCGGGTGGACGCCCGCTGCCTCCTCGGGGAGGCGCTGCTCGACCAGCGCGTGATCTCCGGGATCGGGAACATGTGGATGGCGGAAGCGCTCTGGCAAGCGCGCCTCTCGCCGTGGCTCCCGGTCGGCGAGGCGTCCGACGATGAGCTGACCTCGACGCTCTCGTGGGCGCAGCGGATGATGCGCGCCTCGGTCGAAGGAACGCGGGCGATCCGCTCCGTCTACCGTCGGGCCGGACGACCATGCCCGCGCTGCGGAGCCCGGATCCTCTCTCTCGGTCTCGGCGACGACAACCGCACCGCCTACTGGTGCGGCCGCTGCCAGCGCGGACCCGACCCCGTCTGAGCGAGGAGGCGCGCTGTCGAGCGCGTACTTGGAAGCGTGGCAGCGCGCGCTTCTCAGCTTCACCTCACTCTTCGCGCTTTCGCGCTCGGCGCGTTCGCGTTCCTCCTCCGCGAGCTCGAGGACGCGGGAGAAGGCCTTCCGTTCGCCTTCGACGAGCACGAGCAGAAGGGCGGTCCCGCGCTCTACGAGTACCGGCCGCTCGTGCGGGGGTTCGTCGAAGAGCGCGCAGGCCGGTTGCGCGAACGAGACGACGCCCTTCTCGCGCTCGACGAGCTGCGGCGTGAGCCGGCGGCAGCAATCTTCGCCCGCGCGCACGCTGGACCAAGGCCGTCCGAGGACGAAGCCCTCTTCCGCACGGTGCTCCTCGGGCTCCTGATCTCCACTGCGGAGGCCTGCGGCGGCTTCGACTGGGACGACGCCGCGTTCGACCGCGTGTATGGGGAGCTCGAGCGCTCGCTCTTCGGAGAGCGCCGTTCGTACCGCGCCGTCGCGCCGCTCGTCGGGCTATCGGCCGGAAAGCAACTCGAGCTCGTCCCGGGTTTGCGGGTTCGCGCGTTCGCCGAAGCAGAGCTGAGCCGCCACTGGCCCGAGGCGCGCGGGCTGCTGCCTCGGGAGTTCGGGCGGGAGCCCGACCGGTACTGCGTGCTCGAGCTCCGTGCCGGCCTCGCCGCGGGGGATGACCCTCCCGATGCGGCCGCGGAGATCGCCGACGCAGTCAGCGCGGTCCGTCTCGCGACGGCGGCGCCCCTGGCAGCAGGCCCTGTCATCTTCGAGACGCTCGACGGACGCCCGTTCGGGATCAGGCCCGTGCTGCCGATCGCCGCGACGCAACCGCCCGGCGAGCCCGATCGACTCGACGCCTTCCGCGGCGCGCTCGCCGGCGAGCTGCTCCTCCAGCTCGGCAAGGCCGATACCGATGCCGCGCTCGCCGAAGCGCTCGATCGCTGGGAGCTCTCGATTTTCCAGAACGAGCCGTTCCGAAGCGAGCAGCTACGCGGCGCGCTTGCCGCACTGCTCGGCGAGACGTGGCCGCTTCGCGCATCGATCCTCGCGAGTGAAGCGGGGCCCGGTCGGGAGGCGCTGCACGCCGACCTCGCTGCGGTCGCGGCGGGTGGGGGCGTCACTGAGCCCGTTGTCGAGGCGACGAGGCGTTGCCTCGTCGAAGCGGTGCGTCACGGCCTGCGAGAGGAGCTCGTTCGCGAGCTCGATCGGGAGCTGCTCGGACTCGAGCAGCGGCCCGGCGCTCTGCTCCGCGCGTCGTAGCCGAGCGCGCGAGGTCAGGCGGGATCGCGCAGTCTTCCGGCACGGAGTCGGCTCTGAGTCGTGCGTGTTGCCAAGCTAGGCTCGAGCCGTGGACGAGAACGGACTCCGGAACGGCGACTGCTCCGCGCCGGAGGCGGCGGCCGTCTTGGATCGGCTGGCGAGGATCGAAGCACTCGACCGCGCGGGAGCGCCAGCGCCGTTGCTCCTCGACGAGCTCCGCGCGCTCGTGAGTGAGGCCGAAGAGTGGACGACCGTAGAGGGAGGTGATGCCGCGACGAGAGCGACGACGCGATTGCGGTCGGCGCTGACGGCCGAGCAGCCGGCAGCTGGCATGATCGCCGTGTGATCCGAAGCTGGGACGAGGTCGAGCGTGAGCGGAAGGAGAGCGGCCACATCGCGGGCGACTGGTGGCCGCTGACCGGCGACCACTCGGTCACGGTCGGTGTGAGGCGCATCCAGGTGGATCCGGACAAGTGGTCGACGCCGCTCCACGTCGAGAACTCGGAAGAGGAGATCTTTTTCGTGCTCGGGGGTTCGGGGATCTCGCTGCAGTGGGACTGGGAGACAGCCGTGGCGTTCGAGGTAGGCGAGGGCGACTGCCTCGTGCACCCTGCGGCCGAATACGGTCACACGCTCAAGGCGGGTCCGGGCGGGATCGACGTCCTCGCCTTCGGCGAGCGGCACTACGCGTCCGGCTCGACGTACCTGCCGAGGGCAGGCGTCTCGTGGGGGCTGGGCGTCTGGGCGCGCGCCGGTGACCCCGACGACCATCCGTGGAAGCGGGAGACCGAGGCCGGCGAGCCGGAGATCCCGGAACTCTCGCGGCGACCGAGGCGGATCGTCCACGTCGACTCGATCGAGCCGACCGTGTGGGCGAAGACGACCGTCCGCTCGTCTTGGCGGGACTTCGGCAGAGCAGGTGGCTCGGTTCGCACCGGTCTGAGGCATGTCACCGTCGAGCCGGGAGCGCTGATGGCGCCGCCGCATTGCCACTCGTCCGAGGAGGAGATCTTCGTCGTCCTCGACGGGGACGGCGAGCTCGAGCTCTGGCCGAGTCCGCGTGAGGGCGGCGAGCGCGAGACCTTCCCGCTGAGGCGCGGATTCACGGTTGCCCGGCCGGCCGGCACGCAACGCGCGCACGGCTTCCGAGCCGGCCCGGACGGCTTGACGCTTCTCGCCTACGGCACCCGACACCCGAACGACATCTCGTACTACCCGCGCTCCGGCAAGGTCAACCTCCGCGGCGTCGGAGTGATCGGCCGGCTGGAGCAGCTCGACTACTGGGACGGCGAGGAGTGACGGCCTTGCGAGCCGTCCGCCCAGTGGAGAAGGCGTGTGCAGGAAAGGGCGGGACCGTCTTGAACGTCAGGCACCATGGGCTTGATGCGCTTGCTCCCGCGACCGCACGACCGCTCCCGGCGCGTCGGCGAATCCGGATCCGACGACATGGCTGAGGACGCCGGCGAAGCCACGGCGCTCCACACCGAGGACGACTCGGGGAACGTCGCACAGGTCCACGAGACGGCCGGCGGTGAGCTCCGCCAGCAGCCGCTCGTTCCGACGCCGGTGCCCGCCTCGGCGGACGGGACTTCCGACCTGCGAGTGATCGCGCTCGCGAACCAGAAGGGCGGCGTCGCCAAGACGACGACCACGCTCAACCTCGGTGTCGCGTTCAACGAGATGGGCTATCGCGTCCTCGTGGTCGATCTCGACCCGCAGGGCAACCTGACCATGAGCCAGGGGATGAACCCCGACTCGATCGAGCGGTCGATGTTCGATGTGCTCGTCCACAAGGTGCCGATCTCTGACGTGGTCGAGCACCGTGAGGTCGACATCGCTGTCTCGTCGATCGATCTCGCCGGTGCGGAGCTCGCGCTCGCGTCGATGATCGGTCGCGAGCGGTCGCTCGAGAAGGCCCTGATCGAGGTTCGAGACCGCTATGACTACATCCTGATCGACACGCCGCCGTCGCTCGGCCTGCTCACGATCAACGCGTTCGTCGCTGCGACCGGGGTGATCGTGCCCGTCCAGTGCGAGTACCTGTCGCTCCGCGGGCTCGTGCAGCTCGAGAACACGCTCGCGATGGTGCGGGAGAACCTCAATGCCCGCGTCGGCGTGGAGGGGATCGTCGCGACAATGTTCGACGGTCGCACGCTGCACTCGCGCGAGGCGATAGAGATCCTCGAGGAGAACTTCGGCGACCTCGTGTTCCGGACGCGGATCCGGAAGACCGTCCGCTACGCGGAAGCGCCCGTGAAGGGCAGCTCGGTCCTCAAGTACGACCCGACGGGTTCCGCGGCGGAGGCCTACAGGGAGCTCGCGAAGGAGATCCGCGTCAAGCGGGAGGCACACGCAGGACAGGGAGCGAGCGGTGGCGCGTAAGCGGGCGAGCATGCGCGAGGGCCCGCTCGCGGAGCTGTTCCGCGCGACGGAGGCAGCGAACCGCGGCGATGCGCCGAGCGAGGCGGCCGGCGAGCAGACGGAGCTCATCCCGCCCGAGCGGAAGGAAGAGGCCGCGCTCGAGGCGACGGTCGAGCACGTCTACGACTTCGGAGACGACGCGACGCCTGCACCGCCAGAACCTGAGCCCGAGCCTGTCGGAGAGGAAGCTCCGCAGCCGGAGCCAACGCGCGAGCCGGAGCCCGTTCCACCCCCACCACGAGAGCGGCCCTACCAGCCTCCGGCCAGCCGGTTCCTCCAGCCGATGCCGGGCTCGGCGCCGCGACTCGAGGTCTCGGGGCGCGCGGACGTCATCTCGTACCTCGCTGTGATCCGCGTCGTCGGCGTCGGCGGCGCTGGACTCAACGCGGTCAACCGGATGATGGATGCGGGAATCGCGCAGGTCGACTTCGTCGCTGTGAACACGGATGCGCAACAGCTCGCGCTCTGCGACGCACCGGTCAAGATCCACATCGGCCAGGAGATCACGCAGGGTCTGGGCTCGGGCGCCAACCCCGCGACGGGGCGCGAGTCGGCCGAGGCGGGCCACGACGAGATCAAGAACGCCCTCCGCGGCGCGGACATGGTCTTCGTCACAGCGGGCGAGGGCGGCGGGACGGGTACGGGAGCTGCACCCGTCGTCGCCAGGGTCGCCCGTGAGCTCGGCGCGCTCACGGTGGGCATCGTCACGACTCCGTTCAAGTTCGAGGGCACGCGCCGCCGCCAGTCGGCCGACGCCGGTGTCGAGGCGCTGCGCGATGCATGCGACACGGTGATCGTGATTCCGAACGACCGTCTGCTCGAGGTGCTCGACCGCTCGACGTCGATGCTCGATGCCTTTCGGATTGCGGACGACGTGCTCCGCCAGGGCGTGCAGGGCATCTGCGACCTGATCACGATGCCGGGACTGATCAACCTCGACTTCGCCGACGTGCGCACCGTGATGGCGGACGCGGGCTCCGCGCTGATGGGAATCGGCTACTCGGAGAGCGAGAACCGAGCCCGCGAGGCAGCGGAGCGAGCGCTGCGCTCTCCGTTGATCGACACCGAGATCGTCGGCGCGAAGGGCATCCTGCTCTCGATCGCGGGGGGCGACGACCTGACCCTGCTCGAGGTGCACGAGGCCGCCGAGGTCGTCCGGCAGGCCGCGACCGACGACACGAACATCATCTTCGGCGCGACTGTCGACGAGCGGCTGAACGGTCAGGTCTGGGTAACGGTCGTCGCGACCGGGCTCGGCGGTGGACGTCGGCGGACGATCGTGCCGAGCTTCTCCGAGAGCGCCGAGAGCAGCCGCCCGTCGTCCGGCACGGACAGCGAGCTGCCGAGCTTCCTCCGTACGTAGCCGCGCGCCCGCAGGGCGCGGCAGCGCGTCAGGAACGCGAGTCCGGCCCCGGCACCGCCGACGGCGACCGATGCGACCGGTGTCGGCGAGCTGGTAGGTCGCTCCGACGACGACCCCCTCGGCTGCCGAGACGCCGTGTGTTGAGAGCGCAAGCGGCACGGCTGCGGCTCCGATCCCGACGTTCCCCGGTGTCAGCGGCAGGGTGCCGCTGAGCTCGACCGCGGCGAGAACGGTGAGCGCGAGTGCGAGCGGGCGGGGAGTGCCCGTCGTGGCGACGACCGCCGCCGCTGCCAGCAGCCTTGCGCTCGTCGACAGCACGATCCAGCCCGCGACGCGCAGCGAGCCGAGCTTGTGGCGGAGCGCCACGGCGACACCGAGCGCCAGTACGGCCGAGGCAGCGCTTGCCGCAGTCGAGAGCCTCAGGACACCCGGCCTGAGACCGGCAATCGTCACGGCTGCCAGGCAGAGGACTCGGGCGCCGGTCGTCGTTGCGATCGCCCAGGCCGTCTGAGCCGCTCCTGCCCTGCGACCGAAAAGCGCCAACCTCACGCCGCCTCCGATCCCAGTGGGCGCGAAGGCCTTGACGAGCGAGCCGACGCCGTAGCGCGAGACGGCGTCAAGCCCACTGAGCTTGCGCCCCGGCGCGCGCAGCGCCGCGCGCCATGCAAGACCGGAGAAGGCGAGTGCGCTTGCAATCCGAGCACCGCGAGCGCGAAGAGCGTCGGATCCGTCTCTCGCAGCTGCGCGAGATCGTGCTGAACGGCGGCGAGCAGGCGGGCCGGCACGGGTTGCCCCCCGCTTCGGCAGGCCCTGGCGGATTCCCGAGACGTGTCCCGGGCCGACACCGACCGACGACCGAATCGACACCGTTGCCGGCGCTCGGGTATCGGTCGGCGCGGTGGGTCGATCGGGTCTGCGCTAGCGTCCGCCTTGGTCGTTGTCGGTCTTCGAGGAGGTGTTGCGATGCTGTTTCACGTGACGTGGGAGTTCACCGACAGCAGCGAGGAGGGCGTGCGGCGGTCGCTCTCGGTCTTCAGCGCGTGGGAGCCGCCGCCCGGCGCCGAGTTCCGAGGCTTCTACGGCTTCGCGAGCGGAACCGGCGGCGTCGCGATCGTCGAGGTGGACAGCGCAGCGACGCTCAATCGCGTGACTGCGCCCTGGGCTCCGTGGCTCCGGTTCACGGCCACGCCGATCGTCCCCATCGAGGAGTCAGCAGCCATGGCCGGGGAGGCGATGGGCTTCCGCGACTCGATCGGCTAGCAGGGATCGGCGGTCGGGTCGGACTTCAACGGCCCACCCCGCCGGGCTCCGTTTCGGCCGACGTGCGGAGCGGAGGGTTCCGGCGTTCGACCCGGGTACGCTCCGCCGCATGCAGGGAGCGATTGCAGCCGGGCACCCGCTCAGCGCGCAGGCGGGCGCGGCCGTCCTGGAGTCGGGCGGGAACGCGGTCGACGCCTGTATCGCCGCAGCGTTCGTCGCCTTCGTCACCGAAGGGCCTCTAGCCGGGCCGACCGGCGGAGGGTTCCTCCTCGTCTGCGAGCCGGGGCGTCCTGCGATCGTCCTGGACTCCTTCTTCGCGGTGCCCGCCTCGCCGCTCGGTGTGATGGAGGAGGTCGTGGTCGGCTTCGCTGACGCCGGCACCCAGACGTTCCACGTCGGGGAGGGGAGCGTCGCAGTACCCGGTCTCGTCCGCGGACTCGCGGAGGCGCACGATCGCTTCGGCTCGCAGCGGTGGTCGAGGCTGGTCGAGCCGGCGATCGAGCTCGCCCGCAAGGGCTTCGAGCGCGACCAAGCTCGAGCGTTCCTTCACGAGATCCTGGCTGCAATCCTCCTGCGCAGTGAGGGCGGCCGGCGGGTGTACGGCGACCCGACGCGCGTCGTCACGGAGGACATCGTCCCGACGCTGGAGCAGATCCGACACGACCCGGACGTCGCTGTCGCAGAGCTCCTTCCCGAGTATGCGGCGGACCTGGCCCGCTACGAGGTCCGAGAGCTGCAGCCCCTGTCGTCGAGCGTCTTCGGGGCGACTGTCCTCGCGACACCCGCGCCGTCGCGCGGCGGACAGATCGTCCTCGAGATCCTCGAGCGCCTCGACCGGGTCCCGGTGTGGACCTTGCCAGCACAAGCCGAGGCGATCGCGGCCGCCTACGCCGCCTCCGCGCGAGGGCTGCTCACGGGGACGACGCACATCTCCGTCGTGGATGCCGCGAGGCGAGCGGTCGGCCTCTCGATGACGCTCGGGTCGGGCTCGGGCGTCTTCCGCGGCGGCTCCCAGCTGAACAACATGCTCGGCGAGCTCGATGTCATCGGAGACGTCGAGCGTCATCCGGGAGAGCGGCTGCCGAGCATGATGACGCCGACATTGGTGCTCGACGACGACGAACCCCGCCTCGTGCTCGGTAGCGCGGGCTCCGTGCGAGTCGCGGGTGCGATCGCCCAGGTCGCCTACAGGGTCGTTGCCGGTCGAGAGTCCGTCGTTGCAGCGATCGCGGCGCCCCGCATCCACGTCGACGACTCCACGGTCCACGTGGAGGGAGGTTGGCCCGAAGCAGCGGTCGCCGAGCTCGAGCGTGTGGACCGTTGGGACGTCGTGCGCTGGGCCGGCCGCAACCTCTTCTTCGGCGGCGTCTCTGCGGTGGAGCGGCTCGGCGACGGCAACGTCGCCGCCGCGGGCGACCCGAGGCGCGGCGGCCACGGCGTGGTGATCGAGGCGACGTGACGCGGATCCGGCGGGCCGATCCGAACGACGCCGTCGCGCTCTGCGAGCTCGCGGCGGCTGTCGGCAGCGAGCCTGGAGCGTGGCTGCTGACGACCGAGATGTGGCGAAGCGTCTCGGACGAGCGACGATACCTCCGCTCGGTGAGGCGGCACCCCGACGCCGCCGTCTACGTCGTCGAAGACGGTGAACGAATCGTCGGCAGGCTCTCTGTCGCGCGCGACTCGCATCCTGCGAGCAGCCACGTTGCGGATCTCGGCTTGATGGTCGCTGCCGACTACCGCCGGCAGGGCATCGGACGGGCGCTCCTCGAGCAGGCCGTCGAGTGGGCGGGCCACGCCCGTGTACGCAAGCTCGAGCTGCACGTGTTCCCGTGGAACGTGCCCGCGATCGCTCTCTACGACTCGTTCGGCTTCGTCCGCGAGGGCTACCGCACGGGTCAGTACCAGCGCGACGGGGAGGACGTCGACGCGATCCTGATGGCGTACCGGGTGAGCTAGAGCTC
>Ga0187777_10002191_pt1 | contig 12543 bp, 13 predicted proteins | sample 1015_Q2_SP5_10_M_FD_132416 | JGI IMG/M metagenome (GOLD analysis project Ga0187777, IMG submission 132416) | Tropical peat soil microbial communities from peatlands in Department of Meta, Colombia - 1015_Q2_SP5_10_MG | ecosystem: Environmental > Terrestrial > Soil > Wetlands > Peat | place...
CTACATGGAGGTGTTCTACAACCGCCAGCGGCGGCACTCGACGATCAACTACGAGGCCCCGCTGGCCTTCGAGGCGGCACGATCTGCCTCATAACCGTGTCCACCGTCTGTGGGCAAGATCAGTTAGCGACAGTCGCTTAGCGGCCAAGAGCGGACATTTCGACGAACACTCCATTACTGGATCACAACGTCCGCGCGAAGCAACAGGGATTGCGGCACTGTTATGCCTAGCGCTCTGGCGGTCTTTAAGTTGATCGCGAGCTCGAACTTCCGAGGTTGCTGAATTGGAAGATCGGCGGGTTGAATCCCGCGCAGAATCTTATCGATGACGATGAAGAGCTGTCGATTTAGGTCCTCGATGTCAGGTCCATACGAAAACAATGCTCCTCCCTCTACACGTCCGCTGTTATCCAGCATTGTCGGGAGGGAATACTTCTGCGCCGCACGCATGACCTCCTCAAAGTGCGCGGCAAGGAGCGGCTCTGCACTCACATGTAACACTTGCGATCCGCGCCGAACTGCTTCAGCGACCGCGTTCCCCGGGTCGAGAGTTGGATTGACTTCGACAATGATTGCCTGCATTCCAAGCGGACTCAAGAGATCGGCCCGCTCATTGGTTGTCACGCGGTCCACAGGGTTAGCCAGGACTACTAGCTCTCCGACACGTTTTACGGTCGGCAGCAGCTCGTGCAGTATCTGAAACCGTTTTTTATCGAGCTCTGGAGAAATAGTGGAAGTTCCGGTGACGTTGCCCCCCGGTCGGGCAAGGCTCGACACAAGCCCAGCAAGAACCGGATCTCCGGACCTCGACACGACGATTGGGATGGTACTCGTCGCCCTCTTGGCCGCCAGAGCCACTACCGTACCTTCCGCCACGATGACTTCGACTTTGCGTCGCAACAGATCTTCGGTCAGGCTTGGGAGGAGAGCGTCGTCGCCACCCGTGTAGCGCTGCTCGATGATCAGGTTCTGGCCGTCAATCCATCCGAGCTCGCGTAGAGGCTGCGTATATTCTTGGAATTCGGCCGGCGTTAATGCTCCCCAATTTGCGAGCCAGCCAATGCGTCTTGGTGGCCTGTTGGGCTGTGCTCTTACAACTAGAGGGAGGGTGAGCAGACCACCAGCAACCGCACCGACAAACCTCCGCCGGGAGCAACTGGTCGCCATTTCTCTGCGCAGGTCCCGTGCCATTCACTCCCCTCGGTGAGGCTGGGTATCAGCAGACTATAGTGGCGAGGTCAAGAATCCGCAAATTGGCTAATGTCCGCTATCGGCGTCGGCTCCATCCAGGATCGAAGTCAGTTTGGGCCGTCAATCGGCGTGCCAACGGCACGGTACTCATCGCGGACTTGGCTCGCTGCACGATACTTTGGAAGAATGTTCTCTTCGGGCGTGACTGGAACGAGAAACCACAGGTAATGAATCGTAGGCGGCCGTGCGCCACTTTCTGGGGGCGCCTCCGGCGCCAGCCTCGTTAGCCTATTCGGCCGATCCCTGAAGCGGTAAAGGTCATACGCGGAGCAGCGTCCGATGCGGTAGCACGACGCAGGTGCGTCCGCAGGCGCCGTGCCAATTTCGTCTGGATACGGGACGACCCGCATCATCGTCGGCTCTGCGGGGGCGTCGGTGACGGAAACCGGTTGATCAGATGCGATGGGTCCTTGCCCTGCGGCCGACATCGATAGCAGCACCCCAACCGCGCCGTGAACGACGCCACGAATTGTTTTCACTGGACCTTCCGATTGGTGCCCTAGCAGAGATCGCCCTAGAAGCACCGGCCCGAGGTTGCCGTTCGGCTAGCGCTGCGGCCTGGAGTAGCGATCCGGCGCACTCGGTACGCCGAGCATCGCCGACGGACCGGAATCAGGACGGAATGGTCTTGGTCCAGAGCTCCATCCGCCGCATGACCGCGTCACCGGTCACGCCCCGAACGTGCCCTGCGCCCTCTAGATGCAGAGCCGCGCGCACCATGTGCGTAACCCAGGCCTCGTTAGCCATCAACGCGTCGAGCTTGGAGGGCTCGCCCCGGATCAGGAAGAAACCGTTCATGTCGCCACCGTGGTTGTCGAGGAACACGGTGTCGAATGATTGGATCGTGCCGGCCTGTTTCAACCCGCCCAGATACTGAACGAACTGCTGGAAGTGCTCGGCGCTGGTCCGTTCTCGGCCCGGGATCGAACGATTCCATGCGAAGAAGACGACATTCGTGCTCATCGGTTCCTCCGTCTGCGGTTGAAGATCCAGCGCGGCACGCTGGAAAGAGAGCATTCTACGCCGACGGAGCGCCAATCTGTCGCCGTGCAGCACTCTTCGCCGCCGTTTCCTTATTACTTGTGCGGCCCCTGTGTCTCGCGCGGCTCAACGTGGATCGTCACGTGAAGCTTCGAGAGGTGTTCTGCTAGGGCGGCCTCGATCCGGTCACACAGCGCATGCGATGACGCGACGGTCATCGTCCCTGGGACGAGGAGGTGGAACTCGAAGAAGCGCCGCGCGCCGGCCTTGCGCGTGCGCAGCGCATGGAAGCTTGCCTCGGGCGGTAGTGCGTCGCGTATGAGTGCCGTTGCACGCTGCACCTCGGCCAGAGGCAATGCGGCATCCATCAAGCCGTCTATAGAACGCCGCAGAAGGCCAACGCCCGTCACCACAATGTGCGCCGCGACCGCGATCGCCATCAGCGGGTCGATGATCGCCCACCGCGGGACAAGCATGACGGCGCTGAGACCCGTGAGAATGCCGATTGAAGTCCAAACATCGGTGAGCAAATGCTTCGCATCAGCCTCGATCGTGATGCTGTCGTGTCGCCGCGCAACCCTGAGCATCACGCGCGCAGTCGCGAAGTTCGCGGCGCCCGCCAGGCACGCGATGAGAATGCCGGGTCCAAGGTGCTCGAGCGGTTGCGGCTCAATGAGCCGATGCACCGCGGACCAGACGATTGCAGCCGCCGCAACAACAATCAGTGCACCTTCGACACCGCTGGAAAAATACTCGGCTTTGTCGTGGCCGTAGGTGTGGCGTTCGTCGGCTGGTTGCTCAGCGAGAGTGACCGCGCCCAGCGCGACGAGACCGGTGGCAAGGTTGACGAGCGACTCGAGCGCATCGGACCAGAGGCTAACCGAGCCTGTGATGAACCAGGCACCAAACTTGAGCGCAATCGTCGCGAACGACGTTGCGATCGATAGCAGCGCCATCTTGCGCAAGGCGTGCATTCGAGCGTCAGCTGGTGGGGTGGGCGCACTAATGGTCGCACGGCGCAGTGGAGGGACTCATTGAGCCAGATCAAGCCACCGCACCTCGCGACTTTGGCGCGCTTCGCTGGCTCTCGAGGGCCTACCTCGACGGTCGGGGACCCCGCTTAAGTCCATCAAACAGTTGTAAGGATTGGCGCACATGGGCGACATTTCTGCCAGGAGGCCGGAATGCAAACCGTTGACTGGAAGCTTCGCGCACGGGTATTTCTGCAGCGCCTGTGGCAACCGACGTGTGCGTGCATGTTCTGCATGACTGCTCCTAGCTTCGCGAACCTGGTGAGTGCACCACACTGGAGGCTCGCGCTCCAGACCGGAATCGGCACTGGCATCCTTGCACTGCTGGTCACGCTGACGCCTGCAGGAAGGCTCTTCGCGCGTCCCTACGGCAACGCGTTGTTGATGGGCGTGCTGACTGCACTCGCCGACGCCTGGTCCCACCCCGGTCGCTTTCAGTTCGAGTATGGCGAAGCGCTGCTCACAGGGCTGGTGTCCGGACTGCTCGCCCCGGCAGGCACGTTCATGCTCGAGGACAGCGGGCGTCGCGTCCGCCGGGTCTGGACACGGATCCGTGGGACGGACGCGCCGCGTTGAGATCGGTTGACGGGCAGTTGCAGGCGTTGCCCGCGGCGGCCAGAATTGACGCAAGCAGCCCATTGGATACATCCCTGGGGGCGAACTCGTGCTCACGGCGAACGCTTCTCGGGAGGCCAGTCAGGTGGCACTTAACCATCATCAATCTGTCTAGGCTCAGACAGAGACCGTCGAGCGCAGCCTAACCTCTCGTTGGGCCGCTCGCAGGAGCTCATATGAAGCTCGCGGCGATCAGCGTGGGAAGACCAAAGGAGGTGCAGTGGCACGGTCGCAGTGTCCAGACTTCCATCTTCAAGACGCCGACCTCCGGCTGCGTGCATGTCACACGTTTCAATGCCGAAGGCGACAAGCAATCGGACTTATCCGTTCACGGGGGAGCTGAAAAGGCCGTGTACGCATACCCCACAGAGCACTACAACTTCTGGCGTCGCGAACTGCCCGATTCGGAATTGCCCTGGGGCGCATTCGGCGAGAACTTCACGACCGAAGGGCTGCTGGAAGATGAGGTCTGGATCGGCGACCGCTATCGTGTCGGCAGCGTGGAACTGGTTGTAACGCAGCCTCGCATGCCCTGCTACAAGCTGGCGATCCGTTTTGGTCGACCCGACATAGTCAAACGCTTTCTCCAGACTCGCCGAAGCGGCTTCTATCTTGCTGTCGAGCGAGAGGGGAAGGTAAGTCCGGGGGATGCTATCGAACGGGTCGCCCGCGACGAACGGGGCCTGACAGTCGCCGACATCGTCGCCCTATACGCGGCGGATTCCACGAATCAGGCGTTGCTAGAGAACGCGAGCAACCATCCTTCGCTACCCCCTTCTTGGCGTGAGTATTTCCGAAAGCGCTTGTGGACTCCCGACTCGCGATAAGAGTCGGGAGCGGCCTAACCACTCGCTCAAGCGGACCGCTCGCCAGGCGGCGCTAAAGGCGTCCGCTTTCGGGAAACCTGATGCCCCGCTTTGGGTCGGCTAGCGACGGTCGCCTAACGGCCAAAAGCGGACATTGACGTGGTCGGCAGGATACCGCTACTGAAAGAAGGCGACGAGCCTTGGGATCACTTGGCCGGGCGCCTCATCGACGAGCCAATGACCCGACCCAGTGATGATTACGCCGTCGACATCGGTGGCCACCATGCGGCCCTGCGAAATGAGGAACTCGCCACCCGATTTCTCGCCACCCAGTACGAGCATCGGCATCGTCAGCTTGGTCTTGGCGAATTCCGCATTGTCTCTCGCATCCTGATCGAAAGCCCGAAATACCTCCATACCCGCCTTCATCGCGCCAGGCTGTGCGTACTTGCTCGTGTAAAAGCGGCGATCTGCTTCAGAGACCGATTTCTTGGGGTCCGCCGCGAAATCGTTCCAGAAATGCTCGAAATAGATCCGCTCGCGTCCCTTGACGAGCGCGAGCGGCGTGGGACCGTAGAAGTGGAAGTGCCATAGATCCTTTAGTAGGAATAGGTTCGTCGTATCGCCGATGCCGGGGATAAACGCGTCGAGCAGGGCAATTCGATCGACTTCGGCAGGAAACTGTGCGGCGTAGGCATAGGCGACCATCAGGCCGATGTCGTGTCCGACGAGCCCGGTCTTTTCGATACCAAGGGACCGAGCAAGCGCGTGAACGTCCTGCGCCATGGTCTTCTTGTCGTAGCCGGTCTCGGCCTTCGTCGTGTCGCCGAAGCCGCGCAAGTCAGGTGCAATGACCCGGTGGGTTTTTCCCAGCTCCGCCATGAGCGGGCGCCACATGTGGTTGTTCTGCGCGTAACCGTGAATGAGGATGACCGGGCTTCCCCCGTTACCGGCGATGAGGTAGTGCATGCGCAGGCCGTTCACCTCAGCGAAGCGGCTCTCAATCTTCGCCTCCTGCCCCCAGCCGGGCATTGCCGACGTTGCTGCGACGATGCCAGCCAGTGTGATGAGGGTTCTGAATGCTTTTTGCATGGGACTTCCTCGAATCGTAGGGACGCCCCATTAAACCACGCCGCTGCGGGGTGGTTAAGTAAACGGCATGTCCATTGGACGGGTCAGCAACGGTCTCTTACCGGCCAGAAGCGGACATTTGGATCGGGTCCGAGTCGCCGCGCAGGGCCGTTTGACCGCCGCCTATTGACGAGTCTGGGCGGGCATAGCGGTGCCAAGAAAATCGATGAGATCCCCAATACTTTGTCGAGTGACTTGCGCGTCGGGTAGGATTGAGTTGTTGCACCCACGTCCCTTGCAGGCTAGCGGTTCATAGAAGGTCTCGGAGCGCCGCTGGTCCCATCCGTGCGTAGCGCTTGCATACACTTTGACGGAGAACGATTCGCGCGCGGACTCCGGAAGGCTATCGATCGCTTCTTGGCAGGCATTGGGATCCCGATCGTCATAGTCGTCCTTGCCGCCGGCGAAGATTCTTACGGGCGCGCCGGTCCATTCCAGCCACGCGTCCGTCGGAACTGGCGAAGGCTTTCCCTTCACGTTGGCTTTGAGAAGCCAGCATACCGGATAGAACGGAGCGTAAGCTGCAACCCGAGGCGATCCATTCAGGTATAACTCGTTAGCCCATTTCGTGGCTGCGATGAATGACAGGATGCCGCCGAAGGAAAAGCCCGAAACGGCGATGCGGTTGGGGTCCACATCTGGACGCGTCGCTGCATACCTGAGCACGCCGAAAAATTCGGGCAGATAGGACGAAGGAGCCCCGTTCCCGCCCACCCCTGGAAACATGCGCGGCTCCAGGGTCACATAACCTGCGCTGGACAGGGCTTCTGCGTAGACTTGGACGCCCTCATGAGGGTCCGCCCATCCCCACGAGCTGTGGAGGAGGATGACGGCGGGATACTTAGTTTGCCCAGAGCCCGCGGATGCCTGACGGACGAGCGCCCCGACTCTTCGACTGCCGTCGCCGCCTCCTGGCGCGGCAACCGGAACCTGAACTGTCTCCTGCGCCTGCATCGGCTGCTGCGCGCAACTTGAGACCATCAGGAGCGCGGCGGCAGAGGACACCAGCATCAAGAGGCTACGAACATTGATCTTCATCTCGACTCCTTCTGCCCGTTACTCGCCAAGAGTGCCTCATAGCTCACTGAATTTCCGCTTTGGGTCGATAGCAGACGCTCGCGATGGTCAGCTATCGGCCAATAGCGGTCGTGGCGCGAAGCCACTAATTGCAGTCGTTCGCCAGTTGCTGTCGAAGGTTATCCGGTTTAAGCATCGGGACCGGGAGACCCCATTCGGCCGCTGGCCGCTGAAGTTGTCCGGAACTATGTCCCTCCCGGAGCCGGGGCGCCGGCCGGCGCGAAGAGTTCGCGGGGATTCGCAACGCCGCGGAATCGGTGGATCCCCAACGATCTTAACGGCCCCTTGTATGCCTGTGCGAATTCGTCCGTGACGACTATCGGTTCATCGAGCGCCTTTGCGACGGTTTCGACGCGGCTGACCAAATTGACGGCGGGCCCAATCACGGTGAAGTCTAGTCGATCCTGAGCGCCGACGTTTCCGTAAACTACGCTCCCGGAGTGCAGTGCGACGACAATCCGTAGCGCGGACTCGCCCAACATCGACGGGTCGTCGACAAGACGATGGACTGCCTCGAGCGCTTGCATCGCGGCTGCCATCGCGTTACCCGCTGCATCGCTGTCCGGTGTTGAACTATCAATTGGAAAGATGGCGAGCAAGCCATCGCCAATGAACTTCAATATCTCCCCACCGTGCGTATGAATTGCGTTCGCCTGTGCATCGAAGAGCGCGTTGAGTATCGCAACCATCCGCTGTCCGGGGAGGCGGTCCGAGCGCGCGGTGAAGCCGCGAAGGTCCGATGACCACAAGACTGCGGTCAGCTCCTGACCCGTACCGCGACGAATTTGACCGGCCAGCACCTTGGGGCCGGCGCTTGGCCCCAGATAAATGTTGAGGAGATGGCGCATTAGCGCGCGCTGCATGAAGGAGTCGCAAACGACAGACATGCGCCGAGAGACGTACGTTAACTCCGCGACCTGTCGAGTGGAGAAGCCGTCGACACGATCGGTTGCGTAGGTGATTGCATAGCGGCGGCCATGCGCGCCGGCAATTGGAAGCGCGAGGTAGTCGGTGCACCCCTTGGCCTTCAAGTCGTGAAGGATCGGCAGATCCAACTCGCTGTCGGCGACGTCGACCCTGCGCCGCAGCGTTTCACCGCCTTGTAGTACTCGCAGTACGGGGTTGTCGCGATAAGCCACCACGTCGACGACCTCGTGCTCGATGAAGGTTTGCACTGTTTGCCCGGTGTCGCGCCACCATATCAGGGAGGTGCCGAGAAACTGGGGATGCAGCGTCCCGCTATGCACCGTTAGCCTTGCAAGCGGAAAACCTGCGGCGAGTATCCGCCAAGCGAATTCGTCCACTGCTTCGGCACCCGTCGGAACCTGTAGCGCTGGCCCAAGGAGCCAATCAGCAATTGCGTCGACAGTGTCCTGCACCGGACGGTCAGCCGCCGGGCGCTCAACGATCTCGGTAGTATGGATGTAGGACTGTACGATCCTACCCGCAGCGGGTTGCTGTGCCGGGTCTGTCATTTATTCGCTAGTGTCTAGGGCCACGTTCTTCGAACTGCGTATCAAGACCGTGGCTTGCCTCCTGGCAACTGCACGGGGTCGGAAGGGGCCCGAGTGCTCAGCACGACGTGGGAAGAGCCTCGCGTCAAGTGTTGGCGATGGCGCACCGCAGCACGCGAGTGATTATCATTCTACGACCATTCGAACACAAGCCGTTCGTCCATGAATGAGCTGACCGAGGTCGAACCATCCCCGTGCGTCGAACTGCGGACAAAGAACGCTTCTCCGAAGATACATAGCACCAGGTGCCTGGTGCGATCTGGCATGATGCTCATTGCTTATCTTGGGGAGGCGCCAATGATGGACATCACGTCGTTCATGGAAACCTACAAGCGCGCCTGGGAGACCAGCGACGAAAATCTGCTTGCCGCCTTATTCGCGGAGGATGGGATCTACCGCAATACGCCCTTTGCCGAGCAACGCGGTCGTGAGGCGATCAAGGCTTACTGGCAACGAACCAAGCTACAGAGCGACATTCATTTGACTTACGACGTGCTCCAGCGCCACGAACACGGAGGGATCGCGCACTGGCGGACTACCTACCGGGTAACTTCGGAAGAGTTGTTCCGGATCTGGGCAGCTTCCTCGGGTACGAATCTGCTTGCGCGAAAGAAAGGAGATCCATTGCCTCGGCTTGTGCTCGACGGCATGGCTGTCGTCGAGCTCGACGCTAAACGATTATGCCGCGAATTCCGGATCTGGTGGCACAGTCAGATGGCTGAGGATTGACTGTGACGCAACGCATCCGGCGCTTACCGGAAGGCGACGACCTGCAGACGGCAAGGCATATAGTTGCGCGATTGACAGCTGCTTGCTGCCGTGATGATGTCCGCTGTCGGCCAGAAGCGGGCATTCGCTTCGCCCTACTGGATCACCTTATCGGCGCGGAGCAGCAATGTCTGCGGAAGTACAAGACCAAACTGCTTGGCCGTTTGCACGTTGACCATAAGTTTGAACTTGATTGGCTGTTCCATGGGAAGCTCGCCAGGACTAGCTCCGCGCAAGATCTTGTCTACATACCCGGCCGCCCGGCGATACATATCGTTGGTGTCTACTTCCAAAGAAAGCAATCCCGGTGGCGCGTCGGTGTAATCGGCTAGCGGGATTCGATGCGTCAGGCCGAAGCGGATGCATTTGTCGAGGACCGCTCGGCCGAGATTAACAAGTCCAGCGAGTGCCTGTACGCCATCATCGGCCAGCCGCTGCAAGCGAACATCTAGATCATTCAAGGGCTCAGTCTCAGCCGTTTCAAGCTCAATGCCCAGGTCTCGGCTGGTTATCTGCATCGCCCTTAGCTCGCCCGCGAAATAACGGTGAACCAGCACGCCAACTTTCTTGAGGTTCGGCAACACCTCCTTGAGTAGACCGAGTTCCTTCGCATACATCTCCGGCGCCATAATCGAAAGGCCTGTCGCGTTGCCGCTTGGCCGGGCGAGGCTGGCGACCACTCTGTCGCCGGCGGGGTCCCAAGCGTCCGGAAATACAACCGGAATCTTGCGTATCGACCGCGCGGCAGCGTCGCTGGCCCCGAAGCCACATGCGAGGATGAGATCGACCCGTAGCTCAACAAGCTCTGCCGCGAGTCGAGGCAAGTCGTCCAAACGCCCGTTTGCCCACCGCCAGATGAAGACGACGCGCTGCTGGTTCCAACCGAGCTCCTCGAGCCCAGATCGAAACGCCTGTATGGGCTCGGCAGCACCCTTCTCCGAGTCGGCACACAGCACTCCGATGCGACGGACGGCCGTTGAGGCTTGCGCGATGGCGATACGTGGCGAGACGAGAGCGCCAGCCAACGTCCAGCAGAAGCTTCGCCGTGTCGAATAGATTCCCTGATCCCGTGTCATCCGTTCCCCTCTGCTAGGGCAGGGTGTCAGGGCAATATAGGCCGGACGCTACCTATGCGCAAATTGGCAGAGGATGTCCGCTATGGGTCGGTTAGCGACCGTCGCTTAGCGGCCAGAAGCGGACATGCAACCGGCCGATCGGAGGCTGCGTGGCACGTTCAGCCTTCCCTGTTGGAAATTGGTTTTATGGCGTAAGCGCCATCTCCGAGCAAGAACAGCACAACTAGTGCGACTGCCCAGAAAGCCGGGTATTCCCAGCCGCCGCCCTCGTTTGTAAATAGCCAGCCATTCGCGCCATGTACCATGACGATCGTTGCAATCATCTCGGCTGCGAGCGGCAGCGCAACATATGGCGCATAAAAGCCAATAAGCAACGCCACGCCACCAAGCAACTCCAGCGCAATAACGCCATATGCAATGACCGCCGGTACTCCGAGGGACTGAAAGAAGCCGACCGTACCAGGAACCGTGAAGACGAAAATCTTCAGGGCAACGTGTGCGAGGAATAGCACTCCAAGACCAACCCGCAGGAGAAGCGCCGCATACGGCGCCGTTTTCACATTGATCATGATCGCACCCCCGTGCTCAGTTGCTCACGCTCGTGGAGCAATTGCAAATGAGTTTGCTTTCCACCAATACATCTCTGTGTTGAGGATCGTAGGCTCGTCCTGAGGTCCAACGCAAGTCTACCGTCGAGGCATAGACGTTACTAGATTCGCATCTGCTTCGGAGAGATCAGCAACTTCTGCGATGTCCGGAGTGGGTCGGAAGGCGGACGCACGCTCCATCATTCGATAACCTCGTCAGCACCTGCCATGAGCTGCTGTGGCACGGTGAGTCCGAGCATACGCGCAGTCTGGGCGTTGATGATGAGTTCAAACTTCGAAGCTTGCACTACGGGCATGTCCGCAGGCTTGGCACCCTTGAGAATGCGGCCTGCATAAGAGCCAATCTGGCGATAGGCATCCGTAATATCGGAACCGTAACTAGTTAGGCCACCGATTTCTGTAAATTCGCGGCTCGAATAACTCGCGGGAATCATGCGGCTTGCCGCGAGCTGGACCAGCTGCACTCTACGCGCGTTGAGGAATGCGGACTGACCAACGAATAGGGCGTCGGGTCGCTGGCGTGCAATGCTCTGGAACGCGGCATCGATCTCGTGGCTGTTGCTAGCGTTGAGGACCAGGATCTCTAGCCCGACAGAGCGGGAGACTAAGTTCAGCTCTCGCAGCGTCGTTTCGGTATTCGCCGCTTCTGTAGGATTGACGAGCGCTGCAACGCGCTTGGCTCCAGGAACTAGTCTGCGCAGAATGTCCAGGCGCTTGGCGACGAGCTCAGTACTTAAGAAATCGATTCCGGTGAGATTGCTATCAGGTCGTCCGAGGCTTGTGACAAGACCGAGCCCGACCGGATCTTCCGAAACGAGGAAGAGGATGGGAATGGATGTCGTGGCACGCTTAGCGGCGAACGCCACATCGGCACCACCACTGGCGACAATTACAGCAACGCGCCTGCGTACCAAGTCCATCGCCAACGCCGGCAACTTATCCAGGTGGTTCTCTGCCCATCGATAGTCGATCCGAGCGGTCTCGCCCTCAATGAAACCGGCCCCATTAAGACCCTGACGAAAACCGCGCAGGCGATCCACCACGTTCTCAGGAGACCGGGGGTCGAGGAACCCGATCGCTGGCATAACGGGCTGCTGCGCGGAGGTGATAAGCGGGACAGCAAGACCGGTAGACATCACGGCGCGCATGAATGCCCGTCTATCCATCACTTCTCCCGAAGTTGAATGCCCACCGGATTGGCCAGCCGTTACCTCCCGTGCATTCAACCGGCTGACGCTGGGTGTTAGGCGACTATAGTGGGGGCGTCAGGAATCTGCAAACATATCCGCTGCGGGTCGGGAGCGGACGTTCCCGATGTCCGCTATCGGCCAAGAGCGGACATGCCATTTAGAGCTGGCGAACAATGCCTAACGGATCACGTCGTCCGCGCGGCGGAGGAGCGACGGCGGAATGGTGAGACCGAGCGCCTTGGCGGTCTTGAGGTTGATCACCAGCTCGAACTTGGTCGGCTGCTCCACCGGAAGATCTGCGGGCTTGGCGCCCTTCAGGATCTTGGCGACGAAGATGGCCGCGCGCCGGTACGAGTCGGTCCTGCTGGGCCCGTAGGACATGAGGCCGCCATCGTCCACGTCCTCCCTCACTCCGTAAATCGATGGGAGCCGACTCCGCTGCGCGAAGCTTGCGACTTGATCACGTCTCGCAATGGCGACGGGATTCCCCGGAGA
>Ga0187777_10002193_pt1 | contig 12540 bp, 9 predicted proteins | sample 1015_Q2_SP5_10_M_FD_132416 | JGI IMG/M metagenome (GOLD analysis project Ga0187777, IMG submission 132416) | Tropical peat soil microbial communities from peatlands in Department of Meta, Colombia - 1015_Q2_SP5_10_MG | ecosystem: Environmental > Terrestrial > Soil > Wetlands > Peat | place...
TCGCGCCGGTGAGCCACGAGGAGGTCGTCCGAGTGTTCGACGAGAACCTTGGGAAGCTCCGCCACCTGCTGTTCGACGTGATCGGCCGGCTGCCCGAGGAACGGACGTGCGCCTGCGCGACCGCCCTCGCGGGCGCGCGCTTCGAGGTCTGACGGGCGAGCCCCCGGGGGCTTTTCTTCTCACCGGAGATCGATGAGCAGGAGCGGGAGCTTCCGGCCGGCCTCGACGCTGGACTCGACCTCGCCGATCCGAACGCCGCCATTGCGCTCGTAGAAGGGCTCCGCGTTCGGATCCGACTCGACCTCGATCCTCTCGAAGCCGAGCCGGCAGGCGACGGCGACGGCATGCCGAAGCAGCTTCGTGCCGATGCCGCGACGCGTCGCCACGGGGTCGACGAATAGATACTCGAGGGTCGCGCGTGGCGGCCGACCGGCGAGCCCGTAGAAGCCGTCCACGCCGGTGTCGCCGTCGTGCACGTAGACGGGCGTTTGGCGGATCTCCTCCTCGGTCAGCGTCAGAGCGGCGCGGCAGGCCTCCACGAACGCAGGCGGATACCCCCACATCGCCTTCGATCGGAGCGCCAAGTCGGAGATGGCCGCGGCCTCGTCCTCTCGCGCACGCCGGATACGCGACGGATTCCTGCGTGTGCCCTGGTCGGTCACGGCTGCTTCTTCCTCTGGATCGCGGCCCTCGTTAAGGCGGGGGAGAGAAATCCTTCCTGTGACGCGCGTCATTGCGCGTCGACGCGCGCTCAGTGTAGCGTCGGTGCAGAAGTTCATTCGGCGGACGTTTTCGTCGAAGCGTCCGCCGAACGCCGCGTCATTCGTGTGACCCCTTCCGCCGGGTGGCTGGTGCCCGGAACGGCCCCTTCCCTTCGGCTCGATGCCGACCTCTCCCCGGAAAGGTGGACGCGATGCGCAGGCGATGGTCCCGGACGTCGCGCCTTCGCGCGGGAGCGGCGCTTGTGTTCGCCGCGCTTGCCGGCGCCTCGGCCCATGCATACCTCTCGAGCGCGGCGCGCGCGGCCCGGGGCGGCCCTCCCGTGGCCGTCGTGGTCGCGACGACTCCGATCGCGCGGGGGGTCACGCTCGACGCGTCCGAACTCCGCCTCGAACGCATCCCGGCGAGATTCGCTCCTCCGAATCCTGTCGGTTCGATCTCCAGGGCTGCCGGCCGGGTCGCCCTCGCGAGCCTCGCCGCGGGCGAGGCGGTGACCGAAACTCGGCTGGCTCGCGTACGGGCGGGCCCGGTGGCGTCACTCACGCCCGAGGGGCTCCGGGCCTTCGCCGTACCCGTCTCACTCCCGCCGGGTGAGGTTGCCGCGGGCGACCGCGTCGACGTCCTCGCCACGTACACGACCGGCGCGCCGCACACAGAGACCGTCGTCGCGGCGGCGCAGGTGCTCCTGGTGCTTCCGAGCTCGGCGGACGGCACCGGCCTTGGAGTCCCGGGCGGTGGGATCTCCCCGGGTTCGACGGGCTCGGGGACAGCGTTGGTCCTTCTCGTGTCGCCCGACGACGAGGAGCGGCTGGCGTACGCGACGGCATTCGCCAGGCTGTCGGTCGCGGTGGTCCCCCTCTAAGTGCCGGCGATGGTCATCTCACCGACGAGGATCGTGGGGGCCCCGATGCTCCCACCCATCGGGAAGAATCGCAGGTCCGACCCCACCTCGCGGACGCCGGAGAGCACCTCAAGGAGGGTGCTCGCGACCGTCATCTCGCGGAGAGGCCGGCCCAGGGCTCCGCCCTCGACGACCAGACCCGTCGCACCGACCGAGAACTCGCCGGTGATCGAACTCGCGCCGGAGTGCAGCCCCGTCACGTCCTGCACGTAGACTGCGCGGCCCGCTTGACGAAGGATCTCCTCAGCGCTCAATGTTCCCGGTTCGAAGGAGAGATTGGACGGCGAGACGCCCGGCACCGATCGGTGGTCCGAGCGGCCGGCGTTGCCCGTCGACGGGCGGCCGGACCGTGCGCCCGTGTACGTGTTGTGGAGGAATCCGCGCAGCACGCCGGCCTCGACGAGCAGCGTCCGGCCCGTCTTCACCCCTTCGTCGTCGAACGGTGCCGAGCCGGTTCCGCCCGGCAGCCGACCGTCGTCGATCAGTGTGAGGGCGGGACTCCCGACCGACTGGCCCACCATCGACGCCAGCGGCGAGCGTCCCTTGAGCACCGCCTCGCCGGAGAGCGCGCCCGCCAAGACCGAGAGAAAGGCCGTAGCGGCGCCGGGATCCAGGACCACCGGCAGCCGCTCGCTCTTCGGCTGCTCGCCGCCGAGTAGCCTCGCCGCGCGCTCGGCGGCCCCGCGCGCCGCCGGCTCCCACTCCAGATCGTCCAGCTCCCGCGCGAGTGCGAACTCGAACCCCATCTGCATCTCTCCGTCGCGCTCCGCGATCGCCGAGACCGAGGCCCAGCAATCGGTCCGCTCGTACGCGACCGGGCCGCCACTCGTGGATGCGATGGCCACCCGCGAGACCGCGTCGGCGATGGAGGCCGACCGCACCTTGCGCACGTCGGGATGCGCGGACACGGCGGCGCGCTCGAACTCGAGCGCCGTCGACACCTTTCGCTCGGCGGGAACCAGTTCCTGCGTCTCGCGGTACAGCCCTGACAGAGGCTCCGCCTGCTCGATCGCGGGCAGGACGTTGAACTCGTCGGGCTCCGCGAACGCGGCGCTCTGCCGTGCGGCGTCGACGAGCGCGTCAACCTCGTCGAGCGACGGGTCGGCGGCGTAGGCGTAGCCCACGCGGCCGTCGATCACCGTTCGCACGCCGACGCCGCGTGTCTCCGCCGACGTCAGCGACTCGACGCGACCGGCACGAACGCGCACGTCGACGTGCCGCCCGCCGCCCGCGTAGGCTTCGACGCCCTCGCCCGTTCGGGCGGCTCGAACCGCGCGTGCACACAGGTCGGCGAGCGACGGCACGCCGGCGTTCTCGCTCACGGGGCACCTCCGAACGGGAGGGTTCGTCCTTCACGCATCCGTGCCCCCGATCGTCATGTCGGCGATGCGAAGCGTCGGGCTTCCATTCGAAACAGGGACGCCCTGACCGTCCTTGCCGCAAATCCCGTGCCGAACCCCAAAGTCGTCCGCGACGGCGTCGATCCCCGCGAGGATCTGCGGCCCGTTGCCGATGAGGTTCGCGCCACGGACGGCGCCGGTGATCTTCCCCTGCTCGATCATGTAGCCTTCGGCCACGCCGAAGACGAAGTCGCCCGTCGAGGGGTTGACCTGGCCGCCCCCGAGCGCCTTGGCGTAGAGCCCGTGGGGCGTGCTGGCGACGACGTCCTCCGGCCTCGCGTCGCCGGCCAGGATCGCCGAGTTGGTCATGCGCGGGATCGGAAGGTGCGCGTAGGATTGGCGCCGCCCGTTGCCCGTCGACGGAACGCCGTCCCCATCCGCCCGCAGCCGGTCGTACATCAACCCCACGAGCGTGCCGCCGTCGAAGAGCACGGTTCGATGAGTTGGGGTGGCCTCGTCGTCGAACGCGTTCGTCCCCCACTCGCCCGGGACGGTTCCGTCGTCGACGCCGGTCACGAGAGGCGACGCGAGCGTCTCGCCGAGCCGGCCCCGGAAGATCGACGCGTCGTGCTGGACGAGGTCGGCTTCGAGCCCGTGGCCGCACGCCTCGTGGAACAGGATCCCGCCTCCGCCGGGAGCGAGCACCACCGGCATGCGTGCGGCAGGCGCGGGCCGCCCGTCGAGCATCGCGACCGCCATCCTCGCGGCGACCTCGCCGGTCGCCGACGGCGGACGGCGTCGAAGGAACTCTGGGCCCGCAAGAGCTCCGGGGCCTTCGAATCCCGTCTGCATCACGTCATCGCGAACGGCCACCACCTGCGCGAACAGGCGGATTCGCGGCCGAACCTCCTCCGTCCAGTCGCCCATGGAGTTGGCGATCATCACGTGCTGCCGCGACTCCCCGTAGACGACCATCACCTGCCGGACGGTTGCATCCACCGCCCGCGCGGCGTCGTCGGCTTCGCGCAGCCACTCGACCTTCTGCGTGCGCGAGACGTCCGTCGAGGCGGGGAGCTCCGGCGCCGCCGACGGGCCCGACCGGAGGTCGACCATCTCCACACGGTCCCCGCCGTCGCGGACCGCGCTCGCCGCCGCGAGAGCGGCCTCCTCGAGCGACCCGGGGTCGAGCCGGTTCGTGTACGCGTACGCCTGGGTTTCGCCGTGGAAGACGCGAATGCCCGCGCCCCGGTCGCCGCCGGCGACGACCTCCTCGATCTTGCCGTCGTCCAAACGAATGGCGGTGGAGGAGCGATCTTCGACGAAGACCTCGGCGAAGCGGGCGCCGGTGGTGAGCGCGCGGTTCAGCGTGTCCTGCACGACCTGGGCATCGATCACGGGCCCGCCATTGTACGGCCTGCCCGCCGATCGAACGGCACTTTCCGGAGGGCGCCGGTGTACACTCCGCCGCATGCCTCCGGCCGGAAACCGAAGGGTTCTGGCCGCCGGCGTTTCGGTGGCGCTCGCCACCACCTTCGCGACAATCGGTTCGCTGCTTGCGTCCGGATCGGTGGCACATGCCGCCGACTCGACCGGCCCGCGGCGGGTGGTGGTCGTGCTCGTCGACCGGACGACGGCGGCGATGCTGCAGTCCGTCCCCGGGATCCAGCAGATGGACTCCATCGGTGCGTCCGGGCTCATCGTCACGCGGACGGGACCAGGCACGGGTGGCCGGACACGGTACGCCGCAATGACATCGCTGTCCTCCGGCGCCGCCGCCGTCACGCCGAAGGATCAGATGAGTCCCGCTGCCACGTCTGCGCCGCCGGGATCGACCGCGCTTGTTCCGATCACCGTTCCCGGTGTCGCGGCCCTCCTCCGGGCGAACGGCGCCCCCACCGTCGCCGCCGTTCCCGGTCTCCTGGGGCAGACGCTTCGCGAACACGGGATCCTCACCGCCGCGATCGGCGACTCGGACCTCCCCGGGCGCCCGAACCGTCCGGCGGCGTTCCTGGCGATGGACGAGTCGGGCGCGGTGCCGCTCGGAGCACTCAGCGCAACCGACACCGTCGCGCCCGCGGCATCTGCCCTGCCGCTGAACACCGATCTCAGTGCGCTGGAACAGGACACGAAGGCAGCTCTCGCGAAGGCGCGCTTCGTCGTCGTCGATTGGGGCGACTCGGCTCGCGTCGACGCGCTGCTGCAGCAGCCCGGCGCCACGCTCGACCGCCTAGGTCCCTCGGGCTTCAGCCTGCGCAGCCGCCTGCAGTCGGCGCGCACGACGAGCCTCACTCGCCTCGGACAGTTCCTCCAGGCGCTCCCCGGGTTTCTGGACTCCAAACGGGACCTGGTGATCGTGATGTCGCCCACGGCGCCGGCGGCTCTCGGCGCCGGCGGCGTGATGGCCGCCCCAATTCTCATTTCGGGGCAGGGCTTCTCGGGTTCGCTCACCTCGCCCACGACCGGCATCAAGGGGGTCGTGTCGAGCATGGATCTCGCCCCGACCATCCTGCACTGGCTGGACGTTCCCGTTCCGTCGCTCATGCGAGGGCATCCGATGGAAAGCACCGCGGGCCTCGGCCTGACCGCCGCGGTCGCGAACGAGCAGGCGTACGAGCGCGCCGCGCGGCAGCGGAACATCGTGCTCCCGGGTGTCGCCCTCGTGTGGCTGTCCGCGGTGGGTCTGTCGCTGCTGGTGGTCGAGCGGCGCGGCCGGCAGGTCGCCCGCTGGGAAGCCAAGGATCGGAAGAAGGTGCGGCGCAAGGATCTGCGGTTCCTGGAAAGCTCGGCGAGATGGCTCGTCTTCTCCGCCGCCTTCACCCCTCTGGCGATCTTGCTGCAACCGCAGGTGTCGTCGGGCGCGACGGGAATCGTGCTTCTCGAAGTACTGTGTACGTCGCTCCTTGCGGGATTCCTGCTCGGTCTGGCCTGCCGTCAGCGCGCCCTCGTCGGGCTGGGGGCCATCGGCATCATGACGCTCGTCGCGTACCTGGCGGACCAATCGACCGGCGCCGCCCTCTTCACACGAACGCTCGCCGGACCCCCCCTCCTCGCGGCGGGATACGTCTCGCGGCTGGACGCGATCTGCGCCGGAGTCTGCCTCGCGGCCGGGCTGGTCGCGGCCGGCGCCATGGCTCGAGGGGCGCGCGCGACGCCCTGGCTTCGCTGGTTCTGGATCGCCCTGACCGCGATCGCCCTCACGGCCCTGGCCGCTCCCCCGATGCGAAACTCGGCCGCGCTTCCGGTCGCCGGCATCCTCGGACTCGCGACGCTCGGCGTCGCCGGACTTCGCACGCCGCCCGGTCGAAGGGTCTGGATCGAGGTGAGCGCCGTGATCCTCGCGGCGATGCTCCTCGCGGGCGCCGTGCTCGTCGTCGCCGACGCGGCGTTCGCGCGCAAGGCTGCTGCGGCAGATCGGGTTCCGACGCACGTCGCGGTCGCCGCGTTGTCGCTCGGGGCGCACGCCGTCGCGACGTGGGGACACTTTCTCTTCTTCTCGCCCTGGACCCTGATCCTCGTCGTAGCGGTCGGGGCGATCTTCTACGTCGACGGGCTCATGCGCCACGGCGCGTGGTCGCAGGGACCGAAGTGGCTTGCGCTCCCTCCGCCCGACCGGCACACGCAGGCGACGATCGCCGGCATGATCGTCACCGCCGTGGTGGCGCTCGTCGTTGGCGTGCAGGGGCCTCCGTCCGCGACGGTTGTGATGATGAGTACGGCGCTGCTGTTCCTGTCGACGGCGGCGGAACGGACCCGACCAGCCCCGCGCTGAGCCCGAACGCCCTCGCTCTCCCCCGCGCGCGAAGCACCGGGGGTCTCGGCCGACGCCCGCGCGTCAAGTCTTCAGGCCGAGGAGGGAGTGCATCAGCGCCACGACCTGGCGGCCGAGGTATGCGTACCCTGCGAACGTGAAGTGCACCCCGTCGCTCTCTCGCGCTTGCGTCATCTTGCCGCCCGCGCCGATCGGCAGATAGGCGGCGTAGCCGCCGTTTCGGGCGAAGAACTGCCACGAGTCGAGGTACACGACGCCGGGAACGAGGCTCGCCTCGGACTGGTAGATGTCGTTCATGCGGTGCACCGCGGCGTCGGGAAGAACGGGCGACCTCGACGGCGGCAGTCCGACCCACTCGACCCGGGCACCGCCCGCCGTCGCGGTTCGCATCACGGCGGCGACGCGCTTGCGGTATAGCTCGGACCACGCCGCGACGTCGCTTCGCGGGATCGGGACACCGCCGGGAACGACCAACGACTGGAAGTCGTTCCCGCCGAACATGGCCACGATGATGTCGGGCTTGAAGCGCTGCACGTCCGCCCGGACCTGGGCGAGCCAGTTGAAGTAGTCGGGGCGGGCGAGCCCCGTCGCCTCCCGTCCCTGCTGCACGAGATGCACGAGCGGCGTGTCCAGGACGCGAGCGACCCCCAAGCCGAGCCCGAGCGCGAACGAGTCCCCCACCACCACGACTCGCTCCGGCTCCTTCAAGGTCGGTTCCCGAACGGGCGGCGGCAGGATGAACGACCCTTCGGCGGTCTGCACCCGGTGCCCTCCTCGGCGGCCGCTCTGCAGCGGGGCGGGCGGCGCGCCCGTCGCGGCCGGCGGGATCGAGATCGATCCACCGGGCTCCTGGTTCGGGTTGCGCCCGAGCGCCTCCGATCCGCGCGTGCCGAGCGCGTCGAGTCCCGTGTAGCGGCTCACGAGGTACAGCGGGTCGAGGACCGCAAGCGCGGCGGTGCGGCGCGCCCCGATCGGCGAGGCGTCCGCCGAACGCTTGAGGGATCGGGCGTCGAGCAGCCCCCACACCAGAAGGCACACGAGCATCGTCGCGAGCACCTTGCCGGCCGGCGCCATCCGGCGGGGAACCTCACCCGCCGGGGTGGTCGCGTTCGCACGGGGGCGCGTCTGGATGCTCATCAGAATCGGAAGTAGATGAAGGGGGCCACGCCCTGCGGCCCCAGCGTCGTGATCACCATCAGCGTTACGCCGAGCGCGGCGCCCTGCGCCGCGGCCGTCAGCTGTGCGAACGACGCCTCCACGCGCTGGGGGAAGCGCCGCGGTACGTACTGGGTCCCGATGCCGAGCGCGATCGCCAGCAGCACGAGCGGCGTGACGAGTGGGGCCGGCCCCCACGCCGTCAGGATGCGCCAGAGCATGACCGCGGCGGTCGCGATCGAGTCCGCGCGGAACAGCAACCACCCCAGGCACACGAACTGGAACGTCCAGAAGCGCTGGAGGCCCACACGCAGGGGGTCGGTCGGCTCGGCGATGCCCAACCGGGCTCGCCGGTCACGGCGGTACTTGCCCACGGCCAGGCCGATCCCGTGCAACAGTCCCCAGGCGACGAACGTCCAGGCGGCGCCGTGCCACAGGCCGCCGAGCACCATCGTGAAGATGAGGTTCCGGTAGGTCTGGGCGTTCGACCCGCGCGACCCTCCGAGCGGGATGTACAGGTAGTCACGGAGCCACCTCGAAAGCGTCATGTGCCACCGGCGCCAGAAATCCTGCGCCGACGTCGCGGCATACGGACAATTGAAGTTCTGCGGCAGTGTGAATCCGAGGAGGAGCGCGATCCCGATCGCGATGTCGGTGTAACCGCTGAAGTCGGCGTAGATCTGGACGGCATACGCGTACACCGCGATCAGGATCTCCAGCGACGAGTGCGCTCGGGGGGCTCCGAACACGGGGTCGACGATCGCCGACGCGAGGAAGCTCGAGAGCACGACCTTCTTGAACAGTCCGCCCCAGATCAGGTACGCGGCTCTGCCGACGTCGATGCGCCGGGGGTCGCGCCGTTCCTGGATCTGCGGGACGAGCTCGCGGGCGCGAACGATCGGGCCGGCAATCAGATGCGGGAAGAACGACTGGTAGACGAAGAAGTCGAGCCACGGCGCCGGCTGCGTGTCGCCCCGGTAGACGTCGACCACGTAGCTGATCCCCATGAACGTGTAGAAGGAGATCCCGACCGGGAGCGTCACCTGCAGCAAGGGGAAGGCGGATCCGAGTCCGACGCTGCGGAGCAGATTGTCGAAACTGACGGCGAAGAAACCGTAGTACTTGAACCAGCCGAGGAGCGCCAACTGCCCGCCGACGGCCGCAATCATGGCGCCGCGTCTCCCCTTGGGCGTGCGGACGCGGGCCACCGCGAGGGCTCCCGTCTGGGAGATCAGGGTCGACGCGGCCAGCAGCCAGACGAGGCGCGGATCCCACCAGGCGTAGAAGACGTAGCTGGCCGCCGTCATGAACAGCTTCCAGCGGGTCGGGTGGGGATTCAGGAGCCAGTGGCCGAGGAAGACCAGGACGAAGAAGATCGCGAAGTCGGTCGTCGGAAACAGCATCTACCGGTTGTCCGCCCTCTCCTTCACCCGTCGACCCCTGGCAGAGCGCACGGGGCGCAGCACCCGCCTCCCGGCTCGGGCACGTGCTCCGCTCTCAGACGTGGGGACGGCACGATCCGTTTCCCGTCCGAGCAATTCCTGAGTGAACACCACGATGCCGCCCCTCTCAAGTCCCTTGGACCGAGTCGCCAGTCCCTTCGACCGAGTCGCCGGCGGGAGATCTCGGCTCGGGTGCCGGTGCCGGGGGCCGGGCCCGGCCGGCGTTCGGGCCGAATGGCCCCTTGCGGATCCGAGGAGGGCCAAGCATCATCCTCGGGACCGGTTGCGGGGATGATCGGCGGGGAGGCGGTCGTGCGGCGGCAGCAGCGTCGGAGGGTTGGTGTTTCGAGGCGCGGGCGGAGGCTCGCCGGCCTTCTCGCGCTGGCGTGCGCAGCGGCGCTGGCGGCCGGAACGGGCGGGGCTCCGGGCGCGATCGCCGCGCCGGCCGCCTCGGGGATCGGCGTCCCCGTCACGCATCCGTGCTCACACGTTCCCGGCGCGCTCTGCGGCTCGATCCGCGTTCCCCTGTACTGGAGCGACCCCGGCCGCGGCTCGCCGATCACCGTTCACTTCCGGATCTACGAGCACTCGGACACGTCGAAGCCCGGGCTCGAGCCCCTCGTCGCCTTCGAAGGCGGCCCTGGCTACGGATCGATCGGTTCCGCCGACTACTACCTCTTCCTGCAGGGGACGCTGCACGAGCGTCACGACCTGATCGTCATGGACCAGCGCGGGACGGGGACGAGCGGGGCGCTCGACTGTCCTCGGCTGCAGCGCGGGATCGGCAGCTTCGTTCGTGCGACCGCGCTCTGCGCGCGACGGCTCGGCGACGCCGCCGGCGCCTACGGCAGTGCCGCCGTCGGCGACGACATGCACGCGATCCTGTCGGGACTCGGCATCCACACCGTCGACGTGTACGGCGACTCGTACGGAACCTTTGCGGCGCAGGTGTTCACGATCCATCACTCGGGCGACGTCCGCGCGCTCGTGCTCGACGGCGCGTACGACAACACGTTCGATCCATTCGAGCGCGAAGAGAGCGTGTCCCTCCGGCACGCCTGGCGAGCAGTGTGCGCGCGAGAGGACGAGTGCCCGGGAATCCTCCAGTCGATCGCGAAGATGTCGGCTCAGCTTGCGTCCCATCCGTTGACCGGGACGATCCCTGAGGGCAGTGGGAAGCCGGTGCGCGTCCACCTGACGGCCACCGACTTCGCGCAGCTCGTGGGCGACGCGACCTACTACTACACCGTCTTCCGCGACCTGCCGGCCGCGATCGCGGCGTTCGACCACGGGTACCGCCTGCCCCTGCTCCGGCTGGCGGCCGAGCACCAGGCCGGCGACGGGTCGAACGGGACGGCCGCCGAGTACTCGATGGGCGACCAGGACGCCGTCTCGTGCCACGACTACCCGACCGTCTGGGACGTCCACGCGGGCGACGCCGAGCGCCGCCGGCAGCTGGACGCCGCCATCGCGGCGCTGTCGCCGCGAGCCTTCGCGCCGTTCCCGAACGATGTCTGGCTGCACTCGCTCTACCAGTACCAACTGGTGTACGGGTGCCTGCGGTGGCCGGCGCCCACCGTCTCCGACCCGCCCTTCCCGCCGGGCCTCCCCCACCCGAACACGCCCGTCCTCGTGCTGAACGGCGAGTTCGATCAGGCGACGCCCATTGCGGACGCCGAGGCCGTCGCCGCCGCCTGGCCGCGGTCGACCCTGGTGGAGGTCCCGAACACGGCGCACGTCACGGCGCTCGACGACTTCCAGAACTGCGCGGCGGTCATCGCGGACCGGTTCCTGCAGACACTGAGCGCGGGCGACACGTCGTGCGTCGGCCGCATGCCGGCCAACTTCGTCGTGCCGGTCTTCCCGGAGCGCCTCGCCGGCGCGCCGGAGGCATCGGCCGCGGGTTCGGACGACCGCTCGACCCCTGCCGACCGGCGCTTGGCGTGGGTCGCCGGCGCGACGGTCGGCGACGCGCTCGCGCGCTGGTACAGCGTCCTGCTGGGACCGCACGGCGTCGGGCTGCGCGGCGGCGGCTTCGTCTCCCGCGGGCCGTACTTCAGCTGGGGGCTCCTGCAGCTCAGCTTCCACGCGGACCGGTTCGTATCCGACGCCGCCACGTCCGGACGAGTGACCTGGATGCGAGGGGACTACCGCGTCGAAGGGGACCTGGCGGTGACCGGACCGAACGGCCTATCCGGGAACGTGCGGATCTCGTTCCCCACCAACGTCGACCACGGGGTGGCCACGATCACGGGAGAGATCGGCGGGAACCCGATCGACCTCACGATGCCGGCGCCCTGGGCACCGTTGGGCTGACCCTTTACTGATTCGCGCCCGAGCCGGAGGACGACGAGCCGCCGAACGAGGGCGACCCGGCGATTCCGCGGAGTCCGCCGGCGAGCACGCCACCCGCGCTGATCATCCGTGCCTGGAGCGTTCCGGCGCTCGTTCGCGTGCCCGCCACGAGGATGGTCGAGCCCGTCGTGAGGTCGCCGATCGAGCCGGTCTTGACGACCCGGATGACGGTCGAGGTTCCCACCTGCACCGCCACGGTCTGGCCGCCGAGCGTCTTGATCGTGACCGTGGTTCCCTTCACCGATTGGATCGTGCCGACCGCGACCGATCCGTTGGCGATGACGGGAAGCCGTCCACCGGGCAGGCCGCCTCCGGGGACGGTGCTGCCGGGAAGCCGTCCACCGGGGAGGAGCGGGCCGCCGGGATTGAACCCGGGACGGGGCAGGGTGGTCCTCTGACGGATCACGGCCGCGACCGCCGGCTGCCCGAAGGCGCGTGAGGTGAACGCTCCCGCGACGAACCCGACCGCGACGAGGAGCAACGAGATCCCCACGATCACCAGCGACGACCGCTCCCGGGATCGCCCGGGCATCGCCGTCGGGTCGCCGGACGGCATCTGGCTCATTTCATTCTTCCTTTCGGTCGGGATCACGAAGTGGCGAGGGAACCATCGGCCACGATCCTGAAGAAAGGATGAACGGTGGGCCTACGCGCCCGCGGGGGGGTTACCTGCCGGCGCGCGCGGGCCGGTTACCTTCCGGCGCCCGCAGCGCGTGCGACGAACGCGACGGCCTGGTTCTGCCGCGCGGGGTCGTAGCCGACCAGGCGGACGTTCGCCTCCGGGTTGGCTGCGGCACAGGCGTCGATCTCCGCAAGAACCGCGTCGAGACCGGGAAGGTCCGTCATCGGAAGCCGCCA
>Ga0187777_10002194_pt1 | contig 12532 bp, 12 predicted proteins | sample 1015_Q2_SP5_10_M_FD_132416 | JGI IMG/M metagenome (GOLD analysis project Ga0187777, IMG submission 132416) | Tropical peat soil microbial communities from peatlands in Department of Meta, Colombia - 1015_Q2_SP5_10_MG | ecosystem: Environmental > Terrestrial > Soil > Wetlands > Peat | place...
ACCGCCACCGCTTCTCCCATCACCGCCTCGGTGCGGTCGACCAGCCGCTCGCGTGCGTGCAAGGCGCGCAGCGCTTCGGCGCCGAGGGTCGCATCACCGCGGCGCAGCCGCAACTGCGACAGCCGCGAGCCCTCGCGCACCAGCACCGGGAAGGTTTTCGGGCTGATCTCGGCGTAGAGCGGCCCTTCATAGCCGGGCGCGATGCGATCAAAGCCGCGCGTCTCGTCGGCGATCACGCGGGTGAATACATCGAGCCTGCCGGTCGAGCTCTTTGGATTGGCGGCGGCGGCGATGTCCGCCGGCAGTGCCAGCGACTCGATCAGCGGCACGATGTAGACGCAGCCCGTTTCCAGCACGGCACCGCCCGTCAGCGCGAATTCGTGCAGCTTGAGTTCGGCGATGCGGCGCGCGACTGCGGTACCGGGGCCGGGCAGGAAACTCGCCCGCACCCGATACGCTACCGCGCCGAGGCGCAGATCGAGACTCGCCGGCTGGATCTGGTCGGGCGCGAACGCCGGCGCGCCGCGAATCCGGCCCTCATCCGCCAGCGCCGCGATCATGCGGTCAGGCAGTATTCCACTATCGGAAGCGGCAAAGGTGAGCGGCACCAAGGGCGATCTAACCCGATGCGCGGCTTGACGCAAAGACGCGCGCGGCGTATGAGCTATCTTATCCCGTGGTCATTTGAGCCGGCCGGCTTGCAGCCACGTAAAACAACTTGCTAAAAGGCCGGGGACGCGTGAGCCCGGCCCGAGGATTTTCCTCCCGGCCGGGTTTTGTTTTGTGGGCCAGGGAGGGCCAGATGTCCGCGTCCGCACCCCGTTGCTACCGTCCCGAGACTCGTCTGGTGCATTCCGGCACGCTGCGCTCGCAGTTCGGCGAAACTTCCGAGGCGCTGTTTCTGACTCAAGGGTACGTCTACGACAATTCCGCCCAAGCCGAGCGCCGCTTCAAGAACGAAGAGCCGGGCTTTCAGTATTCGCGGTTCGCCAATCCGACGGTGGCGATGTTCGAGGAGCGGATGGCCGCCTTCGAGGGCGCCGAAGCTGCACGCGCGACGGCGACCGGCATGGCGGCGGTCACGCTGGCGCTCGTCGGCCAGCTCAAGGCCGGCGACCACGTGGTTGCCGCAAAGGCGCTGTTCGGCTCCTGCCGCTACATTGTCGAAGACTATCTGCCGCGCTACGGCGTGCCGTCCACGCTGGTCGACGGCACCGACCTTGACCAGTGGCGCGCGGCGGTGCGGCCGAATACCAAGACGTTCTTCCTGGAGACGCCGACCAACCCGACGCTCGAGGTGATCGACATCGCCGCAGTCGCGCAGATCGCGCACGCCGCCGGCGCCACGCTCGTGGTTGACAATGTGTTCGCCACCCCGCTCTACCAGAGCCCGCTCACGCTCGGCGCTGACTGCGTGGTCTATTCGGCGACCAAGCACATCGACGGACAGGGCCGCTGCCTCGGCGGGGTCATCCTCGCGTCGGCGGACTTCATCCAGAAACACGTGCACACGCTGCTGCGCCAGACCGGCCCGTCGCTGTCGCCGTTCAATGCCTGGGTGCTGCTCAAGGGATTGGAGACGTTGCCGGTGCGCGTGCGCCGGCAGACCGACAGCGCCGCGACGCTGGCGGTGGCGCTCGCCGAGCACCCGAAGATCGCACGCCTGCTTTATCCCGGCCGGCCCGACCACCCGCAGGCGAAGGTGGCGCAGAAGCAGATGCGCGGCGGCTCGACGCTCGTCGCCTTCGACATCAAGGGCGGCAAGGACGCCGCATTCCGGTTCCAGGACGCGCTCAAGCTCGTCCGCATCAGCAACAATCTCGGCGATGCCAAGAGCCTGATCACCCATCCGGCAACGACGACGCATCAGCGGCTGACGCCGGCGCAGCGCGCCGAGCTCGGTATCAGCGACGGCCTCGTGCGCGTGTCGGTCGGGCTTGAGCATCCTGACGATATCGTCGAGGACGTGTTGGCGGCGCTGGAGACGGTGTAAACAACCGCTTGGCGGGTCGCCCGCTTATCGCGGCTCATTCCCGCGAGCGCGAGAATCCCGCGCCGGAACCGCGGCCGAAGCGGTCGGCCGCGTCGCCGCCTCGGTGATGGCGGTGGCGAGGAGTTTTGCCACGCAGGCGTAGCTCCAGTCGTTCATGTGCAGCTCATCCGCGGAGACGAAGGCGTCAAAGGGAATGTGCTGAACTTCGTGCCAGCTGCGCATCAGCTCGAACCGGCGGAACAGATCCACGCTCTCCTGTTTGGCAGCAAGCGCAATCTGATCTTCCATGCCCTGCGTCTCCGGCTTGGCGATCACCCGCGGCGCAAACTGCATGTCGATGATCACCACGTCCGCGCCTGCTGCCTTGAGCTGCTCTATGCCCTCGTGCAGCAGGACCGAGTGCGGCTTGAGCGGATGATCGCGCAGCACCGAGTTGGTGCCGACCTGCCAGAGCACCAGATCGGGATGCGCGGCGATGACACTCTGCGCGAACCGCGCCAGCATGCTTTCGGTATCTTCGCCATTGACGCCGCGGTTGAGCACGGTGATGTCGTGGTTTGGAAGCCGCTGTTTGAGCTCGACCGCGAGGCGGCTCGGATAGCTGGCTGCGGGCGAGCTTGCGCCCGCACCCGCGGTCGAAGAAGACCCGATGGCGACGATTGTGATCGGCTCCTCGCTTGCCAGACGCCGCGCGGTGTGTCGCAGCGGATAGTTGAGCCGCGCGATCTCGGCTGGGGCAGTGCAGGCGAATAGCGGCGCTGGTTGCGGCGCGGCAATGGGCGGCACCGGGGTCGTCGCCAGGGCATGCGCCGCCGGCACCTGGGCGTGCGCTGGAGTGTGCAGCGCGAGCGCGGCCGTCGCGGCAAGCGCGCAGACAATCCCCCCTCGCATCGTTCTTTTACCGATTGGTAACATCAACGCGTTGTCTGCATTTTCCCGGCGTCGAGATGAGCGGCATTGATAATCTGCGACGCCAGGGCCTGGCCAATGCATTCATGAACACGGCGCGCCATAGCATAGTCTTTGGTTGCCGCATAGAGGTCGAACGTTCCTGAATCGGTCCAAGAGCGCATAATCGCCAACCGGTCGAACAGCACGATGCCGCGCTGTTGGGCGACCCAGTGCATGACTTCGGCGTAGGCCTCGACGCCGAGCATGGATACCGTGCGCGGGCTGTATTGCATGTTCATCACGATGGCGTCGGCGTCGGCGGCGGCAATCGCGTCGATCCCGGTCTCCAGGCTGATGCGGAAATCGTCCGCTTCAATGCCGCGCAGAGCATCGACCGTGCCAGCCTGCCAGATCACCAGCGCCGGCTTGTCCTCGGTCAGAATCGCCGGGACACCGGCGGCCATCTCCGCGGTCGTCTGCCGCAGCTGGACATGCGCGGTAACCTTGATTTCGTTTCCCGGCAAGCGTTCGCGCAGCGCCGCCTCGAGTCGCGCCGGGTAGGCGAAGCGGACGCCATCCGGGCCGGGCAGCACCGAGGATCCCGAGCCGATCACGCTGATCTCCAAACGACGGCGCTCCTTGATGGCGTTCGTGACGCGGGCAAGATCGATCTCGGTGGAAATGAAGGATTCCGGAACGTCGCAACCCGGGGTCGCCGGCGTCGATTCGGCGGCCGCAGCGCCGTTGATCAGCGCAATAGTCATCAACAAGGAAGCTATGAAAGTCATGCCTCGCCTCCCGCGAGGTCGGCGTCGCGTTGTTTGACGCGCGAGGGAGCGGTTCGCCCTTCTATGGTCTTGTACCATGAGATCAGCTTTGCTGTCGCAATCATGATCAGAATGCCTAATACGCTGATGGCCGCCTGCAGCAGCGGCCCACCGGAGGATTCGGCGATGATGAATTGGCCGGCGAAGGCAAGGAACACGCCCAGGCAGAATATCTCCAACGAATACTGGCCGCAGCTGATGGCCGGCTGCAGGATCGGCGATTTCAGCCCCGGCCAGTCGCTCGGCAGGAAGTAGATCGCCACCGCGGCGAGCGCCAGGAAATGGGCGAAGCGCAGCACGTCGAGATTGGTCTTGTCGATCGGATACATCCAATCCGCCAGCCAGGTCGGTACGAACCGGTCGAGGGACTCGAAATGCCAGGTCAGCGTGATGGCGAACGCAAAGACCAAATAGGCGATGGCGACCGAAAGCACGACGCGCGACCGCAGCACGTCGCGAAGCCGTTGGGCGCCGCCGAGCGCGCACCACGCGCCGAACACGAACAGCAATTGCCAGGCGAACGGATTGAAGAACCAGACGCCGTTCGGATAGGCGGGCAGATTAAAGTCGAGCTTCCAAACCAGCGCGTAGAGCAAGGCCGAGCCGGCCAACGCCAAGTTCGGCCGCCAAAGCAACAGATAGAGCATTGGCGGAAACAGCAGCAGAAGCACGATGTAGAGCGGCAGCACGTCCATGTTCACCGGCTTGAACTTCAACAGCAGCGCCTGAAAGATGGTGATGTCCGGCTGTTTGAGAAAATCCAGGATTTTCATTTCCTCCGCATAGAGCGGGTTGTCGAAAGTCGCCGCGACGTAGGCGATCTCAGCCATGAAGATCGTAAACAGAAAGATGTGCGCCACGTAGATCTGCCAGGCGCGCCTGAGGATGCGCGCGCTCGAAAGAACGAACCCGCGCTCGCGCATGGCGCGGCCATAGACGAAGGCGCCGGTGTAGCCGGAAATGAAGATGAAGATTTCGGTGGCGTCGCTGAAGCCGTAGTTGCGGATCGTGAACCAGTTCACGATGTTCTGCGGAATATGGTCGAGGAAGATAAGCCACAGCGCCAAGCCGCGGAACAGATCAAGCCGCAGATCGCGTTCGCTCATGGCCGCCGGAGGCGGAGGGGCCGTCGTCATCGAGTCTTGCAACCACTGTCTGCTACCGCCGCGCTGCGATGCAGCGGTCTGCACGGATCCCCGGGCCCCGCACCGCCAGTCTAATCCCTCAGCCGTGGCTAGAGAAAGCGCGTCCGCACCGTCTATCGCAACGACCGACCCGACGCTATTCCCTTATCCCTCGACCTGGGCGAAGTTTACGGTACAGCTCGGCTGGGCCCGCCGGGTTCGACGCCGGGCCGGGGCGACAGGGTTGCACTAGGATTGCATCATCATGTATCGCGCCGTTACCCGCAGCATCGAAGTCGTGGTCACGCCGCGCTTCATCGCCGACAGATCGTCGCCGGAAAACAACTACTTTTTCTGGGCCTACACCATCGCCATCACCAACAACGGCGCCGACACGGTACAACTCAAAACCCGCCATTGGCGCATCACCGATGCGAGCGGGCGCCGCCAGGAGGTGCGCGGCGCCGGGGTCGTTGGCGAGGAACCGGTGCTCAAGTCGGGCGAATCGTTCGAATATACCAGCGGCGTGCCGTTGCAGACGCCGTCCGGCTTCATGGTCGGCAGCTACGGCATGGTGAGCGCGAGCGGCGAGCATTTCGATATCGAGATTCCGGCGTTCTCGCTCGACAGCGGCAACGCCAAGCCGACGATCAATTGAGTCGCCAAGCCGGCCTTAGCGAAGGCAATGTCGGCAGCGGTGCGTCAGTCCATCTCGCCGACCGGCGCCGCGCTGTCATTGCACGACCAGAATGCCGCGGGTCTCTTGGTGGAAATCGTCGAAGAACTCGTAGTGGCCCGGCGCAAGCGGGCGAATATTGACCACCCCCTCGCTGCCCGGGGCAACGACCTTTTCCACACGCAGCGACACGCTCTCAAACTCGATCGCGGCCGCATCGAGGTTCTTGACCCTCACGGCCAAGGGCCGATTGGCCGGAGCGTGAATCTGGGCCGGCTCGAAACGATGACCCCTGACCGAGATCGAGACTGTAGCGGATTGCTCGGCACGCAGTTCAGCGCCGGTCACCCACAGCACCGTCGCCAGCGCCAGCAGGCCGGCGGCCGCCTTGGTCGATGCGATCCTGACTCTCATGAATGCTCCTTCGCGCCGCTTGTCGTTCGCCGCGCGCTCCTGGGCAGCGATCTAGAATTCGAACTCGAGCAGCAGCATTGCCCGCTGCCGAGAAAAATCAGTGAGATCGAGAGCGCCGACGCCGACCTCGCGGCCGGCGACCTGGGCTTCCCAGGCGGCGCTCATCAGCACCTTGGGAGCGATCTTCCAGTAGAATGTCGGACCGAGATAGACCGCGTCGCCCGTAAAGGAGTTGAAGGCCACCCCTTCATAGTGGCGCAGATACCAAAGGTCGACACCAACGACCACATTGGGGATGATCTGGAAGGCGAGCGCCGATGATGCGCCCAGCGTCGATTCCTTGTCCCACCCGCCGACCGCGGCCTGCGTCGTCTCCGGCTCGTAGAGGAGATTGAGGCCGAGGAACAGCCGATTCTTGACCAGTTCGGCGTCGGCTTCGAGCCTGGTCTCCAGGCCGTAGTTCGTAACTCTGGCGCCACTGGTTTCATCGAGGCTGTGAAATTCGGGCTCGACCGACAGCGTCACCGCGAATGGCGCCGAGGGCCCGCGTTCGATTAGAAGAAATCGAAAGTCACCCTCGAACCCATTGACGCTCACCGTATTGAGATCGTTGAGGCCCGGCACGTTGCGAATATTGTACGCCGAGACCGTCGGCCCCAATTCGATCTGCATGAACTGGGTCGGCGTGTACTCGAATTCGAGCGTGGTTTGACCAGTGGCATAGTGTCCGAAGCGCTTGCCGAAACTGGCCGGCGTCTCCAGCTCGAAGGCCTTCTCGCCCTCGATCCCAGTCGCCGAGCCGACAGTGAAGTTGCCGAAGATGTACTTGGTTTCGACCTCGTGGAAGGCGCTGTCATCCGCGGCCTCAGCGCCGGCCAGACCGGCAAGGAACAGCATCGTCGCGCCAGGCAGAGCAAATAAATGCACCAGGCAGCGCCTTAAACCCGGCAACGAAAGGCTCGACATTCCGCGCCCCAGCATTTTAGAACTGTTTTGAAGTATTCTTTCTTGCTTCACCCAAATTCCGTATAGGTTCGGCACGGGTCGGCGGCAATCGCTTTCATGCAACAGCGCCAATATTTTTTGTTCGACCGATTTTGAATTAGTGGAATTCCAATCTGGCGGAAGCGCGATTCCGCCAGCGAGACCGTGCCGCCGGCCCTCTCGACGCCGACGCTTGCGAGATCGCGATCGCGTCGGCAATCGGTCGCGATTTCACCGCGGCTTAGACGAAATGACGCGTGGTGTTGCCCGCCCGCCTTCGTGAAGGGCGGCGCGCCCGCGGCTATGACTGGGCGTCGCCGGGCATCGTCGATGTATGCGCGGCGACTTCCTCCGGCGCGAACTCATAAATCGAGCTGCAGAATTCGCACGTCACCGTGATCTTGCCGTCTTCGACCATGTCGCCCCGGTCCTCCGGCGAGAAGCTGCGCAGCATGGCTTCGACGTTTGGCCGCGAGCATGAGCACTGCGCCTCAACCGGCGCGGCACGAAAGACGCGAACACCGTGCTCGTGGAACAGATTGTAGGCCAAGCGCTCGCTCGACAGTGCCGGGTCGATCAATTCGATATCATCGACGGTGGCGATCAGCGAACGGCCCTCGACCCAAGCGTCGTCCTCGGGCAACGCGTGCGGCTCGACCCCCGGCGGGGCGTCGCCCGGATCAAGGTCGGCTTGGCGCGCGCGTTCGAATGATTTCGGCAGGAACTGCAGTAGAATCCCGCCTGCGCGCCAGCGCCGGCGTGAGCCGTCTTGGCCGGCGCGGAACTCCTCGGCAACCGCAAGCCGCACCCGGGTCGGAATCTGCTCCGAGCGCGAAAAATATTCGTGCGCCGCCTCCTCGAGGTTGCCGCCTTCGAGCGGGACAAGACCCTGGTAGCGGCTCATGTCCGGCCCTTGATCGACGGTCATCGCCAAATGGCCGTGCCCGAGAAGCTTGCCGGGCTCGGCGGCATTGGCGGCGACTGCGTCGGCGACGCGACGAGCGTCGAAGCGCGCGCAGGCCCGCACTCTGCTCGGTGACGTGAAGTCAACCACCAGCATGCGCACCGGGCCGTCGCTCTGCGTCTGCAGAATGAAGCGGCCGTCGAATTTGAGCGCCGAGCCAAGCATGACAGTGAGTACGATCGCCTCGCCGAGGAGCTTGGCTACCGGCAGCGGGTAGTCGTGGCTGGTGAGAATAGCATCGACCGCCGGTCCGAGCCGCGCGATTCGGCCGCGCAGGTCGAGCGAATTGACTTCGAACGGCAGGATCGTGTCGTCGAGACCGGTCTGTGCCGGCGCGCGCACCGGGATGGCGATCTGGGGATGATTCATCGCGGTGAATATAGGCGATGAGGCCGCAATTGTGAGGCCTCGCCCTTCACATCACCGCCCGGGCGGCACCAGACACCAGGTGAGGATGCCCTTCTGGGCGTGCAGCCGGTTCTCGGCCTCGTCGAACACCACCGAATGCGGCCCGTCCATTACCTCGTCGGTGACTTCTTCGCCGCGATGGGCCGGCAGGCAATGCATGAAGATGGCGTCCGGCTTCGCCCGCGCCATCAACCGGCCGTTGACCTGATAACGCCGCAGCAAATTGTGGCGGCGGGTGCCATTGCGGTCGCCCATCGAGACCCAGGTATCGGTGACCACGCAGTCGGCGCCCTTCACCGCCTCTTCCGGATCAGCGCCGATGCTGATCGCGGCGCCGGAGGATTTGATCCAATCGGTCAGCGGCTTCTTCGGCGCCAGCTCCGGCGGCGTGGCGACACGCAGGCGGAAGGCGAAGCGGTCGGCGGCCTGCATCCACGAGGTGAGCACATTGTTGGCGTCGCCGGTCCAGGCGACGGTGCGGCCGCGGATCGGACCCCGGTGCTCCTCAAACGTCATCACATCGGCCAAGACCTGGCACGGGTGCGAACGCCGGGTCAGGCCGTTGATCACCGGCACCGTGGCATGCCGGGCCAGTTCGGCGAGCGCCGCGGGTTCGAGTATGCGGATCATGATGGCGTCGACGTAGCGCGACAGCACGCGCGCCGTGTCGGCGAGCGTCTCGCCGCGGCCGAGCTGCATCTCTTCGGCGGTGAGCGTGATGGCATCGCCGCCGAGCTGGCGCATGCCGACCTCGAAGGAGACGCGGGTACGGGTCGAGGGGCGCTCGAAGATCATCGCCAGCATCTTGCCGGCGAGCGGCCGTTCGCGACGCGGGCCCTTGGCCTTCATGGCGCGCGCCGTGTCGATTATCTTGCGCAGATCCGCGGCCGGAACATCGATCAGGTCGAGGAAATGGCGCGCGGCGCTCATCCGGCCGCTCCTTCCTTGGCCGGCGCGGCGTGTTTGCGGCTCAGCCGCGCGCAGGCCCGATCGAGGCGCGCGACCCCCTCGGCGATCTCTTCGTCGCTGACGATAAGCGGCGGGAGCAGTCGCACCACGTTGTCGCCGGATGGGACCGCGATCATCTTTTCGGCCCGCAGCGCGTCGACCAGGACAACGGCGGGAACGAGCGCGCGCAAGCCGACCAGCAGCCCTTCCCCGCGCACTTCGGCGATCAGCCCGGGATAGCGATCCTTGATCTCGGCGAGCCGCTGCTTGAACAACAGCGCGGTGCGGCGCACCCGCTCGAGGAAGCCGGGCGCCAGCATGACGTCGAGCACCGCGTGGGCGACGCTCATCGCCAGCGGATTGCCGCCGAAGGTCGAGCCGTGCGTCCCGGTGGTCATGCCCTTCGCGGCCTCGCCGGTCGCCAGACAGGCGCCGACCGGAAAGCCGCCGGCGAGCGCTTTGGCGAGCGCCATGATGTCGGGCGTCGCGCCGGTGCGCTGATAGGCGAACAGCTCGCCGGTGCGGCCCATGCCGGTCTGGATCTCGTCGAAGATGAGCAACAGGCCGTGCCGGTCGCAAAGCTCGCGCAGCGCGCGCAGGAAAGCGGGCTCGACGACGCGCACGCCGCCCTCGCCCATGATCGGCTCGATCAGGATTGCCGCGGTCGCCGGTCCGATCGCGCGCTTGGCCGCCGCAAGATCGCCGAACGGTACCTGGTCGAAGCCGTCGACGACCGGACCAAAACCGTCGAGGTATTTTTTCTGTCCGCCGGCGGCGAGCGTCGCCAGGGTGCGGCCGTGAAAGGCGCCCTCGAAGGTGATGATCCGATAGCGCTCCGGCGAGCCGTTCGCCGAATGGTATTTGCGCGCCATCTTGATTGAGCATTCCATGGCCTCGGCGCCGGAATTGCAGAAGAACACCACGTCGGCGAAGCTCGCTTGGCACAGCCGCTGCGCCAGGCGCTCGGCTTCCGGGACCTCGTAGAGATTGGAGACGTGCCACACCTTCTGCGCCTGCTCGGCGAGGGCGGCAACGAGCCGCGGATGCGCATGCCCGAGCGCGTTGACGGCGACGCCGGAAGTGAAGTCGAGATAGCGCTCGCCGTCGGTCGCCATCAGCCAGGCGCCCTCGCCTCGCTCGAAAGCGAGATTGACGCGCGCATAGGTCGGCAACAGATGCGATGTCGTGTCCGGATGCGATGTCACGGTCTGGCCTGTTGTTCCGCAGCGACAACGCGCGCGGTCAAACAAAATGTGCCGCCTCACCGGGCGGCACGATTGCGGTATTTTAGTTCCACGCCGCCCACTGTCAACACGCGAAAACCGGCCGGCAAATCCGGTTGCCCCCAATCATCCACATCGGCGCCGGGAATGTGTGGACGCGCGTCGCGCGACTCTTGCGCCTGACTCCCGCCATATTGTAGCCTTTTGATCGTCAAGTACGACATCTCGTTGCGGCGGACAGTCTTCTACAGCGTTGGTCAGGCGTTGCGTGTTGGGCGGCTGCGCGCTTCCTGGCTCGTTTGGCGATTCCGTCACGGCCAGCGCGCAACTTTGAGGAGGATGGGGCATGTCGTGGACCGATGAGCGCGTCGAGCTGTTGCGGAAGCTGTGGTCCGACGGGCTTTCGGCCAGTCAGATCGCGGCCGAGCTCGGCGGCATCACGCGCAATGCGGTGATCGGAAAGGTGCATCGGCTCGGGCTTTCAGGACGAGCAAAGAGCGCCTCCTCTGCGGTGCCGCGCCAACGCAAAGCGCGCGCCTCCTCGCATATCCTACGCTTGGCGCGGGCGTCGATCCGCGGCAACACCGCGCTCGCGCACGCCTACGAGATCGAAGCGGAAGCCGCGCCGGAGCTGATTGAGAACATCATCCCGATCGGGCAGCGGCGCACCATTCTCGAACTGACCGAGCAAACCTGCCGCTGGCCGATCGGCGATCCGGGCAGCAGTGAATTTTTCTTCTGCGGCGGCAATACGATCGCCGGCCTGCCCTATTGCGCCTACCACTCGCGGGTCGCCTACCAGCCGGCTGGCGACCGCCGCCGCGACCGCCGCCCGCTGCGCTGAGCCGGCATTGTTACCAGCGCGGCGCCGAAGCCATCGGTGACGCCGCCCAGCTCCCCGGATCGCTTCGTGGCGCTTTCGCCCGGTCAGCTCGCCTTGCCGAACCGATCGTCGAGCGCGTAGCCGGCGCCGCGCACGGTGCGGATCGGATCGGTGCCTTGGCCGCGATTGAGCGCCTTGCGCAACCGGCCGACATGCACGTCGACGGTTCGCTCATCGATATAGACGTCACTACCCCACACGCCGTCGAGCAATTGCTCCCGCGAGAACACCCGGCCGGGGCGTTCCATCAGGAATTCGAGCAGGCGAAATTCGGTCGGTCCGAGGTCGAGCGGACGGGTGCCGCGCGATACCCGCTTCTTCTCGCGATCGAGTTCAAGATCCCCGATGGTCAGTACCATGGCGACGCGTTCGGGGCTGGCGCGGCGCAGCAGCGCGCGGATGCGCGCCAGCAGTTCCGGCACCGAGAACGGCTTGACGATATAATCGTCGGCGCCGGTCGCGAGTCCGCGCACCCGCTCGCTTTCCTCGCCGCGCGCCGTGAGCATGATGATCGGCAGGCTCTGGGTCTGCGGCCGCGTCCGTAGCCGCCGGCACAACTCAATGCCGGAAAGACCCGGCAACATCCAGTCCAGCACCACCAGGTCAGGCACCGTCTCGCGCAACCGAGTATCGGCGTCATCACCGCGAGCGACGGCATCGACCTCGTAACCTTCGGCCTCGAGGTTGTAGCGCAACAGCGTCGTCAGCGGCTCCTCATCCTCCACGATCAGGATATTGGCTCCCATCCGGGCTCTCTCCTCAGATCATCCTTTACGCAATTGGCCTGCACCAAAATCCGTCGAATCGCCCTTCGGCCGCTGGTCGGTGATCAAACGGCCCTCAATCATGAAATAAACGGTTTCGGCGATATTGGTGGCGTGATCGCCGATCCGCTCGATGTCCTTGGCGCAGAACATCAGGTGCATGCAGAAGGTAATGTAGCGCGGGTCTTCCATCATATAGGTGAGGAGCTCGCGGTAGAGCGAGGTGCATAGCGCGTCGACCTCCTCATCGCCGTTCCAGACCGCGAGCGCCGCGGCAAGATCGCGGCTCGCGTAGGCATCGAGCACCTGTTTGAGCAGCGCCGACACAAGCGTGCCCATGTGCGCCACGCCGCGAATGAGCTTCTGCGGATAGGAATCGTCCTCGAGCGCGACCACGCGCTTGCCGATGTGCTTGGCATGGTCGCCAATCCGC
>Ga0187777_10002197_pt1 | contig 12526 bp, 10 predicted proteins | sample 1015_Q2_SP5_10_M_FD_132416 | JGI IMG/M metagenome (GOLD analysis project Ga0187777, IMG submission 132416) | Tropical peat soil microbial communities from peatlands in Department of Meta, Colombia - 1015_Q2_SP5_10_MG | ecosystem: Environmental > Terrestrial > Soil > Wetlands > Peat | place...
AGTGCTTGACCTTGCCTTGCTGAATCAGCTCCTTCACCGCCCCGGCGACGTCTTCGATCGGCACGTCTGGATCCACGCGATGCTGATAGAACAGATCGATGGCGTCCACCTTGAGCCGCTTGAGCGAACCTTCGGCGACCTCTTTGATACGTCCGGGGCTACTGTCCAGCCCGGCCTGTCTGCCGGTGCTCGGATCCAGCTTGAATCCGAACTTCGTGGCAATCGCCACTTTTCCCCGGAACGGAGCCAAGCCTTCGCCAACCAGCTCCTCATTGGTGAATGGGCCGTAGACTTCCGCGGTGTCGAAGAACGTGACGCCACGTTCCACGGCCGCATGGATCAGAGAAATCATCTCCTGCTTGTCTTTGGGCGGCCCGTAGCCAAAGCTCATGCCCATGCAACCGAGCCCGATGGCCGAAACTTCCAGATTGCTTTTTCCCAGTCTTCGCTTTTGCATTTTTCTCTCCGTCGGAACTCTTTCTCGCATTCCATGGTAGTGGGCCGCGCCGGCCTCGCGCTTTCCCGATCCTGCCTATTCTTTGCCCAATCCTGCTGAAGTCATTGATTTTGTGCACGGCTGCGCGGAGGCGTAGTACTCTGCCAGGGGAGACCGGGTGATGAAATCAACACGCAAAAGTCCGGCGTCAGAAACCGCGCCAACAGTGATGCAAACGGAACTTGCCTGCAAGATCGCTGCCCATGCGCCCGTGCCGGGGGAACACTCAACCGCCGTTCCAGGTCTGCTGCTCTTTCGCCGCACGAAACCGACCCCGTGCTATCACGCCATCTACGAACCCAGCCTTGCCGTTTTTGCCCAAGGGAAAAAGCGGATCAATCTGGGAGGAACCGAGTACCTCTGCGCGGCTTCGTCCTTTGTCCTGTCCTCGATTGATGTTCCCGTTGAAAGCCAAATCCTCGAAGCCTCTGACGAAGTGCCTATGCTCTCGATGCTATTGCGGCTGGAGATGCCCATTGTGCGGGAGATCATCAGTCGCGAGGATTTGCCCGAACCCGCGGTTTCTCCCCAGCAACGGGGACTCGCTGTCGGTCGAGCTACGGAGGGTTTACTGGGGGCCTGCGTCCGGCTCATCGATCTTCTTGAGACTCCCGAAGACGTGCCCTTTCTCAGTCACTTGGTCCAACGCGAAATCATCTACCGAATACTCAGAACCCCGCAGGGAGCGCGCCTGCGCGCCATCGCAACAACGGGCGACTTGGGCAATCGCACAGCCAGAGCGATCGCTTGGCTGAAGGCAAACTATGCTAAACGGCTGCATATGGCGGAACTCGCCGAAGTGGCGCGGATGGGTGTGTCAACCCTCCACCATCAGTTCCGTGCATTGACCGCAATGAGCCCGCTTCAATATCAAAAGCAGCTCCGGTTACAAGCGGCCAGGCAGCGAATGCTCACAGAGGGAATCGATGCTTCAAGCGCGGCTTACGAAGTGGGCTACGAAAGCATAAGCCAGTTCAGCAGGGAGTACAGCCGGTTCTTCGGCCAGCCTCCGATGAGGGATATTAAATCGCTAAGGCTGGGTGTTGCTGCACCCACTCGCAATAGTGAAAACGATCTGGGCCGGGAAACAAAGCAGACAAGGAGAGCATTGCCGGATGTCCTGCAATCCACTCGAAGTCTTGCCTAATCCTGTCCACCTGCCCATTGCGGGATGGCAGACGATACTCGAGTACCTTTTCTTTTAAGTCGGTACTCTAAGCTTAGAATTGTGCCTTTGAAGGGAGTTGCCTATGGTCACGATTACTGTGAATGGAGTCCGGCGCCAGATTCAAGCGCCTGCCGAAACTCCCCTGCTCTACGTCTTGCGCAACGATCTTCAGTTGATCGGTCCCCAGTTCGGCTGCGGACTGGCCCAGTGCGGAGCCTGCGCCGTCCTCGTCGACGGCAAGGAAGTGCGTTCCTGCATCACGTCCGTCTCGGACGTCGTGAACCATGAGGTCACCACGCTCGAGGGCCTGCCCGCAAGGTGGGCAAAGCAAAAAGGCCTCTCTGCCGAGGAAGCGAAACACACCCTGCACCCGGTGCAGCAAGCATGGATTGAGGAGCAGACCCCTCAGTGCGGTTTTTGCCAGAACGGCATGATGATCAAGGCGACCGAACTCCTCGAAAGCAATCCGAATCCCAGCATTGCGCAGATCAAGGAAGCCTTCACTACATCCGGGCCGTCACCCAATCTTTGCCGCTGCGGAACCTACATGGCTATCATCGACGCCGTGCGGCATGCGGCCGCCCTCATGGCGAAGGGGAGGTGAGCGATGGCGACCGTCACCGAAAAAGCGGGGAATGTTTTTGGAGCGACACTATCGCGCCGGCAGTTCGTAAAAGCAGGTGGCGCGCTGGTCGTGGGGGTCAGCCTGGTTGGCCCAGAGGCGCTGAAGGCCAGCACAAAGTCCGCGGCAATCATGGGGAATTCTCTCGACCCCACACTCGTTAGTTCCTGGATTGAGATTCATCCGGACAACACTGTGCTGATTCGCACCGGCAAGACCGACTTCGGCCAGGGCTCCACGTTCACGGCCTACCGGCAGATTGTCGCGGAGGAATTGAGCGTGCCATTCGAAGCGATCACTACGGTCGTGTCAGGAGACACCGATCGCACGCCGGACGGCAGCGGCGCTTTCGATTTTCTCGGCCATGGAACGCCGAACATCCGCAAGGCCGCCGCGTATACCTGTCAGGCGCTGCTCGATGTGGCCTCCGAGCGGCTGGGCGTTCCAAAAGACAAGCTTACCGTGAAGGACGGCATCGTTTCCGGCGGCAGCAAAAGCATTTCGTATGGTGACCTGGTCAAGGATCAGCAGTTGAAACTCACGATTCCCGTCAGCGGACAACTCACCAGCATCTTCGGGTTGACCGTCGAGGGTAATCCGCCGATGAAGCCCGTTAGCGAGTACACGATCATCGGCAAGTCCTTCCCGAGCTCCATCATCCGCTCGAAAGTGGCGGCGAAGGAGACTTGGGCCACCGATGTGCGCTTGCCAGGCATGCTGCACGCGCGCGTGGTGCATCCGAAGACGCTCGGCTCCACGCTCGTCTCCGTCGGTCCACTGGACAAAACCAAGTTCCCCAATTCGCAGGTCGTCGTGAAGGGTAATCTCGTCGGAGTTGTCGCGCCCACGGAGTGGGAAGCGATTCAGGCTTCCCAGCAGGTAGCCAGCGGCACGAAATGGACCGACTGGAAGGGCCTGCCCAGCAGCGCCAAGCTTTACGACTATCTTCGCAAAGAAGCCGATTGGACCACCACACCCGTCACGAAAAGCGATGCAATCAAAGGGGACGTGAGCCCCGCGCTCGCTTCGGCTCACAAGAAACTCTCCGCCACTTATCAGTTGTCGTATATGAAGCACGCCCCAATCGGTCCAACAATGGCCGTTGCCGACGTCAAGCCGGACGGCACGGTACACATCCATACGCACAATCAGAATCCGCAGGCGCTGCGCGGCGAAATCGCGATGATGCTTGGCGCCACGCCGGATCATGTGGTCGTGCATGCCTATCCGGGTCCCGGGCACTACGGCAGGTCGAACGGGGGAAACGCGGGCGCGGAAGACGAGGCGGTGATCCTGTCCCAGGCTGTCGGCAAACCGGTGCGTGCGCAGTGGATGCGCGCGGACGATATGCAGTGGTCCACGCAATCAGCGGCGGCTTTTTCCGATGTTCAGCTCGGCCTCGACGAAAAGGGCAAGCTTGTTGCCTATCAAATCGACCACTACATGCCCGCAATGCAGGATGACCGGCCGATCGGCGCGGTGATCGCAGGGTTGCCCACCATGCCAGCGCCGCAGGTCAAATCCGATTCTGTGACTTCCACGGTGAACGGAATCTCCGATCCGTGGGTGTACGCGCAAGTTCCGAACGTAATCGAGCAAGGCCACGGCACATTTCAGGTGGGGCAGAAAGCTTCGCCCATCGCCGTTGGTCTCCGCGACCACAGCATGCGCACGCCGGGGCAGTTCCAGCAGAACTTTCCGCGCGAACTGGCGATCAGCGAGGCAGCCGCACTCGCCGGTGTGGACGCAATCCAGTTCCGAATTGACAACGCGAATGAAGAGCGGCTCATCGGTGTGTTGAAGGCCGTTCGCGGTGCTTCCGGTTGGGACACGCGACCGTCGCCGCGCCCAGATGTGGTGTCCGCCGGATCAACGCCCGTCCGCGGCCGCGGGGTTTCGGCAATGCTTCGCTCGGGTACTTACTGGGCCTGTGTTTGCCAGATCATTGTAACGCCGAGCACCGGTGCGATCGTGGTGGAAAAATACACGATTGCGGTGGATCCCGGCATCGTCGTGAACCCCGCGCAGTTGAAACGTCAGGTCGAAGGCGGCGCGGTCATGGGAATCAGCCATGCGCTGCTCGAAGAGGCAACGTTTAACGAGAGCGGTATCACCGTGGACGACTGGACCAGCTATCCCATCCTGACCATGGCGGATGTCCCTGAAATCAAAGTCGTGCTGATCCACAATCCGAAAGTCGGCAGCTACGGCGGAGGCTCGGAAGCCGCGAATGCGCTCGCCGCGCCCGCAATCGCAGCGGCCGTCCAAGACGCAACCGGGAAGGTCATTCGCCGCCTTCCGCTCAAGCCCTCCTGCGTGCAAGCGGCCCTGAAAGCGTAATCGAGCTGCAAGGCCCCTGCCGCGCCGCTGCTGCGTCCACCGGCCTTCTCTGCGCATCAAATAGCAGAGGCATAAATCTTGACAAAATTTCAGATTAGATAGATTCTAAATAGCCGATGGACGCCGACGCGATCAAACGATCCTTGGAGGGCGGCGGGTTGCGCTGCACGCCGCAGCGCTACGCTGTGATGGCATTCTTGATGGAATGCAACAGGCATCCTACCGCCGCCGAAATCTACGAAGCCGTGAATCGCATGGATCCGCGCTCCTCCAGGGCCACGATTTATAACAATCTGCGGGACCTGGTGCGGGCGGGTTTGGTTCGGGAAGTGGCCGTCGAGGGCCGCGCCGCCCAATTCGATGCTAAAGGCATGCGGCATCACCACTTTATCTGTGATCGCTGTGGCAATGTGGAGGATGTGGCGTGGTACGACGTGCCCAGGCCCGCTTCGCGTACCCTCGGCAAGCGGGTTCTTCGCGAATGTGAACTGATTTTCCGGGGGCTCTGCATCAAGTGCGCTCCGCGGCACGCTTCCCGTTAGATTTCGAAGTTCATCCCAATTTCTTGACTAATTTAAAGAGAAGAAAGGTAAACACCATGGACAAAGAAGTTACCACCTCAGCGGGAACGACAACCGAAAGCAAGTGCCCGTTCTCGGGCGGAACCCCCGCGCACACCAACCGCGATTGGTGGCCGAAGCAGTTGGACCTTGAGATTCTTCATCAGCACTCTTCCCTGTCGAATCCGATGGGTGAAGAGTTCGATTACGCCAAGGAATTCAAGACTCTCGACCTGAATGCCGTAATCAAGGACCTTCATGTCTTGATGACCGACTCGCAGGACTGGTGGCCCGCCGACTTCGGCCACTACGGCGGTCTCTTCATTCGTATGGCCTGGCACAGCGCGGGGACGTACCGCATCGGCGACGGCCGCGGCGGTGCTGGCGCCGGCCAACAGCGTTTCGCGCCGCTCAATAGCTGGCCGGACAACGTGAACCTAGACAAGGCGCGCCGCCTGCTCTGGCCGATCAAGCAGAAGTACGGCCGCAAGATTTCGTGGGCCGACCTGATGGTTCTCGCGGGCAACGTCGCCCTCGAATCCATGGGCTTCAAGACCTTCGGTTTTGGCGGTGGCCGCGCGGACGTCTGGGAGCCGGAAGAACTTTACTGGGGCCCGGAAAGCAAGTGGCTGGGTGACGAACGCTACACCGGCGACCGCGATCTCCAAAATCCGCTCGCTGCCGTGCAAATGGGTCTGATCTATGTGAATCCGGAAGGGCCGAACGGCAAGCCGGATCCCATCGCGGCGGCTAGAGACATTCGCGAAACGTTCCACCGCATGGCCATGAACGACGAAGAAACCGTCGCGCTGATTGCCGGCGGCCACACCTTTGGCAAAACCCACGGCGCTGGCGATGCCGCACTGGTGGGCCCGGAGCCGGAAGCCGCCCCCATCGAGGAGCAGGGCCTCGGCTGGAAGAGCAAGTTCCGCTCCGGCAAAGCCGGCGACGCGATCGGCAGCGGCCTCGAAGTTATTTGGACCGAGACGCCGACCAAGTGGAGCAACAACTTCTTCGAAAACCTGTTCGGTTACGAATGGGAACTCACCAAGAGCCCGGCCGGAGCGCATCAGTGGACCCCGAAGAGTGGCGCGGGCGCCGGCAAGATTCCCGATGCATTCGACCCGTCCAAGCGTCACGCCCCAACCATGCTGACCACGGACCTCTCTTTGCGCTTAGACCCCGCTTACGAAAAGATTTCGCGGCGCTTCTACGAGCACCCGGATCAGTTCGCCGACGCATTTGCCCGGGCGTGGTTTAAGCTGACGCACCGTGACATGGGCCCGATCGTGCGTTATCTCGGACCACTTGTTCCGAAGGAGATCCTGCCGTGGCAGGATCTGATTCCGGCCGTGAATCATCCGCTGGTCGGGGCCCAGGACGTTGCCGCTCTCAAAGCGAAAATCCTCGCCTCGGGGCTGTCTGTTTCCGAGCTGGTGTCGACGGCTTGGGCGTCTGCGTCAACGTTCCGCGGTTCCGATAAGCGCGGTGGAGCGAACGGCGCGCGCATTCGCCTTGCGCCGCAAAAGGACTGGGCAGTCAACCAGCCGGCACAGCTCGCGAAGGTGCTGCAGAAGCTGGAAGCGATCCAGAAGGAGTTCAACGCATCCCAAACCGGCGGGAAGAAGGTTTCGCTGGCGGACCTGATCGTTCTCGGCGGCAGTGCGGCGATTGAGAAAGCCGCGAAGGACGCCGGGCACAACGTGGAAGTTCCCTTCAAGCCAGGGCGTATGGACGCGTCCCAGGAGCACACGGACGTCGAATCGTTCGAGCCCCTCGAACCGAAGGCGGATGGGTTCCGCAACTATCTCAGCGGCAAGGAGCGCTTCTCGGCTGAGGAGATGTTGGTGGATCGCGCGCAACTGCTGAAGCTGACGGCGCCAGAGATGACAGTTCTCGTCGGTGGTCTGCGCGTCCTGGGTGCAAATACCGGGAAGTCCACGCACGGCGTCTTCACCAGGAAGCCGGAGACGCTGACGAACGACTTCTTCGTCAACCTGCTCGATATGGGCACGGCATGGCAGCCGTCCAATGCGTCCAATGGCTCCGGAAAGGTCTACGAAGGCCGCGACCGGAAGACCAACGAACTCAAGTGGACCGGTACCCGTGTCGACCTGATCTTCGGCTCGCACTCCCAGCTGCGCGCGCTCGCGGAAGTCTATGCGTCCGCGGACTCGAAGGAGAAGTTCGTGAAAGACTTCGTGGCGGCGTGGACCAAAGTGATGAACAACGATCGCTTCGACCTCGCCTGACCTCGGCGGAGAGACTGTCAACTTGCTACTGCCCCGTTTCGGGGCAGTAGTAAGCCGGGCTCATGTCCGACAGGAAATCGCGCGAGTATGAGCCAAAGTGATTCATACAATTTACAGCGCTTTGTGGAAGCACAAAGCCGTTGTTACGAGCAGGTGTGCAACGAACTGAGGGCGGGCCGCAAGTCCAGTCACTGGATGTGGTTCATCTTCCCGCAGTGGAAAGGGCTGGGCCACAGTCCCATCGCCGAACTATATGCAATCGCCTCACGCCGGGAAGCGGAGGCTTACTTGGCCCATCCCGTATTGGGGCCCCGATTGAGAGAGTGCACGCGACTCGTTAACGAAGTGCAAGGCCGCACCGTCGAGCAAATCTTCGGGTTTCCGGATGACCTCAAGTTCCGATCCTCGATGACTTTGTTCGCCAACGTGACCAGCAACAACGCACTCTTTCTGGGAGCGCTAAGGAAATACTTCGAGGGTAAACCCGACCAGCGCACTCTTGCCCTCTTGAACCCCGACGCGTAGGGAAGCTTGCCAATCGCAGGCTTTATCTGGTTTCGCCGGGGTGATAGCCAACGTTGGCGGTTGCCAAGGGGATTTGCTTCTCAGCCTTTTCCAGGAAGTGCTTAATTATTGGGATCACCCTCTCTTGTTCCGAAGATAAAGCGAAGTGGCTGGCATTCGGGATCACCGCAAACTCGGCGTACGGGATAAGCTTGACGGTTTCAACGGAATGCTCGAGGCGAACAAAATCGTGATCTCCTTGAACGATGAGAATCGGCGCTTTGACGGAAGCCAATTCTTCCGTCGAGAAGCCTCTCCACTGAATGCTGCCAACCTTTTCATAGATGGTGGGCCAGTAATTTGGATCGGGTGCGACTTTCTTGTAACTCTCTCTCTGAAATTGGACGTCTCTGGACTCAGCGGTAGGCGAATGATCATAGTGCGTGGTCTCAGGATCTAAGGTGTTCGGAGGTGGGGCAAAAGTTGCTGAGTAGGTCACCACACGACCTACAAGCTCGGGATAGCGAATTGCGATCATAGCCGCTACGTTGCCGCCGTAGCTTTCACCAAGGAAGTCGGCCTTTGAGATTTTAAGATATTTCAACAGTCCAACCACATCTTTGGCGTATTGCTCGATGGAAATCGGACGCTCCAGGATGTCCGCCGTGCGACCATTTCCCTGGAGATCGACCGTAATGACCGAATGGTTTTGAACCAGTTCAGGAAATGATTTCAGCCCGGCAAATCCGAAGGCAGGCGGGATAAAAACGAGCGGATGGCCGGTTCCCTCGATTTCGTAGTACATCTTCAGACCGTTGACAGACGCATATCCGCGAGTTTTTGTTGTTTTGCCAACAGATTCCTTGTCTGTTAACTCCATCGCCCCCTTTAGGTTCTGGACGTATCTCATTTCTTCTTTGCCTCTTCCGGATGAGCGTCTTCCCAACGGTATTCCTCACGTGAGCCACTTCCAAATTGCTCACGAAAAATTCCCAAAAAGTAGTTCCAACCTCTCTCATGCCCTCTCGCCTCGTCAGTGTCCGGGAGGTCGGAATGCGCGAGGGTCATCAGGGTGTCCTCTCCCTTTTTCTTAAAGGTCAAAGTTACCTTTGATTCTTTCCCCAAGGTGTTCGGTGACACCCAGGTATGCTGCATACGACTCGGCCGCTCGATCTCTATGAAGCGGCCGTAATGGGCAGTCCCCTTAAGGGTCCAGTAAAAGAGCCCGTCTATTTTCGGATCCAAGATAAACTTTTCGGCTGCATTCCAGGGGTTGCCGGGGATCTTCGGATCCAGCCATCCATCGAACACCTCGCCCGGGGAAGCAAGGATTTTTCGTTCGACCTTAATTTCAATCGTCCTTTTAGACTCCTTCATTTCCTTCTCTCCTTCTTCTTTTTCTCCCTAAAATACTGCTCAAACTGGTCGAGGCGTTCATTCCAGAACCGCTCGTACTCATGAACCCACGCAGCCACCTCTCGAAGTGGTTCAGCTCGAAAAGATATGAAGACCTCACGGCCCCGCTTCTCGCGCTCAATAAGCCCAGCTCTTTCCAGCAGCTTCAGGTGCTTCGTCACCGCATTTAAAGCAGTGTCGAACGGTTTTGCGACGTCCAGGAATCGCGCGGGTCCATTTGCTAGCTGCCCAATAATCGCTCGCCGAGTCGGATGAGAAATAGCTGCAAGCACGTCAGTCAGTTGATCCACTCAGATATTACACCATAAGGTGTAATTAATTTGCAAGCCCTTGATTTTCTCGAAAAACGGAGGTTGTCACGCTAGGTTGCGCCTAGGCGAGTCAAAGACTCGGACCGAAATTACAGATGAAGAATTACGAGCGAAGCTTTCCCGCGATTTTTCTAGTGATTGAAATAAATGGTAGGCCCGTGGGGACTCGAACCCCAGACCTCTACCGTGTCAACCTACCACAAAAGAGAAGGACTTAGATCGTATCGAGCATCCTCTCTACCCGTCTTTTACACGTTTCACAGATAGAGATCACAGGTAGGAAATGCAGGTTCCATTCGGTTTGGGCTGTCTTGACTTCTGGGTTGCCCGTCACTCGGCCACAGCAAGCAAGGTGAGTGGAAATGGGATCGCCGGCTCGAAACTCTCGGTTCTACTTGTGTCCCGGGTCTTGCCTGCCTCGAAAGTATGTCTGTGGTGTGGTTCCCAGCATCGTCCGAAACATCTCAATGAAGGCGCTTACGCTGTCGTAACCGACTGCGATAGCGACCTCCGTGACAGATTTCCTTTGTGCCAGCATCTCAAGGGCAGCAAACAACCGCGCCTGTTGTCGCCAACGGCCAAATGACATGCCTGCCTGAGCCGAAAACGCACGCATGAAAGTACGGCGGGACATTCCGGCAACATCTGCCCAAGCGTCCAGCGTGCGGTCATCCGCAACATCATGCAGCAGAGCATCCGCAACTCTGGCCAGTCTTTCTTCTCTTGGTATGGTCAAACGCAAGGGCTGCTGGTCAGGCTGTCGAATCTCATCACGAAGCGTTGTGATCAAGTGCTTCTTCGCCGGGTTGAGCGGCTGGTGGAGATCCCAATCGACCATGCGATGAACGATCGCGAACAATAGCTCCGATGAGTTGAACACGCAGGGCGTCTTGGGCAGTCCGCGACACGTCTCCGGAGACAAGTCCGCCATCGCGCCAGCCGCGCCTCCGACCGAACGCGCTGCGTGCTTACAATTTGGTGGAGTCCATGCGCAACGCCCGGAGGGAAACATCCATCGTTGGCTTTCTGTTTCCACGATGAGCAACCCGTGGGTCAGTGCGACGAGTTGCCCGCGCGGATGACTGTGCTCTGGCGTCCAGCCCTCGTCCGTCTGCCTCTTGAAGGCATAAGCCAGTACTGGCGTGTCGGTGTCGTAGAGACGGCGCAGTTCTTCAAAATTTTTCAATGCCCTGAACATGGATTTGCGGGATTGACCCTTTTCCGACATATATCGCCACTTTCCCGTTAGCGGAACAACCGAAACATAGCTAGAGTACGCGGCAGGATTATGAAAGACAACACGGGTGATAATCACACAATGCGTAAGACATGGGAGCGCGGTAATTCACATTCGAAAGGCAGAACGAAAATGACCGCGAAGTTTCTGCAGAGGCAAAGCACACGGCGCGAAATGTTGCGCAATTCTGCGGCGTTCGCGGGAAGTGCCCTGTTGGCTCAACTGTTTCCGGCAAGTATTCGAAGCGCCTGTGTTCCTGAGCTTCAGCAGCAGGCGGCACCGGCTGCAACTGACCGTCTGACGGCAATGCGGGCGCAGATGGGTGGTGTACCTATCCAATCGCAGCCGCTCGCGGAAAATCTCACGTTGCTTTCCGGCCCTGGGGGAAATGTTGTGGTGTTGAACGGGCCCGACGGCAAAATCCTGGTGGACACGTTTCTTATGCCGGCCTGGCCGAAGTTGAAAGAAGCGCTCGATGGCTTGGGAAATGCGCCGCTGAAGACGGTGATCGACACGCACTGGCATTTCGACCACACGGATAACAACGCCAATCTGCACGCCGCGGGCGCCACTGTGCTGGCCCATGAAAACACCAAGACGCGTATGGCAGAGCCGCACGACAGTGCGCTTTTGGGTTTGCACGTTCCGGCATCGCCCGCGGATGCTTTGCCGCAGCAGACATTCAGCGCCAGCCAAAAACTGCAGGCCAACGGTGAAATCGTGATGCTGCAATATTTCCAGCCGGCGCATACCGACACGGACATCTGCATTCACTTCCAGAAGACCAACGTGATTCACATGGGCGATACTTTTTTTAACGGCTTTTACCCGGTCATCGACGCCGGCACCGGCGGAAAAATCGACGGGATGATTGTCGCCGCCGACAAAATTCTGGCCTTGGCCGACAACGACACCAAGATCGTTCCGGGGCATGGCCCGCTGGGCAACAAAGCCGATCTGACCAAATTTCGGGACATGCTGGTTGTGGCGCGCGATCGTGTGCGAAAACTGAAGACCGAAGGCAAATCGGCCGGCGAAATAGCGGCGAGCAAACCGTTTGCGGACCTGGAGGCCACATGGGGCAAGGGCTTTTTCAACGGCGATGTTTTTGTGCAAGTGGTGTATTCGGCGCTTTGAGTCGCGATGCTCAGCGAGGCAAAGGCGCGGTCGTTCTGCGGTACGCCCCCTGTGTCTGATCCAAGTGAGGCTCCTATGAACCGCTACTCGCCATACTTTGTGAGCATCCTACATCGAACCCTCATGAGCGCGGGCGCGAAAGAGGGAGTCAGGACAATTCAATGAGAAGTCTTATCTACGAAATCAACATTACCCTGGATGGCTGCTGTGACCACACCAAGCTAAGTGCCAATGACGAAATGCTTGAATACTATATACAGCTCCTGCGAGATGCCGACCTCGTCTATGGGCGCAAGACTTATCAACTGATGGTTCCTTATTGGCCTGATGTCGCAAAAGACCAGTCTGCAAGCAAAGCGGACCGCGATTTTGCTCAGGCATTCGAATCCGCCAACAAAGTTGTTTTTTCGCAATCGTTAGACGATGCGGAAGCTAAGAAAGGCGACAAAAATGCGAGGGTTGTCCGCACAAATCTTCGCGACG
>Ga0187777_10002198_pt1 | contig 12519 bp, 10 predicted proteins | sample 1015_Q2_SP5_10_M_FD_132416 | JGI IMG/M metagenome (GOLD analysis project Ga0187777, IMG submission 132416) | Tropical peat soil microbial communities from peatlands in Department of Meta, Colombia - 1015_Q2_SP5_10_MG | ecosystem: Environmental > Terrestrial > Soil > Wetlands > Peat | place...
CTGTCCCACTTTCCTAGCATCGACGCCGCATCGTAGGTGCTTTGAGCAAACTCGAGCAACGCGTCGTCCGGCGATCCTGCCACCCGGACTGCGTCGTATGGTAAAACGAATTCGCGTAGCTGTACATTATAGGAAGCTGTCTCGGGTTTCACCTTCGCCTCGGCAAACTTAGGCGGCTCCGGATAGGCGTAGGAATAAAAGAGAGCCTGCGGCATGATATCGGCCCCCGGCCAAAAACCAAGGCTGCTGACTTCCTGCGAATACGCTTCGCGCGTGATCGCGTCGGGCAAATGGGGAATGCCACCGGGATGCGGCGGAGCTTGTCGCCCAGAAAAGCGCGTCACCGCAAAATCGAAACTGCCCCAAAAAAAATGCACTGGGCTGCATTTGCCGCAGAATCGCGCTCGAAATTCTTTGAACACCCGATCTGCTTGCACCAGCACACGCCAGAATCGGTTCGCATATTCGGCATCGTAGTGGCGATGCGTCTCGTCTTTGTCGAATGGAATCGGATTTACTACCTCGTTTGGGACCACGTCGATCTTGACCGGCAAATTCAGCTCGTCCAGCGAGCCCATGACCGTCTTATAAAAATCCGAGACGCTGCGCGGTTTAAGCTCGATGGAACGCTGCGAGCCGTCGCTTTTCAAAATGCGCAGGTGGTGATCGATGAAATCAAAACGAATTTCAAACGTGCTGGTGCCATGTGGAATCGGCGAAGTAGTCAAGCCGCGCGAAGTCACGTAAAGCGTTACGTGCCAGGAATGGTTCGTCCACGGCGCCAGCATGAGCCGAATCTTGCCGACAATCTGAGTCCACATGTGCAACGTCGCGCACGTGTCCTTCCAATCAGTGTAATTCAATTCCGGCCAAACCATACAATCGTTAACCCGCTAAAGGATTGAAGTGTTAAAGCGCGAGGTCAAACTCGCCTTCATCCGCTTCAACGTCTTAATCAACGATTGATGAAATCGGTGAATGACTGGCGCACCCGCTGAAACATCCCGCTCGCTTCATCCTGCGCGCGGCTAAAATATCCGCGCATCTTTTGTCTCACTCCGTAGAGCGGACCGTGTTCATCCTCATCGCCTTGTTGATTTTCATCGGTTACTTCTTGCCCGGTTTCTTCGTGATGTGGTCGCTCCCGGTAAACGCGGTCTGCAGTTGCGACATCGTTCATCGTCGTCCCGGCGAACATTCCTTCGGTTCGGGTCACGGTCCCGTGGGTAGCCCCGATGTGAATCGCGCCTACAGGTTGGCCGTTGACCGCATGCAATGTGACGATCCAAACCGGTTCACCATGCTGATCCGTGCGCAGAGTGTAGCTTGCGCTGTCAAACCGTGTTCCCGATTTGTCGGCGATGTGGCTGGCGACCTGAAACGCGCCGCTCGAGTCAAGATTCAATTGCGAAGTATTTATCGTGGCGCCCTCGGATGACCCGACCATAGAGCTCGGGCGATCCGACACGACCTCGCCGTTGCGCACTTGAATTTCACGAGACCCGCCGTGGTCGGAGATTACAATTCGCCAGGTTTGCGGCTGAGGAGAGCCCCGGGTTCCGGTCATGGAAACGACGTGATTCACGGCGTCGCGGTTGATGTGTACACCCACCACGCGAAGGGCGTCGTAGGCCGTAAATTGTTCCTGAGCCAGCGCTGGCCCTGCGCAAATGACCAGCGCAACCAATGTTTTCCACATGCGCCAAACTGAACATCCGCTTGCGGCGACTGTCCATCGGTTTCCCGTAGAGTCAGTATAATCGTCGCGTTTGCAGCTGCTGGTGGTGCCGTATCCTTGGCGGAGGCGTATCCAATTCGCTTTCATCCTTACTTGATTCAACTCAATTGTAGGAGACGCTGTCAGCGTCTCGTTTATTTAATTGGGAAGCAGACTGCCTCCCCTGCAGTTCGTCGTGCGAATGAAGAAAGACAAACTCGAGTTCACGAGCCACACGGCGAATCTCGCTTTGATGCGAGACTTCGTTCGAAAGTTTCTCGAGGACTTTCCTTTTACGGAGAAAGAGCGCGCTTTAATGGTTCTTGGAACCGACGAGGCTTGCACCAACGTCATACGCTATGCCTACGCCATGCAGGATGATCAACCGATTCGATTATCAATGGAGGGTTTGCGCGGTTGTGTTCGAATACGGGTGCGAGACTTTGGCGAGCCCATCTACAAATCGCTCAACGCGCTCGGAGCCAACTCTCCCAAATCCGGCGGACGTGGAATCCAGTTGATGTGCCACATTTTCGACAAGGTGGACTACCGTTATAAGTTGCGTGGGACCGAGCTCGTGCTCACTAAGATGTTGGCAACGTGAATCGAGATTTGATTTGCCCATTCGACGATTCACGATGTAACGATTTACAATTATCAATCGTTAAACCGCCGTTAAAACGTCGGGCTATTGTCATGCGATAGAGATGAACGCCGCCAAAATGAAACCACCTGAGCCGGATCCCGCGTTCGAAGTGTCGTTGCGACCACCGATGTTCAGCGAGTTCACCGGCCAGGCGAAGGTGCGCGAGCGTTTGGAATTGATGGTGGCGGCAGCCAAGAAACGCGGCGACGTCCTGGAGCACATTCTGTTGAGCGGTCCATCCGGCCTGGGAAAAACCACCCTCGCTTACATCATCGCCAACGCCATGGGAGTGAACGTCAAAAACACCAGCGGTCCAGTAATCGAAAAAGCCGGCGAGCTCGCCGGTTTGCTCACAAGTTTGGAAAAAGGTGACGTGCTTTTCATCGACGAGATCCATCGGCTTCAACCGACAATTGAAGAATATCTCTACCCCGCGATGGAAGACTACCGGCTCGATATCATCATCGATCAGGGTCCGCAGGCCCGCAGTCTGCGATTGCAACTACCAAAGTTTACGCTCGTCGGCGCGACCACTCGCGCAGGAATGGTTAGTGCACCATTGCGGTCGCGATTCGGAATGACGGCTCGGCTGGATTACTACTCAGCCGAGGAAATGCAGAAGATCATTTTGCGCAGCGCGCGGTTGCTTGGAGTTGATATCGACTCCCCTGGTGCCGCGGAAATCGCTGCCCGGGCGCGCGGCACACCGCGAACCGCAAACAATTTGCTCCGGTGGGTCCGCGATTACGCCCAAGTCAAAGCGCAAGGCAGGATCGACAAGGACGTTGCCGATGCAGCGCTCGCAATGCTCGAAATCGACCGCGATGGCTTTGATCAGTGGGACAAGCGCATCATCGAAACATTAATCCACAAATTCAACGGCGGCCCAGTTGGTTTGAATTCGCTGGCAGTCGCAGTGGGCGAAGAAGCGGGCACCCTCGAAGAAGTGAACGAGCCGTATTTAATTATGGAAGGCTATATCAAACGCACGCCTCAGGGTCGCGTCGCTACGGCTAACGCTTACAAAAAGCTCGGCCTTAAAGCGCCGTCAGGAATGCAGGGCGAATTGTTGTAGGCCGTTTCTGCGAAACGGCGGCGTCTGGCACAGACCCTCTACAATTCTGAATTCGGCATTGGACGACGGGCATTCGGCGTTCCACGTTTTCTGTGGTGCAGCCGGATTTTTTCCAACGGACATCAGCAAAAGTTTTTACCGTTTCGGAATTGACGCGCAGTATTCGCGGCGCCCTGGAAACGAAGTTCGGCGCGGTTTGGGTGCAGGGCGAAGTTTCAAATTACAAATCCCACCCGAATGGCCATCAATATTTCACCCTGAAAGATGCGCGCGCCCAGATCGCGTGTGTAATTTGGCGTGACTCGATGGCGGCGTCGCGACAGGCCCTCCTCGACGGAGCGCGAGTCCAGGTGTCCGGAACAGTTTCAGTGTTTGAGGCGCGCGGACAATATCAACTCAGCGTCCAAATCATTCAGCCGTTCGGCCGCGGCGACTTGCAGGCAAAATTCGAAGCGCTCAAGCGCAAACTCGAAGCGGAAGGTCTCTTCGACCCGTCGCGAAAGCGCGCGCTGCCCAGATTTCCGAGACGAATCGGAGTTGTTACGTCACCGAGCGGCGCCGCGATTCGCGACATTTTAAATATTTTGCGCCGGCGGGCGCCGTGGTTGTCGATTTTGATCAATCCCGTTCGCGTCCAGGGAACAGGTGCGGCTCAGGAAATTGCGGTCGCAATCCGAGAATTAGCAAGCCCGAACGAAAATTTCGCGCCAGTCGATCTCATCCTCGTCGCGCGCGGCGGGGGCAGTATCGAAGACTTGTGGGAATTCAACGAAGAGATCGTCGCGCGCACAATCGTCAGCGTAAATGTGCCAATCGTCTCTGCGATCGGTCACGAGATCGATTTCACCATTGCCGATTTTGTGGCCGACTTGCGCGCACCCACTCCCAGCGCAGCTGCGGAGTTGATCGTCCCGGAAATTGCCGATCTTCTCCGGCACATTGATGCCTGCTCACGCGGAGTCGGGCGCGAATTGCGCAATCGATTGCGCGACGCCCAGCAGCGACTCGATCACACGCGTGATACCCTGCGGCGTTGCCTTGTCCACAAGATGGACAACTACCGCCGCGGACTCGCCCAGGCGTTGGCAAGCCTGCAAGCGAGAACGCCCGCGCGAGAATTAATGTTTCGCCGAAATCGGTTCGCCGATTTGCAACGACGCCTCGGCGAATCACCTGTGCGCTTTTTGGAAAATGCCCGTCACCGATTTCAAAAAATCGAAGGAATTCTGCGGGTGCTCGGACCCGACGCCACCTTGGGCCGGGGTTACAGCATCACCACCGACCCAAATGGGAGACTGATTCGTTCGGTCGAAACCGTTCGACCGAAAATGAAAATTAAGACTCGGGTTAGCGATGGCGAATTTAATTCAGAGACGTTGTAGCGGCGTCCGCCGCGGCGGACGCCGAACTCTATAAACAGGCGTTTAAGACAAACGTCTCTACAATTTCACGGCTGCTTCAAGACCCCGGCTGGGTCGCCGGGCGTGACCGTGCCTTGGGCTTCGCCGGGTTTTTTCCCGACCAGCGATTCGAAACTCGCCTCCTGGCCAGCGATCGCTTTTGCATTGCTCTTGCGCAGAACTGCCGCATCACCGCCTTTGCGGACGACCACGAACCCTTTGTCGCCGTACGGCACTCCGGAGCTCGAAGCAAAATCAGTGTCGTAAGTATAATTCGATGTGGCTGCAAAGATCGCATTCGATCCATCTGCGGAAGTGACCGGATAAATCTTGATGCCGCTATTACCGCTCAATGTCACCACAGTTGAAGAGCCACTCCCGCTCGAAGTCGCGGTGCACGTCGCTCCGGGCGCGCTCAGGATTTTCGAGAGGTCGCTGGCCTTCAGGTAGTCATTCTGCACAAGCTTCTGGACGTAATCCTGCAGATTAGAAATCCCGCTCGTGTAATCACCGGGCCAGGCAAGGTTGGCGTCCGCATTCGCGGAGCCATCGAGCGCCATTTGATAACCGGCGAGGTACAACTGCCGTGCGTTATTCATTGTTCCAGTCATCTGGCCTTTCGCGAGCGCGCTGGTAAGCGCGGGCACGGCAAAGGCCGCGATGGTGGCAATGATCGCAATGACAACTAACAACTCAATAAGAGTGAATGCTCTTGTTTTCATAGGGGGGAACTGCTGCTGCTGGGGGTTGAATTTAGTTCCGAGAATGATGACCCGCCCGCGTAGGGTCAAGCCTTATCTATTGATATCGGCTTTGAACGCGACTGTCGCGAGCGGAGGTAACTGAATCAGAATTGATTGCTCACGCCCCATCCAGTGCACTCCCTCGCTCTGAACGCCCCCAAGATTTCCAACGTTGCCGCCGCCGTAGGTTTCGGCGTCGGTGTTAATGATCTCGCGATAAAACCCGGGATGGGGCACGCCCAGTCGATAATTGTGACGCACCACTGGCGTCGCGTTCACGATGAACACGATCATCTCGCCTTCGCGCGATTTTCTTACAAACGACACGACGCTGTTGTCGGCGTCGTGGAAATCGATCCACTCGAAGCCGTCATAGGTGTCGTCCTGTTGCCAAAGCGCGGGCTCGCTTTTGTAAGTGTAATTTAAATGTTGCACCAACCTGTGAAGACCATCGTGCTTCGGAAGATCCAGGAGGTGCCAGTCGAGGCTGGCGTCGTGGTTCCATTCATGCCACTGGCCAAACTCACCGCCCATGAACAGTAATTTTTTTCCCGGCTGCCCGTACATCCACGCGTAAAACATTCGGAGATTGGCGAATTTTTGCCATTCGTCTCCCGGCATCTTCGAAAGCAACGAGCCCTTGAGATGAACCACTTCATCGTGGCTCAGCACCAGGATGAAATGCTCGGTGAACGCGTAAAGCAGCGAGAAGGTAATATTGCCGTGATGAAACCGCCGGTAAATCGGATCGAGGCTGGTGTATTCGAGAAAGTCATGCATCCAACCCATGTTCCATTTGAATCCAAAACCTAGTCCGCCGAGATACGTGGGGCGAGTAACGCCGGGCCAGGCTGTTGATTCTTCCGCGATCGTGATAATTCCCGGGAAGCGCTCGTAACAAACTTCGTTGAAGCGCTTCAAAAAATAAATCGCATCCAGATTTTCGCGCCCGCCGTAGGTATTCGGGATCCATTGCCCCGGCTTGCGCGAGTAATCCAGGTAAAGCATCGACGCGACTGCATCCACTCGGAGTCCGTCGATATGATACTTGTCGAGCCAGAAAAGCGCATTCGCGATCAGGAAATTGCGGACCTCGTTGCGGCCGAAATTGAAAATGAGCGTGCCCCAGTCCTGGTGCTCGCCCTGGCGCGGGTCCATGTGCTCGTACAGATCAGTCCCGTCGAATTCCGCCAAGGCATGGGCATCCTTTGGAAAATGCGCCGGAACCCAATCCATGATGATCGCGATGCCGGCCTGGTGACATTTGTCGATGAAATGCCGTAACTCGTCCGGATTTCCATAGCGGCTCGTTGGCGCGTAATAGTTTGTGACCTGATAACCCCACGAGCCTTCAAACGGATGTTCCGCTATCGGGAGCAGCTCGATATGGGTGTAACCCATCTCGAGCACGTAGGGGATAAGCGTCTCGGCCAGCTCGCGATAACTGAGATGCCGATTTCCCTCATCGAGTCTTCGTCGCCACGAACCGAGATGCACTTCGTAAATGCTCATCGGCGATTTCGGCCAATCCTTTTTCCGTCGCGACTCCATCCACTCGGCGTCGCTCCATTTGTAGCGCTCGAGATTGTAAACCATCGACGAAGTTTCCTTGCCCCACTGGTTGAAGAACGCGAACGGATCGCTCTTGAGCAGAAGCACGCCCTTTTGGGTGCGGATCTCGAATTTGTAATGAGCTTGTTCTTGAACGCCGGGCAAAAATAATTCCCACACGCCAGCGCCGAGAATTTTGCGCATAGGATTGACTCGCCCATCCCAGCCGTTGAAGTCGCCGACTATGCTGACCCGCTGCGCATTCGGTGCCCAGACCGCAAAATAAACACCTCTCTCACCATTAATTTCGCGCAGGTGCGCGCCGAACCTTTCATAGAGCTGCCAATGCTGACCTTCGCTGAACAAATGCAGGTCAACTTCCCCCATGATCGGCCCGTATTGATACGGATCGCGCATGACGTACTCCTCGCCGTCCCAATTGGTGATCCGAAGCCGGTACTCGAGGTCACGCGTCGCGTCTGGCACACTTGCCTGAAAAAATCCGTCGCGATGAATTTTCTCCGCCTCCACGTTGGAAGATGTGTCCGCCGCAGGCTTGGCGGACGCGGAGCCGTTCGTCAGAATCTCGACCTTGCGCGCATCTGGGCGAAATGCACGAATGGCCAGGTCGTCCCCCATCCGATGCGGTCCCAGTATCCGGAAAGGATCGGAGTGGGTGCCGGAAAGAAAACTGTTCAGCTCGTCCGGCGGAATTCCGGCAACGGAGAATGGTTTCATCTGCATCAACCTAGAGTTCGAATGCGGGTTTTCAATTAGCCGTTTATCATCCCGAACGAATGGAGGGATTAGCGACCTTCAGTCATTCGGATCCTTTTCGGAATTCGGATTTCGAATTTGCCTTCTTTAATCGCGTGCGCTTTGCACGTTGATCGCGCATAATTGCTCGGTGAACAAGAACGGCGCCGACGCGGTGAACGAACTCCTCGCTACTTACGGCGAGACCGGCGGGATCAATTATCTGGACGCCGCCGCAACTTTGCCGTCGCGCAAGACAATCGAGGACGCCTGCGCCGATCTCATGAGTTTGATGTTTCCGGGATTCCGAGGCGAGGCGCTGACTGATTCCGAAGATTTGCCCGATATTACCAAGAGCAAGATCAGAACTCTTCGCATCCGGCTAAAGCCGGAGATTTGCAAAAGCTTTGGCGATTATCCTGCGAGCGACGAGACAAAACGCAAAGCGGACGAAATTCTCGATTTCTTCGTGTCGCAGCTTCCGGAGGTCCGCAAACTTCTATGGACCGATATCGACGCCGCTTACGAAGGTGACCCCGCTGCGAAGAGTTACGAGGAAATTATTCTCGCCTATCCGTCGCTCGAAGCGATCGCAATTTATCGAATGGCGCATGTCCTTTACAACAAAGTGCCGTTGATCCCGCGCATCATGACCGAATGGGCCCACAGCCGCACCGGCATCGACATTCATCCCGGCGCCGAGATTGGCTCCCACTTTTTTATTGATCACGGAACCGGGGTGGTTGTCGGCGAAACGACCAACATCGGCGCGCACGTTAAGATTTATCAAGGTGTGTCGTTCATCGCGCGGTCTTTGGCAGCGGGCCAGGCGTTACGCGGAAAAAAGCGCCACCCGACCATCGAAGACGGGGTTTGTATTTACGCTGGAACAACGATCATGGGCGGTGACACGATCATTGGCTCCAATTCAACGATCGGCGCCAACGTCTTTCTTACCAAGAGCGTTCCGCCAAACTCGCTGGTGTATTACGAGGAGAAAGAAGTCGCAGTCGTCCAAAAGCGCTCGAGGCAAGCGGCGAACACCGACGACGACGGGCTCGTTCGATGAAATCGAACATCTTAAATCCCACATCTTACATTCCGTGATTTATCTCGATTACAACGCGACTACACCACTTTGCGACGCCGCGCGCGAAGCGATGGAGCCATGTTTTAGCAAAAACTTTGGCAACGCTTCGAGCATTCATCGCGCGGGACGCAACGCGCGCGCTATCGTCGATAACGCTCGCGACAAAATCGCGTCGCTGATCAAAGCCAAGCCGAACGAAATCGTTTTTACGGGAGGCGGGACTGAATCGTGTAATCTCGCAGTACTTGGTTTAGCCCGTTCTAGAACGACAGGTGGAGGCCAGCCCGCCGTAGCCTCGGCGAAGGCGGGCCACATCATCTGCGAAAGGACCGAGCACCACGCAGTGCTTCACGCGGTCGAACATTTGGAAAAGCACGAAGGCTTCGAAGTCACCTGGCTCGACACGAGTAACGACGGCCTTGTCGATCTCGACCAACTCGCAAAGTCCATTCGACCCAAAACACGATTGGTTTCGGTCATGACTGCGAACAACGAGACCGGCGTGATCCAGCCGATCAAAGAAATCTCCCAGATCTGTCGCGAACGCGGCGTGCTTTTGCACAGCGATTGCGTGCAAGCATTTGGCAAGATCGATCTCGATATGTCGCTGGTTGATGCCGCCAGTTGCGCCGCGCACAAATTTTACGGTCCGAAAGGCGCCGGATTTCTTTTTCTTCGCAGCGGACTTTCGCTTCAACCGGTTCTCTTTGGCGGCTCACATGAAAATCAGCGCCGACCCGGTACTGAAAATGTTCCAGCCATCGCCGGCATGACGGCCGCGGCCGAATTTGTTCTTTCGAATCGTCATGTGGAACAAGATCGACTGCTCAAGCTGCGTGATGAGCTGTGGAATTTGATTTCGCAAAACGTTCCGGACGCAAAGTTGAACGGCGAGAATGCTCCGCGCCTCGCCAACACCCTGAATGTCAGTTTGCTCGGAATCGATTCGGAAATGCTGCTCATCGCCCTCGATCTTAAAGGCGTCTGCGCGTCGAGCGGCTCGGCCTGCATGGTGGGAAGCGTCTCGGCATCGCACGTTTTGCTGGCAATGGGATTGCCAATGGAGCGGGCGCGATCGGCGGTTCGTCTTTCGTTAGGCAAGCACACAACTGCGGAAGAAATCGCCGCCACAGGAAAGATTGTCGGCGAGATCGTGGATCGCGTGACAAAACGCAAAAGCGCCCATGCGGTTGCATAGGGGAGCGCACGCGCCTCGCGTGCTGGCGATCGCGCCCTCGCGATCGCGAACTTCTTCAAAAAAATGGGAAGCCATTCGGCGTGGCGCCGAATGGTGCACGCCAGGCGCGTGCGCTCCCCAGAGGTGAACAGTTTCGGCGATCACATTGATGCGATTTTTCAAGCAGCTCGAGTCCTTGTTTGAAAGTGAAACGCGATCTCCCTCGGCGCGCGGTTGATCATCAATGCGGCGGTTCTTTAAGCAGCTCGAATTTTCTTTTCCGCCGCAACGTGTCGTCACTCCTCCCACGATTGTAGGGCAGGCGCTCCGCCTGCCGATTTCAACGAAGGCAAGCGATGCGCTTGCCCTACAACAACAAGCGCGCGAACTACTAGGCGCGCTCGGCGCGGACAAACTCGCACGCGAGATCCGCGTAGAATGGAATCCGCGACTCAAAACCTGTGCCGGTCGCGCCGATTATCGCAAGAAACTGATTTCTCTGAATCCGCTTCTGATCGCTGAAGGTGGAACGCGCTCTCCGAGCGCGTTGATAACATCGTCCTCGGAGAGGCCGATCCACCTCGACGAGGTCGATCGCACGTTGCGGCATGAGCTGGCGCATGTGCTCGCGCAGTTTCGAGTCGGACGACGACGGATCGCACCGCACGGAGCGGAATGGCGACAAGCGTGCGTCGATCTTGGAATCGCGGATGAAGCGCGTTGTCACGATCTGCCGTTCGCGGCGAAAGTTTACCAGCCGCGCTACGTTTATCGTTGTCCGAATTGCAAAGAAGAATTTGCGCGCGCACGCCGCATTCGTCGCGCCATCGCGTGTTTGAAGTGTTGCCGCGCGCACAATCGAGGAGAATTCGATTCACGGTTTCGATTAAAACTGATCAGGTAGGGGCGGTTCACCGAACCGCCCGCAGGCGATTGAGATCAATCGCCCCTACCTGACTTTCCAATGCCCTCCTTTTAAGTCATCAAACGCTAGACGTCGTCGCCAGCTTTCTCGCCCTTGGCCGCTTTCTGGCCGCGGAGTTTTGCCTGAATGAAGGTGTCGATCTTGCCGTCCATGACTTCCTGGACGTTGCTGGTCTCGGCGCCGGTACGGTGGTCTTTAACCATTTGATACGGCTGAAAAACGTAGGAACGAATCTGGTTGCCCCAGGCGATCTCGCCTTTCTCGCCGTATTGCCGGTCGATCTCGGCGCGCTTTTTGTCCTGCTCGATCTGGTAAAGTTTTGCTTTCAACATTTTGATCGCGAGATCGCGATTGCGGCCCTGGCTGCGCTCGGCCTGACAGGCGACGACGATCCCGGTCGGCTTGTGCAAAATGCGCACAGCGGTTTCGACCTTGTTCACGTTCTGGCCGCCTTTGCCGCCGCTCCTGAAAGTGTCGACTTCAAGATCGGCTGGATTGATCTCAATCGGCGCGGTATCGGCGATCTCAGGAACGACATCGACGCTGGCAAAAGAAGTGTGCCGACGTTTGTTGGCATCGAACGGCGAAATCCGGACCAGCCGATGCACGCCGCGCTCGGTCTGGAGATAGCCGTACGCGTACTCGCCGCTGACGAGCAGCGTGACCGATTTGATCCCAACTTCTTCGCCGGTTTGCACGTCAACAATCTGCGATTTGAAGCCGCTGCGCTCGATCCAGCGCTGATACATGCGGAGCAGCATGTCGGCCCAATCGCACGATTCGGTGCCGCCGGCGCCGGAGTGAATGGTGAGGAACGCGTTCGAGCGATCGTTCTCACCAGAAAGAAACTGACGGAGCTCGAATTCCTCGAGCTTGTGCAGGAGACGATCGTGCTCTGTGGCGACTTCGCGATCGGCCTGGACGCGATGCGCGTCGTTTTTTTCCTCGGCCGCAAGTTGATGGAGCGCATCGAAATCTTCGATCTCCCGCTCGAGCTCGCGGAACGGATTAATCAAGGATCGCAGGCGCGACACTTCATCGACATCGGTCTGGGCGCGCTCGCGGTTGTTCCAGAAATCAGGTGCTGCCATCCGCGCTTCGAGCGCGGTCAATTTTTCCTGCAATTTGGGCAGGTCAAAGAAACCTCCGCAATTCGCGCGCGCGCGATTTCAAGTCTTCGGCGTCAACGGTAGTTTCGGCAGGCATGCGTGGAAGATAAATGACGACGCTCGAATGTCGAATGTCGAAACAATGCCGAAGGAATTACTGGACGTATCACAAGACGCAAAGAGTTGTAGCGGCGTGTGCTCTCAAACGCCGAACCACTTAAACAGGCGCTTGGCACAAGCGCCTCTGCAACGCTCGACGCGTGATCACCGCTTATCGCCGCGCGGACACGTCGCGTTCGGCGGTGCCCTGGGCCGGCGCGGATTCGATCC
>Ga0187777_10002199_pt1 | contig 12518 bp, 12 predicted proteins | sample 1015_Q2_SP5_10_M_FD_132416 | JGI IMG/M metagenome (GOLD analysis project Ga0187777, IMG submission 132416) | Tropical peat soil microbial communities from peatlands in Department of Meta, Colombia - 1015_Q2_SP5_10_MG | ecosystem: Environmental > Terrestrial > Soil > Wetlands > Peat | place...
ACGAACTCGAGGTGACTCGGGTTGGACTCGAGACGGACGATGATCGACTCGCCGCTCGGGAGCTGGTAGGAGCCCTGGGCGCCGTGGTGGTACTTGACGTCGCCGGTACCGCCCTGCGGGATCGTGGTGATCGCCTCGAGCGTCGAGGAGCCCTCGAACTCGGCGAAGATCGAGTCGTACGGACGGCCGAGGTTGTGCGCGAGCACGTTGAGGCGTCCGCGGTGGGCCATCCCGATCACGACCTCGCGCGCGCCGCGCGTCGCGGCGAGCTGGATCAGCTCGTCGAGCATCGGGACGGTCATATCGAGCCCCTCGATCGAGAACTGCTTCTGACCGAGGTACGCCTTGTGCATGAACCGCTCGAGCGCGTCGACCTCGGTCAGGCGCCGCAGCAGCGTCTTCTGCTCCTCGGTCGCCAGCGGCGCGCGGAACTTGCCCGATTCGATCGCCTCGCGCAGCCACAGCCGCTGACGGTGCGACGCGATGTGCTCGATCTCGTAGGCAATTGGCCCGCAGTAGGTCTCGCGCAGGTTGGGCAGCGCGTCGGCGAGCGTCTCGCCGGGGACGTACATACGGAGAATCCGCGCCGGGATCTGCTCCATCAGCTCCGGAGTCAGCCCGAGCGGCACCGGGTCGAGCGCCGGATCGCCCTCGGGCTCCCGGCCGAGCGGATCGAGCCGGGCGGCGAGGTGGCCGTGGGTGCGGTGGGCCTTGAGCAGTGACGTCGCCGCCTGTACCGCCTGGAGCAGCTCCTCGTCGACCGCGCCCGGCGCCGGCGCGGGGATTGTTGGGACGCCGGTCGGCGCGGTGAGCGCGCGGGCCTCGGGCGCCGGCGCGAGCGGGCCGAGGGCCGAGCCGAGGTCCGCGAACACGCCCTCGTAGAAGCCGTCCTCGCCCTGGAGCAGGGCGTCGATCCGCGCCAAGAACCGCCCGGATTCGGCGCCCTGGATGATCCGGTGGTCGTACGTCGAGGTCATCGTCATGACCTTCTCCGCGCCTATGGCCTCGCCGACCTGACCGAGCCCGGGCGGGTACGCGATCGAACCCGTCGCCACGATCGTCCCCTGACCGACCATCAGCCGCGGGACCGATGCGATCGTGCCGATCCCGCCCGGATTCGTCAGCGAGATGTTCCCACCGGTGAGGTCGTCGGCAGTCAGCGTGTTCGTCCGAGCCTTCTCGACCAGCATGTTGTACGCGTCGAGGAACTCGGCGAAGTTCTTGCGGCCGGCGTCGCGGATGACCGGCACCATCAGCGTGCGAGTGCCGTCCTTCTTCTCAACGTCGACGGCCAGACCGAGGTTGCAGGCGCCGTCGTCGATGCGGTGCGGCTTGCCGTCGATGTCGGCGAAGTGATGGGCCATCACCGGCATGTCCTCGGTAGCGACGCGCGCGATCGCGTACGCGATCAGGTGGGTGAACGAGACCCGGTGGCCAGCCTGCTTGAGCTGCTCGCGCCGCTGCCCGAGCACGCTGACCGTGAGCGTGCGGAACGAGGTCGCGGTCGGGATCGAGCGGCTCTCGTCCATGTAACGGGCGAGCACGGCCCCTCCGCCCTTGATCAGCTGGGCACCGTGGGGTTTTTCTGATGGGGCTTCGGCGGTCGCGCCATTGCCCGTGGCCGCGAGGACGTCGGCCTTGACGATCCGGCCGCCGCGGGCAGTGCCCTGAAGGGCCGCGAGGTCGACGCCCTGCTGGGCGGCAACGCGGCGGGCGACCGGCGAGGCGTGAGCCGCGGCCGAGCCACCGGTGCCACCGTCCCGCGCCACTCCCACGGTTGATGCACCGGTTTCCTGTGTGGCAGCATCCGTGGGCCGTACGGCGGCGCCGGCGGTCATCCGCGCGATCACCTGCCCCACGTTCACGGTCTCGCCGTCCTGCGCGAGGATCTCGGCGATCGTCCCGGAGGCGGGCGCCGGAAGCTCCATGTCGACCTTGTCGGTCGAGATCTCGACAACCGTGTCCCCCTCCTTGACGGCGTCGCCGACGTTCACGCTCCACTCGATGATCGTTCCCTCGGTCACCGACTCGCCACCGGTCGGCGTGACGATATCGATCAGCTCACCGGTCGAGGCCCCGGCGGCCGCGACGCCCTCGACCTCGGTGGCCGCGCCGGCCGCCGCCTCGTCTCGGGTGGCGGGAGGGGACTCGGCGGAGACGGGTGTCGCGGGTGCGGCGCCGTCTCCGTTGGTCGAGATCTCGGCGAGCACCGCGCCCACCGCCACGGTCTCGCCCTCGGCCGCGTGGATCTTCGCGATCGTGCCGGATGCCGGTGAGGGGACCTCGGCGTCGACCTTGTCGGTCGAGATTTCGACGAGCGGCTCGTCGACGTCGACCGCGTCCCCCTCCCGCTTGCGCCATTCCAGCACGGTGCCCTCGGCGACGGAATCCCCCATCGCCGGCATGACGACTTGGACAGTGCCGCTAGTGACTGCCATCTAACTGTTTAGGTTAGCCGGGAAAGCGCCCTATGCCTACGCCGGCGCTGCTCGACCACGAACCCGATCGTGCCGCAAAACGGGCCAAGCCCGCCGAGCACCGCGACGTCGACGGCCAGCCAATACGGGATCACTCGAGTGCGCGCGGCGGCGATGCAAACCAGCGACATCCCGATCCAGATCAGCCCATGTGCCATGCCGAAGATGAATGTCGCGGGCTGGGGGTTGTGGAGCGCGAAGGCGCAGATCAGGAGGGCCGTATAGACGCACGAGTGGCAGAACGAGACGATCTCGAGCCGCCCGAAGGTGACCACGCGCGTGAACCAGGAACGGGTTGGGACAGTGGAGCGGTCCGCGAGCGCCGGCATCAGCCCGAGACCAGCCCGGCGAGCAGTCGGAGCGGCTCGTCGCCTTCGGCCGGCCAACGCTCAACGTCGGTGGGCCACCACGCGAACTCGTCGTGTTCGTGGTCGGGCGTGACCGTTGCACCGTCGGCCAGCCACGCCTGGCCGATCAGCAGGACCAGCTCGCTGGGCAGCATCACGAGCGCCTCGATTCGCAATCGTTCGGGCTCGACCGACCACTCCTCGTGCAACTCGCGGCCCATCGTGTCGGCCGGGTTCTCGTCGACTTCGACCGAGCCGCCGGCGCCGAGCGCCCACCGTCCGGCCCACGTGGCCAGCCACCGCGCGCGGCGTCCCGCAAGCCAGCGGCCGTCGGCGTCGCGCACCATGCAGAGGATCGACAGGCTCTGGGCCGCGCCGGCGGGGATCAGGCGCAGCGCCCACCGGGCGGGCTGAAGCTGGAGCGAAAGCCGATCGGGCGCGGTCTCGAAATCGACGAGCCGCGCCGCGAACCCGTCGTGGCTGGGCGAGCCGCGCCGGCGTAGCGCGTCGACCGCGACGTCGGCGGCGTCGGTCGCTTCCCCCGGCGGCTCGAACGGATCGGGGCGCCAGGCGACCGCCACCTGTTCGGGATTCCAAGGCCCACGGGCGAGGACGCCGGACGTGACCGCCACGCGACACACGGTACCTGCCCGGGTAGGGTCAGCATCGGTGCCGCGACGACTCAAGCACTGGGGATGGGGGTACGAGGACGAGCAGCCCTCGCCGTCAGAGCTGCGGGACGCGGCGCGCTTCTTCTCTGAGCGGTTCGGGTTCGGGTCGCGCGAGGTTGAGCTGCCCGTGCCGCTGAACGAGGTCTCGCTGCCGATGCCGCGGTTGCGCCCGCCCGAGCCGCTCGCGCCGATCTGCTCGACGAGCGACTACGAGCGCGCGCTCCACTGCTACGGGCGGTCCTACATCGACCTCGTGCGCGCGTTCCGGGGCCGGTTCGATCACCCGCCCGACGTGATAGCCCGCCCGCGTAGCGAGGAGCAGCTACAAGCGACGCTGGAGTGGGCGGTGTCGGCGGGCGCGGCCGTGATCCCGTTTGGCGGCGGCACCAGCGTCGTCGGCGGCATCGAGCCCGCCGGCTGCGATGGCTACTCGGGAGTCGTGACGGTCGATTTGAAATCGCTCGACGAGGTGCTCGAGGTCGACCCGGTGTCGCTGTCGGCGCGGATCCAGGCCGGCGCCACCGGTCCGCGGCTCGAGGAGCAGCTCGGCGAGCACGGGCTCACGCTCCGCCACTTTCCGCAGTCGTTCCAATTCTCGACGCTCGGTGGATGGATCGCCACCCGCGCCGGCGGCCACTTCGCCACGCTATACACCCACATCGACGACCTGGTCGAGTCGGTCCGGGCGCTGACGCCAGTCGGCGTGTGGGAGTCGCGCCGTGTGCCGGGGTCGGGCGCAGGGGTCTCGCCCGATCGGATGCTGATCGGTTCGGAGGGCACGCTCGGGGTGATCACCGAGGCGTGGTTGCGCGTCCGGCCGCGCCCGGTTTATCGAGCGTCGGCCCCGGTGCAGTTTGCTGACTTCACCGCCGGGGCGGCTGCAGTGAGGGCTCTGTCGCAGTCCGGTTTGTATCCGACGAACTGCCGCCTGATCGATGCCCGCGAGGCCGAGGTGACGGGCGCCGGCGACGGCTCGCACGCCCTGCTCGTGCTCGGGTTCGAGTCCGCCGGCCACGACGTCGAGCGGTGGATGATGACGGCGCTCGAATGCTGCGGCGATCACGGGGGCACGTGGGAGCGCCGCGGCGGCGGCGACGGTGGCAGCGCCGCCGTCGGGAGCTGGCGGGAGGCGTTCCTGCGCGCCCCTTACCTGCGCGACGTGTTCATAGGGATTGGAGTGCTGTCGGAGACGTTCGAGACCTCGATCACGTGGGAGCGCTTCCCCGGCTTGCACGAGCACGTGCTCGGAGATGTCACCCGCGCGCTCCACGACGTGTGCGGCGGCGGCACCGTGACCTGCCGCTTCACCCACGTCTACCCGGACGGTCCCGCGCCCTACTACACGATCGTGGCGCCGGCCCGCCGTGGCGCCGAACTCGAGCAGTGGGCCGAGCTCAAGCGGGCCGCCTCCGACGCGGTGATCGCGGGCGGCGGCACGATCACCCACCACCACGCGGTCGGGCGCGCGCACCGGCCCTGGTACGACCGCCAGCGTCCCGAGCCGTTCGCTGCGGCGCTGCGCGGCGCCAAGGCCGCGGTTGACCCTTCCGGCGCGCTCAATCCGGGAGTGCTGATCGATCCGTGACTGGCGAATCGTTCGCGATAAGCGGTGCGGGACCGGAGCTCTACGACCGGATCGGGCGGACATACACCGGGACCCGGCGCCCCGATCCGCGTATCGCCACGGCCATCTGGGACGCGCTGGGCGACGCCGCCACCGTGCTCAACGTGGGCGCCGGCGCCGGGGCCTACGAGCCGCCGGACCGCGAGGTCGTGGCGCTCGAGCCGTCGGAGGTGATGATCACGCAGCGCCCACCCGGGGCGGCCCCCGTCGTGCGGGGACGCGCCGAGGAGCTGCCGTTCGAAGACGACGCGTTCGACGCGGTCATGGCGGTGCTGTCCGACCACCACTGGACCGACCGGCGGCAGGGCTTTGCCGAGTTGCGCCGTGTCGCCCGGGCTCGGGTCGTGCTGTTCAACGCGAACCCTGGTGAGGCGGATCTGTTCTGGCTCACCACGGAGTATCTGCCGGAGTTCCTGGACCTGATCCCGGCGCGCTACCGCCGGCCGGGTACGTGGGAGCGGGAGTTCGAGGCGGGCCTGGGACGCCGGTTCGATCAGGTCCGGGTGCCAATCGCCCACGATTGCTCAGACGGGTTCTATGGCGCGTTTTGGCGCCGACCCGACGCCTATCTTGACCCGGACGTGCGAGCCGGCATATCCGTCTTTGCGCAGGTACCCTCCGCCGCGGCGAACCGCGCAATCGACGCGCTCACCGCGGATCTGGAAACCGGTCGCTGGCGACAGCGGCATCGCGCGTTGCTCGACCTGAGCGAGCTCCACCTCGGCTACTACGTGGTCGTCGCCGAGCTAACCCAGCGGAACAGGAGGAAATAGATGAAGGTGATCGGAGCCGGGCTGCCCCGTACCGGCACCCTTTCGCAGAAGGTCGCGCTCGAGATGCTCGGGTTCGGCCCCTGCTACCACATGGTGAATGTCCTGACCGACCTGCCGCTGGCCGAGCAGTGGGCGGAGGCGATGGACGAACAGGCCGACTGGGACGCGATCTTCGGCGAGAACGAATCGACGGTCGACTGGCCAGGCTCGTTCTACTACCGCGAGCTGGCCGAGGCCTATCCGGACGCGAGTGTGGTGCTGAGCGTCCGCGATCCGGAGGCATGGGAGAAGAGCATGCTCGACACGATCTGGGAGCTGTTCCACGGCCACTCTTTGATGACCCACCTCTCGAAGGCGCGCGAGGTGGTCGACCCGGAGTGGCGGGCGTTTATCCAGCTGATGCAGAGGATGTGGGCCTCCCAGGGCGTGTTCAGCGGGGCCGAGCTGCGGCCGGGCCAGCTGGCCGAAGCGATTTCCCGCTACCAGGAGCAGGTCCAGCGGAACATCCCCGCGGACCGGCTGCTCGTGTGGAGCGTCCAGGATGGATGGGAGCCGCTCTGCCGCTTCCTCGAGGTGGACGTTCCGCAGGCGCAGTTCCCCCGCCTCAACGACAGCAAGATGTTCGTCGACCGGATCGTCGACGGCTCGCTGATGGTGCTCCAGCAGTGGCGGGCGGCCGACGGGGTCGTGCAGGAACCCGCCCGCCAGCCAGCCTGAGCGCTTAGCCTGCCCGCACTGGGGCGTGCTGGATTTGGGTCCACTGTGAGCCCAAATCCAGCAACCCCCCATGTGCAACGGCGTCCGCCGCCCGCCCGCCGGGCTTCGAAGCCTCAGCCAGCGAGCGTGCGGTTGAACCGCCGCAGCGCCAGCGGCACGCACACGGCAACGATCAGCAAGCACCACAGGGCCATCGCCAGCTCCGGATGAACGAGCTGCCACGACCCGCTCGAATGCACGCCCTCGCTAAGCCCGCGGACGGTGCCGACGAGCGCCGAGATCGGATCCCACTGTGCGATCGCGCGCGGCACCGCGTCCATGCCGGCGATCGGCACGAACGTCCCCGCCAGGAAGGCGAGCGGAAAGATCACGATGAAGCCGACCCCCTGCATCGCGTCGGGTGAGCGGACGAGCATCCCGAGTAGCACGCCCATCCACGTGAAAGCGAGCATCCCGAGCGCCATCAGCGCGCCCAGCTCGACCGCGTGGCCGACGCTCAGATGAGGATTCCAGCCGAGGATTAGCCCGAACACCACGACGATCGTCAGCCCGAGCAGCTGTTCGCAGAACTGGCCCATGACCTGTGCGCTGATGATCGACAGCCGGCTGATCGGCATCGAACGGAACCGGTCGATCACGCCCTCGGTCATGTCGTGGGATGTGGCCACGCCGGCGCCGATGATCCCGAACGCGAGTGACTGGCCGATGATCCCGGGGAACAGATAGTCCTTGTAGCTGACGCCGGGGACGTGGATCGCCGAACCGAACACGTATAGGAACAGCAGGATGAACACGATCGGCTGGATCGTCACATCGAGCAACCGCTCGGGCACGCGCGGGATCGCCCGCAGGCTGCGAGCGGTCAGCAGCGCGGTGTCGCGGACGAAGCGCGCGGGCGCGGCGACGCCGGCGCCGGGAACGTGAGCAGGGGTGGGAGCTGCAATCGCACTCATGCGGCTACCTCCGTCGGTTCGGATTCGTCGAATCGGGAGTCGGTGTGCGGCGCCTCGTGCGCCACGTGACCCGTCAACGCGAGGAACGCGTCGTCCAGCGTCGGACGCCGGAGCGCGACCTCGTCGACCTGGATGCCGGCCTGCGCGACCACGGCGGCCACCTCGGCGAGGTTCTCCGCCTCGTCGGGCGCGGCCACCGACACGGTCCGCTGCTCGGCCGACTCGGAGGTCTCGAACCGGCCGCGGAGCAACTCGCTCACGCGTGTGAACTCGGTGCCGTCGGCCGCGATCACGTCGACCCGCTGGGCGCCGACCTGCGTCTTCAGCTGCGCCGGCGTGCCGGCGGCGACCTCCCGGCCTCGGTCGATCAGCACCACGCGATCGGCAAGCGCATCCGCCTCCTCGAGGTACTGCGTGGTCAGCAACAGCGTGACCCCGTCGTCCACGAGGCTGCGAATCGTCGACCACACGACCTGCCGGCTGCGCGGGTCCAAACCCGTGGTCGGCTCGTCCAGTACGAGCACGTGCGGGGTGTCGATCAGGCCGGCGGCGAGGTCGACCCGCCGGCGCTCGCCGCCTGACAGGTTCTTGACCAGCCGGTTGCGGAACTCCCCGATCGAGAACCGCTCGATCAGGCGGTCGGCCACGCGGGCCGCCTCGCGTCGGCCGCGGCCGCGCAACCGCGCCATCAGCACGAGGTTCTCGCGCGCGGTGAGGTGCTTGTCTAGCGCGGCGAACTGTCCGGTCAGCGCGATCAGCGCTCTGACCTGGACCGCCTCACGAACGACGTCGTAGCCGGCGACCCGCGCGCACCCGGCGTCCGGGCGCAGCAAGGTCGCGAGCATGCGCACGGTCGTGGTCTTGCCGGCGCCGTTCGGCCCGAGCAGCGACACGACGGTTCCCGTGTCGACTCGCAGATCGAGATCCGCGACCGCGGTGAACGCGCCGAAGCGCTTGGTCAGGCCCTCGGTTTCAATCGCTGTTATCTGGCTCATGCCGACAACTCTACAGTCACTGAAAAAATTCTGCAACTGAACTTTTCGCACTATCCTTCCGCGTAGAGATGGACCAGGACGAAGAGCTACTTGACGATCCGTTCAGCGACGACCGGATTCACCGAGTGCTCGTCGCTGAGCTCGGGAGGGAGCTGGCCGACTCGTTGCGCCGGGTGCGGCGATTCCAGGAGGCGGCGGAGCTACGGCGCCACCCCGATGAGGGCCTGCGAGAGCGCAAGCGCCGGCTGACCCGGCAGCGGATATCGGACGTGGCCACGATCCTGTTCGGCGCCCGCGGCTTCGACAACGTCAAGGTCTCCGAGGTCGCCGACATCGTGGGCGTCTCGGAGAAGACCGTCTACAACTACTTTCCGACGAAGGAGTCGATGGTCCTCGACTGGGCCGACGAGACGGTCGAGAGCCTGGCCCGCGTGATCCGCGAATGCCCGCCGAGCGAGTCGCTGACCGCCACCGTGGTGCGGGCGATGAAGGAGGACATGGAGCGATTCGACGAGGTTCCCGACGAGCTCGCCCTGTTCCTACCGCGGTTCATAAAGTTGATCGACTCGACGCCGGCGCTGCGGGCGGCATGGCTCGAGACGTACGACCGGATCGTCACCGTGGCCACCGAGGCGCTCGCGGCGCGTGCCGAGGTCGATCCGCGCGACCCCGAGCCGATGATCGCCGCACGCGCGCTGAGCGGACTGGGCGAGGTGGCGCTCGCGGCGCGCGTGCGCTACATCGAGCAGGGGCTCCGGGGCGAAGAGCTCCGCGACGCGGTGCTCGTGGACGTGGAGCGCGCCGCCCGCTTGCTCGAGACCGGCCTGTGGTCGTTCAACCTGCTGACCCATGGCCGGCGCACCAAGCAGCAGGTGCTGGACGCCGCCAAAGCCGCCGAGGACGCGCGCGCGCAGGTTGTCCAGGCGCTCAGACAGGCGCGGACCGCGTGGCGCCAGATCCGCGTCGAGACCCGCGACGCGATGCGCGAGCAGCAGGCGCGCAAGCGCGAGTCGATGCGCCAGCAGCAGGCACGCGAGCGCGACGCCGGGCGCCGGCGCGCGCGCTAGCCGGCTCCGATGCCCACGAGCACGTGTCGACGAGCTTGACGAGCTGGCCGCGCTCCTGACCGAGACGCCGTTCGTCTTACGCGATTAGTCCCCACCGAGGCCCGCGAGGACCGCTGCAGCCGAGGGCGCGACGTCCGGCGGCAGCCGGTGGAGCAGCTCGCGCCAGTTCGGCTGGGCCTCGATTGCCGCCCTCACCTTGGCCACCCCGCCGTCGAGGTCGCCGGCCTGGGCCGCGCCCAGCCCGGCCCAGAACAGCAGCTCGTGGTTGCCGGGGGCGCGCTCGCTCGCCTCCATGTAGAGGCGCGCGGCGTCGTCGTGGCGACCCGATCCCATCAGCTCGTCGGCCCGCCCCGCGAGCGCGTACGCGCCCTGAAGCGCCACCAGCCGGCGCAGCTCGCCAAGCGGGTCGGGGTGGTCCTCGACCCGTAGTGAGACGACGGTCTGCCACGGATCGGCGTCGGGGGCGACCACCAGGATCGCCGCGGATTGGCGGCCGCGCAGATCCCCGCCCTCGCCCTCGGCCGCGTCGAGCGCCGTGAGCAGCCGGCTAGTGAGCGATCCGGTGGCGGCCTGGAACGCCTCGAGCATCGCCGGCCACACCCGCTCAGTGGCCATGATGTTGGCTTGGCAGGAGACCCCGGCGGCGGTGACGTGGCCGGCGTACGCCATGCACGTGGACCCGGTGTGGGCGGCGACATGGCCGGCGCCGTCGACGACCGCCACCTGGCGCGAGTGGCCGTCGGGGTCGTTCGCGACCAGCGTCGCGACCGCCTGCTCAGCGTGCACGCCCGCGGCGAGCAGGTCGAGCAGCTGCGGACCGTAGCCCGGGTCGGCGTTGGCCTGGGTGGCGACGGCGCCGACGCCGGGGCGCGCCCAGGTCACGATCGAGCCGACCGAGAACCAGTGCGACTGGACAGCGACGCCGAGCTCACCGGTGTCGGGGTCGCGCGCGACGATCGAGTAAGTCAACGGGCAGGTGGCTAGAAGGGAGGCCGCACCCGGGGCGCTGTGCCCGGCGCCTGTAACGGCTCGGCGAGCTCTTGTTCGGCGACCGCGTCGACGACCTCTTCCTCTTCCTCGACCTCGCCCCGATCGTGCTGGCCATCGCACAGGATCCGGAACTGGCCGGTCTGCCCGCCGTCAGCCTGCAGGACGATGCCGGGAATAAGCTCCTCGCCCTCCTCGAGGTCGAGCCGCTCGATGTCGAAGTGGGCCATGCCGATCCCCCACGTGTTGTGATCGGGGTTCTCGCGATCGTGGGCCGCGACCCCGATCGCTACCTGCTGTAACAGCTTGCCGATCTTGGCCGAATCCGCCATCGAGGTGCTCAGGCTAGCGCGTCCGCCGCCGGCCCTCGGATCAGCCCGATCCGTTGCGCTCGATGATCTCGATCCGGTAATTGTCCGGATCGCGGACGAAGCACAGCCGGTTGCCGCCCTCGCGGACCGTGTACGGCGGTCGCTCGGGCTCTATTCCCTGGTTTTTGAGCCGAGCCAGCGTGCCGTCCATGTCCTCGGTGCTGATCGCGATATGGCCATAGGCCGTTCCGAGCTCGTACGAGTCCACGCCGAAGTTGTACGTCAATTCCAGACGCGGCTCCGGGCCGTCGTCGGGCAGGCTCATGAACACGTTGATCGCCTCGTCGCGGATCGGCGCCCGGCGACGCTCTTCGAAGCCGAGCGCCTCGTAGAACGCGACCGAACGATCGACGTCGGTGATTCGGTAACAGGTGTGCAGGAGACTCATGGCCGCTAAGGGTACGCGCCTCAACAATTTCCGCACGTGCCTAGGAGTACGCTGCCGCCCGTGATTGTCGAACGCTCGATGAACGACGACTTCCTGTCGAACACATACGTGGTGGCCGACGAGCCGGGCGGCCACGCGGTGATGATCGACGCCGGCGGTCCGGTGGCGCCGCTGCTCGACTACCTGAGGCGGGGTCAGCTCACGCTCACGCACGTGCTGATCACGCACCATCACTACGATCACATCGCCGAGGTCGACAAGGTGCTCGAGCGCTATCCGGACGTTCCGGTTCTGACTCACGAGCTTGAGCGCGAGCGGGTTCAGCTGGCCACCGGAACGCTGAACGCGGGCACCACGATGCACAGCGGCACGCTCGAGATCGAGCCGATCCACACGCCGGGCCACACCGTGGGGATGATGGCGATACTCGTCAACGGCACGGACGTGTTCGACGGGGACACGCTGTTCAAGGGGTCCGTCGGCGGCGTCCGGGCGCCCGGTAGCACCTCGTACGCGGACCTGAAGTCCTCGATCATGGACAAGCTATTGGCGCTCCCGCCGGACACCCACATCCACCCCGGTCATACGGACCCGACGACCGTCGCGCACGAACTCGAGCACAACCGGTTCGTCCGCATCTGGCGCGGGCTCGATCCGGAGGGCTCGGAGCCGTGTATCGCGCTGGGCAAGCCGGCCACTCTGATCCTGCTCGGCGACGACTACGACGGCGGTCATAAGGCCTGGGTGCGCTGGCCAGACGGGGCCGACGACATCGTCCCTGGCTCGCGTGTGGAGCGCGGTAGGTGACGGGCTGGTGGACCACTAGCATCTAGGAACGTGGCGAAGGACAAGATCCCCACCTCTCGCGTGGGGCGTACCGCGAGGATCGGGGGGCTGGCTGCAGGGCAAGCGATCCGTCAGGCGGGAACCCTCGCGGCCAACGTGACCCGCAATGACGAGGAGCGCAAGGTCGCGCTCGAGCGCCGCCAGATCGAGGCCGCCGAGCAGATCGTGGCCGCGCTCGGCACGATGAAGGGTGCCGCGATGAAGCTCGGCCAGGTGCTGTCGTTCCTCGACGTGGGGCTCGTCCCCGAGGAGTACCGCGAGGAGTTCCAGCACAAGCTCGCCGCGCTCCGAGACGCCGCGCC
>Ga0187777_10002200_pt1 | contig 12517 bp, 7 predicted proteins | sample 1015_Q2_SP5_10_M_FD_132416 | JGI IMG/M metagenome (GOLD analysis project Ga0187777, IMG submission 132416) | Tropical peat soil microbial communities from peatlands in Department of Meta, Colombia - 1015_Q2_SP5_10_MG | ecosystem: Environmental > Terrestrial > Soil > Wetlands > Peat | place...
ATTGGTGCCGAAGTCGACGCCGATCGTAAATGCCTTCCCCATGAGCGCGAAGCTATCGCCCGCTCCGGGGGGCGTCAAGGACCGCCACCTGCAAAGCGGCCGTTAAAATTGGGTCCCGTCCGGTAAAAGGTGGGGTTCCAGCTGCCGTGGTACTTAACCTGCGTCGGACTTTGCTGATACGTTCTCAGTCAGCCCTGCGCGGGGGGGCCGTGCAGGCGACCTACACTCGGAGACGCCATGCGCACGAGAGCCGGTGTCGCGCTCGCAGCCGCGGTGATCCTGATACTCGTGTCGGAGCCTGCGGCACACGCGCAGTACTTCGGCCAGAACCAGGTCCAGTACCGTCACTTCGATTTCAAGATCCTCAAGACCCAGCACTTCGACATCTACTACTACCCTGAGGAGAAGGCGACCGCCGAGTACCTGGGGCGGATCGGGGAGAGGTGGTGGGTGCGGCTGAGCAAGCTCTTCAACCACACCATCCGCTCCCGGCAGCCGGTGATGCTGTACGCCAGCGCCTCGGACTTCCGGCAGACGAACGTGGTGCAGGGCATCGGCGAGGGCACCGGCGGCGTCACCGAGGGCATGATGAGGCGCATCGTCATGCCGGCAGCGGGGCCGCTGGCCGAGACCAGCCACGTTCTCGGCCACGAGCTGGTGCACGCCTACCAGTACGACATTGCCAGCAAGGGGCGCGGCGGCCGCGCCGCGCAGGGCGGCGGCTTCGAGCGGCTGCCGCTGTGGTTCGTGGAGGGCCTGGCCGAGTACCTCTCGCTGGGGCCGGTCGACTCGCAGACCGCCATGTGGCTGCGCGACGCGGTCCAGTCGAAGAAGCTGCCCACCCTCAAGCAGCTCGGCAACCCGCGCTTCTTCCCCTACCGCTTCGGCCACGCCTTCTGGGCCTACGTGGGCGGCCGCTGGGGCGACGACATGGTGATCAACCTCTACCGCGAGGGCGCGCGCTCGGGTGACGCCTTCGGCGCGATCAAGAAGGTCCTGGGCCAGGACGAGAAGACCTTCTCCAAGGAGTGGGGCGAGGCCGTGCACCGCACCTACGCCGGCTTCCTGGAGGCGCAGAAGGACGCCACCAGCTACGGGCCGCAGCTCATCAGCAAGAAGCGCGGCGGCGGCGAGCTGAACCTGGGTCCGGCGCTCTCGCCCGACGGCAAGAGGGTCGTCTTCCTCTCCGAGAAGGACCTCTTCTCGATCGACCTGTTCCTGGCCGACGCCGACACCGGCAAGGTGATCCGCAAGCTCACCTCGACCGCCACCGACCCGCACTTCGACTCGCTGCAGTTCATCGAGTCGGCGGGGGCCTGGAGCCCGGACGGCCGCCGCTTCGTGCAGAGCGCGCTGCGCGAGGGCAGGGCCGCCATCCTGATCATCGACCCCGACACCGGGAAGAAGGTGGAGGAGGCGGACTTCAAGGACATCGACGAGGTCGACAACCCGGTGTTCACGCCGGACGGCAACCACGTGATCTTCTCGGCCATGCAGGGAGGCCTCCTCGACCTGTGGGCCTACGACCTCAAGACCAAGCAGCGCTCGCGGCTCACCAACGACGCCTTCGCCGAGCTGGAGCCGGTGGTCTCGCCGGACGGCCGCAAGGTCGCCTTCACCACCGACCGCTTCACCAGCCGCCTCGACGACCTCGACATGGGCAGCTACCGCATCGGCATCCTGGACCTGCTGAGCGGCGAGATCACCGAGGTGCAGGGCTACAAGAACGCCCGCAACTCGAACCCGCAGTGGTCGCCCGACGGCAAGACGATCTTCTTCGTCTCGGACGTCATGGGCGGCGCCGACATCCACCGGGTCGACCTCGCCACCGGCGAGCTGCGGCAGGTGACGCAGCTCCGCACCGGCGTCTACGGCATCACCCCGCTCAGCCCCTCGCTGTCCGTGGCCCACCAGTCGGGCCGCATCGCCTACTCCGTGCAGGAGGACAACAAGCACAACATCTACGCCATCGACGACCCGGTGAAGCAGGCCGGGATCGTGGTGCCCGAGCGCTTCGCCTTCGCGCCGAAGCGGGAGAGTGTGCTCGAGTCGCGGCAACTGGTCGCCCCGCCGCCATCCGTCCGGGAGTCCGGCTCGCGGCCGGGCCGCGGCGGGACGGCCGCGCAGCGCGTGCCGGTCACCGGCGCGCCGGGCGTCGAGCAGCAGGCGCCTCCCGACACCGGCAAGCCGACGGGCAACGCCGGCCAGCCCGCTCAGCCTGGCCAGCCGCCGCCGGCTCCCGGCCAGCCGCCGACGACCGCCGGCCAAGCCGCCGGCGTGTCGCCGGGCCAGGCGGTCCAGCCTCCGCCCGGGCAGCCCGCAGCCGCAGCGCCCGCGCTGCCGGGCTCTCTGGCGGCTTCCGCCACCCGCACCGCGGAGGCGGAGGCCGTCTCCGCGATCAACGGCGGCACCGCGGTGCTGCCGCCCTACAACCGCGTCCCCAGCAAGGTCGAGCAGGAGCTGGAGGACCCCGACACCGGGCTGCCGCCGGCCTCGGCCCCGCCACCCAAGACGGAGCCCTACAAGCCGCATCTCGGGCTCACCTACGTGGGCCAGCCCTCGATCGGCGTCGGCGTCGACCGCTTCGGCACCTACGTCGGCGGCTCGACCGCCCTCTACTTCTCCGACATGCTCGGCGACCACAACCTGGCGATCGGCGTCCAGGCGATGGGCCAGCTGCAGGACATCGGTGGGCAGGCGGTCTACTCGAACTTGTCGCACCGGTTCGACTGGGCGGTGGGTGCCGCCTACATCCCGTACCTGTTCAGCGGTGGCTTCAACGTCGTTCAAGACCCCAACAGCGGCGCGCTGCTCGAGCAGTACTACGAGTACCGGCAGACCAACGCCTCGGTGTTCGCGGCCGGCGCCTACCCGTTCAACCGCGCGGACCGCGTCGAGACGCAGGTGAGCCTGAACCACTACGGCTTCAGCGGCCAGGTGTACTCCGACGCCTACGACCCCAACACCGGCGCCTACCTCGGCAGCAGCAAGCAGAGCTTCGACACCGGTCTGCAGTCGATCAACCTGGCCTCGGCCTCGGGGGCATTCGTGCACGACACCTCGGTGTTCGGCGCCACCAGCCCCATCCTGGGCACCCGCTTCCGGGTGGAGGGGGCGCCCTCCATCGGCTCGGTGCGCTACACGGACGTCCTGGCCGACTTCCGCGCGTACTTCATGCCGGTGCGGCCGGTCACCTTCGCCATCCGCGCCATGCACTACGGCCGTTACGGGCCGGGCTCCAGCGACCCGCGCTTCCAGTCGGTCTACCTCGGCTACTCCGAGCTGATCCGCGGCTACAGCAACATCACCAACAGCGATTGCCAGCCCAACGCCGCCAGCGGGTGCCCGATCTTCGACCGGCTGTTCGGCAGCCGGATGATGGTCGGCAACGCCGAGGTGCGGGCGCCGCTGTGGGGGCTGATCAAGGGCCGCATGACCTACGGTCCGCTGCCGATCGAGGTCGGCGCCTTCGCCGACGCCGGCGTCGCCTGGTACGCCACCTGCAGCGGCAACACCACCAACACCGGCTTCTACTACGGCCCGGTCTGCGGCGTGAACGACCAGAAGCCGAAGTTCCTGGGCGGCAGCCAGGAGTGGCTGACCAGCTTCGGCGGCTTCGCCCGCCTCAACCTGTTGGGCTTCGCGGTGATCCAGGTCTCGCTGGCCAAGCCGTTGCAGCGGCCGTACGCCGGCTGGGTCTGGGAGTGGACCCTGGCCCCGGGCTTCTGACCTTGTTCTGGGGGGTGCTGCGTCGCACCCCCCAGCCCTTGCCGAACCCGGCTCGGCCGGCGTAGTCTGGCCCCCGCCAACAACCAAGGGGGCCGCGATGATCCTCGATCGACGGACGTTCCTCGAGCGTGCGGCGGCGGTGTCCGCCGTGGCCGCGGCCGCGCCGCGACTTGCGCGGGCACAGGCGCAGGCAGCGGCCGGCGGCCCGAAGAAGGCCTGCTACGTCAGCATGCTCGGCAAGGACGGCAGCTGGCTCGACCGGTTCCAGATGGCGAAGGAGGCCGGTTTCGAGGGGGTCGAGGTCGGCACCACTCCCGACCCCAGGGTCGCTCAGGAGATCAAGGACGCCGCCGCCAGGTCGGGCCTCAAGATCCACTCGGTCATGAACCAGGGCCACTGGCAGTACCCGCTGTCGAGCGCGGACCCGGCGGTGGTCGACAAGAGCGTCGCGGCCATGGAGGCCTCGTTGCACAACGCGCAGCTGTGGGGCTGCGACGACGTGCTGCTGGTCCCGGCCGTGGTCGACGCGAAGACCTCCTACAAGGACGCCTGGACCCGCTCGCAGAAGGTGATCAAGGAGCGCATCCTGCCGCTGGCCACGCAGCTCAAGGTGGTGGTGGGCATCGAGGAGGTGTGGAACAAGTTCCTGCTGAGCCCGCTCGAGATGGCGCGCTACGTGGACGAGTTCGCCTCGCCGTACGTGAAGGCCTACCTGGACGTCGGCAACATGGTCTTCTACGGCTACCCGCAGGACTGGGTGCGCACCCTGGGCAAGCGCATCGTCCGCGTCCACCTCAAGGACTTCAAGATCGACCACGACAAGGGCTGCTTCGAGTGGAAGAACCTCGGCGACGGCGACATCGACTGGCCCGAGGTGCGCAAGGCCTTCCACGAGGTCGGCTACACCGGCTGGATGAGCACCGAGATCGAGGGCGGCGACCTCAAGTACCTGAAGGACGTGGTGGCGCGCTTCGACCGCTTCCTGGCTGGCCAGAAGCCCGTCTGATCCATCGTCCGGACGATGCTGCAGTCCATCGCCCGGACGATGCTGCCTCAGTGCATCAGGAAGGCGTCGAGCCTCAGGTACGACGCGTCGGTGTTCGTGAGGTTCCCGGACGAGTCGAGCCCTCGCCAGACGAGCATGCGTGAGCCCGCCGACGCCCCCGCGGTCGAGGTGGCCGTCCAGGTGTCGGTGGCCGGGTCGTACTGGCTGCCGGTGTCGGTGTCATCCGAGCCCACGTCCCCGCCCCAGACGAGCATCCGCGAGCCGTCCACACCGCGGCGTGCTCGAAGCGCACCGACGGCGCGCCCGTCGTCGTGAGGGCTCTCCACGACTCGCTCGCGAGGCCGGCATCCGTGTAACCGCCGCCGGTGAGGCTCGTGTCCCCCGGCAGCCCCATCACGGCGGCGCCGGTCGGCAGGCCTCCGGATCCTGGCGGTCCCGGCGGCCCCTGCGGGCCGGTGTCACCCTTCGGACCCTGTGGCCCCTGAGACCCGGCGGGTCCCGGAAGCCCAGGAAGTCCCTGGGAGTCCCTGCGGTCCGGCCGGGCCAGGCGCGCCCTGCGAACCCACCGCGCCGATCGTAGCCACGAACTCACCGAAGAGCGCGTAGCTCGGCCCGCGGTAGACGACCAGCAGGTAGCTCCCTTCTTCCAGGAACGATGTTGGCGGAGCGCTGTGGCCGCGCTTCAGCGCCTCAGCGCCCCAGCCACCAGGCCACCTTCAGCATGAAGACGTTGTCGGCCGGCGAGGAGACGAGGTCCGAGAAGTCGCGGCCGAGGGCGAAGTCTCCGGGGTTCTCGCCATTGACCCGGCGCTGGGTGAAGACCGCGTAGGCCGCCGAGCCGGGGCGGAACTCCCAGCGCAGGACCGCGTTCACCCGCAGCGATTTGAGGTTGAAGTCGGGGACCGGGAGGTTGAAGGGGGAAGCCGGCCCGCTGCCGTCGGGGTCGATGACGTAGTGGCCGCCGGTCGGGTCGAGGCCGATGGTGCCGGTGTCGACGCCGTACACCGGGAAGTCGTAGGTGCGCGGCGTCGCCAGCTCGCGGATCAGCGGATAGCGGCCGGTCGAGAGCAGCGCCTGGGTGTAGAGCTGCAGCGAGAGCTTCGGCGAGAGCGCCAGGTTGAGCCGCAGCGGCACCGAGACCTCGGTCTGGTCCAGGGTGCCGAAGACGTAGCGCGCGCCGAAGGTGGAGGTGGCGGTGGCGTCGGGGACGGTGGCGAGGTACTGGGCGACAGTGTGTACCTTCAGCAGGTAGGGGATGGCCGAGACGGTGAGTGCTGCGAAGGGGCGCAGGTTGAGGGTCGCCGTGTACTGCTGGCTGGAGGAGCCGAACTCGCGCTTGGAGAGGCTGGCGGTGCCGATCACCCACAGCCGCCGCCGGGTGTCGCTGGTGACGTCCGCGACCAGGCTGTCGATGCCGGGGCGGACGGTGGTGGGACCGCCGCGCGTCAGCTTGTCGTCCCAGGTGTTCCAGGACTTGCCCAGGGTGGCGTCGAGCTGCCAGTAGTTGCGCAGCTGCGCGCCCAGGTAGGCCTGCACGCCGTTGCCCTGGCACTGGCCGCCGTAGTTCCAGGTCCACCACTTCGCGATCCAGGCGCGGCGCTGGCGGGTGAAGCCGTCGGGGACGAGCTTCCTCCAGCCCACCAGGCCATGGCCGCCGCCGCGGTCGGTCTGGGTGGCGTAGCCGAGGTCGTTCGGCTCGAAGCCGGGGCTGATGCCCCAGACGCCGGCGTTGAAGGTGAAGTTGCCGGCGTTGCGGTTGAGGCCCAGCCGTCCGCTCCAGCCCGAGAGCGAGGTGGCGTTCGGGTCCACCTGCACGTAAGGCGAGTCCGGCCTCTGGTAGTAGCGCTGCGGCGCCAGCTGCAGGCGCAGGATGGAGGCGCTGGTGCCGGAGACGCTGCTGCCGGAGAAGCCGCCGGAGAGCACCCAGTCGTGCTTCGCGTCGAGAAACAGGTGGCCGTCCATGCCGCCGACGAAGGCGGTATGGGGGAGGAGCGCCGCGAGGTAGGGGCTCCCCTGGTCGCGCAGCACCGAGGTCACGATGAAGCCGATCGAGCCGCGCGAGCCGACAGAGTGCTGCGCCCGGGCGACGAAGTAGTTGGTGAGCGGCTCGACCTCGAAGCGGCTCCGCGCGTCGCCGACTGCCACCTGCGCCGTCTCCGAGCCGGTGAGCGCCTCGAGCGCCCCCACCGTCCAGCCGTTGCTCGTCCGTCCGACCAGCTTGGCGGCGCCCAGGATGGTGGTCGATGTCGGCGCATCCACGAAGTCGCCGCTGGCCGTGCCCTGCGGTGCCCGCCCGATGCGCCTCGAGTAGAACAGCTGCGGCTCGGGGTAGAAGAAGGTGGTGTAGTCGCTCGCCCCGCTGCGACCGAAGCGCAGGAAGATCGCGCTGCCCTCGGTGAAGAACGGGCGCTTCTCGTCGTAGAAGGTCTCGAAGGCGGTGAGGTTGACGACCGCCGGGTCCACCTCCACCTGGCCGAAGTCGGGGTTGATGGCGCCGACCAGCGCCATGCCCGTCCCCACGCCGTACTTGAAGTCGACCCCGGCGCCGGCGAACGCCCGGGAGCCGTCGTTGAAGGGGTCTCCGGGCGGCGGCGCGATGTGCTCCTCGCGCACCGAGGCGTACGGCAGGAGCTCCAGGTGGCGGCCCGGGTTCACGCCCTCGATGCCCATGAGGTCGGCCATGCGCGAGGCGAGGCCGTTCTCGTTCTTGGGCACCAGCACCAGCCAGGACTCCTCGTTCTTGCGGTAGACCACCCGCCGCGCGTTGATGCCCCAGGCGTGGCCGGCCGTCCCCGGGAAGCGCAGCTGCGAGAGCGGGATCCGCATCTCCACCGTCCAGCCGCCCGCGTCGACGCTCACCGCCGACTCCCAGACCGCGTCCCAGGTGTCGTCCTCGAAGTTGTCGTCGTAGAGCGCGGCGTCGCGCTGCACGCCGGCGGCGCTCACCTGCAGCACCACCCCGGTGCGCCGGTCGCGGTGGGGGTCGAGGTACAGGGTGAAGGTGTCGGCCTCGGCCAGGTCGTCGCGGCGCGAGAGCTGGCGGGCGATGCGTCCAGGCTCCGAGTCGGACAGCCGGGCGGCGACGTAGAGCGCGTGGTCGTCGAACAGCAGCCGCAGCTCGGTCGCCTCCGTCGCCGGCGCGCCCTCGTCGGGATTCTTCTGCAGGAAGCCGGCGACCGGCGTGGCGGCGGCCCAGGCCGGCTCCTCCAGGTGGCCGTCGATCTCGATCGGCGAGGTGGCGCGCTGCGCCGGCACCGGGGGCGGCGGGGGCGGAGCGCCCGCCGGCAGGGTCGAAGCACCCGCCGGCAGGGTCGCCACCGCCAGGACGAGGGCGAAGGCGAGGGTGGATCCCGGAAGGCGCACCGGGGCGTCATTGTAGACTGTCGCCCCTCGATGGGCCTCTTCTCGAGCGCGGCGACGGCCGACGGTTACGCCCGGGCGCGTCCGCCGATCCACGCCTGGGTGGTCGAGCGCCTCGCCGAGCGGCTGCGCCTCGCCGGCCGGGTCCGGCGCGCCCTCGACCTCGGCTGCGGCGCCGGGCTGTCGACGGCCCCGCTTGGGCAGCTTGCCGGGACCTGCCTGGGCATCGAGCCGGTCGCCGCCATGCTCCGCCTGGCTCCGGCGGTCGCTCCCCTGGCCGACTTCGCCGTCGCCCGGGCGGAGGCGCTGCCGGTCCTGTCGGCGTCGATCGACCTCGTGACCGCTGCCGGGTCGCTCAACTACGTCTCCGACCTCGACGCCTCGCTGCGCGAGGTGCGCCGGGTGCTCGCGCCGGGCGGCGCGCTCGCCGTCTACGACTTCGGCCAGGGCCGCACCTGCCGCGAGGCGCCCGCCCTCGGCCGCTGGTTCGGCGAGTTCGAGCACCGCTACCCGCTGCCGCCCGACTCGGCGCGCCACCTCGACCCTCTGGCCCTGTCCACACTCGCCACCGGCTTCCGGCTGCAGGACTCGCTCGAGTTCGAGCGCGGCGTCGCCTTCAGCGCCAGGCGCTACCTCGACTACCTGATGAGCGAGGCGAACGTGCCGATGGCGGTCGAACGCGGCATTCGCGAGGAGGAGATCCGCGCCTGGTGCGCCCGCACCCTCCGGCCGGTCTTCGCCTCGGGCACGCGGGAGGTCGTCTTCCGCGGCTATCTTGCGTGCCTGGTCGCGGACGCGGGTGAGGCCGGGCGGGCGCTTGAGTCGACGGCAGGGTGGGAGTAGCGTTGCCGTCGCTTCCGGGAGGTGCCGATGACGGTCGAGTCGACGCGCCGTGAGTTCCTGAGGACGTCGGTGGCTGGCGCCGTGGCGGCCGGGGTGGCGCAGAGAGCGCTCGGCGCGGCGAAGGTGCCGCTCTCCGAGAGGGTGGCGGTCTGCAGCTGGTCGCTGGAGCCGAAGTCGGCCGACGAGCTGCTGCAGCTGCTGGCGCAGACCGGGATCAAGCGCACCCAGATCGCGCTCGACCCCATCCGCACCGACGAGAAATGGAAGGACGCCGCCCAGAAGTGCCGCGCCGCCGGGGTCAGCCTGGTCTCCGGCATGTTCGGGACCAAGGGCGAGGACTACACCACGCTGGAGTCGATCCGCCGCACCGGCGGGGTGGTGCCCGACGCCACCTGGGACGAGAACTGGCGGAACATCCAGCAAGACGCCGAGCTGGCGCAGCAGCTGGGGCTGAAGCTGGTCACCTTCCACGCCGGCTTCCTGCCCCCGCAGACCGAGGCCGAGGCCTTCGGCAAGGTGCAGCAGCGGCTGCGTCAGATCGCCGACCACTTCGCCGCCCGCGGCATCGCCCTGGGGATGGAGACGGGGCAGGAGAAGGTGGACACGCTGGCGGCCTTCCTGAGGGCGCTGGAGCGGAAGAACGTCGGCGTCAACTTCGACCCGGCCAACATCATCCTCTACGGCAGCGGCGACCCGGTGGCGGCGGTCAAGGTGCTGCTGCCCTGGGTGCGCCAGTGCCACGTCAAGGACGCGGTGCGCACCAGGACGCCGGGCACCTGGGGCGAGGAGGTGCCGGTCGGGAAGGGCCAGGTGGACTGGAAGACGATCCTCAAGGCGCTCGAGGCGGGGGGCTTCGGCGGGCCGCTGTGCATCGAGCGAGAGGCGGGCAACGCGCGCGTCGCCGACATCCGACAGGCGCGCGAGCAACTCGAGCGGCTGGTCGGATAACGGAGGTTGCGATGAGTGAGCAGCAGGGTATCGGACGGCGCGGTTTCGTGGGCGGCGCCGCGGCGGCGGCGGGGGCGGTGATCCTCAAACCCAGCCTGGTGTTCGGGACCCAGGCCAACTCCGCGGTGCGGCTGGGCATCCTGGGCTGCGGCGGCCGCGGCCGCAACGTGGCGGGGTCCTTCCTCCAGAACACGAGCTGCGTGATCACCGCGATCGGCGACCTGTTCCCCGACAACCTGGAGGCCGGGCGCCAGGAGCTGAGCGGGGTCGCGCAGAAGTACAACAAGCCGGCGATCGACGCCGCCCACGCGTTCCGCGGGCCCAAGGCGGCGGAGCAGCTCTTCGCCTCCAAGGACGTAGACGCCGTCTACGTGGCCACACCGCCCTACTTCCACCCCATGCACCTGGAGATGGCGCTCGCCGCCGGCAAGCACATCTACCTGGAGAAGCCGGTGGCGGTGGACGTGCCCGGCGCCAAGAAGGTGGTGGCGCTCGGCCAGAAGTACAACGGCAAGCTGAGCCTGGCGGTGGGCTTCCAGATCCGCCACGCCTCGCCCTACGTGGAGCTGGCCAAGCGCATCCACGGCGGCGAGATGGGCAAGCCCGTCTCCGGCGAGATCCACTACTTCGCCTCCGCCCTCAGGCGGCCGGACTGGCCGAGCGCCAGCAAGGCCGAGCGGCGGCTGCGCAACTGGGTGTGGGATCGTGTGCTCTCCGGCGACGTGATCGTGGAGCAGAACGTCCACATCATCGACGTCACCAACTGGTTCCTGCAGGGCCACCCGGTGAAGGCGGTCGGCTTCGGCGGCCGCGCCGGGCGCACCGACGACGGGGACTGCTGGGGCCACTTCAACTGCCTGTTCCTCTACCCCAACGACGTCCACATCAGCTTCTCCTCGACCCAGTTCGGGGCCTCGGCCTGGGGTGTGGCCATGCAGTACTACGGCACGGGCGGTGCCGCCGAGGCGCACTACGACGCGCCGGTGCGCCTGTTCGCCGGCGACAAGAGGTGGGAGTACCCGGGGCTGCGGGCCGAGACCGAGACCAACGCCGCGGTCGCCGCCACCGGCGAGTTCCACGGCGCCCTCGACGACGCCGACCCCAACAAGCAGAAGTCGTTCATCGAAAGCGTCGCCAGCGGCAAGCTCCTCAACGAGTCGCAGAACGGCGCCGACGCGGCGCTCAGCGGCATGCTCGGCCGCGCCGCCGCCTACACCGGCGCCGAGGTGACCTGGGACAAGCTGATGGCCTCCACCGAGGTCTTCGACCCCAAGCTCGACATCACCCAGTTCGCCTGAGCGTCTCCCTCGGGGCGGCGATCGCGCGACCGCCGCCCCGTTCGTCTTTCGGCCGCCATCGTCGGGACGATGCTGGCCCGCGCCTTCCTGGCGTCGCTTCGCCGTAAACTGGCGCATGGAGTCCCCGCTCAACCTGCAGGCGACCGCCACCCCGGCCACGCTCCCGGAGAGGCCGCCCGACCCGTGCACGCTGGTGCTCTTCGGGGCGACCGGCGACCTCGCCGCCCGCAAGATCGTCCCCGCCCTCTACAACCTCGCGCGTGAGGGCGAGCTGCCTTCGCCCTTCGCGCTGCTCGGGACCAGCACCTCCGTGCCGCCGCGCGAGGCCTACCGCGAGCGCCTGTGCGAGGCGGTGAAGCGCTTCTCCCGCACCCCGCTCGACGCCGCGGTCTGGGATCGCTTCGCGCCTCTCGTCGACTCGGCGCCGGCCGACGTCAACTCCCCGGGGGACTGGGCGCGGCTGCGCGAGTCGCTGCTGGCGCTGGAGACGGAGCGCGGCACCGGCGGCAACCGGCTCTTCTACCTGGCCGTGCCGCCCGCCTCCTTCGGCCCCATCCTCTCGGGGCTCCGCGCCAGCGGCCTGCTGCACCCGCCGGAGGGGCGTCCCTGGTCGCGGGTGGTGGTCGAGAAGCCTTTCGGCCGCGACCTCGTGTCGGCCCGCCAGCTGCACCGGCTGATGGCCGACGTGCTCGACGAGAACCAGAGCTACCGCATCGACCATTACCTGGGCAAGGAGACGGTCCAGAACATCCTGGTGCTGCGCTTCGGCAACTCCATCTTCGAGCCGCTGTGGAACCGCAAGTACATCGACCACGTGCAGATCACCATGGCGGAGGAGGTCGGGGTCGAGCGGCGCGGGCGCTTCTACGACGCGACCGGGGTGGTGCGCGACGTGGTGCAGAACCACCTGCTGCAGGTGGCCTCGCTGGTGGGGATGGAGCTGCCGGCCACCTTCGGCGCCGACGACGTCCGTGACGAGAAGCTGAAGCTGCTGCGCTCGGTGCGGGCGCTCTCGGCGGGGGACGCGGCCTACGGCCAGTACCGTGGCTACCGCGAGGCGGACGGCGTCGCCCGAGACTCGCGCACGCCCACCTTCGTGGCGCTGCGGCTGTTCATCGACAACTGGCGCTGGCAGGGGGTGCCCTTCTACATTCGGGCGGGCAAGGCGCTCAGCCGCCGCACCACCGAGGTGCGCATCGCCTTCCAGGCGATCCCCTACTGCCTGTTCGGGCGGGAGGACGTGTGCCAGCTGATCGAGCCGAACGCGCTGGTGCTGCGCATCCAGCCCGACGAGGGGATCGCGCTGTGCATGGCCACCAAGGTGCCGGGCGAG
>Ga0187777_10002202_pt1 | contig 12511 bp, 8 predicted proteins | sample 1015_Q2_SP5_10_M_FD_132416 | JGI IMG/M metagenome (GOLD analysis project Ga0187777, IMG submission 132416) | Tropical peat soil microbial communities from peatlands in Department of Meta, Colombia - 1015_Q2_SP5_10_MG | ecosystem: Environmental > Terrestrial > Soil > Wetlands > Peat | place...
CTCCTCCACCGGTTTCCCGTTCACATAGATTATCTTGTTTCTCGATTCTATGGTGTCGCCTTCAACGGCGATAGCCCGTTTTATGAAATCCCTACTGCGGTCCTCGGGGTATTTGAAGACTATTATATCACCTCGTTCGGGCTTCGTGAATATGAGGACCCTCTTGTCCGTGAAGGGAATCGTTGTCCCGTAGATAAATTTGTTCACGAGGATGTGGTCCCCGATGAGGAGCGTCGGTATCATTGAGCCCGAGGGTATCTTGAATGCCTGGACAAAATATGCCCTGATAAAGAGCGCGAGAAGGAGAGCGGTTCCGATGGCCTTTGTATATTCCCAGATAAGCTCCCTCTTGTTTTTTTTCACGATGCCCTATTCCTCCTTGTGGGATATAGCCTCACGTCATTTCACCTTCAATACGGAGAGGAACGCCTCCTGCGGGACCTCTATCCTGCCGACCTGCTTCATCCTCCTTTTCCCTTCCTTCTGTTTCTCGAGGAGTTTCCTCTTTCTCGTGATATCACCCCCGTAACACTTCGCAAGGACATCCTTCCTCAGCGCTTTTACACTCTCTCGCGCGATGACCTTGGACCCTATCGCCGCCTGTATCACGACCTCATAGAGCTGCCGGGGGATCACCTCCCTCAGCTTCTCCGCAATCTGCCTGCCCTTATAATACGCCTTGTCCCGGTGAACTATCAAGGAAAGGGCGTCCACGGCCTCACCGTTCAGGAGGACATCGAGCCTGACGAGGTCCGATTCCCTGTATCCGGTAAACTCATAGTCCATGGAAGCATAGCCTTTCGACAGGGATTTCAACCGGTCGTAGAAATCCCAGAGAATCTCGTTGAGGGGTACCTCGTAGACGACCATGATCCTGTCTTTCCCGATGTACGTGAACTCCCTCTGGATGCCGCGCTTCTCCTGACAGAGGTCAAGGATCGGTCCTATGTATTGCTGGGGTACAAATATGGTTATCTTCACGAAGGGCTCCTCGATCATGAGAAACCGTTCAGGCAGTGATGTGGGGTTGTCGACAAACAGGATATTCTCCTTCGCGTCCGTAATCCGGTAGATGACGGTGGGAGCGGTGCTGATAAGAGAGAGACCGAACTCCCGTTCAAGCCTCTCTTTGATGATCTCCATATGGAGGAGTCCGAGAAATCCGCACCTGAACCCGAAGCCGAGAGCGGTTGATGTCTCCGGTTCGTATGAGAAGGAAGAGTCATTCAGTCGCAACTTTTCGAGGGCCTCTTTCAGCCCCTCGTACTGATGGGTCTCCGTGGGGTAGAGTCCGCTGAAGACCATAGGCTTTATCTCTTTATAACCGGGGCAGGGTTCAGTTGCGGGGTTCGCTGCGTCGGTGATCGTGTCTCCTATCTTTGTGTCGCTCACCGTCTTTATCCCGGCGATGATGTATCCGACCTCGCCGGCGGAAAGCTCCTGAACAGGCTGAGGTTTCGGCGTGAAGACCCCTACCTGAGATACGTCGAATTCCCTGTCGGTGCGCATGAGCCGAATCTTCATCCCGGCCTTCACGGTTCCGTCAAATATCCTCACGAGGACTATGACACCCTGATAATTGTCAAACCAGGAATCGAAGAGGAGGGCCTTGAGAGGATTGTTCGCATCGCCCTGGGGCTCGGGGACGTACTTCACGATCGCTTCGAGGACCTCCTTTGTGCCCGTCCCCTCTTTTGCACTCGCGAGAATAGCCTCCGAACTCTCTATCCCGACAATGTCCGTTATCTGGTCCTTTACCCTTTCGGGCTCGGCTGCGGGGAGATCTATCTTATTGATAACGGGGATTATCTCCAGGTTGTGCTCGATGGCGAGATAGGTGTTCGCAACAGTCTGGGCCTCAACGCCTTGCGTGGCGTCGACGATGAGCAATGCCCCCTCGCATGAGGCAAGGCTTCTCGAAACTTCGTAGGAAAAGTCCACATGCCCCGGTGTATCTATGAGGTTCAGCACATAATCGGCGCCATCGTCAGCACGGTAAATGAGTCTCACCGCATGCGCCTTAATCGTTATGCCCCTTTCCCGCTCGAGATCCATCGAGTCCAGCACCTGGGCCATCATCTCTCTCGAGCTGAGGGCGCCGGTGTATTCCAGCAACCTGTCGGCCAGGGTCGATTTCCCATGGTCGATGTGAGCGATAATCGAAAAGTTTCTTATCCGTTTTGTCATCTCAATAGCGGTTACAGAAGAGGTTTTCCGGGGTATCGCAGGGACCGATCCGTTCCGGGATCGCCCGCAGCCCCCTATCTTTCATGGGTAGCGGCGAGGGCCAGACATGCTGAGCCTACAATTCCCGCATTATCCCCCAGGGACGAAGGAATGATCTTCACTCTGTCGAAGAGGTGCTTCAGTGTCCGCCTCGATGCCTCTTTTATCGCCTCCTGGACATAGATATTCCAGGCGCCGATAAGACCTCCGGAGAGTATGATGGCCTCCGGACTGAAGATGTTTATGATGTTTGATATCCCCACCCCGAGGTATCTGCCCGCTTCCTTCAATACGTCTCGCGAGAGATTGTCTCCCTCGAGGGCAGCCTTATAAATATCTTCTCCCGTCAGCTTGTAGATATTTCCATTATGGAGTTCCCGCAACATGCTTTCCGAACCGTGTTCCAGGGCCGTGACTGCATAGCCGAGGATAGCCTTAGCCGCGGCATAGGATTCAAGGCACCCGATACCGCCGCAGGAACACTTCACCCCGTTAGCGATGATGCTCATGTGGCCGACCTCGGCAGCGACGTTCATGAGCCTTCCGTCATAGATTATTCCGCTGCCGATGCCGGTCCCTAGGGTGAGGAGGACAAAGCTCTTAAAGTCCCTTCCCGCGCCCGCCCATTTCTCACCGAGGGCGGCTACATTTGCATCATTTTCGATAAAGACCGGTACCCGGAATCTATCCTGAAACAGCGCGTTGAAGTCCACCCCTTCGACCGCCGGGAGATTCGGCGAAACAGCTACCCTGAATCTTTCCCTGTCTATCAATCCTGCCACTCCCAAACCTATTCCGACTACCCCGTCCGTGAAAACTTCTTCCGCAGAGCGCAGGAGAGACTCCTCGACCTGTTCGATAGAAGGCAGTTTTCTCTTATTGATGATCTCACCGTCCTCAGAGACTAAGGCCACCCTCAGATTAGTGCCGCCGAGATCGATTCCTATCGCGTAGTGTTTTTTCATGGGACACTGCACTAAAACCAGTAAGAAAAGATTCACGTAGTATACCACAATAGTGCGCCGTCGGGGAGCGGAAGAGCTCGCAGTTGGAGGAATGAAGACGCCTCCGGTTTGTGGTAAGATGTCGTTACATGAAAGCGATAGGGGTGTGGTTGACTGGCCTTCCCGGGAGCGGCAAGAGTACTCTCGCTGAGGAGATAAAGAAGCGCCATCCCGATTTCATCGTGCTCAGGATGGATGATCTGAGGAAGATCGTAACGCCCGAGCCCACATACTCGGCGGAGGAGAGGGATATTGTTTACCGGTGTCTTGTCTTTATCGCAGCAACCCTCGTCGGTCACGGGGAGAGCGTCGTCATAGACGCAACGGGAAACCTGAGAAAGTGGAGGGATCTTGCGAGAACCCTTATTCCCCTGTACGGAGAGGCATATCTGAAATGTCCCGTTGAGGTCTGCATCGCACGGGAGACGCGACGGCGGGAGGCATACGGAGCGCCGGGAGAGGTTTATGAAAAGGCGAAAGCCGGCTGGCCCGTGCCCGGGATAACGGCACCCTACGAGGAGCCCCGAAATCCCGAAATTCTGATAGAGATGGATAAGACCACCGTGGCCGCCGCTGCGGAACGGATAGAAGCCCTTATCGGCCGGCTGCGGGACTCAGAGCTTGATTGTACCGATGCCGAGTAGGTCAAAGAGTACCGAAAAACTGTAATCGCTCTGCCTTTTCGTGAAGACGAGGGTCACTCCCCAGCACTGCTGCTGATATTTGACGCTGGCGGCAAAATTCTGGAATCCGCCATTCTTCGCGTCATACCAAAAACTCCCTTCTGCCGACAGCGCCTTCGAGAAGGGATATCTTGCCCCGAGGACATAGGAGAGGATATCCTGGTTCCTTTCGTAACGCTCGGCGAGGTAAACAGACCCCTTCGCCAAGGGTATGGTGAGATCGGAATTTACCGTCTCGACTTTGCCGGCATTCACATCGAAGGAAAACTGAACTCTGAGATTCAGGGGCCTGAGAACCGAGGCATCGATCGTCAGGGGCTGAAGGGGGTGGTCCTGATAGGAATCAAAGGCCTGAGTGAGTCTGAGCACGAGGAAGTCACCGCTCGTGTCCCTGAATCTGTTCATGAGAGAGAATTGGATGGAAGATGTCTTCGTATAGAGTTCCGTCGAGTCGAAAATGGGGAGGTTGCTGGTCACCGACGGTATGAAGGTATACCCTATCGATGGTTCGACGATGTGAGTAAAGGATCCGTAGGATTTCATCAGCCTCGTATAGGCGAGGATCGTGTAGTCGAAGCTCTCCCGGTGCAGGGAATTCGAAAATCCGTCTGATTCATGGAGGGAATAGGCGGTCTCTCTCAAACCGAGAGACTGTGTGAGAATCACATCGCTTCCCGCGGAATAGGTCAGCCTCGGGTAGAGATCGAACCTCTGTCCCCAAACCCCCTGACTCCTCCAGTAATTATCGACGTTCGTCGTGAGGGAGAATACAAGGGGGCCGAGCGGCCTCGGGTCCAGGAAGTAGCCGATTTCCGGCAGCCGCTGTAAGACAATGCCCTGACTGGCCCCTGGCTGGAGGTCCACGAGGTACTGGGAGTTCAGGTAGAGGCGTGAAGACGCAAAGTTCAGGGCGACCTCGCCTGTTGATTCGAGGAATCGTTCCGTGGTCAGGCTCTGATATGAAGCAGGATCGATGGCCTTCCTCAGGGTGCTGCTGAGATAAGGATAATACTGGCTATAGAAGGTGCTCGACATATAGTTCAGATTGAGATAACCGGTGACCCCCTCATCGCGTTCCCTGTTTTCGTAAGTCCATTTCAGGTCCCAGAGATTCTCCTGCAACTGGGTATCGAACAGGTGGTAGGTCCAGAAATCGCCCTTTGAGTGGTCCGGTTCTATGAACCGAAACTCCAGTCCCTCTCCGATGCCTGTCTTCGTGTAGGCGTCAAGGATGAGCGTCGCATCGCTGTTCTCCGAGAGGACTATGTAGTAGGGCTGCTCGTAGTGGAGGCCCTTTGAGCTCACGAGCCCGACTGCCGGTATGAGAAGGCCTGATTTTCTCTCCCGCGCAACCGGGGCAGCGATATAAGGGGTATAGAGAACGGGTAGATCCCTTATTTTGAAAGTGACGTCCTTGGCGGTTATCTCTTCACCGACCGTCAGATCGACATCTTTTCCCCGGAAGCACCATGCAGGAACCGGAGCGTCACAGGTCGTCCACGAGGCATTCCTAAGGGTATACTGATCCACCCCGACCTTTTCGATCTCAACCCCCGTTATGTGGTAGTTATCCTCTTTCGAGAAGATCTCCCCGTCATAGAGCACTCCTGTTTCAAATTCGAGGTTCAACTCGGCCCGCTTTGCCTTGATGACGACCGCCGGATCCTCGTAAGTCACACTCCCTTCGGCAACAACTTCCGAGGTCTGCTCATTGTATGTCATCTCATCTGCTTCGACCCGGGCCGCGCCCTTCTCGATCTTGACATGGCCCTTTGCGGTGTAGGTAAATGTCTTTTCCGCATACTCAAGGGCATCCGCCTGTATCGTCGTCTTTTCCTCGGCAAAACAGGGATGAGGGGCATAGAGGACTGAACAGAGCAGACAGAATAGGATAGAGAGAAGAAGGATCAAAACCCTCATGTGCTTGTGGTTTGCAGGCGAGGATAGGGAAGTGAGATCCCTCATTCCCTCAGCCTCGTCAGGATGCCTTCTTGCCCGAGAACTATCTTTGCCTCACCTATCGTATAGAACGAACCGGTAATGACGATGAGGGACCTTTCAGAGGATTCACTGGAACCGAGTCGCTTCGCTAAATCAATCGCCTCCTTCATCGTAGGGGCGATCCTCGCTCCGGAAAAGCCGAGGGCCGACGCCTCTTCTGAAAGTTTATCCGGGGCTGCGGCCCTTTCATACCCCGGCGCAGTAAAGATGATCTCCGACGCGATCGGCAAAAGGGGCTTCATGATCCCTTCTGTATCCTTATCAGACATGATACCGAGGATGAGGACTATCTTGCCGTACGAGAAACGGTAGTATCTCCGAAGGGAGTCTGCGAGCGCCTGTGACGCGGAGGGGTTGTGGGCGCCATCAATCAATATGTCAGCGGAGTCCCGCCCCATCTCGAGCAGTTCCAGCCTGCCAGGCCAGACCGTACCGGCGAGTCCCCTCTTGACTGCGGCCGGCAGGGAATCTCCGATCTCGACCAGCTCAAAGGCCCTCACAGCGACAGACGCATTCTCGACCTGGTGCATGCCGCAGAGAGGAACAAAGAGGTCGGAAAAAGAATGATTTCCTTTATAGCCGAAGGAGATTCCGTGCAGGTCGCTGTTCCTCAGCCTTGCCGTAAAGTCCCTGCCGTAAAGAAAGAGAGGAGCTTCCTTCTCCAACGCCTTCTGCCTCACCGTCTCGATCGCCACTCCGTCCTGCATGGAAGAGACGACAGGTATCCCCCTCTTTATGATCCCAGCCTTTTCCGCTGCGATATCTTTCAGCGTTGACCCGAGGAATTCACGGTGATCGAGGCTGATCTTCGTTATCACCGAGACGCGGGGGAGAAGAAGGTTCGTCGCATCGAGCCTCCCGCCCATTCCGGTTTCTACCACGGCCCACTCAATCCCCTTCCTCTTGAAGAAGAGAAAGGCCATGGCGGTGACGAATTCAAAGAAGGTCGGCAAGAAAGTCTGCTGAGAGGCGTCCTCCTTTCGGCGCCGCTCTATAACGTCTTTTATCTCCCCCGTCAGCTCGACTACCTCCTCCTCTCGTATCTCGACGCCGTTTACCTTTATCCTTTCAGTGAAGCTGATGAGATGGGGGGAAGTGAAGAGCCCCACCCTGAAACGAGCTGCCCCGAGCATCGAAGCGAGCATGGCCGATGTGGAGCCCTTGCCGTTTGTGCCGGCTACATGGATCGATTGAAAGGAATTCTGCGGATTGCCGAGGAGCGATAGGAGCCTGGCCGTGTTCTCCAGTCCGAGTTTGATGCCGTGCTTTTGAAGGGCATAGAGATAGGCAATCGCATCGTCATAATTCATCGTGTCATCCGCTCAATTTCTTGGAAATAATGAAGTCCGGTGCCGGACATAATTTTACGCAAAAGAGCGGACAGAATGCAAAGAAAGTTTAGAGGACAGGTGGGTTCCGGGTGAAGATGTGTCATAGCATTGATTGAAGGAGAAACGAGGGTCGGCGAAACTGGTAAACTGTCTCTATGAGGATATGGGACATTCCGCCCGAGAGACTATGCAGGCAGCATCTCCTCGGGGAGCACCGTGAACTCCATGCGATATGGACGATACTGACGAAGAACAGGAAGGGATACGCCCGTCATCCCGAGACGATGCGGTGGAAAGGCAAGTTGAAAGCCCTCTACCGCGTCCATGAGGACTTGGTCGCCGAGATGAAGAAGAGGGGATACCGACATGACAGTCCGCTCGATGACGTCCCCGCCCGTAGCAAGGGGAAACAGGAGGAATTCATCGATACGCCTGAAGATCAGGTCAAAATCCTGAGAAATAAGAAATGCGGGTGCAGGGTCTGACATCTGCCGAAGTGAATGTGACGTGGTGCGACGAATTCTGTCCTAAAAACCGGCCACTGCCGATCGAGCCAAGGCAATGATACCGGAGGGGAGAACTCCGATAAGGAGGACGGCAAAAACCGTCACCGCGAGGGCAATGCCTGCGGACGCGGATGTCGAGAGCGCAGCCTCCGTCTTCGGCTCCCGCATGTACATGTACATGACGATCCTGAGATAGAAATAGGCCGATATGGCGCTGAAGATAACCGCCACGATGACAAGCCAGGTGTACCCTGAGTTCACTGCCGTCATGAAGAGGTAGAACTTCCCGACGAATCCGGCCGTCGGGGGTATCCCCGTGAGGGAGAACATGAAGACGAGCATGAGGGCTGCCGCAAGGGGATGGGTCTTTGCGAGTCCCTCATAGTCTTTGATTTCATCCCCTCTGACTCCCTCGGTTCTCAGCATGGTCACGACGGAGAAGGCGCCGATATTCATGAAGGCATAGATGAAGAGATAGTTCATCATGCTCGCCGCGCCTTCGCTGCCGCCGCAAATGATACCGATGAGGGCGTATCCTGCGTGGGCGATCGATGAATAGGCGAGCATCCTTTTGATGTTTGTCTGCGCGATCGCGAGGATATTCCCGACAGCCATGGTGAGGATGGATATGGGAATGAGGATGCCAGACCAGTCAACTTGGAGGCTCCCGAAGGCGATAAACAAGATCCTGCCGAGTGCTGCGAATCCTGCTGCCTTCGGCCCGACAGACATGAAAGCGGTTATCGGTGTCGGCGCGCCTTCGTAGGCATCGGGAGCCCACATATGGAAGGGCGCGGCGGCGACTTTGAAAGCAAATGCGACGGTCATGAAGATCATCGAGAGCAAGAGTGTGGGATTCGATGCGAGCTCGTGCGTCGTCAGGTATTTCGCGATGCCCTTGAGATCGGTTGTCCCGGTGAGGCCATAGATAAGTGCGGTACCGTAGAGGAGGATAGCCGAAGCAAAGGCCCCGAGGAGGAAGTATTTCAGAGAGGCCTCGTTCGACTTTGTTTCATGCCGAAGGAACCCTGCCAGGACGTACGTGCTTAAGGCCATGAGCTCGAGGCCGAGGTAGAGGACGATGATGTCGCCGGCCGATGCCATGATCATCATGCCGATCGTCGCAAAAAGCATGAGGGCATAATATTCTCCGAAATTCACCTTCTCCACCTCGATATACTTTACCGAGACGAGGATCGAGAGCACGAGGCTGATGAGGAAGATCAGTTTGAAGAAGGTGCTGTAGCCGTCTGCGATAAACATCCCGGAAAAAGTCTCCCCCGACGCCCCCATCACCGCATAGGCACCGACACCCGCGGTAATGATGCTCAGGAGGGCGACAACCCCCTTTCTCCGTATCGCAAGATCGAGAACCAATACCGCCATCGCGAGACAGATCATGAGGATCTCGGGCATGAGCGGGTTTAAATCAGGCATCTGTATATTCACCATACGTTGACCTCCAAGGTATCGAACGCCATCAGGGGACTCGCATCACCGTCTCAAGAACGCCACGAACCGCCTCCTGTCCGGCAGGAACGGCGTGGAGGCGATCGATGAGATGCTGGACCGACGGATGCAGGAAGCTGAGAAAGCTATCGGGATAGACGCCGATCCAGAAGATAAGAATAATCATCGGAATAAGGGTAACGACCTCCCGCAGATCCATGTCACTGAGCCCCAGGACCCGCTCGTTTGTCTCCATGAAAAATACCCGCTGGTACAACCAGAGCATGTAGGCGGCGCCTATGATGATGCCCGTGGCGGCGAAGACCCCCGCCCATTTGCTTGCGGTGAAGCCTCCGAGTATGATGAGAAACTCTCCGATGAAACCGTTCAGTCCCGGAAGGCCGATCGATGCCAGGGTGAGCACCATGAAAAATGCCGCATAGACAGGGAGAACCGTTGCGAGGCCCCCGTAGTCCCTGATCTCCCTGGAATGGGTCCTGTCGTAGATGATTCCGACTGAGAGGAAGAGCCCGCCGGTTATCACCCCGTGGTTTATCATCTGGAGGATGCCGCCTTCGAGCCCCTGAATATTCAGGGCGAAGATACCGAGGGTCACAAACCCCATGTGGCTCACCGAACTGTAGGCGATGAGACGCTTCAGGTCGGTCTGCGCAAGGCAGACGACTGCACCGTAGATTATAGCGATTACGGAGAGCACCAGCATCGGAGCGGTCATCGCCTTTGCCGCATCGGGGAAGAGGGGGATGCTGAAGCGGAGAAAGCCGTAGGCTCCCATCTTGATGAGGACCGCCGCAAGGATGACACTGCCCGCGGTCGGGGCCTCCGTATGTGCGTCGGGGAGCCAGGTATGCACCGGGAACATCGGAACCTTTACCGCGAAGGCTGCGAAGAACGCCCAGAAGAGCCAGAACTGCATCTGGTAGGGATAGGTCTTCCCCATAAGTTCCAGGATATCGAAGGTCCTTCCCCCGTAGAAATAGAGCACGATAATTCCGACAAGCATGAGGAGGCTTCCGACGAGGGTATAGAGGAAAAACTTTATGGCGGCGTAAACCCTGTTTGGGCCGCCCCAGACGCCGATCAGGAGGTACATGGGTATGAGCATCGCCTCCCAGAAGAGGTAGAAGAGGAAAAAGTCGAGGGCTGAGAAGACCCCTATCATCGCCCCCTCCATGATGAGGATCGCGATGTAGAACTCTTTCACCTTCGTCTTGATCGAATTCCATGAGATGAGGATGCAGAGGATCGTCACGAGCGTGCTGAGCAGGACGAACAGAACGCTGATGCCGTCAATGCCCAAATAATAGGTAATATTCCATGCGGGTATCCAATGATGACGCTCGACGAACTGCATGAGCGGGGTCGTCTTGTCAAACTCCGAGAAGAGCGGCAGCGAGAGGACAAATACGACAACACTCACGAGAAGAGCCGTCCATTTTATGAGCGTCTCCTTTGTCCTATCGAGGAGCAGGAGCAGCGCTGCGCCGATCACAGGAACGAATATCAGGGTGCTGAGAATGGGATACCCAAGGCTATTCATGACCGTCTCCCTCTATCTCTTCTCTTTCTTACCATTCTTACCACAGCAAGACCACAGCGAGGATGAAAAAGACGCCTATCGCCATGATGGCCGCATATTCATGTACCATACCCGACTGCAGTCTCCTCAGCTTCTCGGAAAATCTTCCGATGAGGGCCGGTACCCCGTTAACGATTCCTTCGATGATTTTTCCGTCGGTGACGCCGACGATAATGCTCCTGGCGACCCAGACAGTCGGCTTGACAACGATAAAATCGTAGAGTTCATCGACATAATATTTATTCCAGAGAATCCGGTAAGGTTCGGCAAAAATCTGTCCGAGTCTCTTTGGAAGGTCGGTCTTTCGGAGATAGAGAAAGGCCGCAAAAGCGATGCCGCTGATGCCGGCAAGAATCGATATCGTCATGACCATCATCTCTTCGGCATGGGTCCCCTCGCCCTTTGGATGCCCCACCACCGGGGCGAGGAAGTCCCCGAAGGCATCAGGCCGCAGGCCGATTTTTTCGGCGATAAGAGGAGAAACGCCGACATATCCTGCCACCACCGCACCGATAGCGAGTATCATGAGGGGGATCGTCATGAGTTTCGGCGATTCGTGGAGGTGATGCTCCTGTTCATGGGTCCCCCTGAACTCTCCGTGGAAAGCGAGATAGATGATCCTGAACGAATAGAACGCGGTGAGGAGCGCCGTAATGGTAGCCACGACGTAGAGTCCCTGCCCCAGCGAGCCTCCGGAATATGCCCGCCAGAGGATCTCGTCCTTGCTGAAAAAGCCCGCGAAGCCCGGAATGCCGGCTATGCTCAGCGAGGCGAGGAGGAACGTCCAGTACGTGACGGGCATATGTTTTTTGAGGCCGCCCATCTTCTGGATATCGAGTTCACCCGCCATCGCGTGCATGACACTGCCTGCACCGAGGAAGAGGAGGGCCTTGAAGAAGGCATGGGTATAGAGGTGGAAAATCCCCGCGCTGTATGCACCGACACCGCAGGCGAGGAACATATAGCCGAGCTGGCTCACGGTGGAGTACGCGATGATCCTCTTGATATCGTTCTGCACAAGCGCTATCGTTCCCGCGAAAAGCGCTGTTACTGCACCTACTACGGCGACGACGCTCAGGGCCACAGGCGAGAGGTTGAATATCGGGCTGCACCGTGCAACGAGGAATACCCCTGCCGTCACCATCGTTGCCGCATGGATCAATGCACTGACCGGCGTCGGACCTTCCATCGCGTCAGGCAGCCAGACGTGGAGCGGTAACTGGGCGGACTTGCCGACGGCCCCGCAGAAGAGGAGGAGCGCGATGAGGGTGACAAGGTCCAGATTGTACCCGAGCAGATGAACGGTCCTGCCCGACAACCCTCCGATAGACTGAAAGACCGGCGCATAATGGAGTGTGCCGAGGGTCAGGAAGATGATGATCACGCCGATGCCGAACCCGAAGTCGCCGAACCGGTTGACGATAAACGCCTTCTTCCCCGCGTCCGAAGCCGACTTCTTCTCATACCAGAAACCGATGAGGAAATAGGAGCAGAGGCCGACAGCCTCCCATCCGAAGTAGAGCTGGAGGAAATTGTTCGCCATGACGAGCATGAGCATGGAGAAGGTAAAAAGGCTTAGGTAGGCAAAAAACCGGTAGTAACCCTTGTCTCCGTGCATGTAGCCTGCGGAATAGATATGCACGAGAGAACTGACAGTGGTGACCACGATGAGCATGACCGCGGTGAGCTGGTCGATAAGGAAGCCCACCGA
>Ga0187777_10002204_pt1 | contig 12507 bp, 15 predicted proteins | sample 1015_Q2_SP5_10_M_FD_132416 | JGI IMG/M metagenome (GOLD analysis project Ga0187777, IMG submission 132416) | Tropical peat soil microbial communities from peatlands in Department of Meta, Colombia - 1015_Q2_SP5_10_MG | ecosystem: Environmental > Terrestrial > Soil > Wetlands > Peat | place...
CTCGCTACTCGGCTAGATACCCGCCTCGCGACGCTCGTTCCCGTCGAGCACTCGACTCGCTCCGCTCGCTCGTGCCGCGCCCGCCACAGCCGCGACCACACCACGCGCATCACACCGACCCGCTCTCTCGCTGCGGCGCAGGGTACCTGCGCCGCAGACGCTCGCTCCGACTCCATGGGTCACTCGCTACTCGGCTAGATACCCGCCTCGCGACGCTCGTTCCCGTCATTGACCTTCGAGCTCCTCGGCCTCGAGGGTGGCGACGAAGCTGTCGTGGAACTCCTTCACGGCGTCCGCGAGTGCGTCCCCCTCGGGGATCTTCCCGGTGTCGCGGATCTCCGCGAGCAGGCCCGAGTAACGCGTCTCCATCCACTCGTGGAGCTCCGACTCGAACTGCCGAACCTTGTCCACCGGGATGTCGTCGAGGGTCCCCGACGTGCCGGCGTAGATCGAGACCACTTGGAGCGCCACCGGCATCGGCGAGTGGAGCGGTTGCTTGAGCAACTCCACCAGCCGGTACCCGCGCTCGAGCTGTGCCTTGGACACGGCGTCGAGATCGGACGCGAACGTCGCGAACGCCTCGAGGTCACGGAACTGCGCGAGGTCCACCTTCAACGTGCCGGCGACCGAGCGCATGGCACGAATCTGCGCCGCGCCACCGACGCGCGACACGGAGATGCCGACGTCGACTGCGGGCCGCACGCCCGATCGGAACAGGTTCTCGAGCAAGTAGATCTGTCCGTCGGTGATCGAGATCACGTTGGTGGGGATGTAGGCGGACACGTCGCCCGCCTTCGTCTCGATGATCGGCAGCGCAGTGAGCGAGCCGTTCCCCAGCCGCTCGTTGAGCTTGGCGGCGCGCTCGAGGAGCCGGCTGTGCAGGTAGAAGACGTCGCCGGGGTACGCCTCGCGGCCGGGAGGACGGCGCAGCAACAACGAGAGTTGCCGGTACGCCTCTGCCTGCTTGGAAAGGTCGTCGTACACGACCAGCGCGGCCTCGCCGCTGTCCATCCAGTGCTGGCCGAGCGCGCATCCGGCGTAGGGCGCGATGTACTTGAACACCGCTTCGTCGGCCGCGGGCGCGTTCACCACGACCGTGTAGTCCATCGCGCCGAATTCTTCGAACGTGGCGACGGTCTGCGCGACCGTGGAGCCCTTCTGGCCGATCGCCACGTAGATGCACTTCACGCCCTGCCCCTTCTGGGCGAGGATCGTGTCGACGGCGACCGTGGTCTTGCCCGTCTTGCGGTCGCCGATGATCAGCTCGCGCTGGCCACGGCCGATCGGCGTCATCGCGTCGATCGCCTTGATGCCCGTCTGTAGCGGCTCGCTCACGGGCTCACGCCCGACGATGCCGGGCGCCTGGACCTCCAGGCGGCGGGTCTGCTGCGTGCTGATCGGGCCCTTGCCGTCGATCGCCTGTCCCAACGCGTTCACGACGCGCCCGATGAGGGCATCGCCCACGCCGATCGAGAGGATCCGCCCGGTGCCCTTGACCGTTCCGCCCTCCTCGATCTTGCTCGTCTCGCCGAGCACGACCGCGCCGATGGAGTCCTCGTCGAGGTTCAGCGCGAGACCGAGGATGCCGCCTTCGAATTCGAGCACCTCGTTCACCGCGGTCCCGGGGAGCCCGGCGACGCGGGCGATGCCGTCACCGACCTCGAGCACGCGCCCGACCTGTGCCTGCTCGACCGAGGGTGTGAACGACTCGACGTGCTTGCGGAGCGCGGCCGCAATCTCGTCGGGATTGATCGTGAGTTCGGGCATCGCGGGCTCTTCTTCTCTCTCCTCGTCCGGTTGGGCGCCGGACATCAGATCTGTTCCTTGAGCTGTTCGAGACGATGACGGACCGAACCGTCGATCACGATGTCGCCGACGCGCGCCACCACCCCACCGAGCACACTGGGGTCGACCACGACCTTCATCTCGACGTCCTTGCCCGTTGCGCGGTTCAGCGCCTCCCGCATCCGGTCGAGTTGGTCCGCGGTGAGCGGCAGCGCGGTGCGCACCTCGGCGACCTCGCGCCGGTGCTCGGCCGCCGCGAGCTCGACGAAGCGGTCGATGATCTCGGGTAGCTCGCCGGCGCGCCCCGCAGACACGACGAAGGACGCCAGCGCCACGCTGATCCGCAGCGCCTTCCCGCCGAGGAGCTCCTCGATCACCGCCACCCGGCGGTCGACCGGGAGCATCGGGTCGATGAGCGCGAGGCGAAGCTCGTCGGAGCCCTCGAACGTGCGCGCGAAGCGGAAGAGCTCGTCCTCCACGTCCGCAAGATGACCTTCGACCCGGGCCACCTCCAGGAGCGCGTCCGCGTACGCCTCGACGCGTGTCGACGCCACTGCTACCTGCTCCCGACCTGGTTGATGTAGTTCTCGATCAGCCGGATCTGCGTGTCGCGGTCGAGGTTCTGCTCGACCACCTTCTCGGCGAGCTCGATCGACAGCTCGGCGACCTTGCCGTGCAGCTCGCTCATGGCGCGCTCGGTGGCGAGCCGAATGTCGTCGGCTGCACGGCTGCGCAGCTCGGCTGCGTCGGCCTCAGCCTTGGCGATGAGCTCCCGGCGCACCTCGTCGGCCGCCTCCCGAGCCTGCTCGATGATCTTGGCCGCCTCGGTCCGCGCCTCGGCGAGCTGGTGGCGGTACTCCTCGAGCGAGGTCTCGGCCTCGACCCGGGCCTGCTCGGCCCGCTCGAGGTCCCCGCGGATGCGGTCCTCGCGGTCTTTCAGCGCTTTCTTGATCGCGGGCCACGCCTTCCACGCCAAGATTCCGAACACGATCGCGAAGGCGATGACCGCCCACACGATCTCCTTCCCCTCCGGGAGGATCGGGTTCTTCGCCTTGACGTCCTCGGTCGTCGAGGCCGCGAGGATCAGTGCTGCAAACACGTGACCTCCCTAGCTCTTGGCGAGGAAGAAGAGCACGAAACCGAACAGGGCGAGTGCCTCGGTGAACGCGATGCCGAGGAACATCGTTGTTCGGATCGTGCCTTGCATCTCGGGCTGGCGAGCCATTGCTTGGATCGCGTTCCCGACCACGAGGCCGATGCCGATGCCGGGCCCGATGGCCGCGGCGCCGTACGCGATGCCGGCACCGATCGACTGCAGGCCGGCTTTGAGGTCCGGCTGCAGCTGCGTGACGGCAAGGAGCAGATGAAACATTGCGGGTTTCTCCTAGTGCTCGGGATGTAGTGAGTCGCCGATGTAGACGGCGGTGAGAAGCGTGAAGATGTAGGCCTGCAGGAACGCCACCAGCAGCTCGAAGCCCGTGACGCCGATGTTCAGCACGAACGGCCCGATCGACACGATGGGCGCGTTGTCGAGTGAGTAGGCGGTGAGCAACGCGAGCGCGGTGAGGAGAATGTGGCCCGCCATCATGTTGGCGAGGAGTCGGACGGCCAGCGAGAAGGGCCGCACGAGGAAGAGCTGCACGAACTCGATCGGCGTCACGAGGATGTACAGGAAGAGCGGGACACCGGCCGGGAACAAGTGACCGGTGAGGTACTTGAGCCCGTGGTTCTTGAACCCGACGACGAGGTAGATCACGTACGTCTGCATCGCCAGGTAGAAGGGAACGGCGAAACGCGCGGTGGGCGGGAACTGGATGAACGGGATGACTTCCCAGAGGTTCAGGAACAGGATGAAGAGGAACAGTGAACCGAGGAACGGCGTGTACCGGCTCGCGTCGTGGCCGACGACGTCGCGCGTGATCCCGCCGTCGACGAACTCGTAGGTCATCTCGAGCACGTTCTGAGTGCCGGTCGGCACCAACTTCATGCGCCGGCTGCCGCCCACGAAGATCGCCACGATGAGCGCGGCCGAGACGAGCATGAGGATCGCGGTCTTGTTGATCGCGAACGGCGTGTTGTTGAAGACGATGTCCTTCCACCGGAACAACTCGTCGATCGGTGGGAAGACGAAGGCGCCGAGCACAGACACTGCGTGCAGCTCCTACTTCTCCGGGCGACCCGGCTTCAGGCCGGGTGCGGCCAACGACAGGCTCACGTGGCGGGTCTCCCACACGAGCAGTGCGAGGTGGACGACGGCGATCGTCACGACGAGCACCGGGAGGTCGATCCACGACAACTGGCCGAGGAGCAGCGCGATGCCGAACAGCACGGCCATGCGCAGCAGGTAGCTGCCGAGGACGACGCCCATCACGGCCCCGGCGGAGCGCCGCGCCGTCCACGAGATGACCCGGGCCGACACGAGGAAGTTGGCGGCCACGAGGACGAGACCGATCGCCGCGCTCAGCACGCCCTCGCCGCCTGCCCACAGGCCGCCCACGAGGAGCACGATCGGCGTGACGATCGCGGCGCGGCGCACGAGGTCCCACGCGATCTCGCGCTCGAAGGGGGTCGTGACGTCTATGGCTTGCGTCGTGCCCATGGCTTCCCCTCGTCGTGTCGAGCGATGCGGGCTTCGTACTCGTAGTAGGCGGTGAGACAGGCGCCGAACACTCCGAGCAGGCCGAGTACGAGGAGGAAGACCGGTCCGGTGTCGAGCAAGCTGTCGATGAAGGCACCCAGCAGACCGAAGAGGACCGGCGCCACCACGAGTGTGAGCGCCTGTGTCAACGGATCGCCGTACCCGCTCTTCTCTCTCGCCGACTGGTCGGCATCCACCCCGGAGGCCCTCCGTCCACCTCGGGCGCGCCGTTGCCCCGAGGTGCTTGTGAATCTTTTCCCAAACTACCGGACCGGTCGCCGAGTGTGCAACTCGGAGGACGGACGCGCCGGTGCTTTCTAGTGGAGGGCGGCGTCAGCCGCTAGCCCGGCGGCGGCGGTGCCGGTCGAGCTCGATGACCCGATCGGCGGGCGGCGCCTCACCCTGCGACTCGAGGGCGGCCTCGTGGCGCGCGCTCCTCACGCCCGGGTGGAAGTAGATGTAGAGCAGCAGGCCGAGACCGATGACCGCGGGTACGACGAGCGTGTTGCCCCGGTGGGTGAAGGTCGGGAGCAGGACGACGGTCGAGAGCAGCGCGGTCCAGAGCCAGAGGATCACGACCGCGCGGCGCGGCCCGTGGCCCATGCGCATCAGGCGGTGGTGCATGTGCTCGCGGTCGGCCTTGGCAAAGTGCTGGTGGCGCACGACGCGCCGGAAGAACGAGAACACGGTGTCGACGATGGGAACCCCGAGGATCACCAACGGGATCACCAACGGCGCGAAGTAGAAGTACGTCTGGCCGCTGAACGGATCCGTCGTGCGGCCGCCGATGGTGATCGTCATCGTCGCGAGGAAGAGGCCGAGGAGCATCGCGCCCGCGTCGCCCATGATGATGCGCGCGGGGCTGAAGTTGTGCGGGAGGAAGCCGGCGCAGATTCCGACGGTCATCGCGGCAACGAGCGGCGCCATGTTCGAGGGTTCGAGCAAGCCCGCCTTGAAGAGTCGGTCGGCGTACAGGAAGATGGCGGCGGCCGCGATCAACACGACACCGGCGGCGAGGCCGTCGAGTCCGTCGATGAGGTTCACGGCGTTCGCGAGCACGACGACGGTGACCACCGTGACCAGCGGCGCGAGGTCGGTCGACAAGACGACGTACTCGTAGCTCGCGAAGGGGACCCGGAAGTAGAGCATCGTGACGCCGAACAGCGACAGCACGCTCCCGCTCAGGACCTGCCCGGCGATCTTCGCCGGCGGGGAGACGTCGCGGAAGTCGTCGATCACGAACACCACGAACATCACCGCAGCCGCGAGGAGCAACCCGACAGGTTCGGTGTTGTCGGCGAACATCGCGTGGAACTGCGGCATGCGTGAGGCCACCGCGAACGCCACGACGAAGCCGAGGAACATCGCCGCGCCGCCGAGGTACGGCACCGGCAGGGTGTGCACGCTGCGGGGGCCCGGCATGGCCATCGCGCCGACGCGCGGCGCCAACCATCGCATCACGAACGTGAGCACGAAGGTGACGCCCGCCGCGATCGCGCCGACCACCAGATAACCCGGCATGAGGGGTCTATTCGCTCGCTCGCGGCGGCGCCGGTGACAGTTCGGGGTACGGGGGGAAGCGCGAACACAGGGCGGCCGCTTCCGCCTTCACGTCGGCCGCGACGTCGCGGTCGTCCGGCTTGCGGAGCACCTGCGTGACGAGCGTCGCGATGACGCCCATCTCGGCCTCACCCATGCCCGCGGTCGTGACGGCCGCGCTCCCCAGACGGATGCCGCTCGTGACGAAGGGCGTCTCGGGATCGAAGGGCACGGTGTTCTTGTTGCAGGTGATACCGGCCCGATCGAGCGCCGCCTGCGCGTCCTTGCCGGTGAGGTTGAGCGGACGCAGGTCGACGAGCAGCAAGTGGTTCTCGGTGCCGCCCGAGACGATGCGGAACCCTTCGGCGGCGAGGGCGTCCGCGAGTTTCGCGGCGTTGCGGACCACCGCGGCGGCGTAGTCGCGGAACGACGGCTGGAGCGCCTCGTGGAACGCCACGGCCTTGGCCGCGATCACATGCTCGAGTGGCCCGCCTTGCAGCCCGGGGAACACCGCGCTGTCGATGGCGGCGGCGTACTGCTCCCGGCACAGGATGGCGCCGGCGCGGGGCCCACGCAGGGTCTTGTGGGTCGTGAGGGTGACGACGTCGGCGTACGGAACCGGCGACGGGTGCGCGCCGCCCGCGACGAGGCCGGCGATGTGCGCGGCGTCGACGAGCAGGAGCGCGCCGATCTCGTCGGCGACGTCGCGGAAGAAGGCGAAGTCGATGACCCGCGGGTACGCGGTGGCGCCCGCGACGATCATCTTCGGTCGCTCGGTCCGGGCGATCACCCGCAGCTCATCGTGATCCAGGATCTCGGTGTCGCGATCGACGCCGTAGGCGACGAAGTTGAACAGCTTGCCGGTGACGTTCACGGGAGACCCGTGCGTGAGGTGGCCGCCCTGGTCGAGGCGCATGCCCATCACGGTGTCGCCCGGCTCGAGGAGCGCGAGATAGGCAGCGAGATTCGCGTTCGCGCCCGCGTGCGGCTGCACGTTCGCGTGGTCGGCGCCGAACAACTCGCACAGGCGGTCGCGCGCGAGCTGCTCGACGTGGTCGATCACCCGGTTCCCGCCGTACCAACGGCGCTTCGGGTACCCCTCCGAGTACTTGTTGTTGAGAACGGATCCCTGCGCCGCGAGCACCGCCAGAGACGCGAAGTTCTCCGACGCGATCAGCTGGATCGTGGTGTTCTGGCGCTCGGTCTCGCGCCGGACGAGCTCGGCGATCTCCGGATCGGTGCTCTCGAGTGCGTCGGATGCCGCGCTCACTCGTTCTCCAGTTGCGTGATCTCGTCGACGCGTCGCTGGTGGCGCCCGCCTTCGAATTCGGTCGTGAACCAGACTCGCACGATCTCGTCGGCGAGGCCCTCACCCACCACCCGGGCGCCGAGCGACAGCACGTTGGCGTCGTTGTGGCGCCTCGAGTACTCGGCCGTGTACAGATCGTTGCACAAGGCGGCGCGTATGCCCCGCACCTTGTTGGCGGAGATCTGCTCGCCCTGACCGCTCCCACCGAGGACGATGCCACGATCCGCACGGCCGGCAGCGACCTCCTTCCCGACCCCGGCGCAGATCGGCGGGTAGTCGACCGGCGCCTCCGAGTCGGTGCCGAGGTCGATGATCTCGTGGCCGTCGTCCTTCAGCACTTCCTTCAGGTGCTCCTTGAGCCGGAACCCGGCGTGATCGGAGCCGATGGCGACGCGCACGGCGCTTCTCCTCGGTGGACGACCCGGTCAGTCTACGGAAGCCGCCTCGTCGAGCGGATCGAGCGCGCCGAAGACCGATCGGAGCGCGGTCGCGGCACACGCGAGCCGTAGCCTCGACGAAGGTGGAGACGATCGCAGCGTCCAAGGTCACCCCCTACCTCCTCCGCCGCGCCGACACCATGTGCGCACGGCGGCTCGCGAAGGCGGTGGAGGGCGACGAGCGCTCGAAGGATCCGGTGAACCGTTCCCGGGTCCGCGACGCGTTCCTCGCCGTCGTGCGCGAGGCCCACGCCGAGCTACGGGCACCGGTGTTGCGCCCGTTCGCCACGATGGTCGACCTGGTGCCCGAGGAGCGGCAGGTCCTGGAACAGGCCGCGCACTGGTACCACGCGATCTTCGGGGGCCGGCCCGCCCAGTGGGTCGACGCCGGCGTCGAGGAACCGACGTTCTCGCGGCGGCTGGGGATCCGCCTCGGTGGGTGGGTCGATCTCACCGTGGTCGACGGCGACGGCGCGAAAGAGTTGCGTCAATTCGAGCTGTGGGACGGTCGGGTCCCGGGCGACGACCCGCTCGAGCTCGACTCGGTGAGAGCGGCCGTGCTGCGGCTCGCGGGGTGGGCCGGCGACGCGGCATTCCGTGTCGTGTGGGCCGATCTCGTACGCGGGCTGGTGCGCGCTCGTGTCGTCGACGTCCGTGCAGAGCTTCCGCGGCTCCGCGAGTGGCTCGACGAACGCGTCGCCGTGATCCGCGCGCGCAGCGACGCGCCGACGGCGATCGCCGGCGCCGACTGCGGCAGCTGTGGCTTCGTGGCCGCGTGCCCGGAGCACCCGACCGGCGCGCACGGCTCGACCGTGCGGGGCGACCTCTTGCCGGGCATCGTCAGCGTGACGCCGACCGCCCTGGACTCCTGGCACCGGTGCCGGCGCGAGTGGCGCAGCCACCACGTGCTGCAGCTCCCGGCGAGCGACGGCGACCCGGGGACGTTCCACGGCCGCCAGGTGCACGACCTCCTCAGGCTGGTGCACACCCAGGGCTCCTGCCGTGACCGCGTGCACGTGACGAGCGTCCTCGACGGACACGGCTTCGCCGACGACGACCGGGTACTGGCGGAGGTCGGTCGTCACGCGCGCCGCTGCCCCGACGGCGCGCGACCGCTCGGGCACGAGGTCACCCACGCCCGCTTCCATCGCACACCGCTCCCGCTCTTCATGGCGACGGCGCGCATCGACGCGCTCTGGGTCCACGACGGCGTGCTCGACGCGCACGACTACAAGACCGGGCAGGTGTGGAGCGATCGGGTGCGGGAGGATCGGCAGGCCCGGCTGCAGGCATGGGTGCTCGAACCCTTGGCGCGGCGGCTCGGTGCTCGGGTGCGGATCACGTTCGAGCACCTCGCGGTCGAGGTCGACGACGACCCCGAGCCGTTCGAACCCGACGCCGACGACCTCGCGCACATCGAGGAGGAGCTCCGCGCCACAGTCGAGGCGATGCGCGCGGAGGTCGCGTACTCGGGCGTCGCCGAGCGGGAGTCGTGCAGCCGTTGCCGCTACCGCTCCATCTGCCCCGACTCGGCGGCGCCGAGCGAACCCACGTGGGCCCGCGTCGAGGTCGACCACGACGACGCACCCGACGCCGCGTAGCGTCGCGTGCGATGGCTGCGAAGCCACCGACGAGAACGCGCACGTTGTGGTGGGGCTTCACCAAGCGGTGCCCGCGCTGCGGGAAGGGTCGTCTCTTCCGCGGCTGGTTCGACATCGTGGAGCGGTGTCCGCGCTGCGACCTGCACTTCGAGCGCGAGCCCGGCTACTGGACCGGAGCGCTCGCCGTGAACATCGGCGTGACCGGTGCGGTCTTCGCGGTGACGTTCGGCGTGGCCCTCGCCATCACGATCCCGCACGTGCCGGTGCTCCCCGTCCTGGCCGTGCTCGTGCCGCTCATGATCATCGTGCCGATCGTCTACTACCCGTTCTCGAAGACGGTGTGGATGGCCGTCGATCGCGCCCTGCTCCAGCACCTCGATCCTCGGGAGCGTCTCGACGAGCGGTACTGACGAGCGGTACCGACGAGCGGGGTGCCGACCGGCGCGCCGGCACATTCAGTCCGAGGGTGAGAGATCGACGCGCAGCGTGAGGACACCGTCGGCGAACTCCCACGTGGCGTCGCCGACGATGGCGAAGTCCTGGTAGTCGAGTTGCGACTGCTCGACGAAGCGTTGCCGCTCCGGACCGGCGACCGGCGGCAACGGCCGGTCGCGGACTGCGGCAGCACGCTCGCGGAATCGGGCGAGCATGGCGTCGACGTCGAGCTGGTCGGCCACAGCCGAGACGTTACCCAGTCGTCCGCGCGACCAGGACCCGATCGCGTCCCGCGAGGTCCTGGCGCACGGAGACGGCGGCGAAGCCGGCTGCTCGCGCGCGTGCGGCGATCGCGTCGGCCTGGTGCGGCGCGAGCTCGACGACCAGCACACCGCACGCGGGGTCGAGCCAGCGCGGGGCGTCGTCGACGATCTGCTCCAGCGCCTCCATGCCGGTGGGGCCGCTCACCAGCGCGCGCCGCGGTTCCCAGTCGACCACCTCACGCGGCAGGGTGGTGACCTCGACCTCGGCGACGTAGGGCGGGTTCGAGACCACCATGCGCAGCGTGCCTGCGAGTCGGCCAGGAAGGGCGTCGAACCAGGAGCCCGACGCCACGCGGATCCGTGCTGCGACGTTTCCCGCGCCCGCGACGTTGGCGCGCGCGACGGCGAGGGCGTCGTCGCTGACGTCGGTGGCCCACACCTCGGCGTCGGGCAGGTCGGCAGCCAACGCGATCGCGATGGCACCCGACCCCGTACCGAGATCCACCGCCGCGAACGTCGTCGCCGCCCCGCCCCACGGCTCGTTCCGGCCGCGCCGCGCGCCGACACGCTCCGCTTCCTGCAACGCCACCGTCGCGACCATCTCCGTCTCCGGCCGCGGCACCAGCACGCGCGGGTCGACGAAGAGATCGTGGCCGAGGAACGACCACCGGCCGATCACGTACTGCAGCGGCTCGCCGCGCGCCCGGCGAGCCACCATCGCGTCGAGGTGCGCGGTCGCGGGCTCGGTCGCCGGTTCGTGCTCGCCGAGGACGAACTCGACACCGTTGTAGCCCGAGGCTTCCTCGGCGATCCAGCGCGCGTCTGCGGCGGGCGCTGCCACTCCCGCGTCCCGGAGGCGCCGTTCGGCGCGGGCGCGGAGATCGGCCCATGTCGGTGTGCTCAGGCCGCGCTCCCGTCCGCGGCGAGCTGCTGCCGGCGCTCGTCGGCCGCGAGCGCCTCGGTGATCACGTCGAGCTGGCCGGCGAGCACCTGGTCGAGCGAGTGCACCGTGAGACCGATGCGATGATCCGTGACGCGGTTCTCCTTGTAGTTGTAGGTACGGATCTTGTCGGAGCGGCCGCCGCTCTTGACCTGATTGCGGCGCGTGGACGAGAGCTCTTCTTCCTGACGCTCGCGCTCGGCCTCGAGGAGACGGCTGCGGAGGATGCGCATCGCCTTCTCCTTGTTCTGGAGTTGGCTCTTCTCGTCCTGGCAGGTGACGACGAGTCCGGACGGGATGTGCCTCACGCGGACCGCCGAGTCGGTCGTGTTCACCGACTGCCCGCCCGGCCCGCTCGATCGGTAGACGTCGACCTCGAGGTCGTTCGGATCGATGGCGACGTCGATCTCCTCGGCTTCCGGGAGCACGGCCACGGTCGCCGCGCTCGTGTGCACCCGGCCCTGGCTCTCGGTCACCGGCACCCGCTGCACGCGGTGGGGTCCGGCCTCGTGCTTCAGCCGGGTCCACGCGTCGTCACCCTTCACGACGAACGTGATCTCGCGGAGCCCGCCCATGTCGGACGGCTGGCGGGCGAGCACCTCGACCTTCCAGCGGTGCAGGTCGGCGTAGCGCTCGTACATGTGGAACAGGTCGGCGGCCCAGAGGTTGCCTTCCTCGCCGCCCTCGGCCCCCCGGATCTCCACGATGACGTTCTTCCCGGCATCCGGGTCGCGGGGCACGAGCAGCTCACGGAGACGCGCGTCGAGCTCGGTGAGCTGTGCCTCCTTCGCGTCGATCTCGCCCGACAGGAACTCGCGCATCTCGAGGTCTTCCTCACCGGCAAGGAGCTCCCGTGCGTCGGTGAGGTCGGCGTCGGCGTCGCGGTAGGCGCGGTACACGTCGACGATCGGCCGGAGCTCGGCGTGGCGACGACCGGCGTCGCGCGCGGCTCGCTGGTCACCGGACGCGTAGATCTCCGGTAACTCTGCCTCGAGCTTCTCCAGCTCGGTCTCGAGCTCGTCGAGCCGATCGAACATGCCGTTCAGGGTAGCGGCGCGTGTTGCCGGTCGATCCTGGCTACGAGACGGGGAATGCGTCGGCCGAATGCCGGTCGGACGGTGAGCGTGGCATCGCGGGGAACTCGTAGTCGTCGGCGCCGAGCGGTGGGTGGTCGGACGCGGGCTTGCGCGCCAGCGCCGCGGCGATGGCAGGCTCGACCCGCTTCGCCTTCTCCAACTGCTGCTGCTCGTCGCGGTCCATGAACGCGGGGAGGACCTCGCGACCGAAGAGCTCGAGGCTCTCCATGATGTCCTCGTGCCGGTTCTTGCCCGATTGGCTGCAGAAGATCACCTGGTCGACACCGGCCTGCTCGTAGCGCTCCAGGTAGTCGCGGATCTGGTCCGGCGTGCCCACCGCGCCGCGCAAGCCGAAGAAGCCCTCTTGCTGCACGATCTGGGCACCGAGACGGTCTCCCGCGTTCGACGCCGCCTCGACCGCTTCGGGTGCGTAGCCGCGCTGCGCGCGCGTCGCCTCGTACTCCGCCCAGACGTCGGTCGTGCC
>Ga0187777_10002206_pt1 | contig 12504 bp, 13 predicted proteins | sample 1015_Q2_SP5_10_M_FD_132416 | JGI IMG/M metagenome (GOLD analysis project Ga0187777, IMG submission 132416) | Tropical peat soil microbial communities from peatlands in Department of Meta, Colombia - 1015_Q2_SP5_10_MG | ecosystem: Environmental > Terrestrial > Soil > Wetlands > Peat | place...
CGCGGCGCCCTTGCCCGCTTCGTGCCACTCGCGGAAGCGTTCGAGCTCCATTGCCGCGCGCGGTCCGTCGACCAGTTCCCGCTCGTCGTCGTACGTGGTGAGGATGGCGCGCGCGGTCGCACTGTCGTTCGACGCGATGTCGGCGCCGAGCTGGCGGCAGAACGGCAACAGTTCCTCGTGCGGCACCACGTGGTTCACGAGTCCCCAGAGGAGCGCGGTCGGCGCGTCGACGAAGTTACCGGTCGCGCTCATCTCCTTCGCGCGCCGGTAGCCGATGGCCTCGGGCAGCTCGACCGAGAGCCGCCACCCGGGCACCACGCCGACGCGTGCGTGCGTGTCGGCGAAGCGCGCCCGCTCCGACGCCACGAGGAAGTCACATCCGAGCGCGAGCTCGAGCCCGCCGGTGACCGCGGCCCCGTTGATCGCGCCGATGATCGGCTTCGTGTGCGGCGGCACCGGGTGGTCGGGGAACACGACCGGCGCGCCGTCGACCTCGCGCTGCACGCGGTCGCCGAGGTACCCGAGATCGAGGCCGGCGCAGAACACGGGATCGGTGCCGGTGAGGACGATCGCGTCGACGGCACCCGAGTCGTCGCACTCCCGGAGCCGGTCGCGGACCGCGTCGATCAGCTCGGCATTCAGTGCGTTCCGCACCTCGGGACGGTTCAGCGTTACCGTGGCGACGCGGTCGGCGGTCTCCATGAGCACGATCTCGGTGGACATCACTCCTCCAGTTGCACGTAGAGGTGGTCGGGGAGGTCGACGTAGATGCCAGCGCTACCGGCACCGTCGAGCAGGAGCTCGGTGCCGTTGCACAGCCGCGACTCGTCGGACGCGAAGTACACCGCGGCGGGCGCTACGGCCGACGGTCCACGGTTCAGGCGGTCCGGGTCCTCGAACGTGGGTCGTTGCAGGTCCTCCCACCCGACGATCGGCGGGTGCATCTCGGGATTGCCGGCAGCCGGGCACACGACGTTGGCGCGGATGCCGAAACGCTTGTTCTCGAGCGCGATCACCTTGGTGAAGCCGCGGATGCCGAACTTCGACGTGGTGTAGGCCGCAGTGAGCGACGTGCCGGTGATGGAGTCGATCGAACCGATGTTCACGATCGACCCGCCGCCGCCGACGCGCATCAGCGGCAGCACGGCGCGGACGCCGAGGAACGGGCCGAGGCAGTTGACGCGCAGCACGCGTTCCCAAGCGTCGACGGTCGTCATGTCGATCGTCGCGAGGTGCAACACCGCGGCGTTGTTCACGAGCACGTCGATGCGGCCGTGGCGGGCGCGGAGCTCGTCGACGGCCTCTTGCCAGTCGCGTTCGCTGGTCACGTCGAGGTGCCGGTACGTCGCGCGGTCGCTGAGCTCCTTCGCGACTCCTTCGCCACGGTCGTCGAGCACGTCCACGAGCACGGTGTCCGCGCCCTCGGCGTCGAAGTGCCGGGCGATCTCGGCGCCGGTTCCGCGCGCCGCACCGGTGACGATCGCAACCTTGCCCTCCAACCGTCCCACGGGGTCCCCCTCTCTCGCGTGTCCGTCTAGTCGAACACCCACTGGCGGCGGCCCCGGCCGGAGAGCACCCGCCCGAACTTCAGGCCGGGGAAGTGCGCGGCGGCGACGGGCACGTCGGTGCCCTCGAGCTCGCGGGCGAGCGCGTTGCGCGCGCGTTGCGCCATGTCGGGATCCACGTCGGCGACGCCGCCCCATTCGTCGTCGAGTAGCTCGACCGCGCAGTGCACCACGTCGCCGAGCAACATCGCCCGCTGTTCACCCGACGACAGCACGATGAGCGTGCTCCCGGGAGTGTGGCCCGCGCACAGCCTCGCGTCGATGCCCGGCGCGATGGTGGTGTCGCCGTCCCAGGTCTCGAGCCGGTCCTCCACTGGCCGCAGTCGCTCCGTGGCGAAGTTGTCGGAGCCCACGAAGTGATCCCAGTCGCGGACGTCGCAGCGATACGTCGCGCGCGGGAACACCGGAACGCCGTCGGTCGACGCCCAGCCGATGTGGTCGAAGTGGAGATGCGTGAACAGGACGTCGGTCACGTCGTCGGCGGAGAGGTCCGCGGCCGCGAGGCTGGCGAGCAACTGACCGCCGTTCATCCCGTGCGGCGGCTCCTCGACCGCGCCGATCCCACCGTCGACGAGGAGCACGCGATCGCCCGCACCCCGGATCACGAAGCCGCCGAACACGAACTCGACGGTGCCGTCGTCGAGGAGGTCGCGGTGCGGCTCCCAATCGGCGTCGTCGCCGCCCTTCGTGCCGGGCGGGCCCATCTGGTAGGCCGCGGTCGCCGGCACCTTCGCCGCGCCGTCGAACACCGACAGCACCTCGAGGTCACCGATGCGGAGCGTGTTGGGCGCGGAAGAGGTCATGGTTCGATCACCACCTTGATCGCGCCGTGGGCGCGGTCGGCTGCGACACGGAATGCCTCCGGCGCGTCGTCGAGCGGGAAGCGGTGCGTCACGATCGTGTCGGCGAGCTCGGGGTGCGCGGCGAGGACTTCGACCGCTTCGTCGAACTCGCGCACGCCGTGGTGATGGCCGTAGGTGTACGACGGCAGGAGTCGAGCCTCCTTCATGAGGAAGGACGTGCCCATCTGCACGGGGTCGAACCACGTGCCCGGCACCACGATCGTTCCTCCGGGCCGGACGTGCCCGATCGCGGTGTCGAGCGACGACTGGCTCCCGGCGCAGTCGAGGACGACGTCGTACTCGTCGCCCACGGCGAGACTCGCGCCGAGCCGCTCGCCGGCGTCGCGCTGGGCGGGGTGGCGCGCGACGAGGTCGACGTCGGCTCCGTGGTGGCGCGCCACCGTCACGAGCGCCAGGCCGATGCTGCCGGCGCCGATCACGAGCACGCGCCCGGGCGGGGCGTCGCCGTGCAGCCCCGCGCGGTGCGCGGCGCGGACCGCCACCGCGACGGGCTCCGCGAGTGCGCCCACGTCGGTGCCGACGCCCTGTGGGAGCACCGCGAGGTCCTTGCGGTCGACGACGACCGCGTCGGCCAGGCCGCCGTCGCTGAAGATGCCGAGGACGCGCTCGCCGCTCGCGCGGCACAGGTTGTCGTTCCCTGCGAGACACTGGTCGCACTCGCCGCACGGAACGCTCGGCTGGACCGCGACGGGCGTCCCGTCGTCGAGGACGCCTGCGAACTCGTGGCCCATCGTCGCCGGGAGGTTCCACGACAGCAACTTGAGATCCGACCCGCAGATGCTCGCCGACGTGACCCGTACGTGCACCGGGTCGGATGCGTAGTCGGGTTCGACGAGGTCCACGTCGACGACGGCGACGCCGCCGTTCCCGTCGCTCCGCACCGCTCGCACCATCCCGGGAGCCTACCGACGTGCGTTACGCTCCGCGGCGTGACCGACTTCCCGCGGGACGAAGTCGAGCAAGCGTTCGCGCACTGGTTCGCCACCGGACCGGTCGGGGAGGACTGGGCCACGTGGGTCGATCTCTACACCGACGACGTGTACTACTGCGACCACTTCTGGGGACCTCTGTACGGCAAGGACGAGATGAAGGTGTGGATCGCGGCGTCGATGGGCGGCGTCCCGGAGATCTACACCGTCCTCGACTGGTACACGATCGACGACGAGAAGGTCTGCTTCCACATGCAGAACCGGCGTGACAACCCCGACCCGGACGGCCCCGCCTACTTCGACTTCCCCGGCCTGTCGACCCTCTGGTACGCGGGCGACGGGAAGTGGTCGGCCGAGGAGGACTTCTGGGACCTGAGCGGGGCGCGCCGCACCGCCAAGCTGTACGACGAGGCGTGCGCCAAGATGGGCGTCACCTCGCCGGCCGACCGCATGACGCGCAAGCACTGGCCCGCCTCGCCGGAGTGGGCGCGCACCGACGCGGTCCCGGAGCCCTCGTGGGTGGCGGGCGCGGTGCCGGGCGTCACGCGGCCGAGCCAGTTGGCGGCGCTCCTCGCGCCGTTGCGTGAACGGCCGCGTTGACGACGTCTCGTCAGTCACCATCTGCCCACGCGTGAGCGGCGAGCCGTCGTCCTGGGGGATCGCCAAGCGCGCGGTCCGCATCGCGTTCGGCGTGTACGGCCGTCATCCGATCGTGATCGCGGGGATCGCGATCGTGGTGTTCGCGCCGATCGCGCTCATCGACACCGCCGCCTCGGAGGAAGCCGCGCACCTGGTGTCGCGCGGTGGCCGCGACGCGTTCGTCGGCGTCGTGGTGTTCCTCGCGACCGCGGTGGTGACGGCGGGAACGGCGGTCGGCGCGGGCATGATGCACCGGTTCGTGGCCACCGACTTCGGGGGCCCGGTGATGACGGTGGGCCAGGCGCTGCGGAGCCTCCCCAAGGCGCGCATCCTCGGCGTCGACCTCGCGGTGTCGGGGTTGGTCGCGATCGCCTCGGTGGTCGGCGCGATCCCGGGGCTCCTGGTCTACACGCTGTTCTGTCTCGCCGGCGCGCTGCTCGTCGACGAGAACCTGCGCGTACGCGAAGCGATGGCGCGCTCCGTGGCGCTCACGCGACGGCACTTCTTCGTGACCGTGATGGTGGTGACCGTCCCGGTCGTGCTCGAGCACGAAGTGATCAATGCGCTCGAGGTCCTCTGGGACTTCCCGTTCGCGGTGCTCTTCGGCGCGCACCTGGTGGCGGCCGTGCTCGTGCTCGCGCCGGTCGTGCTCGTCGAGATCGCGCTCGCGCTCACCCTGAAGGACGACAAGGACGACACGGACGACAAGGAGGTTGGCGATGCCAGCACGGAACCTGTACCTCTATGAGGTCGTCGACATCGTCGGCCAGGGCCAGTACGCGTACATGGAGCACCTCTGGCAGGACCCCGTGTTGCGCATGCCGGAGATGTTCGGGCTGCAGGGCTCCTTCTACATCTGCGCGGCCGGCGGTGGCCGCTGGCCGCAGGTCGTGAACATCTGGGACGTGGGGACCAAGGGGTGGATGGGGTGGGCGGCCAACGTCGACCGCCTGAACCTCAAGCGGCGCAAGGCCTTCTACGGCGATTGGTGGGACCAGGCGGCGGAGTGGCGCCGCGGCGGCTTCGACCGGCTGTGCGGCGGCGTGCCGGGGAGCCCCACCACCGACGAACTGGCGGCCGGGGGTGTGCGGGGCACGCTGTTCGTGAACGAGATCCTCACCGTGCGCCCGGGCACGCAACTCGAGTTCCTCGCCGCCGTCGTCGCCGAGCGCGTGCCGCTCATGCGCGAGTACGGCCACGAGCCCACCGGCCTGTACGAGGTGCTGTCGAACCAGCACGAGGTCGTGATGGTGTGGGCGACGGACGTCCCGGCGCAGGTGCGGCTGCGCCAGAACCGCGACACCGCGCGCGGGCTGTGCGACGAGGGCGAGGCCGACGACCGGTTGGTGGCCTGGGACCGGCGCGCCGCGCAATTCGTCACGGGTGGGGACACCCACGTGATGACGCCGCTCCCTCGCACGGTCTACGGGCCACCCGACTGGGAGGACGCGTCGCTCGACGAGTGGCTGGCGGGGGCGTGATCAGGCTTCGAGGTACTCGCGCAGCTCGCAGGCGGGGCAGCGGGTGCCGTTGTCGGCGTGGGTGAAGGGGTGCGCGATCGGCCGGGCGGGGGGAGCGGGCGCCAGGGTCCGGCGCACCGGCCGGGGGATCCTGGGAAGCCGCGGCTTCGCCTTCGTCGTGGTGGGCATGCGGGTCTCCTGAGCGGGGGAGCTTCGGGGGGCTGACGACGAAGATAGCGAGCCTCTGTGAACGGAGGAAGTCGCGGCGTCGGCGGGAACGTGAACGGTTCGGGTCAACCCGCGAGGGGGAACGCGTCGATGGGCAGGTCGGCGTCGTCGGCGGCTTCGGCGACCGCGTACACGGCACTCGCCCGGAAGTCCATGGGGAAGTCGACCGAGTCGGCGACCGCGTTGACGAGCTCGTGGAGCTGCTGCCGGTTGAGCCCGGTGAACGTGCCCCCGAGCAGCACCACCGGTGAGGCGACGTCGCCCGACCGGGGCACGAAGCCGGCCGTGCTGAGCGCGCTGCCGAGGGCGTGCTGGAGGTCGGACACCGCGTCGCCGACCGGAGCGAGGCACACCATGCGGTCGTCGAGGAGCTCGGGCGGGCGGAGTCGCACCGTGAAGGGTCGCCACGCGCTCGTGACCTGCTCCACTGCGACCCGCCACGCGCGCTCGTCCTGCATGCTGAGGCCGTTGCGGAGGGTCAGCCGCGGTGGCACCGCGTAGGGCGCGCCGGCGTGCCCGAGCGCGTCGCGGATCGCCGCGCACTGCTCGGAGCCGGGGATGAGGGCGAGCAGCGCGACCGACGAGCGCGCGGTCGTGACCTTCGGCGCCGCCTCCTCGAGTTGCGGGAGCCCCCGGCCCCGGCGCCACCGGAAGCGGCGGACCGACGGCCGCTCGATGCGGCCGAGCGCGTCGAGGTCGAAGGGTGGCGGCTTCTCGGGAAGCGGCGGGTACTCCCGGTGGAGCGGGTCGTCGGGCGCCATCGTCGACAGCATCGCGCTTGCCGTCGGCCGGCCGCGGCGCCCCTTCGCCGGTCACCGACCCGCGCTTCGACGTGCGATTTGGCGGTACCGTGGCGCGGCAGCGACGCCGACGAGGCCGGAGGCCCGAAGCATGGTTGACACCGTCACGCCGCAGACCGACGTCGTCGACGTGGTCACGCGCTGGCTCGAGGAGAACTGGGATCCGGAGATCACGGTCGGCGAGTGGTGGGACCGGCTCGGCTCGTCGGGTTGGGCGTTCCCCGCGCTCCCCGAGGCGTGGTACGGCAAGGGCATGACCCGCGAAGACGGCATCCGCGTCCAGCAGACGGTCGGGAAGTTCGGCGCGCTCGGGCCTCCGATGGGGCTCGGCACGCTGCTCGCCGCGCCGACCATCGCCGTGCACGGCAACGACGAGCAGCGCGACCGCTACATCCTCGACACCGTGACCGGCCGCAAGGCGTGGTGCCAGTTCTTCAGCGAGCCCGGCGCCGGCTCCGACCTCGCCGGCCTCACCACCTCAGCGGTGCGCGACGGCGACGAATGGGTCGTCAACGGGCAGAAGGTGTGGACGTCCGGCGCGCAGGTCGCCGACCTCGGCATGCTGCTCGCGCGCACCGACCCCGACGTCCCGAAGCACCAGGGCATCACCTACTTCGTGTGTGACGTCCACCAGCCGGGCGTCGACATCCGGCCGCTCCGGGAGATGACCGGCCGGGCCATGTTCAACGAGGTGTTCCTCACCGACGTGCGCGTGCGTGACGACGACGCGATCGGCGGCGTCAACAACGGATGGGCCGTCGCCAACACCACGCTCGCGTTCGAGCGTGCCGGGCTGTCGGCGGGCGCCGGCGGCGCCGCGGGCACCGCCAGCCCCGGCACGGTGGCCGGCGATCTCGGCCGCCGGGTCGGCGACTTCGTGGGGCGCCGCGTCGAGACGCGTGGGCGCGGCGGCGCGGGCGCGAACGTGCTGATCGAGCTGGCGAAGGCGAACGGCAAGATCGACGACCCCGTGATCCGCCAGGACCTCATGCGGCTCCACATCCTCAACGAGATCGCGCGCCAGACGAACCAGCGGGCCAAGGCGCTCCGCGCCCGTGGCAAGGAGATCCCCGGCATGGGGAACATGGGGAAGCTCGCCATGAGCCAGATCCTGCGCCTGTCGCGCGACGTCGGGCTCCGCATCGTCGGGCCGTACGGCACGTTGCACGCATACACCGACGACGGCCGCGCCGCGCTGGGCGAGGTCACCGGCCAGCCGTACCTCGCCCTGGTCACCGAGGGCGCGCTGGCGGCGTCGGGGCCGTCGATCTACGGCGGCACCGACGAGATCCAGCACAACATCCTCGGCGAGCGCGTGCTCGGGCTGCCGAAGGAGCCCAACAACGACAAGACCACGCCGTTCCGCGACCTGCCCCGCAACTGACCCGCGCCGAAGGTGCCGAGAGCGGAAGGCCGGAGTCGAGCGTCCGCGCCGCGGGTGCCCTGCGGCGTAGCGAGGCGTGGCCCGAGCGGCCCGGCGCCGCCTAGAGCGGAACAGTCGCGCGGTACTGGTCGCGCAGCTTGCGCTTGAAGATCTTGCCGGTGTCCTCGCGCGGGAGCGCGTCCACGAAGTCGACGGTCCGCGGGCACTTGTAGTGCGCGAGGCGCTCGCGCGTGTAGTCGAGCAGCTCCTGCGCGAGCTCGGGTGACGGCGTCACGCCGTCCTGGAGCTCCACGACGGCCTTGACCGCCTCGCCCCACTCGGGGTCGGGCACGCCGATGGTGGCGACGTCGCGGACGGCGGGGTGCTCGATCAGCACCGCGTCGACCTCGGCCGGGTAGATGTTGACGCCGCCGGAGATGATCAGGTTGGCGCTGCGGTCGGTGAGGTAGAGGTAGCCGTCGTCGTCGACGTAACCGACGTCCCCGAGCGTGAAGTAATCGCCCCGGTACGCGGACGACGTCTTGTCGGGATCTTTGTAGTACTCGAAGCGGCCGACGTCGGGGGCCTTGAGGAACACGAGGCCGACCTCGCCGCGCGGGACCTCGTTGCCGTCCTCGTCGGCGATCTTGATGTGCTGGGGCGGGTCGACGAGCCCGACGGTGCCGGGGTGCTCGAGCCACACGTCGGGACCGACGACGGTGCCGGCGCCCTCGGTGGCCGCGTAGTACTCGTAGACGATCGGCCCGAGCCAGTCGATGAGCGCCTGCTTCACGTTCGGCGGGCACGGAGCGGCGCCGTGCAGCACGTTGCGGAGCGTCGAGAGGTCGTACCCCTCCCGCACGTGGTCGGGCAGCTTGAGGAGCCGTACGAACATCGTCGGGACCATGTGCGTGTGCGTGATGCCGTGCGCGTCGATCAGGCGCAACGTCTCCTGGGCGTCCCAGTCGTCCATGAGCACGATGCCGACGCCACTCGCCAGCGGGAGCGACAGCGAGAACGCGAGCGGGGCTGCGTGGTAGAGGGGACCGGTACAGAGGTGCAGGTCGTCGCCGGGCACGTACGCGTTGATCAGCGCGAGCCGGGTGGTGGCGACGGCGGCGCTCGCGCTCGCCGGCGACGCGGCCGCGCTCGCCATCGCCGCCGTGTTCCGCGTGACGCCCTTTGGTCGCCCGGTCGTGCCCGACGTGTAGAGCATCTGTCCCCCGGGCGTCGGGTCGTCGATGTCGGCGGGGTCCTCGTCGGCCAGCGCGTCGTCGTAGGACTCGAAGCCGTCGATCTCGCCACCGACGGCCAGCCGGACGGTGGCGCCGGGCGCGCACGCCGCCGCGCCCATTGCCGTGGATGCGAAGCGCGCGTCGGCCACGATCACGCGCGCGTCGCAGTCGTCGACGATGTACCCCGCCTCCTCGCCCGTGAGGTGCCAGTTGATCGGCGTGAGGCGAAAGCCGCCGCGCGTGCACGCGCCCCACACCTCGGCGAACTCGGGGCGGTTGCTGCACAGCAGCGCGACTCCCGCGCCCACCTCCACGCCACGCCGCCGCAGCGCGCGCACGAGCCGGTTGGCGCGCGCGTTCAGCTCGGCGAAGGTGCGGTTGCCCCGGTCGCTCAGCACCGCGAGCCGGTCGGGCTGCTCACCGGCCCAGTACGTGAGCATCGTGCCCCGGGCGAGGTGCACCAGCCGCGGATCCGGCGGTGGGCTCGTCGTGGTGTCGGTCATCGCACCCCCCGGTCGGCATGGCCGCGGCGCGTCACGCTACCAAGATGCGCGTGCACGACCGCTCGCGCGGAACGGTAGCGTCGCCCCGAACGGAGGTCGACCGAGCCGGCCGGTCCCAGGAGGACGATATGGAGCACGAGATCCAATACGGTCCCGCGTACGCGCTGGCGACGCTCACCCTCGACCCGGGAGAGAGTGTGCGCGCCGAGGCGGGCGCGATGGTGTCGATGGGGCCGCAGCTCGAGGTGGAGACGAGCGCCAGCGGCGCCGGCGGCTTGCTGAAGGGGCTGAAGCGCGCCGCGCTCGGTGGTGAGAGCTTCTTCATGAACGCCTACACCGCGAAGGAACGCACCCAATTGGCGCTGGCCCCGCCGCTCCCCGGCGACATCGTGCACCGCACGCTCGGCGCCGAGACCGTGTACCTCACCTCGGGCTGCTACCTGGCGAGCGAAGCGGCCGTGGACGTCGACACGAAATGGGGAGGCGCGAAGACCTTCTTCTCGCGCGAGGGGCTCTTCCTGCTGAAGGTCACCGGGCCCGGCTACGTGTTCGTGTCGAGCTACGGCGCGATCGCCGAGATCCCTCTCGACGACGGCCAGGTCCACACCGTCGACTCGGGTCACATCGTGGGCTTCACCGACGGCGTCGGCTACCAGGTCCGCAAGTTCGCGGGTTGGAAGAGCACGTTCCTCGGTGGCGAGGGGCTCGTGGTCGAGTTGACCGGCCCGGGGACCGCGTGGATGCAGACGCGCAGCGCCGACGCGTTCATCGACTGGATCGCGCCGAAGCTGCCCCAGAAGAACAACACGTCATGACGGTGCCCGGAGCCGCCGCCTGAGCCGGCCCGCGGCACGGCGCGCGTCGCTCCACCAGCGTCGTGCCGACGCCGCCGCGACCGTCACCTCGAGGGCGGCCCGGCCCGCCGACCCCGGCCGCAACCAGGCCGGCGCGTACTCGGTGGCGGGCGGTCGCCGGGCCAGGAGCTCGCGGAGGCACAGCACGTAGGCGGTGCGGCGCAGGGCGGGCTGGGCCTCGCGCTGCCAGGGCTTGGGGTTGCCGATCGCGTGCAGCAACACGGTCGCGTGTCCTTCGTAGCGGCATGCCAACCGCCGGCGGTCGACGACGCGCGTGCGCGCCAAGCGGGTCCTGCCCTGGATGGCGGTCTCGGCGGCGAGGAACGACAGCCGCTCGGCACCGACCTCCGACATCAAGAGCGCGTTCAGCGCGTCCTGGTCGAGGAGGCTGCGCGGATCGCTCCGCGGCATCCCCACCTCCGCGCGGCCGACGAGCCCGTCGCAGCACTTCCACCACCGCGCGAGCAGGTCGGGATGATGCGCGGTGTCGAAGGCGACGAAACCCGCGTTCACGTAGACCTGTCGCCGCAGCGGCGCGCCCAGCTCGAAGAGCGACTCCCACTCGGCGAACCAGCGGTCGGGGAGGCGGTCGGGCGCCGCGCACACCTGGCCCCGTTGCGCGTCCGCGAGCACCGGCGCGAGCGACGCGGTGACGATCACGTCGGAGTCGATGACCACGACCGTCCCGCGGTGGTCGAGCAATGCCGCGAACGGTGACAGCAAGAACGGATGCCGCCCGTCGGCCTCGGTGCGATGCACCGCGTGCACGCCGGCCGGCAGCGCGCGCCGCTGCTCCGCGGTGAGGCCGACGTCGAGCACGGTCAGCGCGTCGCGGTGGCCCTGGAGCCGCAGCGACCGCACCATCGCCACGAGGCCGAGGTAGTGCTCGGCGTCGGTGACGCTGAAGAAGCGGACGCCGCCTCGCTCGTCAACCACCGCGTGCGGGCGCGGGCGCGAAGAGGAACCCGCGCGTCTCCTGCTGCTCGGGCGCGCCGACAACGACCGGCCGGTACGCGAGCAGGTACTCGCGACGCAGCGTCATGCCGTGATCGCACGCGCACTCCACCAGCTCCTCGCGGTTGAGCACCCAGCTCGGGTACTCGACGCCCGGCCACTGCCGCGGGCGCTGCACCACGACGAAGGCCGGGCTCGCGAACACGACGGGCACGCGTGTGAGGAAGAGGTACCGCGCGGCGGCGTGCGCCAGCCGCGCCACCAGCGCTTTCCAGTCCGGCTCGTACTGGATCGAGCTGCTCGCGACCACGAGGTCGAACGTGCGGTCGAGTCCCGTGTCGTCCTCATGGAAGTGGACCTCGGGCAGCGCGGCGCGACCCACCGCGCACACGCAGGGTACGTCCCGCACGTGGTACTCGACGTGCACGCCGTCGGGGAGGAATGCGCGCGCGAGGAGCGCGTACAGCCCGATGCCGCCGCCCCAATCGAGGACCGAGACGGTGTCGCGGTCCCGGCTGGCGAGGGTCAGCGCGTAGGCAAAGGCGAGGAGCGTGTTCTGCTCGCCCACGCTCTCGGCGTGGCCGAGCGCACTCGGCGACGTCGAAACCGCGAGCGGTCGGGTCCCGTCGACGACGGCGCGGTACGAGGCCAGCTTGGCCCGGTACGCGGCGGGGATGGTCGGCGAGTCCCAGCCGCCTCCCCTCGCCACGGTGCGCCCCCCGGCCCACCCGTCGGGGACGTACTCCCACTCCGGCTGGCCCGCGCCACCGGCGAGTCGCTCCCGCGAGCGCCGCCAGCCGGTCACCACGATCGGCGGTGTGACGCTCCGCAGGACGCTGCGGAACGTCACAACTTCACCGCGACCCACGCGGCGAAGTTGAGCGATCGCCAGAAGCACTCCACGTCGTGCCACCCCGACTGCTCGAGCAACTCGACGTTCTCGGCGGGCGTGAGCGGCACGAGGACCCCGTCGAGGCTCAGGCGCTTGCGCTCGATGTCGGCGTCGGAGTACCCGTTCGCGCGCTTCATCGCTTCGTAGAGCGCGGTGAGGAGCGCGTCGCTCTCCGCCGAACCGCCCCGCACCTTCTCGACGACGACGATCGCGCCACCG
>Ga0187777_10002207_pt1 | contig 12503 bp, 13 predicted proteins | sample 1015_Q2_SP5_10_M_FD_132416 | JGI IMG/M metagenome (GOLD analysis project Ga0187777, IMG submission 132416) | Tropical peat soil microbial communities from peatlands in Department of Meta, Colombia - 1015_Q2_SP5_10_MG | ecosystem: Environmental > Terrestrial > Soil > Wetlands > Peat | place...
AGCGAGACATAGAGGTGGTAGCGCCCCGGTTCCGCGGTGAAGCCGGTGGCGCCGTCGTCGGAGAGGCGGTCGTCGATCGGGTACACGAGTGACGCGAGGTTGCCCTCGCGCCGGTACGCGTTCGGCGGTGGCGCGTAGTCACCGTAGGTCTCGAAGTCGACGGGGCTCGCGACCACGGGCGCGGTGGTTCCGACCATCGCCGAACCATACTGCGGGCAGGATTGGTACGATCCCACGCCCGCGCGCTGACTCACCCGGAGGGGCTGCCGCATGGACGTCGACGCGACCATCGACCCCGAGATCGCCGCCGCGCTCGCCGAGTCGCCGATCGGCCAGATCGACTTCGGCTCGTGGGACGTCACGACGGTTCCCACGATGCGCGCCGCGATGGAGAACATGCCGCGACCCGAGTTGCCGCCACCCACCGTGTCGTCCAGGGACGTCGTGGTCGACACGACCGACGACGGTGCCGAGCCGGCACTGCGCATCTACGGGGAGGGCGGTGCGGGCGGACGTGCGTGCATCTACTGGATCCACGGTGGCGGCTACATGTTCGGCTCCGGTCTGATGCGCGACGCGCGCCTCGAACGGTGGGCCGAGGAGTACGACTGCGTGGTCGTCTCCGTCGAGTACCGCCTCGCGCCCGAGCACCCCTACCCGGCACCGCTCGACGACTGTTACGCGGGCCTCGCGTGGACCGCGCGCAACGCCGGTGATCTCGGCATCGACCCGGGCCGGATCGCGGTCGTCGGCGCGAGCGCCGGCGGCGGGCTCGCGGCCGGGCTCGCGCTCCTCGCCCGCGACCGCGGCGAGGTTGCCGTCGACTACCAGCTCCTCATCTACCCGATGATCGACGACCGCAACCGCACCGCGTCGAGCCGGATCGTCGGGGCGCCGGTGTGGAGCCGCGACGCCAACCTGCTCGGATGGCGCGCGTACCTCGGCACGGATCCCGGCGGCGATGACGTGCCGGTCTACGCCGCGCCGGCCCGCGCGACCGACCTCGCCGGCCTGCCCCCGACGTTCATCGGTGTGGGCACGCTCGACGTGTTCCGCGATGAGAACCTCGACTACGCGCTGCGCCTCCTCGCGGCCGGTGTCCCCACCGAGGTGCACGTGTACCCCGGCGCATGCCACGGGTTCGAGATGATCATGCCCTTCGCCGACGTGTCGCAGCGGTGCCAGCGCGACATCGACGACGCGCTCGGTCGCGCGCTGCAGCCGCGCGCGACGGACGTCAGATCATCGTGAGGCCGCCGCTCACGGAGATCACCTGCCCGGTCATGTAGCCGGAGTCGTCGCTGGCGAGGAACGCGACGACCGACGCGATGTCGGACGGCTCCGCGACCCGCCGCATCGGGATCGAGCGCTCGAGCGCGTCGCGCAGCTTGGGGCTCACGTCCTGCACCTGGCCGAGCAGCTCGGTGTCGGTGGGTCCCGGCGACACGCAGTTCACCCGGATGCCGTAACGCACGACCTCGCGGGCGATCGTCTTCGAGAACGCGATGACGCCGCCCTTGGTCGCCGAGTAGACCGCCTCGCCCGAGGAGCCGACCCGGCCTGCCTCCGAACCGGTGTTGACGATCACCCCACCCTTCTCGCGCTCGATCATCTGTGGGAGGACGACGTGGCACGTGTTGATCGTGCCGCGCAGGTTGACGGCGATGATGCGGTCCCAGTCGGCCTCGTCGCTCTCGACGAACGGGCCGATCACATCGATGCCCGCGTTGTTCACGAGGACGTCGATGGCGCCGAGCTCCCGGTCGACCGTCTCGACCGCCTGCACCACGGAGCTCCGGTCGGACACGTCGACCTCGACCGCGAGCGCGCCGACCGCATACTTCGACGCAGTCTCGTCGGCGACCTTGCGCGCGCCCTCCACGTCGACGTCGCACACCGCAACGGTGGCACCCTCGTACGCCAGGATCTCGACGATCGCGGCGCCGATCCCGCGCGCCCCGCCGGTGACGAATGCAGTTTTTCCTCGCAGTCTCACGGCAGGTCCTCGCTCGTCGGTCCGGTGAAGGTCGGTGTGCGCTTCTCGCGGTGGGCCGCGAGCCCCTCGGCGGCGTCGGGGCCGCCGAAGCCGTAGAACTCGTACGCGATCGACGCGTCGAACGCGGGGCCGAGCAGTCGGTACGCGTGGTTGAGGGTGTGCTTCGTCCACCGGATGGCGCTCTGCGCGCCGCTCGCGAGCTCGAGCGCGATGCCCATCGCCTCGTCGAGCACGCGCTCGTCGTCGACACACACGGAGACCAGGCCGATCCGCTCGGCTTCCTCGCCCGAGAGTGGACGGTTGGTCAAGAGGTAGTACTTCGCCTTCGCCATTCCGCACAGCAACGGCCAGCAGATCGCGGCGTGGTCGCCGGCGGCGACGCCGAGGCGGGTGTGACCGTCGATGATGCGCGCGGTGCGCCCGGCGACCGAGACGTCGGCGAGGATCGCGACCACGAGGCCGGCGCCGACGGCAGGACCGTGGATCGCCGACACGATCGGTTTCGAGCAGTTCACGACGTTGAGCACCAGGTCGCGCGCCTCTCGCATGATCCGCGTGCGGAAGGCGTAGTCGGTGACGATCTCGTCGAGGAAGTCGAAGCTGCCGCCGGCGGAGAAGGCGCGCCCTTCACCGGAGATCACCGCCACCCGCGTGTCGGGATCGCGGTCGACGGTCAGCCAGACGTCGGCGAGCTGGCGGTGCGCGTCGGCGTCGACCGCGTTCAAGCCGGGTGCGTCGAGGACGACGTGGAGCACACCGGGATGCGGTCGCTCCAGCCGGAGCTTCGTGAACGAGGCGTAGAGGTCGCTCGTGCTTTCCGCTCTCGGCGGCTGCGCCGCCGGGCCGCGCTGCTCGCCCTTCGGCGACCGCTCGCTGCTCGCCGGGTTACCCGGCTCGCGACGCTCGCTCATGTTCCCCTCGCGATGGTGCGGCGGCGGAGCTCCGCGGCGACGGCTGCCCACCGTTCCGCCGCCTCGGGCGACGTCGGCCACGCGCCCGTGCCCAGGTACGAGAGCACGCGATCGGCGACGCCGCCGTAGCGCGCGAGCAGCGCGTCGGGCAGCTCCTCCCACGTGGCGGTCACCGTGTACGGCGCGAGCATGTCATCGGTGAGCACCGACGCCATCGCGGCGAGGTCACCGGTGCGCATCAGCCGGCGCAACTCGTCGGCGGCCTCGCCGAAGCCGTGGTGCGCGAGGACGGGCTCGTAGGTCGGGGTGCTCGCGTAGAACGCGAGCTGCTGGCGCGCCGCGTCGCGGAGGGCGGCCCGCTCGAGCTCGGTGTTGCCGACGACGATGAACACGGGCGCGATGAACGTGACGTCGTCGATCGAGCGACCCGTCTTGCGTGCGCCTTCCTCGACCGCGGGTCGGATCACTTCCGTGAGGTACTCGCGCGAATGGAACGGGTGCACGTGGAACCCGTCGCAGACCTCGCCGGCGAGGCGCGCGAGGCCGGTGTTCACACCGGCGATCTGGATCGGGACGTCGGGGAACTCGATCGGGCCGCCCGAGAAGAAGTCGGTGAGCAACGAGAACGAGTAGAAGTCGCCCGAGAAGGCGAGCTGTTCCTCGCCCTGGAAGGCGCGAAAGATCGCCCGCAGCGCGAGCACGTACTCGCGCATCCGGGCGACCGGGCGCGAGAACTCGGTCGAGAACCGGCGCACGATGTGCGCCTTCACCTGCGTCCCGAGGCCGAGCTGGAAGTTGCCGTCCGACTGGTCGGCGAGGTCCCACGCGAGCTGTGCGGTGACCATCGGGCTCCGCGGGAAGGCCACTGCGATCGACGTGCCGACCCCGACCGCCCCGTCGGTGGCGTCGGTGGCCACCGCGCACGGCAGGTACGGGTTGTGCCCGGCCTCGGTGAACCAGATCGTCGAGAAGCCGAGCCGCCGGGCCTCGCGCGCCATGCCCGCGATGTCGTTCAGGCGGCGACCGAAGCCGTACGTGTCGAACTCCATCGGGCGAGATCGTAATGTCGGCCACCGCGACGTCGACTCGACGTGAGGGGGACTGGTCGTGACGAGCGAATTCGAGGGCCGGGTCGCACTGGTGACGGGAGCGGCGGGTCAGGGCCTCGGTCAGGCGACGGCGCGGCGACTCGCCGAGGGCGGTGCCACCGTCGTCGTGACCGACATCCACGAGCGCCGCACTCGCGAGGTCGCGGACTCGATCGCGCGGGACCATCCCGGCACTCGCGTGGCGGGGTTTGCGATGGACGCAGGGGACCGCGAGCAGATCGACGCCGTGATCGAGGAGGTCACCCGCACGCTCGGCCCGGTCCGAGTCCTCGTGAACAACGCGGCGGTCAACGTCGTCGGCAGCATCTTCGACTACGACCCGGAGAACTGGGACTGGTGCATCCGGGTGAACCTGTCGGGGCCGTGGTACCTGTGCCGGGCGACCATGCCGCTCATGCGTGACGCGGGTGGCGGGGCGATCGTGAACGTGTCGAGCTTCGCCGCCGACGTGGGTGGCGGAGGGGTGGAGGCGCCCTACGCCGTCACGAAGGGCGGGCTCAACGTGCTCACGCGTTCGTGCGCCCACGAAGGCGGTCCCTTCGGCATCCGCGTGAACACGGTCTCGTGCGGCGTCATCCGCGGCACGAAGTTCGTCGAGGACCACCCCGACATCATCGCCAACGCCGCCGGCCAGACCCCGTTGGGGAGTTACCCCGACGCCGCCGAGGTCGCCGAGGCGATCGCCTTCCTGGCGTCCGACCGTGCCGCCCACATCACCGGCGAGATCCTCGGCGTCGCCGCCGGCGCCTACATGCGGACCTGAGCGGCGATGCCGCGTGCGCTCGAGGGCAAGGTCGCGGTCGTCACCGGCGCGAGCCGCGGCATCGGGAAGCAGACGTGCCTGGCGCTCGGGGCGCTCGGCGCGTCGGTGGTGCTCGCGGCGCGCACGGAGGAGCCGCGGGCGCGGACCCCGGGTACGTTGCACGAGACCGCCGCAGCGATCCGCGCCGCGGGTGGGAACGCGCTCGTGGTGCCGGCCGACCTGGCGCGGCCGGACGACGTCGCCGCGCTGATCGCGCGGACGCTCGAACACCACGGCCACGTCGACGTCCTCGTGAACAACGCCGCGTACACGGTGGGCAAGGCGCTCTGGGCCCACGTGCCCGACGTCACCCGTGAACAGTGGGAGAAGGGCTTCACCGTCAACGTCACCGCGCCCCTCCTGCTCATCCAGGGCTTCTGGGAGTCGATGCGGACGCGCGGCGGCGGCGTCGTCGTGAACGTGACGTCGGGGGCGGCGAACCTCCAGGGGCTCGACGAGACCGTTCACCTCCCCGGCAGCACGCTGCCCAGCGAAGGGCCGCTCTACGGCGCGTCGAAGGCGGCGCTCAACCGGATGGCGAACGTGATCGCCGGCGAGGGTGCGCCGCACCGGATCGCCGTCGTGAACGTGGAACCGGGCTTCGTGCTCACCGAGACGATGGAGCAGACGTTCCGAGCGGAGGGTGTCGATGCCGCCTCGACCGGTGCCATCTCGGCGACCATTCCCGCGCGCGTGATCGCCCACCTGTGCACGTGTGACGACCCGATGCAGTACAGCGGCCGGATCGTCAGCGCGCCGGAGCTGTTCGACGAGGAGTTCGGCGCGCCGTGACGTTGCGGCATACTGGCGTCGGTCGAGTCGGTCGGTGGAGGTCACCATGAGCGCAACCGATCAGTACGCGAAGATCAACGGGCTGAGGCTCCACTACCGCGAGTGGTCCGGCCCGGCCGCCGACGCGCCGTTGCTCCTCCTGCTCCACGGGTTCACCAGCAACGCGAGCACGTGGGAGCTCTTCGCCGACACGTTCACGACTCGCTACCGCGTGATCGCGACCGACGCGCGCGGGCACGGTGCGAGCGACTGGGCCGCTCCCGACGCGTACGGCGTCGACCACCACACCGACGACGCGCGGCAGTTCGTCGAGGCGCTCGGCTACGAGCGCGTGAGCCTGATCGGCGTGTCGATGGGCGGGCGGACCGCTTACAACCTCGCCGCCACCAGCCCCGACCTCGTCGAACGGCTCGTGATCGTCGACATCAGCCCGGGAATCGTCGCGGCCGGCGCGGAGCGCATCACGAGCAACGTCCAGTCGAACGATCGATTCGCGTCGCTCGACGAAGCGGTCGCCGCGCAACAGCAGATGTTCCCGAACGCGGGCGCGGCGGCCGTGCGCCGCCGAGTTGCGAACAACCTGATGCTGCTCGAGGACGGCTCGTTCACGTGGCGCTACGACGAAGCGCTGCGCCGCAACCGCACGTCGCGGCGGGACGACACCGACGAGCAGTGGGCGCTCGTGAGCAAGATCACCGCGCCCACGCTGCTGTTGCACGGCGCCGAGTCCGACGTGCTCTCGGCCGACCTCGCGCAGCGCATGATCGACACCATCGCGGACGCGCGCCTCGTGACCATCCCCGGCGCCACCCACACGATCACGATGGACCAGCCCGCTCGCTTCCTCGCCGCCGTGACCCCGTTCCTGCTGGCGGACTGACCACTCCCCCCGACCCCCCGCCGAAGTTGCGTCAGCCAGCGACGTAGAGCGTCGGTGAGTGACGCAACTTCGCAATCAGCGTGGCTCGCGCGGCAGTCCGAGGACCCTTTCGCCGACGATGTTGTGCTGGATCTCGTCGGCGCCCCCGTAGATCGTCTCGGCGCGCGCGTTGAGGAAGGCGCGCTGGTACCAGGTCGGCTCGCCGTCGTCACCGACGACCATGGCGTCGGGACCGAAGACGCCGAGCATCAGCTCGCCGAACGAACGGTGCCAGTGCGACCAGTAGATCTTCACGACCGACGAGACCGCGCCTGCCTCGGCCCCGGCGAGCTCGGCGACGAGCGTCCGCTGGTTCATGTACTGGAGCACGCGCAAGCCCTCCCACGCCTTGGCGAGGCGCTGCCGCAGGACCGGATCGTCACCCCCGCCGCGCCGGTGCACCTCGTCGAGCAGCTGCCGCATCTCGGCCTCGAACGTCGCCTGGTAGGGGAGCATGGCGCCGACGCGCTCGGCGCCGAGCGTGTCCATCGCGATCGCCCATCCGCCGTTCACCTCACCGACCACCAGGTCGTCGGTCGTGCGCGCGTCGTCGAAGAACACCTCGCAGAACTCGAGCCCTCCCGCGATGTTGCGGATCGCGCGGACGTCGACCCCGGGCTGGTGCGCGTCGAGCAGCAGCATCGTGATGCCGCGATGACGGCTCTCCTCGGTGCCGGTGCGGCAGACCACGTACATCCAGTCGGCGAAGTTGCCGAGCGTCATCCAGATCTTCTGACCGTTGACGACCCATCCGTCGCCGTCGCGCTCGGCGCGGGTACGCAGCGACGCGAGGTCGGACCCCGCGTTCGGCTCGCTGAAGCCCTGCCCCCAGAATTCCTCGGCCCGCGCGATGCGCGGCAAGAAGCGCGCTTTCTGCTCGGACGTGCCGTTGCGCAGCAGCATCGGACCGAGCAAGTCACGACCGTTGACGCCGACCCAGTACGGAGCACGTGCGCGCGCGTGCTCCACCTGGAAGACCGCCTCCTGCGTGCGCGTTCCGCCGCGTCCGCCGTACTCCTCGGGCCACGTGATGCTGAGCCACCCACCGGCGACCAGCTCCCGCTCCCACGCGAGCCGGAGCTCCCAGTGGCGGTCGTCGGTCGGGCTCCCCACGCCGAGAATGCTGCGGAAGTCGCCGACGAGGTGCTCGGCCAGCCACGCGCGCAGCTCGTCGCGGAAGGCGGTGTCCTCCGCGCTCAGCTCGAGGTCCATGCCGTCGCCCACGGTCCCGAGCCTCAGCGCCGCAGCAGCTCGGCCACTTCGGCGGCGGCGTCGATCGACTCCTCGAACGACGCCGCGACCGGAGCCAGGTTCACGTGGCGGGTGCCGGCCTCGAGGTAGGGACGCACGTAGTCGGCGATCTCCGCCGGGCTGCCCCAAGGCGCGTACCGCTCGAAGCGCGCGAACGGCAGCTGGTAGAGCGACTCCATCGCCGCCGCCAGGCGCTCCACCGACCCGACCCCGCACCACAGATGGATGCCGTGGTACCAGTCGACACCGCTGCGACCTCCCGCACGCGCCAGCGCCTCGACCTCGCGCACCGACGCCCCGTACCGGTCGGCGGTCACGAACAGCCCGAGCCAGCCGTCGCCGTGGCGAGCGGCGCGGCGGAAGGCGGCGTCGGAGCGGCCGCCGATCACGATCCGCACCGGCTCGGGAGGCGACGGCCGGATCGTCGCGGCGGCGACGTCGAAGAAACGACCGGAGTAACTGACGGGTTCACCCGCCAGGAGCGCGCGCACGATCGTGAGGCACTCGTCGAGCCGGCGCCCGCGCGTGGCAGGGTCGACACCGCAGATCTCGAGCTCGTGACGGTCTTCGCCGCCCAACCCCACGCCGAACACGAACCGTCCCGGCGCGAGCTGTGCGATGGTCGCGACCTGGCGCGCGACCGGCACCGGGTGCCGCAGCGCGAGCAGGTACACCGAGGTCTCGATCGCGAGCCTCGAGGTGAGCGACGCGAGCGCGGCCGCCTGGAGCAAGCCGTCGAAGCCCTGCCCGCCGTGGAAGCTCACGTGGTCGCCCATGCAGAGGTGGTCGAGGCCGCTCTGCTCGGCGCGCGCGACTGCGGCGCGCAGGGTGCGGGAGTCCTGCTCGAACACGTGGTACGGGATCCTGCAGCCGACGGCCACCGTCACGCGACGGAAGCTACTCGCGTCGCGCGCGTGCACGTGAGGCGTAGGCTCCGCGCCCGTGGTCACCGTCGGGCTCGCGACGCCGATCGTGACGCGGACGCGCGAGGGTCCTGCGTGGATCGCCGACGGCACGATCGAAGACGTCGCGCAGATCGTCACCGCGGCCGATCGCCTGGCGTACGACTTCTGCACGTGCTCCGAGCACGTCGGGATCCCGGAGGCGGAGATCGGCCGTCGCGGCGCGGCCTACTGGGACCCGCTCGCGACGTTCAGCTTCCTCACGGCCCGCACGGCGAACATCCGCTTCGTCACGTGGGTGCTCGTGCTCGCGTACCACCACCCGCTCGAGCTGGCGAAGCGCTACGGGCAGCTCGACGCGATGAGCAACGACCGGCTCGTGCTCGGGGTCGGCGTCGGCACGTTGCGCGAGGAGTTCGAGATGCTCGGCGCGCCTCTCGACGACCGCGGGCCACGCGGCGACGATGCCATCCGCGCGATCAAGGCGGTGTGGGGCCGCCGCGAGCCCGAGTACCGCGGGTCGCACTACGACATCGCCGGTCTCGTGGTCGAGCCTCACGCGGCGCGCACCGACGTGCCGGTGTGGGTCGGCGGGCGCACCCGTCGTTCGCTGCGACGCGCCATCGAGCTCGCGGACGGCTGGACGCCGTTCGCGTTGTCGTTCGACGACGTGTCCGCCATGCTCGCCTGGGCCCGCGCCCTCCCCGCCTGGGAACGCCGCGCGCGACCGCTCGACGTCATGGTGTCGGCCGGCTTCGACCCCGCCGGCAACCCCGACCGCACTCGCCGGACCCTCGACGCGGTGCGAGGAGCCGGCGCGACGCACGTGGCCGCGGCGTTCGACGCCGACTCGCCCGCGCACTACGTGGAGCAGATGGACGCGTTCGCGCGACTCACACGTTGACGGCCGCGACCGCGAGCGCGATCGCCACCGCGTCCTCGGCGATTGCCGCGCGCGTGGCGCCCCACCGTTCGGCGGCACGCGCCCGCAGGTCGTGCGAGACGCGGGCGCTCACCGCGGCAGCGACCGCGGCGACTGCCGCGTCGGCGGCGATGCGCGCGCCCTTCTTGTTCGACGCGAGCGCGGCGGCCACACTGGCCGACGCCACGCGCGCGATCAACCCGGGCGGATCGAGGCGCGACGGCGCCGAGGGCAGCTTGTCGCCCACGAGCTCGCCGATGACGGAGACGGTCACCGCGCGGGGCGAGAGCGCTCGCCGGAGCGGCCGCGGCAAGGGCTCGTCGCGGCCGATGACGACGGCGGCGAGCCCGACCGTCGACCGCATGCCGGACGCGACCCCGAGCAGAGCAGCACGCAACACCGCTCAGGGCGTCCCGAAGACTCGCGCGGCGTTGTCACCGAGGTAGCCGGACATCGCCTCGGGACGCAGGGGGAGCTCCTTGCCTTCGCGCAACGTGCGCTCCACCGTCATGATCGGGAAGTACGACGACCACATCACCTTCTCCCGGCCGCGTGAGTCCATGTAGCGCACGAGCGGCTCGGGAAGGTACTTGGGCGCGAAGCCCGCGGTCATGAGGTACACGTTCGGGTGCTTCACGAGCATCGCGATCGTCTCGTCGACCCACGGGTCGCCGACGTGGCTGAGCACGATCGGCAGGTCGGGGAAGCACAGCGCGACCTCGTCGACGAGGATCGTCCGCTGCAGGCGCGCCGGCTTCATGGGGCCCGGTACGCCGACGTTGATGCACACCGGGACGCCCAGATCGCACGCGGCGGTGTACAGCGGGTAGTTGAGGCGGTCGTCGATGGGGACGCCCGTCCACATCGGCAGGAGGCGCACGGCGCGCATCCCGTACTCCTCGACCGCGATGCGCACGTGCCGGGCGGCCTGGTACCCGAGCTTCGGGTCGAGGCCGACCGCGCCCAGGAACCTCCCCGGGTGTTCCTTCACCGCCTCCGCCACCGCCCGGCACGTGTGGTGCACGAGCTCGTCGTCGAGCTGCATCGCCGGCGTGAACGGCGGCGTGAGGTCGCGCGGCACCTTGGCGAGCAACCCGTAGTCGACCCCGTGTTCGTCGTAGTCGCGCACGATGTCGTCGACCGAACCACCCGTGCTGTACGCGCTCCCCTGAGCGGCGAACAGCTTCGCGACCGACGGATCGGGTGTGGCCGCCCCCTCCTCCGCCGGTAGGGCCGCGTACGTGTCGAAGATCACGCCGGTACCGTACCGGGCATGGACGAGCCTCCTGTCATGGTCACCGAGGACGACGGCGTCCTCACCGTCACGCTGAACCGTCCGGAGAAGCTCAACGCCGTCAACCTCCCCGTGAGTCGAGCGCTCGACGAGGCGACGTGGCGGTTCGGCGACCGCGAGGACCTGCGCGTGATGATCATCACCGGCGCCGGCCGCTACTTCTGCGCCGGCCTCGACATCAGCGACGAGGGCCAAGCCGGCCGGCGCGAGTTCGAGGGCGAACCCGACACCGCACTCGCGGCGCGGCGAAAGTACCGCCAGCGTCACCACCTGCTCCACGACGAGATGGAGAGCATCGAGAAGCCGATCGTCCTCGCCGCGCAGGGACCGTGCCTGGGCCTCGGGCTCGAGATGGCGGCGTCGTGCGACTTCCGCTTCTGCACACCACACGCGCACTTCGGGTTGCCCGAAGTCGCCCGCCTCGGGGTGATCCCGGGGAGCGGCGGGATCAGCCGGGTCACGCGGCTCGTCGGTCCGCACTGGTCGAAGTGGATCAGCATGGCAGGCAGGCACGTCGACGCGGACACCGCGCTGCGCATCGGGCTGGTACACGAGATCTTCCCCGCCGACGAATTCATGGTGTGTGTCGACGCCTTCGCGCGCGAGCTGGTCGCCATGCCCGCGGACGCGCTCGGCGTCGCCAAGCTCACCATCGATCTCTGCACGGCCCAGGATCGCGAGCAGGCGCGTCACATCGAGCGACTCGGCGTGGCTGCCCTCGGCGGCTATCGCCGTCCTCCGTCGAGCGCCGACCTCCCGCGACACTCGCGGTAGCGTCCGCGGCGTGCGTTTCACCGCGACCGAGCTGACCGACGAGGAGCGCGCGCTCCAGCGAGAGGTACGCGAGTTCCTCGACGTCGAGCTCGCGCCGGGGACGTACGAACCCGGCCTCGGCATGGCGGCGGGCGCGTCGAAGGAGCTGTCGCGCAAGCTCGGTGCGCGCGGCTGGCTCGGCATGGCGCTGCCCAAGGCGTACGGCGGTGGCGAGCGCAGCGTGGTCGAGCGCTTCGTCGTGGTGGAGGAGCTGCTCCGGCGGGGCGCCCCGCTCGAGCACCACTGGACCGCCGACCGCCAGAGCGGGCCCGTGATCAACCGGTTCGGTACGGAGGCGCTGAAGCTTCGGTTCCTCCCGCTCGTCTGCCGCGGTGAGGTCACGTTCTCCATCGGCATGAGCGAACCCGACTCGGGCAGTGATCTCGCGTCGGTGGCGACGCGCGCGGTGAAGGTCGACGGTGGCTACGAGCTGTCGGGAACGAAGATCTGGACGAGCAACGCGCACTTCGCCGACTTCGCCATCGTGCTGTGCCGGACGAGTGACGCCGAGGATCGGCACGCCGGGCTGAGCCAGCTCGTCGTCGACCTGCACTCGCCCGGTGTCACCGTGAACCCGATCCCGTTCCTGGACGGCACCCAGGACTTCAACGAGGTCGTTTTCGACGCGGTTTTCGTGCCCGAGGACATGCTCCTCGGAACGGAGGGCCAGGGGTGGGCGCAGAACACGTCGGAGCTCAGTTTCGAGCGCGCCGGACCCGAGCGGTGGATCTCGCCGTACCTCGTCGTGGAGCACTTCCTGCGCGAGCACGGCGACGCGCTCGGTTCCGATGC
>Ga0187777_10002208_pt1 | contig 12502 bp, 2 predicted proteins | sample 1015_Q2_SP5_10_M_FD_132416 | JGI IMG/M metagenome (GOLD analysis project Ga0187777, IMG submission 132416) | Tropical peat soil microbial communities from peatlands in Department of Meta, Colombia - 1015_Q2_SP5_10_MG | ecosystem: Environmental > Terrestrial > Soil > Wetlands > Peat | place...
CTCCTGGCGTCCGACCAGATCGTGGATGTAGGAGATCGTCTTGCCGTAGGCGTCGGTGTGGGATTCGATCCGGCCGTCGGGGTAGTACGTGTTCTTGATCGGCGTGCGCCCCAGCGGGTCGGTAATGCTCGAAAGGTAGTGCGGGAAGTCCGGGTCGTAGGCGAAGGTCGTGGTGTTCCGCTCGCGATCGGTGAAGCTCGCGAGGTTGCCGTCGGCATCGTACGTGTAGCCGAGCGCGTTGCCGGACGGGTCAGTGATCGCCGTGATGCGCCCGTTCGCATCCCTGGCGAAGCTGATGCCCTTGCGCGAGGCGTCGATTGCGGGGTTGGCGTAGGTAATGCCCGCCGAGGATACCGAGAGAGCGTTGCCGGACGGATCAGTGAGCTGGACAAGGCCGGCGGCCGCCTCAACGACGAACACGCGGCCGTCCGGTGCGGTGTACGCGAAGGTCTTCGGCTCGTACGGCTGGCCATCCATCCCGTAGAGATCGGCGCTGCCCGGCCAGCCCGCGGACACCAGGACGGACCCGCTCGGCAGGGGCTGGTAGTCACTACCGACGGGGACGAGGCGCCCGAGCGATCCCGGCAGCGTCATGTATGTGGGTGTCACGTAGTCGATCGGGAGGATCTGGCAGGACGGGGTCAGCACCTGCTGGAACTGCTGGACGCTTCCATCTGGGAAAATCAGCGTGACCACGTGCGAACGGGTCTCTGCCAGGCAGTACTGGGTGATGGCCCCGAGGGTGACCATTCCCTGGTACCCGGTCGAGGCCGTGCCGTTCGTCGCCGAGCGCAGGTTGCTGAGCTCGAGGCGCCACCCGAAGCCGAAGTCGCCGACTCCCTTGTCACGGCTGTCATAGGTCCGGGTGACCCGGATGGGCATCCCCGCGACCGGTACTTCGAGGTCCGTGAAGGCCACGCTGAACTGGCCGACCTTCCGGTTGTCACGGACGACGACGTGGACCGAGGTGCTGGTCGAGCGCAGGGACGTGTCGGTTGCGGTCAGGCGGATCTCGAAGATGCCGTTGAGGAGCATCGTCGGGTCGAACGTCGCGAGGACGTCATTCGTGACGGAGGCAGTTCCGCTGGCGAACTTGGTCCAGGTCGTGTCCCCGGCACGGCGAACCTCCAGCGACCAGTTCAAGAGGGTGTCGCTTGATGCAGTTCCGGCGATGGTGGTGGGCGAGCGGACGACGGTCGCCTCAGCAGGACTGGTGATCGCGGCGACAGGCCTAGGCCCCTGGGCGGGGATCCCCCGAACCGTTACCCAGGTGTCGGCGCTGGCACTCGTCGTGCCGTCGCTCGCCGTGAGACGAAGCTGATAGACGCCGCCACTGTCGAAGGAGGCTGCCGTGGTCGTAGACGTGGGGTTCGCGAATCCGGCGGTGCCTGGGCCGGCGACAACGCGCCAGAGCACCGCTAGCGGTGCCCCGGACGGGCTCGTGGCGGAGCCGTTGAGCGTCGCCGTGGTCGTTGGTAGCGTGATCGTCTGGCTGGGTCCGGCGTCGACAACGGGCCCGTTGCCGTCGACGACGACCGTCACCCGACTGTGCATGGTGAGCACCGAGTCGCTGGCCGCCAGTGTCAGCACGTAGGTGCCAGGCTTCGCAAACGTGGCCGTCGTTGTCGGCGACGTCGGCTGTGAGAACGACACGGGCGCGGGCCCGCTCAACTCCGTCCATAGAGACGTCACTGCAGCGGGCGGAGCTGGCAAGCCGTCGTCGCTGACGGTTCCCGCCAGCGCGAGCGTGTTCGCGGGCCAGGTCAGCCGCTGGTCGGGCCCCGCGCTGACGGTCGGTGCCATATTGGTGGGCGCTGCGTTGACGAGCACCATCACGCTCGCTGAGGCGCTCAGCTGCGAGTCGCTGGCCGTGAGCATGAGGACATATGTTCCCGAGGCGGTGAAGCTCGCGGTGGTGTTCGCGGAAGACGGGTTGCCGAAGGTCACTCCGGCTGGACCGCTGGAGAGCTCCCAAGACGTGGAGACGGTCCCGCCGAGCGGGAAGCCGTCGTCCGTCACAGATGCCTGCAACGAGACGGTATTGGCCGGGAGGGTGACCGAGTATGGCCCGCCGACGCTGACTACCGGCGCCAGGTTCAGGAACAAGCCGGAGTCGAGGTCGTTGTTCGCGGTGTTGCACTCGTTCTGCACACGTACGAGACCGCCACTGTCGTTGGCGGAGACCCAGATGGAGCCCCCCGGCGCCGGCGGCGCCGCAAGCGTCAGGCTCACGTCCTCGTACTCGCCGGGATGGAGGTCCGAGTGTGTAGCGACCGTACCCAGGAGGGCACTACCGACACGCGGATCGCCGTTGTAGAAGGAGACGGGCAGGCCCGCGCTGCCGACATCGGCTCCGCCGTTACCGATGCGAGCAGTGAGGATCACTGCCGATCCCGCCCCCGCCGTCCTCCGCAGGAGCGAAGCCGTGAAATCGGGCGCCCCGAATGCGGACTTTCCTGGCGCTGTTGTCTGGCTGCGGAAGCCCAGGAAGGTGTCGATCCGCTCGTGCGCGGGGATGGAGCCGTCGTCGTTGACGTTCGCGACGTGATACGAGTGCTCGTTCCAGATCCGCCGCGCGCCGACCCAGTTGTCGTTCGCGTCGGCGTACACGTAGACGCCCAGCCCGCCATTGCTGTAGTTGTAGGCGTCGGCGGTGACGACAACCTCCGCCTTGCCGTTGCCGTCGACATCGGCCACCACGGGGTAGATGGCGCCGTTCGCCTGTGACACCAGCGGGACGCTCGCACGCTGATGACCGTCCGCGCCGGAGAGGATCTTGAGTCCGGCGGCGTCCGCGAACAGCAGCTCCGGGGTCCCATCGCCGTCGAGGTCGAACGCCGAAAGGCCAGGGCTGGAGGTGCCCGTGCCGGGCTGCGACCAGCGGATGTTGCCGTCCGCATCGATCACCATCACGCTGAACATCCGCAAGATCGCGATCTGCGGTGTGCCCGTGCCTGCGAAGTCCGCGATCGTCGGAATACCCCAGAGGCCACCCCCAGGCAGGGACAGCTTCATGATGACGGCCCCGGCGTGATCCAGCCGGAGCACCTGGTACGCAGTCACCACAACGACGGACGGATAGGGCTCGGTCCCGAACCGGGCGACCGCGGGGTAGCCGTCCGGTGCGGCGTTGTTCTGCCACAGGATGGAGCCGTCCGCCCGGTACACGGTGTTCCCGGCGATCACCTCCATGTTGCCGTCGAGATTGAGATCAGCGGCGGTGGAGTTGAACATGCCGGTGCCACCCTGGCCGGTCCAGCGCAGAGTGCCATCGTGATTCAGCACCTGCCGGCCGTAGAGGACCTCGGCGAACCCAGCCCCATCGATGTCGGCAATCGCCGGCATCGCCATGCTGACGTACTCCAGGACGGGACTGATCCATTTCAGAGAGCCGTCGGTGTTGAAGGCGATCAGCTGCTGGCCGGACGCGAGGACACCGACGATGGCGAGTCCCGAACCGTCGAGCTTGCCAACCGCCAGGCCGGACTTGGGCTGCAGAGACCAAGCAGGATTGCTGACGCTGAAGATCAGATGGCCGTCACGCCCACTGACCACACGCAGCTGGGCCACGTATCCACCTGGTACGTAGCTCGAGAACACCACCTCGGGCACGCCGTCGCCGTCGATGTCGGCCACGACCGGTGCCATCGAGACCGGCCCGGCTGTCATGTCTGTCCAGTGCCACTTCAGCGTGGGAGCGAACGCCGAGCTCTGGGGGTGGTAGCTGCACGTGCCGCCGCTCTGGCCGACGTTGTTGTCTTCCGCCGATTCCTGGACCTGCTGCTGGGCATCCACGAAGGCGGAGACAACGTCGTCACGGAAGAGCAGCGTGCCATTCGCCGCCGCGGAGACAGTGGCGGTCTGGCCGGCACCGAGCCCGTTCAGGGTCACGCTGCCGAGGGACTCGTCGCCGGCATCGAGGATCCCGTTGCGGTTGCGGTCTTCGAAGAACGTGACCACGAACGGCGCCGTCACGGGCACGCTGCCCTGGTTGCGGATCTCCGCCGAGACCTGTCCCGACACGTTCATGGCCTGCCAGTCGCCGATCAGCCCCGCAGCGCTGACGCTCACGACCGTGAGGTCCGGAAGCCCACCGCCCGCAGACGCCTGCAGGGCGATCCCGGAGTCATAGGCGTTGTTCGCCTCGTTCAGCTCGGCCACAACCCCCCGGCCGCTCCCGGTGTCGTCGGCGACCACCCAGATGGACCTGCGAGTCCTCGTGCCTTCCGCGAGAGAAATCGGGACATCCTCGTAGGCGCCGACCCTCAGCGGCCCCGTGGTGAGCGCCGTCCCGAGGAGCGAGCCGCCGCTCGAGGGATCACCGTCGTAGAACGAGACAGGTACGCCCGCGACCGCGTCGCGAGTGCCACCGTTTCCGATCCGCGCCGTCAGGGTGATGCCGGAGCCCGAGTCGACGACCCGCAGGTACGAAGCGGCGAGGTCCGGCAGCGCGTAGATGCAGCCCTGGGCGAACGCGTTCTGGCGGTAGCTGTTGTAGGTCTGCCAGTTGTTCGCCTCGTGCGTCGGGATGCGGCCGTCGTCATTGACGTTCGTGACGTGGTACGTGTACTGGTTCCAGATTCTGCGGGCCGCCACGAAGGCCGCCGTCGGATGCGAGTACACGTACACGCCTCGCTTGTCGCCGCCGAACCCGGTGTCGGCCACGGTGACGATGTCGGCCGAGCCGTCCCCGTCGACGTCAGCGACGACCGGGTTCTCATACTGAGTCCCCGAGTTCACCGGGCTCTTCCAGAGAACCGCCCCGTCCTTGCCGCGGAACACCCACAGGTGAGTCTCGTCACGGTAGACGACGTCGGTCTCGCCCGTACCGAAGAAGTCGAATGCCGTCGCAGCCGTTTCCCTGGAGGTTCCGTCCCCAGTCGGCATCTGCCACTTCACCTGGCCGCGGGCGTTGAGCGCCGTCAACGCGGTCATCCCCGCGACGACGATCTCTGGAATCCCGTCACCGTCCAGGTCCGCGACGAGCGGGGCACCTCCCGTGTCAGCGTTGATGGAAACAGGTCCCCACTTGATCGCCCCCAGGTGATCGAGCAGGTAGGCGTTTCCCGAGCTGACCAGAACGATCTCAGGGAACGGATCGGCGTCGAAGTTCCCAACCGCCGCGAACCCCTCACCGATGGTCGCGTTCTGCCAGAGGATGGTGCCGTTCCGGTCGTAGGCGGTGCCGCCGGCAATCACTTCAGGGATGGCGTCGAGGTTGATGTCGGCCACCAGCGACATGGCGGTCGACCCCAGCGGGGGGTTGACGCCCGATCCGCCCTTGCCGGTCCAGCGCAGAGTGCCGTCGTTGCCGAACACCTGGCGACCCACCACGATCGACGGCGGGTGGCCGTCGCCGTCCAGGTTGGCAATCACTGGATGTCCGGGCCGGTCCAGGTAGCTGCTGCTCGTCCAGCGCAGGCTGCCGTCGTGACTGAACGCGTACAGACGCAAGCTGCTGGCGCCGACGCCCAGGATCTCGAGGTGACCGTCCCCGTCGATGTCGCCGGCGGCCAGCGAGGCCACGGGACTGAGGGGCGCGTCGGTGGCCGTGAAGATCTCCGAGCCGTCCTTGCCGCTGATGGCCCGAAGGACGCCGGAGCCATACCCGCTGTAGTAGCTCGTGAAGACGACGTCTGGGATGCCGTCCTCGTTCACGTCGACGACCAGCGGCGTCGACATCACCTGCGTGTAGTCCGGGGCGACGGCCGACTTCGTCCACGACCACTTCAGGCTCAACTCGAAGGGGGGCGTCGAGGTCGGCACGGGACACACGGCCTGGCTGCTCGAGTCGTTGTTCGACTCGTTCGACTCCGCGACCGCCTGGCCGCTGTCGACGAAGACGCGGACAGGGCTGGTCGGGAAGAGAACGAGGCTGTCGACAGCGACAGCCAGGTTGGCCGTGGCCCCGGCGGCGAGGCCCGGGAGGGTCGCCGTCCCGAGGACGTTGTCGACACCCGGCTCGAAGCGGCCATCGCCGCTGCGGTCCTCGAAGAAGGTGGTCGCAAAGGGCCCGGTGACGTCACCCGGCCCCTCGTTCACGACGACGGCCGCCAGCTGGCCAGTCATCCGCAGCGTCTGGCCGCTTACCGGCGCGCCTGAGGTGTCGACCGAGCGCACCAGCAGGTCAGGAAGCCCGGTCCAGCTGTCGGACTTGACAGTCAGGGTGACCTGGTCGGACGCCGTGCGCGTCCCGTCGCTCGCCGTGAGCCGCAGGACGTAGGTGCCGATTGCGGGGAGCGTCACGGTCGACGTCAGCGAGTTGCGGTCGGCAAAGGCCGCCTGCGCCGTTCCGCTGACCTCGGTCCATGCGGTGATGAGCGTCGTTCCTGGCTCTTGAGCGACGCCGGTGAGCGGGATATCCACAGCCGGGAGGCCGACCGTCTGGTCGGGGCCGGCATCGACCGTGATGGGCGAGGAGGGCGCCTGGGCCTTCACGGTGACTGCCGTCGTCGCCGTTCGAGAGTAGTAGGAGTCCGAGGCCCCGAGCGACACGACGTAGGTTCCGGGAGCGCTGAAGACGGCCGTGGTCGACGTCGAATGCGGGTCCGAGAAGGTGACGCTCCCCGGCCCACTGACGAGCGTCCACTCGACGTCGAGCTTGCCGGGAGGATTCGGCAGGCCGTCATCGGTTGCCGACCCCACCAGCGTGAGCGAGGTCGCCGGCAGGGTGATCTCCCGGGCCGGCCCGGCGTCGACGGTCGGCGGCTGGTTCGCCGGTGGAGGCGTCACCGCCACCTCGACGTCGCTCGTCGCGCTCAACTGGAGGTCGCTGGCCGTCAGCCGCAGCCGATAGGCGCCGGGCATCGAGAACGCCACCGTCGTCCGCGCCTGGTTCGGTGTCGAGAAGGTTACGACGGCGCCCGCAGGGATCTCGACCGCGCTCCAGCCGAGACTCAACACCCCGAGCGGCAGACCGTCATCGGTGGCCGTCCCGTTCAGCGTCGTCGCGCTCATCGGGAAGGGGAGGGTCTGATTCGGGCCGGCGCTCACCGTCGGCGGCTGGTTGCCGTAGCCGACGGGGTTCACCGTGATCGCGACGTTCGTGCTCGACGACAGTTCGCCGTCGCTGGCACTGAGCTGCAGGGCGTAGGTGCCGACACCCGGGAAGGTAGCGTGCGTCGCCGCAACCGCCGGGTCGGAGAAGCTGACCCCGGCCGGCCCACCAACCTGGCGCCACGAGACCGTCAGCATGCCCGGCGAGGCGGGCAGGCCATCATCGGTGGCCGAGCCGTTCAACATCACGCTCGTAATCGGCAACGTGATCGCCTGGTTCGGGCCGGCGCTTAGCACCGGCGGCTGGTTCTCCGGACCCGCGGGGCTCACGGCGAGTTGTACCGTCCCGTTCGAGCTCAGCTGTGAGTCGCTGGCGCTGAGCTGCAGGACGTAGGTGCCTGGAGTATCGAAGGTCGCCGCTGTCACCTGTTGCGTCGGATCCGAGATCGTGCTCGGGGCGGGGCCGCTCACCTGGGTCCACTGGGTGATGATGGTGGCCGGCGGACTCGGCAGGCCGTCGTCGCTCGTGGTCCCCGTCAAGGTGACGCTGGCCGGGCTGCCGTCCAAGGGAAGGTTGACGGCACGGTTGGGGCCCGCGTTGACGAGAGGAGCCTGGTTCACGGTCGACACGCTGATGGTCACGTCGCCCGCGCTCGTGAGCTCGCCGTCTGTTGCGGCAAGCCGTAGAACATAGATCCCAGGCGTGTCGAAGGTGGCCGTGGTGGACGCGGCGGTGGCGTCGGCGAAGCTCACCGCTCCAGGACCGCTGAGCTGCGTCCAAGACAGCGTCAGGTGAGCAGGCGGGCTGGGAAGGCCGTCGTCACTGGCGCTTCCGGCGAGCAGAACCTGGTTGGTCGGCAGCGTGATCGCTTGGGCCGGCCCCGCATCGACCGTAGGAGGTTGGTTTGGCCGCCGGACGGTGACGGTCGTGGTCGCGCTCGTGGCGAGCTGCGAGTCTGACGCCGTCAGCGAGAGTACGTAGGTCCCCGGCTGGCTGAAGGTCGCAGTCGTCGACGTGGCTGCTGCGTTGGAGAACGCGACCTCGGGCGGTCCGGTCCACATCACCGTGACCAGGCCGGGCGGCGCCGGCAGCCCGTCGTCGATGACCGAGCCGTTCAGCGTCACGGAGTCGGCAGGCAGGGTGATTGCCTGGGGCAACCCCGCGTCGACAACGGGAGGCTGGTTGGCCCGGACCATGGTCAACACCATGTCGTCCGAGGCCTGGAGCTGGGTGTCGGAGGCTGTCAGGCGCAGCGTGCATGCTCCCGGCGTGTCGATCGTGACCGTGGTGACCGGCGAAGAGGCGTTGCCAAACGTGACGTGGCCGGCGCACGCCGGCGTGACGATCGTCCATAGGCTCGTCACGGGCGCGGGCACGCCGTCGTCCGTGACTGTCCCTTTCAGGGTCGCGGTCGTCGTCGGCCATGTCAGCGTGAGGTCTGGCCCCGCATTCACGACCGGCGGGGCATTGCTGTTCTGCACGTGGACGGTGATCTCGTCGCTCGAGGACTCTTCCCCATCGTTCGCCGTCAGGCGCAGCACGTAGTCGCCCGCTGCCGGGAAGTGCGCCGTGGTGTCCAGGGCCGTGGCGTCTGCGAAGGACGCCACGCCGGGACCTGAGACCTGGTCCCAGCGCACGGTCAGGCTGCCGCAGGCGGGCAACCCATCGTCGGTGGCGGTGCCGTGAAGGGAGACATCCGATGCCGGCCAGGGAATCGTCTGGTCGGCTCCGGCTTCGACTGTTGGCGGCTGGTTCTCCTTGGCACATAGCGTCGCTGCGATCAGCAGGTAGATCCACCCGAGGTCGGCCGAGCTCGGCGCCGCGTAGAAGTCGACAGGGCTCGATGCGATCTCGCGCAGCTCGGCCTCGTCGATCTGGGTGCCCAGGCCGATCGTGATGACCCGAACACCGGCGGTGTGTGCCTGCTGTGCCGCCCCGAATGCATCCCCTGAGCCCCTCTGGCCGTCGGTCAGCAGCACGACAACCGGCGTCGAGGCCGGGTCGCCCGCCTTCACGGCTTCGTTGGCCACCGTCAGCGCGTTGGCGATGTTCGTGCCGCCACCAGCCTCGACCCCCTCAATGGCATCGATGACGGTTTGTCCATCGCTCGCCAGCGCGCGGTCCACTCGAGCTTCGTCGGCGAACGACACCAGGCCCACACGGTCGCGATCGAGGTGCAGCGTCTGCACGAACCGCTGCGCGGCGGCCTTGGCGTCCTGCAGCCGCGAGCCGCGCATCGACGCCGAGCGGTCGAGAACGAGCATGACGTCGAGTGGGCGGGTGCAACCGATCTCGTGCGCGGTGTGCGTCGCCCACGACACGGAGCTTTGGAGCAGTCGCCAGCCGTCGCTGCTCAACCGGTCTGGTGCATCTCGGAGCAGGAACAGGCCAACCCGCCGCTCGGGGGCACTCTGGGTCGCCATCTGCGCCCCTCGTTGGTACGCGAAGACAGCCGCCCGGCCAGGAGTGCCACGAAGCTCGGCGACTGTCTCGCCGCCCTCCGCCGGCCGCCCCCACCCGGAGCCGAAGGGCTCCAGAAGCACCGTGACCTCGCCATGCAGCCCGGCCGCGAGCGGGCTCGACTCGTCGGCAATCGTCACCGTGGTCTGGTCGGCCGCCGTGCCGAAGTCGGCTTTCTCGGCTCCGCCCGTCAGCCCGAGGTCGGCGAAGAGCCCTGGCTGCGACACCACCAGCGGCACGGCGACATCGCGCAGGCGAGCACGTGTTGTCGCTGGCCGGACGGTGTCCGAGACGAACACGAACCGCTTGCCGGCCGCATCGGTCTCACGCACCGCCTCATCCATCCGGATCGTCAGCGCGTAGCCGAGTCGCTCGAACAGAGCGGCCAGCGCCTGATCGCCCTTCGTGAGTGACGGCGGGCCCGCCACGAACAAGGCTTCCGAGGAGAGTGCCCAGGCGACGGCAGCATCGAACAGCAACCAGCCGTCGGAGTTGAGGTGGGCGGCAGTGTCGTTGTTCATGAACAGCGCGACACGCCGGGCGGGCGCCGTCACACCGGCCATGGCCACGCCGCGTTCATAAGCGAAGATCGCGCTTTCGCCGGGAGTTCTCTGCACGGCCGCGATTGTGATGGCCTCCGATTCCGGGTAGCCGATCGATAGGGGCGTCGGAGTCGTTGCGATCACCGGCCGACCAGCCAGGTTGGCCGCCAGCGCGTGCGTGCCATCCACCACGTTGAGCCGGTCGGATGCGCTCGTCGTTCGCCCGGCCCTTCGGCTGAGGCCGAGCCTGCCGTGCAGGAGCGGTTGCCAGGTGACGATGGGCAACCCCGTGTCGCGGAACCCTGCGTCGATGGCGGCAGGATCGACGGAGGACGACAGGAGTACGAGATCGTACGCGCTGGTGCCGGGCGGTTTTGCCTCACGATCGAAGATGACCGTCACCTCATAGTTCGAGGCCTCCAATCGCCGTCGCACCTTGGCATCCGACGCGAGGGTCGGGCCTTTTCCGAGGACGAGCAGGACGCGGCCCCTTGTCTGGAGCGAGCTACAGGTGGCCGGCGGTGTTGGGGTTGGCGACGCGGTCGGTGCAGGCGTCGGCTTCGAGCATTGAGGCGCTAAGGCGCCGAGTTCCGGTTGAGGGCGGTATGCAGCGGACGGGTCCGACCTCCTCAGGGGTGAAGCTGACGCCAACGGCGGCGGGCACGCCATCAGAACGGCGAGGAGTCTCGCCAGGAAAAACCTGAGGGACCTCCCGACGCCGCGAGCACGCCCACGTGCGTTGTGCATCACGCCCTCCAGCCGACTCGGGCGGTGAGGGAGAGCACCGTCCGTCAGCAGAAACTGGCTCTGAGGAAGTCAACGAATGCGACTGGACACGCGCACGTTCAAGCGGCTGCGGAGTTAGCCGAGGCCAGGGATGGTCGGGACGGTAGGGCGGGCTGTGCGAGCACGTCAATGAGCCGATTGGGGGACACCAGGCGCACAGTGTGCGTCCAGCACGTATCCGCCACTGCGGGCTTTGGCGGATTGTGATCACCGTACAAACGTCAGGTCGGAGGTGGTGAGAGGGTTTCAGCGGTTCCCGGGCAAGAGGTCCTTAAGGATCTTTCAGTCGCAGCACCTCGTCACCGCTGTCACCCTTAGCCGGCTTCGAGGCAGATGGGCCGAGCGCTCTGCTGCTAGCTCTAACTACCGTCGTCTGATCGCGATTCGCAGAAGCCGCTCGGATTCCGAGGCACCGGGACTGCGGTTCAGAATGACTTCGGCAGCGTCTGACACAAACGGACTAGTCGCACCGGCCGAGCTGCAGAAAGCGTTCTGTACGTAGCCAAGGATCCCGCCCAGCGAGCCGGGAGCGGCTCCTGCGCTCAGCGAAGGCCGATCGTCAGCCGAGTGCGCGACAACCTTCCGCGTCCCCGATCTCGACCACGATCGGCAGGTCGGCCGACAGCTCCAGCAGCTTCGCCGCGTGCATCCGCGAGTGGCGGCCGAAGCCCCATGGGGCCGCGCAGAACGGTGGCGCCGGCGAGGTGGGCGGCCCGGGCGCGCTCCACGATCGCCTCGTAGAGCGGCCGGTCGCGGCCCGGCTCGCGGCCGCTCTCGCCGATGAAGACCCGCAGCAGCACGCCGTCCGAGCGCAGGCCCAGGATGCCCTTCAACACCGTCGCGCCCTGGAGGAAGCCCCGGTGCGTTTGTCAGAACCAGCGGGCGGCGACGATGCCGGCCCGCACGGCCAGCAGGCCGGCCACGAAGCTCACGGCCAGGTTGGCGACTGCGGGCAGCCACAGGCCGTCGTCGAGGAGCGCGCTCGTCTCCCAGGCGAAGGTGGAGAAGGTGGTGAAGCCGCCGCAGAAGCCGACACCGAGCGCCAGGCGCACGGCGTCGGCGTGGGGCAGCGCCCGGTCGGCGAGCAGCCCGCCGATCAGTCCCAGCACGAACGAGCCGCTCACGTTGATCAGCAGCGTCCCCAGCGGGAAGCGGGCGTCCACCGCCCCGCCCACGAAGCGCCCGACCAGGTAGCGCGCATTGCCGCCGACGAAGGACCCGGCTCCCACCAGCAGGAAAGGCAGGAGCCGCTGGCCCATTGGCTATCTACGGCGCAAGGCCGATGCCGGCGGTGAGGCGACCGCCGCGGGCCGGCTGGCGGGGCCCTCCGGCAGCTTGTCCAGGTCGTAAGGCGTCTGCTGGTAGACGTAGTAGTTGAGCCAGTTGGCGAACAGCAGGTTGGAGTGGCTGCGCCAGCGCACGAGCGGCGCCCGGGTCGGGTCGTCGCCCGGGTAGTAGTTGCGAGGCACCGTGATCGGCAGGCCCTTGTTGAGGTCGCGCACGTACTCGCTCTGCAGCGTCAGCGGGTCATACTCGGAGTGGCCGGTCACGAAGACGTGACGCCGGTCGGCGGAGAGCACGATGTAGACGCCGGCCTCGGCGGACTCCGAGAGCAGGACCAGCTCGGGCACCGCCAGGACGTCCTCCTTCCGGATCTCGGTGTGGCGCGAGTGCGGCGCGTAGAAGGTGTCGTCGAAGCCGCGCACCAGGCGCTCGA
>Ga0187777_10002210_pt1 | contig 12495 bp, 6 predicted proteins | sample 1015_Q2_SP5_10_M_FD_132416 | JGI IMG/M metagenome (GOLD analysis project Ga0187777, IMG submission 132416) | Tropical peat soil microbial communities from peatlands in Department of Meta, Colombia - 1015_Q2_SP5_10_MG | ecosystem: Environmental > Terrestrial > Soil > Wetlands > Peat | place...
CGGGTTGAGCGGCTCGGACCTGGCCCGGCGGGCGACCGATCAGGCGCGGCGGCTCGGGGCCGAGCTCGTGACCGTGCAGGAGGCGATCGCGCTGCGGGTCGAGGGATCCGGGCGGCTCGTCGAGCTGACCGGCGGAGGCCTGCTCAGCGCCAACACGGTGCTCGTCGCCTCGGGCGTGTCGTATCGCCAGCTCGACGCGCCCGGCTTCGCCGATCTGACCGGCGCCGGGATCTACTACGGCGCGGCGCTCACCGAAGCGCGCGCATGCGCCGATCAGCATGTGTTCGTGATCGGCGGCGCGAACTCGGCCGGTCAGGCCGCCGTGTACTTCAGCGGGTACGCGGGGCGCGTGACGATGCTCATCCGCGCCGAGTCGCTGGCGAAGTCGATGTCGCAGTATCTGATCGAGCAGGTCGCGGCGATTGGCAACATCGAGGTCCGGACGCGATCGGAGGCGATGGCCGCGGAGGGAGTGGACGGCCACCTCCGGGCGCTGCGGATCCGCGGCCCCGACGCCGGCGAGACCGTCGAGGAGGCCGATGCGTGCTTCGTGTTCATCGGCGCGTCTCCACGGACCGACTGGCTCGAGGGCGTGGTCGCGCGGGACGAGCGGGGATTCATCCTGGCCGGTCCGGACGTCCGCGATCACGGCTGGCCGCTGTCCCGTGACCCCTACGCGCTCGAGACGAGTGTGCCGGGGGTGTTCGTCGCCGGTGACGTTCGGATGCGCTCGATCAAGCGGGTGGCGAGCGCGGTCGGCGAGGGCTCGATGGCGGTTTCGCTCATCCACGAGTACCTAGCGAGCGCATGAGCGAGCCCGAGCACCCCACGCTCGAAGAGCTACGCACGATCGACCTGTTCTACGAGCTCGACGACGAGCAGCTCGCGCGGTGGCGCGAGGTGGCCGAGATTCGCGAGCTGCCGCCAGACTCGCTCGTGGCGGACGCAGACCGAGCAGCGAACCCCAAGTTCATACTGCTGCTGCGCGGAGTCGTCCAGGGTCTGGTCACCGAGGCGGGCCGGGTGGAGCCGATCATCCGCCAGGTGGCGCCCACCTGGATGGGCGCGATCAACGTGCTGACCGAGACCGGCCTCGGCGGCGAGTTGCGCGCCATGACCGACGTCCGCATCGCGGTGCTCTCCGCGGAGGACTTCACGGGGCTGGTGCTTGCTCAACGCCCGGTGTTCCGTCGCGTGATGCGCGCGATCCGTCCGGTGGCAACCCGGATCGCTGCCCGCGAGCAGAATCGCGAGCGTCTGGAGTCGCTCGGGACGATGGCCGCCGGGCTCGCCCACGAGCTCAACAACCCGGCCACTGCGGCGCGCCGTGCGGCCGCCGACCTGGCCGATGCGCTCGACGTGCTGGCCTCGACGATCGGGCTGTTCGTCGAATCGGGCATCGAGCGGGCGCAGGCCGAGGAGTTGGTCGTTCTGCAGCGCGACGCGATGGAGCATGCGAGCGGGCGCGACGCCCTGTCGGCACTGGATGCGGCCGACGCCGAGGATGAGCTGCTCGAGTCGCTCGAGCGCCGGAACGTCCCGGAACCGTGGCGGCTCAGCGAGCCACTCGTCGCCGCCGGGATCGACGCCGCGTGGCTCGATCGACTGGCCGACATCGCCGGACCGGGCACGAGTGCCGCCGTCGAGTGGATCGCTGCTTCGCTGATGGCCCGCGGGCTCGCCGCCGAGATCGCCGAGTCGACCGAACGGATGAGCAAGCTCGTCAAGGCGATCAAGGCCTACGCGTTCATGGACCGCGGCGAGCTTGTCGAGACCGATGTGCACGAGGGGCTCGAGACCACGCTGGTGGTCCTCGGGCACAAGCTCAAGCACGCTTCGATCGAAGTCCGCCGCGAATACGACCGGTCGCTGCCCAAGGTCACCCTGCGCGGGTCGGAGCTCAACCAGGTCTGGACCAACCTCCTGGCCAACGCGATCGAGGCGCTTGGTGACGCGGGCACGATCGAGATCGTCACCGAACGCGACGGTGCCTGTGTACGCGTCGACATCATCGACGACGGCCCCGGAATCCCCGAGAACATCCGCGGTCACGTGTTCGATCCGTTCTTCACCACCAAAGACGCCGGGGAAGGAACAGGGCTTGGTCTCGACACGGCGCGCCGGATCGTGACCGAGCGGTTGGGCGGCTCCATCGACTTCGAGTCAGCACCCGGGCGAACCGTCTTTCACGTGTGGCTTCCGCTAAACGGAGTCGCTTAACACGGGGCCGAGCCCGGGCTATGGCCCTTCGGTGGTGCTGGAGTTCGTGACTCGATCGACGCCGGGGGGGCGTCCCGTTGCCGGCTCGGCCTGTTCCGGCGCCTTCGCCGCGAGCTACACGTCGCGACCGGACGGCGTGCTGGTCAAGTGGGGCGCGACTGTATGGAAGCCACGCGGTGGACAGGAGTGTGCGTTTCTGTTCCTACGTGCTCCGTCCGCGCCGTACTTCGACGCCAAAGCGGATTCGGGCAGGCCACGGTCTGCTGACGGTGAAGATGACTCACTCGTGAACCCACCAACGGTCTAGCGGAGCTAATACGCACGAGTAATGTCTGCGATCGCAGAGGTCCGCGAGCGTACGCAGTGATGCACAAAGGCCAGCTTGGCGATCACGGCCGGCGCGAGCGTGAACGGGTACAGATCGTCGCGGCCCATGCTGCGGTTGACCGCGTTGAGGGCGTAGGTCAGCGGCAGCCACGCTTCGATCACTGCGTCGAAAGGTTGCTCGCTTGTGTCCGCCGGCGGCAGCGCGGCCAGCGAATCGTCGTCGGTGGCGACTGGGCCGGCGACCATCAGCCCGAACTCGGAGGCGGTCTGCAGTGAGTCGCGGATGTGGAGATAATGGGCGAAGGTCTCGGCCCAGTCCTCCCATGGATGCATGGTCGCGTACGCGCTGACATGGCGCTCGCTCCAGTCTGCGGGCGGCCCGAGCTCGTAGTGGCGCTGGATGGCTCGCTCGTAGTTCTCGCGCTCATCGCCGAACAGCTCGCGCCAGGCCGTCAGCTGACCCGCTTGCTCCACCAGCAGCGGCCAGTAGTAGTGGCTGATCTCATGGCGGAAATGACCCAGCATCGTGCGGTAGGCCTCGCCCAGTTCGGCGCGTCGCTGCTCACGCCGGGCGTCGTTTGATTCGGCGAGATCGATCGTGATCACGCCCTGGTCGTGGCCCGTCACCACGGGCCCGGTGTAACTGCTGAGCAGGTCGAAGGTCAACTCGCCGCCGATTGGAAGCCGCAGGTCGAGGAGCTGGAAGATAAGCCGGCGCTTCGCGGCTTCCGCCTTGGCGAAGGCGGCGAGCCCGGCCGCGTCGGCGTCGGCCGGCCGGGTGCGGGTCAGCCCGCAACTCAGGCACAGCGAGCCGCGGTCGTTCGCCGCCAGCAGCCAGTTGCACTCTGCGAGCGTCGCGTTCGCGCACGGCCGCAGGCCGTCATCCCCGCTTGGATCGAACACGACCATCTCGAGACGGTCGGGTACAAAGCCGAGCGCACGGGAGCAGCGCAGGCAGAGGCTGTTCTCGAAGAACACGAGTTGCCCGCAGTTGTCACAGCTAAACGCTCGCACCAACTCCTCCTACCCCGCGGGGCCGCCTTCTATCCCGCGATCTCGATTACGTCGACCACGACCTCCAGGCTTTCGGTCTTGCCCTCCGTGTAAATGATGCCATTCAGTGGCGGCACATCGGAGTAGTCGCGCCCGTAGGCGGTGACGACGTAGCGGCCGTCCACGAGCTGATCGTTGGTCGGGTCGACGTCGAGCCACCCCATCTCAGGGACGAGAACGGACAGCCAGGCGTGCGAACCGTCGACGCCGGTCAGCTTCGCGCGGCCGGGCGGCGGATCGGTCTCCAGGTACCCGCTCACATAACGGGCCGGCAGACCGAGCGAGCGAAGGCATGCAATTCCCAGGTGGGCGAAATCCTGGCACACGCCCTTGCGTTGCTCGAACACCTTGGCGAGCGGAGTGGTGACCGAGGTCGAGCCAGGTTCGTAAACGAAGTCGGACCTGATTCGCGAGGAGAGCGACATCACGGCCTCGATCAGTGGCCGCCGCGGCGTGAACGACTCGGCCGCGTATGTTTCGTAGGCGTGTGCCGTCTCGACGAGCGGCGAATCGAGTGCATATTGCGCGCCTTCGACCGGATTTGCGACGAGCCTCGCGCGTACGGCTGCCACCGCCTCCTCCCACGGTGGCCCACCGGACGACGACACACCGTCGAGCGTCCTGCTGACCTCGACGACGCTCGACGCGGCGACCGTCAGCGCCTGGTGGGACGAGTGGATGGCGAAGTAGCTCACCCGGTTACCGAAATAGTCGCTGCGCTCCCGGCGGTCCTCCGGTACCGGGTCGACCACGACCTGCGCTTCTCGACACTGCTGTTCGGGCAGGTTCCGGGGTAGGAGATGAAGCTGCCCGTAGCTCGAGGTGACCTCCCGCTCATAGGTGTAGTCGGTCCGATGCGTGACGCGGTAGGTTGCGCTCACCTCACGCCGCCTTTCCGATCGATGGCTCGGCGCCGGCCGGTCCGACCAGCGAGAACGTCGGCACGACGTGGACGAAGTGCGTGCGGTCGACGGCATCGCCGGCGCGTAGCAGCAGATCCAGCAGCGTAGAGACGGTCGCGTCGAGCTCGACGCGCCGGTTGTCCTCGAGCGCGCCGGCCAGGGCTGTCGGGTCGGCCAGCCGCAGCGCGGTGAACGCCTCGAGCACCAGTCGCTGTTCTTCGCGCAGCCTCGGCTCGGAGGGCAGCGGGAGCGCCTTGAGATCCTCGGTCAGGCGTTCCAGTTGGTAGGCGAGCGAGCGTGGGTTGCCGTAATCGAGCAGCAGCAGCTCGAGCAGCGTCTCGAGCTGCGTATGGGACCGATAGCGGAAACGGTAGGTGATGATGCTCTCGGCGGCCGAGAGCACGGACTCGAACACGAGGCTGTCGGCGACCGGTCCCCGGGCCTCAGTGATCGTCGAGCGCAGCAGCGAGAGTAGCTGAATGCTGCGCTCGAGTCGGCGGCCGGCGTCCATGAACCGCCAACCGAGGTCGCGGACCATGCTCTCGATCCCAAGCCCACCGAGACCCAGCAGGCTTCGCATCACCTCCTGAAGCGCGGCCTGGGCGTGCGTCTGGATGTCGGCCCCGTCGCCCTCGAGCTCCGAGAGAGCGCGCTCCAGCGGCGCCACCACCAGCCACGTGTCGCGGGAGAGCTGGTCGCGTACCGCGTGCGCGTTGGCGACCAGCGCCCGGATGGAGTGCGCGAGCGTTCCCGGCCGCTGCTCGTTGACGACGAGGTCCAGCAGCTCTTCGCCGGGAGCTGCCAGTCGCAGTCGCGACCCCTCGCCGACGAATCCCGGGAAGGTTCCCGTCGTCTGCGTCAGCGCGCCAAGCAGAACCTCGACTGACACCACGCCGGCCTGGTTGGAGCCGCCCTCGAACTCGTTGCGACGGTCCTGCACGGTGCGCAGAAGACGCGTCAGCGCCTCGGCCCGCTCGGCGTAACGGCCCAGCCACCAGAGATCCTCGGCCGCGCGCGACGGAATCGACGACATCGGGTCGATTCCCTCCACCGGCGGCCCGGATTGGAGCCAGAAGCCAGTCAGTCGCTCGGGCTCAGATGCGAGGACCCACGTGTCCTTGGCGATTGCTCCGGCCTGATTTGAGATCCGGACGGCCCCGTGGTCGGGCGAGACGCGTGTTAGCCCGCCGGGCATCACCACATACGAGTGCTGGCGTGCGACGGCGAACGCGCGCAGCACGCTCCGACGCGACTCGAGGCCGTCCACCGTCAGTGTTGGCGCTGAGGCCATTGGCAGTGCCTCTTGCCCGACCCATTGGCCGGGATGGCGGTCGATCAGCCGGCGCTGGCGCTCAAGCTCCTCGGTGCTCAACTCCCAGGCGAACACGGACGCATGTCCCGCGCTGGGTGCAACCCGACGCAGGATCATACGATCGAGGTTCTCGAGCACGTGGCGGCGGCCTTCCTCCTCGCCGCACCACCAGGTCGGGACGCTGCCCAGCCGAAGCTCGGTGCCGAGCAGGTGCTCGCTCAGCCGGGGGAGAAACGCCATCAGCGCGGGGCTCTCGAGCACGCTCGCGCCGAGCGGATTGACGACCGATACGCCCCCGGCCCGAGCCACCTCCAACAGACCCGGAACGCCAAGCTGCGAATCCGGCTTGAGCTCGAGCGGATCGCAGAACCATCCGTCCACACGACGCAAAATCACGTCAACCGGCTCGAGCTGGCCGACGGAGTGCATCCACACGCGGTCGCCTCGCACAGTGAGGTCCCGGCCTTCGACGAGCGTGTATCCGAGTGAGGAGGCGAGTACCGCATGCTCGAACGCCGTCTCGCTCAGCGGCCCGGGCGTCAGCACGACGATGCGCGGATCGTCGACCTCGGGCGGGGCAACCTCTTGCAGAGCGACCCGCAACGCGCGAAAGAACGGAGCCAGCCGATGGACCTGCGCGTCGCGCATCAGGCTCGGCAGCACGCGCGAGATGACCGTGCGGTTCTCGAGCGCATAGCCGGAGCCCGAGGGCGCCTGCGTGCGGTCTACGATCACGCGCCAGCGCCCGTCCCGATCGCGCCCGAGGTCAGCGGCGTAGTTGAACAGCTGCTGAGTTCCGGGCAACCGGATCTGATCGCAGGAGCGCAGGAACCCCGGGTGTGCGAACACGATGTCGGGAGGGATCAGGCGTCGGCGCAGCAACTCGCGTCGGCCGTAGAGGTCGTCCAGGATCAGGTTGAGGAGTTCGGCGCGCTCGATCACACCTGTCTCGATCGACTCCCACTCGCGGCTCGAGACAACGACGGGGAGCGGATCAAGGAGCCAAGGCCGCCCCTCGGGCTCTCGGTGCGGGTTGTAGATGACGCCGTCCTGGTCGAGCAGCCGCGCAGCTTCCTGCTGGCGTTGAAGCAGCTCATCGACGCCCATTTCTGCAAACGCGCTTGCAAACGCAGCCCAGTGGGGGCGGGGAACGCCGGCTCCGTCGACCATCTCGTCGTAACAGCCCGACTGGGGCCGGTACGTCGGCGGCGGTGGCGGAACTGTGCTCGTCATGGGACTCGAGGCTCAGTGCATCGCCGGAAGGCGAAGGTCGAGCGTCCGAGGGTATTCCCCGTCGCGGCGGACATCCGGCAGGTCGATCCGGCCGGGGCTGTGGCCGATCTGCTCGAACCGGCTAGCGCGGCGGGACTGAGCCTCGTTGGCGTTTACCGGTAGGCGGTCGTAGGCACGTCCGCCGGGATGAGAAACGTGATACCTGCACCCCCCGAGCGAGCGGCTGTTCCAGCGATCGACGATGTCGAACGTCAGCGGCGCGTGCACTCCGATCGTCGGGTGCAGCGCCGACGGAGGCTTCCAGGCGCGAAAGCGCACGCCACCGACGTAGGTCCCCGGGGTGTCCGTGGGCTGTACCGGAACCGGTCGACCGTTGCACGTGACCACGTACCGAGGCTCGGTCAGCCCATCGACGCGGACCTGCAGCCGCTCGAGCGAGGAGTCGACGTAGCGGGACGTGGTCGCGGCGATCTCCTCACCCAGCACGTGCCAGGGCTCGATCGCGCCGCGGATCTCGAGCACGACGTCCTCGAGCGCGACGGTTCCGAGCTGTGGAAAGCGGAACTCGAGGAACGGCTCGAGCCAGGCGAACTCGAACCTGTGGCCGTGGCGAGCGAGGTCCTCGACGACCGACCGAATGTCGGCCTCGACCCACCATGGGAGCATGAACCGGTCGTGGAGTTCCGTGCCCCAGCGCACGAGCGGAGCCGCGTACGGCTCCTTCCACAGGCGGGCAATCAGAGCTCGTACGAGTAGCGCCTGGACGAGCGCCATCTCCGGGTGGGGCGGCATCTCGAATCCGCGCAGCTCGACAATCCCGAGGCGCCCGGACTCCGACTCGGGGCTGAACAGCTTATCGATGCAGAACTCAGCGCGATGCGTGTTGCCGGTGACATCGACCAGCAGGTGGCGGAACAGGCGGTCGACCTGCCACGCGGGGGCCAGACCGCCGGTTGCGAGCCGATCGAGCTCGGCGAATGCGATCTCCAACTCGTAGAGGTTCTCATGGCGTGCCTCGTCCACGCGCGGAGCCTGGCTCGTCGGCCCGACAAACCTCCCGGAGAACAGGTATGACAACGACGGGTGATGCTGCCAGAAGGTGAGCAGGCTGCGAAGCAGGTCCGGCCGCCTCAGTATCGGGCTGTCCCTCGGGGTCGGACCGCCGAGGGTGATGTGCCCGCCGCCACCGGTACCGGTGTGGGTCCCGTCGAGTGCGAACTTCTCCGTCCCGAGGCCGACCTCCCGGGCCTCGCGAAACAAGCGCAGCATCCGCTCGGTGAGCTCCGGCCACGTCTCGCTCGGGTGAATGTTGGCCTCGATTACGCCGGGGTCGGGAGCGATCACGAAATGCTTGTTGCGTATGTCGTGAGGCGGTGGATAGCCCTCGACCACGACCGCCGTCGCAGTGTCCGCGGCCGCCTTCTCGACGGTGGCGATGAGCTCTACCGCATGTCCGAAATCGACGACGGGCGGCAGGAACACGTGCACCCGGCCGTCGCGGAGCTCGACGCATAGCGCGGTAATCGGCGGGGGCTCGGTGATCTGCGCCTCCACAGCGGGCGTCGACCCGTCGAGCGCCTCGACCGGCCGGAACAGCGACTGCTCCGGCTCGGCTGGCGGCGGCGTCCAGGTGAGCGAATTGAGCGGCAGGCGCAGGCCGATCGGCGAATCGCCTTCGATGAGGAACACGTGTCCGCGCCGCAGCGACCAGCGGCCCGTGGACCAGGCCCGGTCCCCGGCTGCGCGGTGCAGCGGCATCGCCCAGCCTCGCGGCTCGCCGGTCTCGGCATCGAGCGCGGCGCTGATCTGCGCGCGTGCGTGCGGTTCGGCGAGCCGCGGATCCGTCGGATCCGGACCGTCCAACGGCGGCGGCGCCTCGCCCGGAAGCCTCGACTCACTCCATAGGCGCGCGACCGGGTCCTCGTAAGCCGGATACACGGCATCCTCGGGCAGCATCAGCAGACGCGCGATCGCGCGCGCCACGCCCTCAGCGTCGTCTGCGTCCGCGCTTCCCGGTCTCGTCGGATCGGCGAGCAAGCGCGGCTCGCGCCACAGCGGATGGCCGTCGGCGCGCCAATAGACGCCGATCTGCCAACGCGGCAGCGGCTCGCCCGGGTACCACTTGCCCTGTCCATGCTGGATCAACGCTCCGGACGCGAATGCGCTCGCGAGCCGCTCCACGAGCCGTACCGCGAGCGTCTGCTTGGAGCCGCCGGTCGCGAGCGTCGTCCACTCTGGTGCGTCCATCTCCGCGGCCGAGACGAACGTCGGCTCACCGCCCATCGTCAGTCTGACATCGGCGGCTGCGAGATCGGCGTCGACCGCGCGGCCGAGCGCGTCGATGTGTCGCCACTGCTCGCGGGTGTAGGGCAGCGTCACGCGCGGGGTCTGGTGAATTCGCCGCACGACGTTGGAGTACTCGAGGGTCGCCCGCGCCGGGTCCGCTGTCCCGTCGATCGGAGCCGCGGCGGATGGCGCCGAGGTGCAGGCGAGCGGTATGTGACCTTCGCCCGCAAGCAGCCCGGAGGTCGGATCGAGCCCGACCCAGCCCGCACCCGGAATGTACGCCTCGGCCCACGCGTGGAGGTCGGTGAAGTCATGCACCGGCGGTCCCGGATGCTCGTCAGCCCGGCCGGGAGGCTCGTCCTGTGCAAGCTGGACCAGGTATCCCGACGTGAACCGGGCAGCGATCCCGAGTCGCCTCAGGATCTGGACTAGCAGCCAGGCGCTGTCGCGGCAAGATCCGACGGTCCGCTCGAGCGTCTCCTGCGGCGTCTGCACCCCCGGCTCGATCCGCACCGAGTACGCGACGTCGGCGAGCACCCGACGGTTGATCTCGACCAGGAAGTCGATCACCGAACGCTCGTCGCGATCCACTGCCGCGAGCCACCCGTCGAGCAGCGGTCCCGCGCCGTCTGCGACCAGGTACGGCGCCAGGTCGCGCGTCAACTCGGGCTCGTACTCGAACGGCCACACACGTGCCCGCTCGTCGACGAAGAAGTCGAACGGGTTGATCACTGTCATGTCGGCGACCAGGTCGACCGCGATCGTCAGCTCCGTCGCCGGCCGCGGGAATACGAACCGCGCCAGATAGTTGCCGAACGGATCCTGCTGCCAGTTGACGAAGTGCTCGGCCGGGAGAACCTCGAGCGCGTAGGACAGGATCGGCGTGCGGCAATGCGGCGCCGGCCGCAGCCGAATCACGTGCGGTCCCAGGTTCACCGGCCGGTCGTAGGAGTAGGCCGTCCGGTGCTCGATGGCAAGTCGGATGCTCACGGTCGGGGAGAAACGGCGGCCGGTGCCGCAACTCCGAGGCGGTGGCTTCCCCGGGGGCCGCTGATCATACCCGGGCAGCCGCCTGTCAGCGTCCTCGGTCGGCCCGCACCCGCGGAAGTAGGATTGCTCGCGTGTTTAGACGCGACGTGAACAAGACCCTCGAAGTGGACCGGTTGCGACAGTTGATCGCGCTCGGGCCGGCGCTGGTTGCCGAGCTCGATCTTGACGCGCTGCTGAACCGGCTGCTGGAGACGGCGTGCTCGGTCACGGGTGCGAGGTACGCCGCACTCGGGGTCCTCGACAAAGATCGTCGCGAACTCGAACGCTTCGTCACTGTCGGGCTTTCCGAGGAGCAAGAGGGAGTGATCGGCGAGCGGCCGCGTGGTCGTGGCGTCCATGGGGTGCTGATTCATGATCCACGGCCGCTGCGGCTGGCTGACGTGACTGCGCACCCGCACTCGTCTGGGTTTCCACCGGGACATCCGCCGATGCGCTCGTTCCTCGGTGTGCCGATAATCATCCGCGGGCGAGGGTGGGGCAATCTGTACCTGACCGAGAAGCGGATCGGCGAGTTCACCGACGCGGACGAGTATGCGGCCACAACGCTGGCAACGTGGGCGGCGATCGCGGTCGAGCATGCGCGTGTCCTGGCCGCATCGGCTGAGCGACAGGGCCAGCTCGAGGATGCGGTGAGACGGCTCGAGGCGACTCAGGCGGTGGCGGTCGCGGTGGGCGCCGAGCCGGATCTAGCCCGCGTGCTCGACTTGATCGCCGACCGTGGCCGCGAGTTCGTCAACGCGCGAAGCGTGCTCATACTGCTGCAGGAGGGCGTCGATCTCGTCATTGCTTCGCGGGCGGGTGACACCGAGGCGCAGATCGGCGCGCCCCTTCCGATCGCGGAGTCCGTCTCTGGACGAGTCATGCTCACCAAGCTCCCCGCCCGCGTCGACGACCCCGCATCGAAAATGCGGGCCTCGCCGACTGTCCTGGGAGTGCCGGAGGTGCGGTGCGCGTTGCTGGTGCCGCTGGTGTATCGAGACGAAGCACTGGGGATGCTGGCCGCGTTCGATCGGGACGCGCCCTCGCCAGACTTCGACGAGGGCGACGAGAAAGTCCTGGTCGCGTTCGCCGCCAGCGCCGCGACGGCGGTCGGACAGCAAAGACGGCGCCAGCGGACCGGTTGACGCCGGTCAACGTGACGGTGGACGCCCGTGGCGGCGCGGGTTGTGTACGCCGCAACGATCGAAGCCCGACTGGGTCGACATCGCCCAGGCTTGATGAGAGACTGTGGCGCGGGTCCTCTCATGTGTGGTGCCCTGGTGCTCCTGGTCGTCGTCGCTCCGCTGCGGTTCACTCTGTGGGTCCTGGTCGTCGTGACGGCGGCGATCCTGGTCCTGATCGCGATCGGGGTATGGCGGCATCTCGAGTCGGTTCGCGTCCAGCGCCGGCGGGAGCGTGTTCAGGACGAGCTCGGGCCGGTGTTCTCGAGGTTTCTCGAGACCGACGATGCGACGCACCTCGCCGGGGAGCTCCGCCCCGCCCTCTTGCGCATGGGTGCGCCCCAGCGCCCGGTGGCTGCCCTGTTCACGATCGACGTCATGCGCGAGGCGTCGTCGCCCGCTCGAACCGAGGCGCTCAGGCGCGCGCTCGTGGAGGCGGGGATCGTGGAGCTCGGGGAGAGGGGCACGCGGCGGTTCTCGCCGTGGCGGCGGGCGCTCGCGTGCGAGATGCTGGGGGAGATCGGCGCCCCGCGCTCGGTGCCGGCTCTCCTCGAGCGCCTCAAGGATCGCCGGCCGGAGGTGAGGATGGCGGCCGTGCGAGCGCTCGGCGAGATCGGGTCTGCCGAGGCCGTCCCCGCGCTCGGGGAAGCGTTCCTCGAGCGCCGCGTAGCTCCAATCGACGTCATCAATGACGCGCTGCGCAGGATCGGTGGCGAGGCCGGGACCGTGTTCGAGCGGGGCGTGGTGACGACGGACCCGATCGTTCGCTGCTCGTCGTGCTTCGGGCTCGCGGCGCTCGCCGGGCAACGCCATGGCGCCGTGTGGCGGCTCGCCGAGGTGCTCGCCTTAGAGTCCGACGTTCGCGTGCGAGCGGCGGCAGCGGCCGCCCTCGGAATCGCGGGCGGCGCCGAGGTACCTGACCCGCTGCTCGCCGCGGCCAACGATCCGGAAG
>Ga0187777_10002212_pt1 | contig 12485 bp, 9 predicted proteins | sample 1015_Q2_SP5_10_M_FD_132416 | JGI IMG/M metagenome (GOLD analysis project Ga0187777, IMG submission 132416) | Tropical peat soil microbial communities from peatlands in Department of Meta, Colombia - 1015_Q2_SP5_10_MG | ecosystem: Environmental > Terrestrial > Soil > Wetlands > Peat | place...
CTGGGCACATTCTCGTCTCCAGGCGCGTCGCCGAAGATCTGGAGCATTATCCTCGCTGGAAATCTTACTTACACGAACTCGGAGAATGTGAGGTCAAACACGGCCACAAAGTTTCTCTCGTTAATTTTTACGATGGTGAGATCGGGAATCGCGATACACCGCAGAAATTCCGCAAGGCGAAAGTGGCTCGAGCAACCAGGCTCTGGAAAATCGCCGTTGGCGCCTTGCTGGTGATCGTAATAATAGCGAGCGGACTTTACTACCGTTTCCATCGAACCAAGCCGCTCACCGACAAGGATACGATTGTTCTCGCCGATTTCACAAACACGACGGGTGATCCCGTTTTCGATAGCACGCTAAGACAAGGGCTCGCCGCACAGCTAGAGCAGACTCCCTTCATTGGCCTCGTTTCAGATTCGGTCATTGCCCAGAACCTGTTGCGAATGTCGAAAGCAAAGGACGCCCATCTTACGCCGGAACTTGCGCGCGATGTGGGTCAACGAGTTGGCGCCGCCGCCACAATCGAGGGCTCTATTTCCGCACTCGGCGCGCAGTATGTCGTTTCGCTCAAAGCAGTGAACTGCCGAAATGGAAACTTGCTTGCGCAAGAACAGGAGACCGCGACTGGAAAGGAACAGGTGCTCAACGCGCTCGGTCAAGCGGCTACCAAACTGCGGAAAAGACTGGGCGAATCCTTGGCGTCGGTTCAGAAGTACGACGCCTTGCCTGAAGACACCACGACTTCGTCATTGGAAGCGCTGCAAGCCTACGCTCTCGGTAATAAAACCACCGACGTCGATAATGATTATGTAGCAGCCATCCCTTTTTTTCAGCGAGCCGTTGCGCTCGATCCGAGTTTCGCCATGGCCTACCTTTCGTTAGGCGTATGTTATCAACCTCAGGGAGAACGCGCGCTTGCCGCCGAATATACACGCAAAGCATACGAACTGCGGGAGCGAACGAGCGACCATGAAAAGCTCAGCATTACCGCCTTTTACGAATACGCCGTTACCGGCAACCTCGAGGCGGCCCGTCGATACTATGAATTAATTGCCCAAACCTATCCGCGCGATGAGCAGGCCCAAGTTTCACTTTGGGTCATTCATCTTTGGTTCGGGGATTACCTCAAATCGGAAGCGGCTGCGAAACGGGCATTCGAGATCAATCCCGACAGTTCGAACAATTACGTCAGTTTAATGTACTGCGATCAGTATCTGGGCAAGCTCGATCAGGTGAAAGCCGCGGCCGAAGAGTCGCGCGCGAAAAAACTCAATTCACCCTGGTACCCGCTCATTCTCTACGTCGTCGATTTTCTTCAAAACAACGCTGCCGGAATGGCGGAACAAGCGACCGCAACTAAAGGAATTCTGGGCGTAGAAGATCAAATGTTCTTCATCGAATCTGAGACTGCGGCGGATCACGGTCAGTTTAACAAAGTCCGCGAACTCACCCGCCAGGCGGCTGATTCGGCACGACGAGCGCAAGAGAAGGAAACAGCGGCAGAATATCAGAGCCACAATTCGCTCAGGGAAGCGCTCGTCGGAAAAGCAGAATGGGCAAAGCAAGACGCCCAGTCTGCTCTGTCAGAGATAAAAGGAAAACATGGCGAAGGATTTTCCGCCATTGCTTTCGCGCTCGCCGGCGACGTCGCCGACGCCAATCGCGGGATCGACGATCTGGCAAAGCGTTTTCCGCAAGACACGATTGTTCAAACGCAATATCTGCCGATGGCTCGCGCACTCGTCGCGCTCAACAGCGGAAATGCCCAAGCTGCGGTGGATACCCTGTCCGCTGCCACGCCCTACGAATTGGGACACACTAACGATGATTTCACCTTCGCGCTCTATCCTGTCTATTTTCGAGGTCAGGCTTATCTGGCAGCGAAGAACGGGAGCGCCGCCGCCGGCGAATTCCAAAAGATTCTCGATCATGCCAGCATTGTAGGAAATGAATCGATCGGCGCGCTGGCTCACCTGGGTCTCGGCCGCGCCTGTTTCCTGGCCGGTGATTCCAGCAAAGCTAAAGCAGCCTACCAGGATTTCTTCAACCTCTGGAAGAATGCGGATCAGGACGTCCCTGTCCTGCGACAAGCCAAAGCAGAGTACGCGAAACTCCCCTGATTTCTCGCGCGCCCCAAAGACTGCGAAATGAAACCTCTTCGCTCCTCGCTCTTTCTTCGCTAATTACGACTTATCGTAAACGGCCTTGCCGCTCCATTTCTTTCCATTCGCATCGGTGCCGTTAATGGTCACCGTGCGCGACTTGCCGTCATTGGCGACGGTGATTCTCCCTGACCAGGCAACTTTTCCATTCTTCCAAGTCGTAATGTCGTTGGTGCGATCGTTTACCATTTTGTAAGCCACGGAGTTATAAGCAAGGTTCCCTTTCGCCGGGTAAGCTTTCCCATCGAATTTCCCAACCCACACGCTGTGGGTCGGTTTCCCATCCTTGTCCACGCCATCCACAGTCACCTTAATGTTGTCCTTCTGTTCCGCGTAAGTGACCGTTGTGTTTTTGCCCATCCCAGCCGGCATCTTTGATTTTGCCTCGTTGAGTTTCCACGTCCCCAGGTGCGGGTTGGCCATTGCTGCCGCCGCAAAAGAGGCAACCGTTCCCGCTAACGAAAGAGTCACAATCATTAATCCAATTCGGGTTTTAATCATGCGCGGATTCCGCCAGAAGCGCCGTTCGAGGTCAAACTAATTCGAACCGCTCGCCTCTCCGCTTCAATCTTCGCCTTTCGCGGATCAGCGCGGAGACGCGCTCGGAGTCGGCGTAGCGGTAGCTTGTGAACTTACCTTTTGCTTCTTCGATTGTTTCCGCGCCTTGTGAGATTGTTTTTTCGCGCTCTCACTCTCATTCGTCGTCGCGGTTGTCGTTGTAACAACGCTCTTTTGCGCGCCGGAATTGGATAATTGCTCGTTATTCGCCGGCACGTCGGTTGAAGGACCGCCGCCAGCCTGAACACCGGCGCTGCCGGTACCGCGACCACTGCCATCGGTCGCACCACTCGTTCCAGCGCCGCTGGTTTGGGCATCGCCCACTCGACAAAACAGAAATAAAACAAACGCGCAACAAAGGCTAAACCGCACAAAAGAATTCATTGTTCTCAATTACTGTTTTCCCTTCAAAACCGAAAGTTGAGGCCAACATCAAACGTATGCGCCTCAGTTTGCCAATGATAATCTACTCTAAATGGTCGAATGTTCTCCGGCTGCCCGACGGCTGAGCCAAATTTGTCTCCGAGATCGATAAACAAATATTCGGCTCTGATGCTCCAGTGCCGGCTAAAAGAAAATTCGGCGCCGCCGCCAGCAGCCCATCCGACCTTCACTTCATCGAACGAGACGGGATACTGTTCTATTGAATCCCCAAATGTCAGATTCCCTGAGTAACTGGCGTGTCCATAGGCCAGGCCGCCCGTGCCGTAAAAAAGCAAACGACAACTCGGAGCAAAACCCAGGCGCAAGCGAGCAGTGCCGTACCAATCGATGTTTTCATCAGCGTGATAAAATTGCGTCTCCGCGTCGATTGTGCCGGTATGAGTGGTGCTGTCGTCGATATTCGCGCCAGAAAAATCCGCCTCGGCCCCAATCACGAAGTGTCCCCATTGATAATTGTAACCGACCTGTCCGCCTCCGACGACTCCCGTCATGCTTAGATCGACGTCGGTCGGTTCCGCTGCGGTAAAGAACTCATGCGGTCGCGGATCGAGGTTTGTGTCCGGATTCATCCAACCGTAACCGATATGTCCGCCGACATAAAACCCGGTCCAACTGCACGGCTCAGGCGGTACCGGCATTATGTTCTTATCTTTGGCGCTGGCAATCGGTTCCGGACCGGCAACCGCGTTCAAGGTCGCCGCGCCAATCGAAAGACAAATCGTTAGGCGGATCAGCCCCTTCACGATCTCTTTTTCTTAAATAGCCAGCATGAGGTCAAGCCTTTACCAAATCACTTCGCGCCCCGAACGCAGGCGGCTGCCCCCCTGACAGGATTCCACTATGGTTTATCCTTTCGAGTTTTATGCCTGCCGAGAGGACGCAATCCAAGCCGCACCTCGTCCGCGCGCTCAAACTGCGCGATCTCATCCTGTTTAATCTGGTCGCCGTCCTGGGTCTCAGACATCTGGGAACAACGGCGAAGTTCGGTCCCGGCTCGTTGCTGATGTGGTTGATCGCCGCCGTCTTCTTCTTCATCCCGCAAGGCCTGGCCGTGATCGAGTTGTCATCACGGTTTCCGAAAGAGGGCGGCGTTTATTTCTGGACAAAACGCGCGCTGGGCGAAGGTCACGGGTTTTTGTGCGGCTGGTGTTACTGGGTCAACAATGTTCTTTATTACCCGAACCTGCTGATTTCAGCCGCGGTCATCGCGACTTTTATCTTCGGCAAAAGTGGAAGCGGGCTGAGTGATAGTTGGTTATATGTGTTGCCGGTCACGCTCGGCGTGCTGTGGCTCGCCACCGTAATGAACATCGTCGGCCTCGGCACCGGCAAATGGTTGCAGAATGCCGGAGGCGTCGGCACCTACGTTCCCGGGCTCATTCTGATCTTGTTAGGCATTTACGGCGCGATGACCGGTCCTTCGGCTAACGAACTCAGCCTGGCGACTTTGAAGCCTGATCTGAACAATCTTCCGGCGCTAAATCTGCTGGCTTCGATCGCGTTCGCCTTCGCGGGGCTCGAGTTGGCTTCGACAATGGGTGACGAGATCGAAAATCCACGGCGTAATCTGCCTCGCTCCATCTTCATCTCCGGGCCATTGATCGCCATTGTCTATATTCTTGGAACAGCCGCGGTGCTGTGGCGCCTGCCAAGCAAGAGCGTCAATGTAGTCTCAGGATTCCTGGAAGCGATCAAGGCTGGCGCCGATAACATTTCCCCGGCGCTGGCATGGATCGCTCCGTTGTGCGCTGCACTTTATACCATTGGTAATCTCGGCAGCGTCGGAGCCTGGCTGATCGGGCCGGCCCGCATGGCATTCGTGATCGGGCTGGATCGCTATTTTCCGAAAGCTTTCGGAATAGTGCACCCGCGCTGGCATACGCCGTACGTGGCGATCCTCGTTCAGGCGACGCTCGGGACAATATTTCTGTTGGCCTCGGTCGTCGGGCATGGCACCAAGGTCGAGGACGTTTATCTCATCCTGCTCGATACGCAGATTCTAATTTATTTTATCCCCTATCTTTATTTGTTTGTCGTCTTTTTGATTCATCGCCGACGCGGCGAGAACGCCAGTGACGTTGTGCTGTCTCCCGGCGGATCGATTGGCGCATGGCTTATCGGCTTGAGCGGTATGGTTGCGACCTTGTTTGCAATGATCATCGCAACGATTCCTCCGCCGGACATGGGAGGAAGCTCTTTGGTGTTTCGGCTAAAGGTCATCGGCGGAGCGCTCGGATTCATTCTCGTCGGCGGATTGATCTACTGGCGCGCTCGCTTGAAAAAATTGGGTACTCCGTAACCAGCTGAATGGAACCGCCGGGACACGAGTGACATAAATGGCAAGGGAGATAGGCCGCCCGCGCCGCCACAGGACTCTCCGTTTCCAACCCGGCGCTGATCGAGCGCCGTTAACAAATTACTTTCCGCGACTCGCCGGCGGCACAATGCCGTTCATCCTGAGATACTCGACGATCTGGCCGTAATGATCGAACGCATGCGCTGGGGCAAAAGTGGCCAGGAACAATCTGGTTGTCGTCCCACTTTTCCTGGTAACAGGTTGGACAAGATTCGACTCGTTCAAAGTGGCTACCGCCTTGTGACCGAATGCGAACGAATCTTTCAGGAACTTTATGATCTCGGCTTTGGCCTTCATGTTGTCCGGGCCTTTCCCATCATTCACCGTGTCAGGCGGCTTCTCGCCCGTGATCGGGGACCAGATGAGGTAATTGGACGCGGCGATGTGCTTCAGTTGTTCGCCGAAGGTGCGCACGCCTTTGTAGTCGCTGCCGGCAAGGTTCAGCTTTTCCGGAGAAAAATCGAACTTGTCCTCTGGCATCGCTTCGGCCGCTTCGACTAGTTCTTTCTCGACGATGGTGATCTCGCGATCAATCGCCGACGCGATCGTCGGCGGTGGCGAACTTTGTGCAGCCGGCGAGCTGGCAGCAGGTGAGCTTTTCGTGTTCTGGCCGTAGGCCATGATCGGAAGCAAACACGCGGCTAGGAGAACTAAGGTTTTGATGTATTTCATGGGATGTTAAGAGCAGGGTTTTGACGAATTCAGACATCAAAGAATTTCTCCATCTGTTTTGCAAGAAAAACACTGATACTCGGTCTTGTTCAGCGATTGACCTTTTCCGAGTGCCTTGCGGGCCCACCATTGGCGGAACTACGACGTAGCCAAACGACGCGCTTTTTCCTTTTGTTTTGCCAGCAGGAAGATCGGAAGCGACAAGACCTGCAGTGCGACCGAGAAAGCAACCAACGCGAATAGCGATTTGCCGTAAAGAATTCCCATGAGCGCGCTTCCGGCGAACCAGGCGATCCCAAATCCGGTATCGAACAGACCGAAGGCAGTGCTTCGTTTATCTGACCCGACCACGCCGGCGATGAGTGCATTGACCAACGACCCTTGCGCGCCCATGCCGAGTCCCCAGAGAATCATACCGAACAACGCGACCCACGATTTTCCGAGAAAAACCAACGGAGCAAAAAAGGCTGAAAGAAAAAAGACCGCAAGCAGAACGACTAAGCCAAATTTATCGAACAACTTTCCGAAGATCAGACCGCCGATTGCTCCGGTCGCCATCGCCGCAGCGTAATAAATCGGGATCAAGTCCGTTGCGACCGAAGCTGTTTTTTGAAAATGAAAACCGATGAGGGCGAAATCGGCCAGGCCTGCTCCGATGCATGCATTGGCGGCCAGGTAATACCAGAACGCAGGCGAGAAGCGCTCTGCCCGGATCGCTTCAGCCGGTTCCAAATCGTGCGGGCTGGGAAAAAAATAACGCGCCAATAAGACAACGGTGATCGCGAGCAATGCCGGCACCAGGAGCAGCGCGAAACCGGTCTGGTAATTTCCTTTTCGAAACAGAATCAGCGAAAGAATGAGCGGTCCAATGGCCGCTCCGGTTTGATCGAGCGCTTCGTTTAAGCCGAAGACCCATCCCTGCCCGATATGTTTTCCGGCAAAAGAAAGCATCGCTTCAGTGGCAGGCTTTCTGATCGCGCGACCGGTTCGTTCGGTCACGATCAGTCCCGCAGCCAACGGCCAGTTTCCTGCCAGAGCGAGTGCCGGAACCGCCAGCATGTTGACGACGTAACCGGCGATGGTGATGATCCAATATTTGCCGGTTTTATCAGCGATAAATCCGGAAACAGAACGCAGCGCGTAGCCCAGAAATTCGCCAAGGCCGGCGGTAACTCCGATCACGGCCGCGCTCGCGCCAAGCGTTCCCAGAAATTGACCGGTGGAACTTCGCGCGCCCTCGTAGGTCATGTCGGCAAACAAGTTGGCGATGCCGATAACGAGAACAAAGCGGAACGCGCGGGAAGCAGGCAAGTCGCGCGCCGACACTTTCACGCCAACATTTTGCTCGAACAGGAGCTGATTGGCCAGGACTGGTTCCGTTGTAAAGGGTAACTCACCAGGTCCAGTAGAGTGCGAAATAAGAAAGCGTGTGCCGATCGCCGGCAACGCTGTGTCCCGCGCTAAACAGCAGATTGAAATGGTCGCTGATCTTGTAAAGGCCACCGAAGTTTAGCGCCGCGAATCCTTGATCGCCGGCTGTGTCCGCACCTTGAGCAAAAAGTTCGCCGCCGAGAGTGAGATGTTTCCCAAAGTCCCGTTGCACCAGCCAACCGCCGTAGGGATGATTGCGCTCACCGGGAGCGAAGTTCAAGACCGCGCCGCCGCCGCCGTAGGTCGTCCAGGGGCCGAAACTCTTTTGTATCCACAATGGCAGCTGGAACCAGGTTTGCCCGTTACCCAAACCGCGACTCGCGTCACCGGTGGGCAACTCGGCTAAGGGAAAGAAACCAATCTGAGGCCGGCTATCCGTTTCATGCACGAAGCGGTATTTGATGCCGAGTTCCATATCTCCCAAGCCAGTCGCCGTTGGGCGGCCGCCGCCGGAGACGCTCGTTAACGGAAGGATCAGGTGGAGCTGTGTATCCGGGAATGCTCCATAATTCACTTCGACCGCTGGACCTTCGATGGTATAACCGCCGCCGGTGTAGTCGCCGATGGTCAGCAGGTATGTTTCCCAATGGTGATAATCCACCGGCTCCGGGTCATCAGTTAAAAACGGTGGGCCGGCAATGATGCGAGTCGTTAGCGCCAAACTCAGACAAATACCTGCCGACACGATCCTGACGGTCTTGTTCATCGCCGTCCGACTTCAGGATCGCCGATGCGGTCCGGTCAGATCGGGCACCGGACCAATTGGCACGATCCGAGTGGGGTTGATCTCGTTGTGCGTCATATAATAATGACGTTTTATGTGATCGAAATTCACCGTCTCGGCGATTCCCGGGTGCTGATATAAGTCCATCAGGTAGCCTTGAAGGTTTGGATAATCGATGATCCGGCGCACGCTGCACTTGAAATGAATGTAATAGACGACGTCGAACCTAACGAGTGTGCAAAACAGACGCCAGTCGGTCTCGACAATCCGATTTCCGAACAGGTAGCGGCTGGACGTTAGCCGCTTTTCCAATTCATCGAGCGCCTCGAACAATTTCTTGCACGAAATTTCGTACGGCCGCTGTCGGGTCGCGAATCCCGCCTGATAAACACGATTGTTCACGTTGTCATAAACGAAATTGGACAGCTTCGCCTGTTCGGCTTCGATTTCTTTCGGGAAAAAATCGAGTTGTCCATTCTTCGCGACCGCATTGAACTCGCTGTTGAACATCGGACAGATGTCGTCTTCGCAGTTGTTGACGATTTTCTTTGTTTCCTTGTCCCAAAGCACCGGGACCGTCACGCGCTCTCCAAAGTCCGGATTCGTTGCGGCATACACTTCGCTCAAATAATGAAAGCCGTTGACCGGATCGGTCGATTCGAACTGCTCGTTAGGCGGCCATTTCGTCGATGGTTCGCGAAAGGCCCAGCCTTTTTCATTACGAATCGGATCGACGATCGTCAGGCCAATCGCCTCTTCCAGTCCCTTCAGTTTGCGGAAAATAAGAGTGCGGCTCGCCCACGGACAGGCCAGGGAGACATACAAATGATAACGGCCCGCTACGGCCGGGTAGTTTGTCGACGCATCGCTGCGGACCCAATCGCGAAACGCGTCTTCCTGCCGTTGGAACTCTCCTGCTTCGGAAGTCTCTTCAGCAAATTGGGCGGCCATCAGACTATGTAACGCTCTGGTCGCATTATGCCAGTTTGCGATCGAGTGATCGTCAGATGGGCAATGCGACCGGCGACTGCCCGCGCAATTAAGACGGCACGGCCGGGTTGCTAGAATCTAAAATTCAGACCGGCCCGAACGATGTGGCCTTCGGTTTCTCCCTGAAACGATGCTGACGTCCCGGTGAAGAAGAGTGGAGCAGTTCCAGCACTGGTTTGACGGTTGGACCTGCCGACCGGGGCGCCGCCGCCGCCAATGGTGCTAAACACATCGGCGCTGAAGCTCTGTTCGCCGAGATTGAAAAACAGATATTCGACCTTGATCGACCAATGGCACCCCAGCCTTCGCTCAATGCCGCCGCCGACAACGTAGCCCCAGTCGAAGTCTGTTTTGCGGGCATCGACCTCACCGGGCCCGCAAGGCTCAGTGACACAATCATCAGTCACCCTGGTGGTGTAATTCAGGCCGATCGCACCACCGGTTCCGTAAACCAGCCATTTGTCGCAAGCGAAACCGATACGTCCTCGAAATGTCGTAAACAAATCGCTGTCGCTTTCACCACGGGTGTCGCCACCGGGAGATCCGGGTTCAATCCCGTGACCTTCCAAATTCATGTACCCAACTTCGACCTCGGGTCCGACAACCAGCCATTTCCATTGCCAGTTATAACCAAATTCCCCGCCAGCTACGACCCCACTTTCGCTGTATCCCCATGGCTTATCCGGAAGCACTGCGGCAAAATCGACATTGTAGTCATGGTCGACGTCTTCGCTGTGGCCGAATTGACCACCCAGATTGACACCGACATAAAAGCCACTCCAATCGCACGCGGGCGGCGAGATCGGCGCGACCTCTTTCATTTCCTTTCCGCTCGGAAGTTCTTCGGGACCAGCCACGGCCGTGAAGGCAAGGGCGACCGACAAAATGGCTGGGATGCCGAGGCGAAATAGCTGCTTCATACGCCCGCGTTTCTCGGGAAAACGGCCAGTAAGGTCAAGTATATTCCACATGATTCCGCTACACCTTCCCCGCGTACAGGTTATTCCTCCAGAGTTTCAATTCACAGGTGCGGAATCTCGATGATACCAAAATATGGCCCATTTGTGTTTCCTCCGTAGCCGGAAGTTCCGTTATTGGGAGCGTCGTTCCAGGTGCCGGCCGGATTAGCGAGGTTCCAAGCGTGATGCCAGTTGATAGCGCCGTAATCTTCGCCCGGTGATGCATTGTTGGGTTCCCCATTGGCCGTGTTCCAGTTGGTGTAAGTGACCGACTCACCCGTTGTCCACTTGGTATAGGTTTTCGAGCCAGCGCCAGGCCCGCCAGGCGGAATATCGGTTAAACCGATCCACAACGGCTCGCTGGCGAAACCGCCCTGCAAAAATGAGCTGACCACAAAGGCATTCTCGGCTGAATTGTTAATGGCGATCAAATGGCCGCCTTTGGAAACAGCTTCAGCTTCTGCCGCAGTCCAACTCTCAGCCGAGCTCGTCAGCATGTAGGTATGTCCGTTGTAGGTAAGCGGTAATTGCGACGATTGAAGCTGGTAGACTTCTGCGCGCACGTATCCCGTTTTGCCGCTCTTACCGCGCACGACGAAGTTGTAGGTGCCCGGAGCCAGATTGGCCACAATCGCAGATTCTCTCGAGTCAGTGGGGGCAAGACCGGTCGCCAGAATTTGGGTCTTCTGCGTAGTTTGCCAGTCGTCATTGAACAAAATCTGCGACCCGCTGGATGTGTCCAACTCAAGGGTCGGATCTAATAAGACAGCACCCGGGGCTCCGGTAACGCTCGGTCCGAGCACCCTGATCAACACACTGGTGTTACCGCTTCCAGCGCCGATGGTAAAGTCTCCCGACAGCGTCGACGTTCCGGTACCGGCAAAGCCAATTGAACTGCCGATCGACAACGCGGAATTCGCGGAGGGACTCAGGTCATGAGCGTCGATCTTTCCGATGCCTGAGCCACCCAAAATAACCGTATAAGATCCAGGCACGAGCGTTATGAGAATAGCAGATTCCCTGGAACTGCTCGGCGCCAGGCCAGTCGCCAGGATGGCCGCTTTCTGAGTCAACTGCCAACCGGCGTTGCTCGCAATGGTAGCACCACTTTGATTGAGCAGTTGCAAGCTTGTCGCCGGCGCCTCACCGCTGATTCCCAAACTTGGTCCCAGGCCGCGAATGAGGACCTGAGTGGACGCAGTCCCATTAATGGTGAAGGTCGAAGTAAAAATTACTCGATTCGCTGTGATCTGTGCCAACGTCGAAAACTCCGTGACCTTTGATCCAGCGACTCCGGCCACGAAATTTGAAAGGACCACATTGTTTTGACTGCCGTAAGTTACGAGGAATGAGCCATGACCGTCGGCAGTCGCCAATCGTCCCCCGCTGGCAACGTTACTGAAGGCACCCTGGAGAGTCGTTTGGGTGGTCAAAATGGTGAATGTGTCGCCGGAGGCAGGTGTAAAGTTGTTGATTAGTTCGACAACAAGGCTCCCGCCGAGTGTCTGCGCAGCGCTATCAGTCTTATTGAATAAATCGTAGGTAGTCCCCTGCCCCGTGCCGCCAATGTCGAAGGCAAGGTTCGATGTCGATCCGAGCTGGAGTTTGCCGCTGAAGTTGGCTTGTCCAGGCGGAAACCCCGGTGCCATGGTGCCACCGTTGTTGAAGGTCGAGCCGGAAGCAATTGTGTTGTTAAATACTCCTTCAATGATGGCGCCGGCGGCGACGTTCACAGTTGTATTATTGAGAGTGGAGAAATCGATTCGTCCATTGGTGTTGTAGGTGCCGTTGCCAGCGACATTTTGCGACGTCGCGCTGGCGCCATTGAGTCCATCGAATTCAAAGATCCCATTGGGAGTGCTACTGATCATCGCCCCATCGTTGGTAGACGTGCCGCCCTGGAAAACCGCGAATTGATCGTTGATGTCCATCGTGCCATTTACCATGAGATCGCCGTCGATCGTGCACGTACCGTTCTGAAACAAGGTCGCGCCCGCATCGATTGTGATCGGACCGAAGTTGCCGGCGCAGGTGGTCGTCCCGTTTACGATTTCGACCAACGCGGTCGTCGTGCCGGATAAGCTAAGCGTCGTTGTATTTTTTGTTTGCAGCCCGTGCGCCCCCGAGATGGTGCTACCTCCGGCGCTGGTCACGGTTCCATTTTGGAAGACCAAAACATTAGGAAGCGA
>Ga0187777_10002214_pt1 | contig 12476 bp, 9 predicted proteins | sample 1015_Q2_SP5_10_M_FD_132416 | JGI IMG/M metagenome (GOLD analysis project Ga0187777, IMG submission 132416) | Tropical peat soil microbial communities from peatlands in Department of Meta, Colombia - 1015_Q2_SP5_10_MG | ecosystem: Environmental > Terrestrial > Soil > Wetlands > Peat | place...
CCATCTGCGCGTCCGCGAGGTCACCCACGAGCACGCGCACCACACCGACCGGCACGCCGAGTCGTGCCGCGAGCTCCGCGACCGACGTCGGCGTCTGGCACCACTCGATGATCGTGCGGTCCTCGGGCGTGGTGTGACGGCCGAGTTGCTCGGGCGCGACGAGCGCGAGCACGGGCGCGTGCAGCTCGAACGCGCCGAGCGACGAGCTCGTTCGCCCACGCGTCAGCACATACGGTCGCACCACGCCGCGACGCGGCAGGTTCGCGTCGTCCGCCCCCTCGCCGACGGGCGGCTCTCCCGGACGGTCGTCGTCGGTCACCGGATCGCCGATCGGGGCAGGGCGGTCTGCAGCTCGGACACCAGGCCGGGCGTGAGCGCGCTCGCGCACTTCTCGACGAGCACGGCCATCTCGTAGCCGACGAGCCCGACGTCGCACGGGCGGTCGGTCGTGACGGCCATCACCGAGGTGTCGCTCACGCGCATCACGAAGAGCATGGCGTTGTCCATCTCCACGATGACCTCGTGCACCCGGCCGCCGCCGATGGGCGCCGCACCGCCCTTGGCGATGCTGAGCAGGCCCGCCGACACCGCCGCCAGGCGGTCACCGGAGCTCCGGTCGAGCCCGTCGGACAGCGCGATGAGGAGGCCGTCGGACGACACGACCGTCGCCTCCGTCACACCCGGGACACGCTCGACGAAATTCGTGACGAGCCAGTTGAGGTTGCGCGCCTCCGCGCTGAGCTGGGTCATCGCTCGTCCTCTCGATCCAGAGGGTGGTCGGTTCGCTCGTGCTCGTACGGCACGCTGTCGGTGGGGACGCTCGGGAGCCCGCTCCCGACGTCCGGACGATCGATGTCCGTGGAGTCGAAGAGCGGGCTCTCGATGACGGGCCCCTCGATCAGCGCGTGCTCGCCCGGTTCGCCCTGCTCGGCGCGCCCGCGCCGCTTGCCGAGGTCGTGGCGCGTGAGCAGCTCGTGCACCCGGTACGGGCGCAGCGGGTCGGCCTCGTCCCCGACGGCGTCGCGATCGACCACCGGCTGATGGCTCATGTGGTGTCCGGGCACGCGGGTCGGGAGCGGGGCGTCGGGTTCCGGTTCGGGGATCGGGTCGTCGAAGCGCGTGCCGTTGGTGACCTCGGCCAGGGGATCCGCTGACGGCCGGTTGGGCGACGGCTCCACCGGCGGCTGGGGAAGGGTCACGGTCGGGGCGTGGGCGGGCTCCTCGGCGAGGCCCTCGGCACGCCACTCCTCCACAGGTGGCTCGTCGGGCGGCCGCCACGCGACGCGGCGGGCACCGAGCGGCGTGGGCCGGCCGTCGGGCCCGAGGTCCGGCTCGTAGACGGGTCGGCGTGGCACGACCTCCGACTCGCGCTCGAGGATCGACGAGGGCAGCGTCACGAGCGCCACCAGCCCCACCGGCGCGCCCGGGCGCAGCTCGACGGTGATGCCGTGACGGGCGGCGAGCGAACCGACCACGTGCAACCCGAGTGCCCGCGACAGGGCCAGGCCGACGACGGGCGGCTTGGCGAGCAGGGTGTTCGCCTCCGCGATCTTCTCGGCCGGCATCCCGATGCCCTGGTCGGAGATCGCGAGCACGAAGCCGGTCGTCGTCGGCGCGCCGGAGACGACGACAGCGGAATCGGGGGGCGAGAAGGACGTGGCGTTCTCGAGCAGCTCCGCGAGGAGGTGCGCGAGGTCGGCGACCGCCCGCCCGGAGACGGCGAGCTGGTCGTCGACGCCGACGAGGTCCACGCGCGGGAAATCGGCGATCTCGGCGGCGGCGGAGCGCACCACGTCGAGCAGGACGATCGGATCCTGCCACTGCCGCGGCTGCTCGGCGCCCGACAGCACCAGGAGGCTCTCGGCGTTGCGGCGCATGCGCGTCGCCATGTGGTCGAGCTTGAAGAGGGCGTCGAGCGCGGCCGGGTCGTGCTCGTTGCGCTCGAGCTCGTCGAGCAGTTGGAGCTGACGTTGCAGCAGGCTCTGGTTGCGGCGGGCGAGGTTCACGAACAGATCACCCATGCCCTTGCGGAGCAGTCGCGACTGTTGCCGGGCGACGTCGAGCGTCACCGCCTCGACGTCGTTGAAGGCCTGAGCGAGCTCGCCGATCTCGTCTTCCGACACGACCTCGATGCGTGTCGGCTCGACGCTGCTCAGGTCGCCGCCTTCGCGCAGCAGCTCGACGAGCTGCGGGAGCTGCGTCTGTGACATCTCCCGTGCCGCCGCGGTGAGCTGACGCACCGGCCGTACGACCGCCCGGGCGGCGAACCAGATGAGGCCGAGGGTCAGCAGCATCGCGAGGACGGCGCCGCCGCCGTAGACGAGCACGTCGCGCTGCGCGGCGTCGGCACGCGCACTCGATGCCCGCTGGATGACGGCATCGACGCGGTTGATCGCCTGGTCGAGCGCGTGCGCCTGGCGTTGGTAGTCGTGCACCACCGCCGCGGGAGTGGTGGTCGTGGTGGGGAACGCGGCCGGGAGGTCGGCGGTGGTCGTGAGCCCCGGCAGCTTCACGGACTCGAAGGCGCGCATCTCGTCGGTCGTGGCACCGACCGTGAATCGATCACGCTCGCGGGATTGCCCCGCGATGGCGCTCAGCCACGGCCCGAAGTCGTCGCGCGCGTTGGTGGCGACAACGCCCACGTAGATGCCGGCCTCGCGCGCGAGCTCGTGTTGCTCTCTCTGGAGCGAGTACACGCGTGAGACGCTCGCCGACGCCTCGGGGTCCTCGAGGTCGCGCGCGACGCGTTCACCGAACCGCAGCAGGTTGTCGTCGACACCGAGGAAGAAATTGCGCGCGCTCGCGGCGCTCACGTCGAGCGCGTCGATGGCTCGCCGCTGCTTGCCGACCTCCGCCAAGCCCTTGTTGGTGGTCTCGAGCGCGGCGATCGCCGTTGCCGACACCCCCGCGTCGACGAACTGCTGCTCGTTGTCGCGGAACTCGCGTGTGGTCGCGTCGGTGCGAGCCCGTGCGGCCTCCAGCTCCGACTCGGGTGAGCCGTTGGTCGACACGTACCACGACGTGACGACGCTCTCGTTCTCCAGCGCGCGACTCAGGTTGTCGACCGATGCCAGCGGCGCCGACAGCTCGCCGTACTGCTCCTGGGCTCGGAGGGCGGTGAACCGGTCGCGGAGGCCGGCCCCCGCGATCACCACGAGCGCGAGGAACGGCACGAAGAGGACGAGCAGCAGCTTGGCTCGGAAGCTGAGCCTCGAGAGCATGCCCGAATGTCGGCACGTCCCGGCACCCCCTTGAATCCGGGGGTCTCAGGCCCGTTGGCGCAGCTCCTCCGTTCCCGGTCGCTCGCTCACACTCGCTCCTCCACCCCGGGTCGCTCGCTCACACTCGCTCCTCCACCCCGGGTCGCTCGCTCACACTCGCTCCTCCACCCCGGGTCGCTCGCTCACACTCGCTCCTCGAGCTCCTCGACCGTCATGAGGACCGCTCGGGCCTTCGAGCCCTCCGACGGCCCGACGACACCGCGGCGCTCGAGCAGGTCCATGAGGCGGCCGGCACGGGCGAAGCCCACCCGCAGCTTGCGCTGGAGCATGCTCGTGGAGCCGAAGCCGCTCCGCACCACGAGCTCCATCGCCTCGTCGAGCAGCTCGTCGGTGTCGGGCGAGCCGTCGTCGACGCCGGCCCCGCCCGGACCGTCGTCGCCGGCGATGCCCTCGACGTACGCGGGCGTCGCCACCTGCCGGCGCCAGTGGGCGACCACCTTGCGGACACACTCCTCGTCGACCCACGAACCCTGGATGCGGGTGGCCCGGCTCGACGTGGCGGTGAGGAGGAGCATGTCGCCCTGGCCGATGAGCTTCTCCGCCCCGGCCTGGTCGAGGATCACACGCGAGTCGGCGAGGCTGCTCACCGAGAACGCGAGCCGGCTGGGGATGTTGGCCTTGATGACGCCGGTGATCACGTCGACGGACGGGCGTTGCGTCGCGATGACGAGATGGATGCCCACGGCGCGCGCCATCTGGGCGATGCGGCAGATGCTCGCTTCGACGTCACGCGCGGCGACCATCATCAGGTCGTTCAGCTCGTCGACCACGATCACGATGAACGGCAGGCGCTCGTAGCCGTGTCCCGTCATCGGATCCGGGTCGTCGTTGGTGGCGAGCTCGCCGCGGTCGAACGCGGCGTTGTAGCCGGTGATGTCGCGCACGCCGACCTCGGCGAGCAGCTGGTAGCGCGCGTCCATCTCCCGCACCGCCCAGTCGAGCGCGTTCGCGGCGCGCTTGGGATTCGTGACGACCTGGGTGAGCAGATGGGGCAAGCCGTTGTAGGCGCCGAGCTCGACGCGCTTCGGGTCGACGAGGATCAGGCGCACCTGATCGGGCGTGCATCGCATGAGCAACGACGTGACCAACGAATTGATGCAGCTCGACTTGCCCGCACCCGTCGCGCCGGCGATGAGCACGTGCGGGAGCGTGGCGAGATCGAGCATCACCGACTTCCCGGAGATGTCGCGCCCGAGCCCGACCGCGAGTGGCGCGGCCGCCTGCTGCGCCTCGGGTGCGGCGAGCACGTCGCCGAGCGTCACCAGCTCGCGCTGGCGGTTCGGCACCTCCACGCCGATCGCGCTCCGGCCCGGGATCGGGGCGAGGATGCGCACGTCGGGTGACGCCATCGCGTACTGGATGTCGTGACTCAGCCCGGTGACGCGGTTCACCTTGACTCCGGGGCCGAGATCGAGCGCGTACTGCGTGACGGTCGGACCGACGGTCATGCCGATCAGGCGCGCATCGACGCCGTGTTGCGCGAGCGTCGCCTCGAGGACACGGCCACCTTCCTCGACGAGGCGCCGGTCGGCGTGCGCGCCGCTCCCCCGTTTCAGCAGCGTGGCCCGGGGCAGCTTCCACTCGCCCACGCGCGCGTGCGCGTCGTCGCCGAGGTCGATCGAGATCTGGCCGTCGGGCTCGGTGATCGTCGGGAGGACGAGCTCCACCGACGGGTCGGGCTCCTCGGCGGCGAGGACGGTGGGTCGCTCGGGCTCGGGCTCGGGTGCCGCGGCAGCACCCTGATCCACCGCGGGCCCGCCGGGTTCGCCGGCGAGGTCGTGCTCCTCGGGTCCGGCGATGCCGTCGGCGCGCAGGGCGGACGCCGCCAGGCGGCCGGTGCGCCGCGCGCCACGGCCGGCGGCGACCACGACCGTGCGGATCGAGAGCCCGAGCACGAGCAGCAGCCCGAGCACGGCACACGCGCCGAGGATCACGGCCGCGCCGACCGTCCCCGTCGCCGCCGTGAGCGGTGAGGCGACGGCGAGGCCGGCGTACCCGCCCGCGCCGCGCAGCGCGTCGAGCGGCCCGTCGAGGGCCGGCTGCCCGTAGGCCAGGTGCAGGATGCCGACGTCGGCGACGAGCAGCAGCGCGGCGCCGATCGCGATGCGCAGCGTCGGTCGTTCGGGGCCCGCGTCGCCGTCGACGGTGCCGTCGTCGGATGGTTCCGGCGACGGCCGCGGCCAGAGCAGCACCGTCGCGAATGCGAGACAGAGCACGGGCACCGCCACACGCGCGCGGCCGAGCGCGGCGCCGAGTCCGTCGGCGAGGGCGTCACCGACCGGGCCGGCGAGCCCCGTCCACACGCCCAGCGCGCAGAGGATGCCGAGGACGACCAACGCGACCGCAGCCGCGTCGGCGCGGTGGCCGGCGAGCTGCCGGGACGCCGCCGCCCGTCCCCGCGCGAGCCGCCCCGGCTCGGTCCGCCCGGCGGCGCGGCGGCCGCGCGAGGAGCTCGTGTTCTTGGCCCGTCCGCTCTTGGAGCGCCCTCGCTTCGTGCGCGAGCGACCCCGACCCCGCGTGGTGGTCGCAGGCATCGCTGCACGCTAACACCACCAACACCAGCCCCACCGGCATCATTCGTGCGTCGCGGAAGCCGTGGACCGGGCCGCGGGCGCGCTCAGACCTCGATCACCACCGGGATGATCGCGGGGCGCCGGCGGGTGCGTTCGTTGATGAAGCGCCCGAGGGACCGCCGCGCGTGGCGGCGGATGGTCTCGAAGTCGGTCGCACCCTCGTCGGCGGCTTCGGCGAGCGAGGCGCGGACCGCGGCCTTCGCCTCCTCGAGCAGCTCGTCGGCTTCGGGCGCGTAGACCCAGCCGCGCGTCACGATCTCCGGGCCCGTGACGAGCTCGCCGCTCGCGGCGTCGACGGTGACGATCACGACCACGAGCCCCTCCTCGGCGAGGTTGCGCCGGTCGCGCAGCACGCCGAGCCCGACGTCGCCGACGATGCCGTCGACGTACTGGTAACCGGCGGGCACCGCGCGCCGCTCGACGTCGACACCCGACTCGTCGAGCGTGAGCACGTCGCCGTCTTCGCACACCAGCACCCGTTCCGGCGCGATGCCGACCTCGCGCGCCAAGCGCGCGTGGTGCACGAGGTGGCGGTACTCGCCGTGCACCGGGACGAACCACTCCGGCTGCACGAGGTCGAGCAGGAATTTCAGCTCCTCCTGGGACGCGTGGCCCGACACGTGGACGGCCGCGTTCCCGCCGTGCACGACCTCGGCCCCGGCACGGTGCAGCGAGTCGATCACGCGTGCCACGTTGGACTCGTTGCCCGGGATGGCATGCGCGGAGATGATCACGACGTCGTCCTCGCTCACCTTGAGGTACTTGTGCTCGTGCGCCGCCATGAGCGCCAAGGCGCTGAGTGGTTCACCCTGCGACCCCGTGCACACGACGCACACCTCGCCCGGCGCGAAGCGCGCGACCTCCTCGATGTCGATGACGCGCTCGGCCGGGACGTCCAGCAGACCCATCTCGCGCGCGAGCGTGACGTTCTGGGTCATCGACCGGCCGAGGAAGGCGACGCGCCGGCCGGCGAGGAACGCGGCCTCGCAGACCTGCTGTACCCGATGGAGATGCGACGCGAACGCGGCGACGATCAACCGCCGGGTCGGGTAGTCACGGAACATCGTGCGCATCGTGGCGCCCACGGTGGTCTCCGACGGTGTGAAGCCGGGCCGCTCGGCGTTCGTGGAATCCGAGAGGAGCAACCGGACGCCGCCGCTGCGCTTCACGATCTCGCCGATCAGCGCCAGGTCGGTCTTCCGGCCGTCGACCGGCGTGAGGTCGAGCTTGAAGTCGCCACTGTGCAGGATGGTCCCGGCCGGCGTGTGGTAGGCGGTGGCGAAGGCGTGGGGCACGGAGTGCGTGACCGGGATGAACTCGCAGTCGAAGGGCCCGATCGAGCGCCGCTCGCCGTCGTGCACGGGAACCAACTCGGTGCGGTCGAGCATCCCCGCCTCCTCGATCCGCGCCCGGGCGAGGCCCAGCGAGAGCGGCGAGCCGTAGATGGGTACCGGCACGTCGCGGAGGAGGAAGGCGAGGCCACCGGCGTGGTCCTCGTGGGCGTGGGTCAGGAACACGCCTTCGACACGCTCGGCGTTCTCACGCAGATAGGTGAAGTCGGGAAGGACGAGGTCGACGCCGGGCATGTCGACGTCGGGGAACATGAGGCCGCAGTCGACCACCAGGATGCGGCCGTCGACCTCGAGACAGAAGCAGTTCCGCCCGATCTCGCCCAGCCCCCCGAGGAAGGTGATCGCGACCGGGGCGCTGTCCATCAACGCTCGAGGGTACCGTCCGCGCGCATTGCCTCGCGCGCAGGGTGAGATCGCCCCGTCGTTCTGGCGTCGCACGACCACCACATGTGTGGGGCTCCGACGCCGAGACGGTTACGCAGACGCTCCGGCACGGTCCTTGGCGACCTCGTCGAGCAGGGCGTACTCCTCGCCGGTGTCGACCCAGTTCTCGAACTGGATCACGCCGAGCTCGGTGAACCGCTGGCGCAGCCAGCCGTCGCCGGCGTCGAGGAGCCCGAGCTTCTTGCAGTTGGGCACGATCTTCGAGAACAGCATCGATTGGAAGATGGGACGATCGGGGGCACGCAGCATCGCCCGCACGGCCTCCTTCACGTCGACGCCGAGCCGCTCCCACGTCTCCTGCTGGAGGAACCGGTCGCGCATGCGGACCGCGGCCTCGAACGCGAATTCCTGGCGCTCGCGGATCTCGGGACCCGACAACTGCTGGTAGTACTCCTGCAACGACAGCACTCCGAACGCGACGTGGCGGGCCTCGTCGCTCATCACGTAGCGCAACAGCTTCTTGAGCAACGGTTCGGTGGTCATCTGGTGGATGAACCCGAACGCGGCGAGCGCGAGCCCCTCGACCATGATCTGCATGCCGAGGTAGGTCATGTCCCAGCGCGAGTCGGCGATGATGTCGTCGAGGAGCATCTCGAGGTGGGCGTTGATCGGGTAGTGGCCGGACAGCTTGGTGTCGAGGTAACGGGCGAAGACCTCGACATGACGCGCTTCGTCCATCACCTGGGTGGCGGCGTAGTACTTCGCGTCGACCCACGGCACGGTCTCGACGATCTGCGCGGTGCAGATGAGGGCGCCCTGCTCGCCGTGCATGAACTGCGACAGTGTCCAGTTCTGTGACTCCACGCCGAAGCGAATCCACTCCTCGTCGCCCCACTTCTCGAACGGCGTGTCGGTGTAGTCGGCTTCCCGGTCGAAGCCGTTCTGGTTCTGGTTCTCGCGCGCGACCTTCTCCTGGTCGACCTCGATGTCCCACGGCAGGTCGTTGGCGTTCCACTGCGACGTCTTCGCCTTCTCGTAGAGCTTGCCGAGCGCGGGACGCGTGCGCTCGTAGTCCCACGTGAAGATGGCGTCGGCTTCCGCGCGGACGGTGTGCGCGACCTCGTCGACGTCGCGGTTCGTGATCGCGAGGATCGCCTCGATGTCGTCGGTGCCGGAGCGGCCGATGATGTCCGTGTGGTCCGTCATCACGAACTCCTCTGTGCGTCTTCGATGCGTGCGGGTTCGAAACCAGGGATCACGAGCTCGGAGAGGAAGCTCCGGGCTTCGGTGGCGTCGGTGAGGTCGATCGAGGGCTCCGGCATCAGCACGTACGACCGGAGCACGCGGGCCAGCCAGTCGCCCGCGCGCTGCGCCTCCCCGGGCGGCAACCAGCGCGCGAACCCGGGCGACAGCGCGTCGCCGACGCGGCCGAGCAGCCGGTCACCCGGGCCGAATGCGAGTTGCCCCAGGATCGACTCGGGTTCGTGCGCGAGCAGGAACTGCAACGCGCCGTGCGCGACGAGATCGCCTGCCGCCGTGGTCGCCAGCGCCACCACCGCATCGTCGAACGTGGCCGCACCACGGGCGGCAGCCACCGCGCGCGCCGCCAGGCGCTCGAGCTCGACGTCGGCCGCCCGCCGCACGAGCACGCCCTTGCCGTCGAAGTAGCGATACAGGGTCGCCCGGGAGCAGCCCGCCTCGCGCGCGACGTCGTCCAGGTTCGTCTTCGAGAGCCCGAACCGGGCGATGCACACGAGCAGCGCCGCCGTCGCGCGGTCCTCGACCCCCAGTCGCCCCGGAGGGGCGTCGGCGTGCTCGAGCACCGTCATTTCTGAGACAATACTCCAGATCTCGTCTCATTGTCGACGGCCCGCGGGCCTCAGGCGGCGAGGACGCCGCCGAGCAGCTCGCGGTGGACGAGCCGGCGGACCTCCTCCGGGTCCTCGAGGTCGTGCCGGCCGGGCGAGGCGATGAGCGAGAGCGCCATGCGCGCCACGTACTCGGCGCAGCGCGGCAGGTCGATCCCGGGACGGAGGAGGCCCGCGTCGCGGTCGTGCTCGAGCAACGGGAGGAAGTACCCGGCGATGTAGCCGATCACGTGATGCTGCTCGACGGTGATGAGCGGCATCAGCCGCTCCGGCTCGGTCTCGAGCACCTTCTGGAGCACGGCGTGGGCCAGCACCCGCTCGCGCGCGAGGGGCAGCGCGTGCTCGAGGAACGTGCAGAAGTCGGGCATCGGCCCCAGCTCGACGCCGAGCTCGGCGAAGAAGCGGGCCATCTCCCAGGCCACCGTGTCGCGCAGGAGCTCGTCGCGCCCCCCCGGGAAGAGGCGGTAGACCGTCGCCCGCGAGACACCGGCCGCGCGCGCCGCGTCCTCCACGGTGGTCTTGGCGATGCCCACCCGAGCGATGCACTCGTAGGTTCCGAGCAGCATGCGCTCGCGTGCCTCACCGGTCGGATCCGTCACAGACCCAACAGTGCGTCGAGCCCGAACGTGAGGCCTGGTTTGTCGCGAATGCTCTTGATCGCCCGCAGCACGCCCGGCATATAAGAGGTGCGGTCGTAGGAGTCCTGGCGGATGGTGAGCGACTGCCCCGTGGTCCCGAAGAGCACCTCTTGGTGGGCCTGGAGCCCGCGCAGGCGGACCGAGTGGATGGGGATCCCGGCCGCCCCGGAGCCGCCGCGGGCACCCTCGAGCACGGTCTTCGTGGTGGGATCGGGTCCCCAGTCGGGCGATGCGGCCGCGAGGCGCTCGGCGGTGGCGAGCGCCGTGCCCGACGGCGCGTCGACCTTCCCGTCGTGGTGCAACTCGATGATCTCCACGGTGTCGAAGTAGGGCGCGGCGAGCTCGGCGAACCGCATCATGAGCACGGCGCTGATCGCGAAGTTCGGCACGATCACCGCGTGCGCCCTGGACCCGTCGAACACCGTGCGCAGCCGCTCGACCTCTTCGGCTTCGAAGCCGCTCGTGCCGACCACCGCGTGCACGCCGTGCTCCGCGCACCACGCGAGGTTCTGGCGCGCGGCGTCGATCACGGTGAAATCGACCGCAACCTCGGCCCCGGCGGCGACGAAGGCGTCGGCGTTGGGCGCGACGTTGAGCCCGGCACCCGCGACACCCAGCTGCCGGAGGTCGATCCCGGCGTGCTGCGGATCGACCGCGCCCACCAACTCCAGGTCGGGGTCGTCGACGACCGCTCGGCACACGGTGGAGCCCATGCGCCCGCCGGCGCCGAACACGCCGACTCGGATCATGCCCATCCGCTCGCGGTGCTGCGCACCGGGCCGCTCAGGCCCCGGCTCACTGCGGCGCAGAGTACCTGCGCCGCGGCCGTTCGCCTCATGCGGACAATCTACCGGGGCGCCAGCTTCCCGCTCACGGGGCCGACGACGGCCAACGTGCGGCGACCCGGCGCGACCACACGGTCGATCACGCGTGCGACGTCGTCGGGACCGACCGCGTCGATCCGCGCCACGACCTCGTCGATGTCGGGCACCTCCCCGAGGGTGAGCTCCGCCCGGCCGATGCGGTGCATCCGGCTCGACGAGCTCTCGAGCGACAACGCGAGCGAGCCGGTGAGGTGGCCCTTCGCCCGCTCGAGCTCCGGCGCGGCGATGCCGCCGTCGGAGACGAGGCGGTCGAGCTCGTGACCGACGACGTCGAGGACCTCGTCGACGTGCCCGGGGGACGTCCCGCAGTACACCGCGAGCGCGCCCGTCTCGACGAACGCACTGCGGTACGAGAACACCGAGTACGCGAGCCCGCGCTGCTCGCGGACCTCCTGGAACAGCCGTGAGCTCATCCCACCGCCGAGGACCTGGTCGAGCACGGTGAGCGCGTACCGGTCGGGATCGTCACGCGGCAGGGCTCGCATCCCGAGCACGAGGTGCGCTTGCTCGAGCGGCCGCTCGATGACCGCGACCGGGCGCGGCTCCCGCGTATCGGCACCGTCGACGCGCGCCGGCCGTGCATGCTCCGTCGGTACCGGCAACCGCTGGTCGATGAGCGCGACAACGTCGTCGTGCGTCACGTTCCCGGCGACCGCGACGACCGCGTTCTCGGGGTGGTAGTGCGCCGCGTGGTACCCGGCGATGTCGTCGCGCGGCATCTCGCCGATCGTCTCGTGCGTGCCCGCGATCTCGCGGCCGAGCGGGTGGTCGGGGAACAGCGCGCTCGCGAACAGGTCGTGCACGAGGTCGTCGGGCGTGTCGTCGCGCATGCTGATCTCTTCGAGGATCACGTGGCGCTCGGACTCGACGTCATCCACCCGCAGCGCGGGCGTCCAGACGATGTCGGACAGGATCTCGAGCGCGAGGGGGAGGTAACGATCAGGAACCCGCACGTAGAACTGTGTGGTCTCTTGTCCCGTCGACGCGTTCATGTCGCCGCCGACCGACTCGACCTCCTCGGCGATCTCCACCGCGCGCCGGCGCTCCGTGCCCTTGAACAGCAGGTGCTCGAGGAAGTGGCTCGCGCCCGCGAGTCGCTCGGGCTCGTCGCGCGACCCGGTCCCGACCCAGAAGCCCACCGCGACCGAGCGCAGCTCGGGAAGCCGCTCGGTGACGACTCGCAGTCCCGACTCGAGGCACGTGCGGCGGATGCCGGAGTCGCGTGCCATCCGGCCGGTGATCGACGTGCCGCCGCGTCGGGTTGAGCGACCCGTCAACGGCGGCGGCGGCGCGGCCCCCGGCGGTCTCCCCCGCCTGCGCGCCCGCCGCCCCGGTCCCCGGCGGAGCGGCCTCCCGAACGAGACGCCTCCGCGGGCCCGAGATCGCCGAACTCCTCCTTGGCGGCCTCGTCCCAGAATTCGTCGAACGACGCGACATCGGTGTCGGCACCCGCGCGCGGCGCTCGCTCGCCGTTGCCCCGGTCGCGCGAGTCGGCG
>Ga0187777_10002217_pt1 | contig 12475 bp, 13 predicted proteins | sample 1015_Q2_SP5_10_M_FD_132416 | JGI IMG/M metagenome (GOLD analysis project Ga0187777, IMG submission 132416) | Tropical peat soil microbial communities from peatlands in Department of Meta, Colombia - 1015_Q2_SP5_10_MG | ecosystem: Environmental > Terrestrial > Soil > Wetlands > Peat | place...
CCGTAGATGAACTCGAGGAGCCGGGCGGCAGTCTCGGCGTCCGCGGCCTCGCGCTGCGATCTCGCGAAGCGCTCTTGATCTGCGGCGCCGTGCTCACCCAGGAAGAGCTCCGCGAGCAGCCGCGACCCGAGCCCCCAGTGCGAGCGGACCGCCGCGACGACCGCCGCCCGGACCTCGCCCGATGCGATGTCCGCGCCGCGTGCGTACGCGCCGTAGAGCAGCAGGCGGTCGACGCGCTCCGGGCAGCGCGCGGCGAACGCGATCGCCGTGCATCCTCCGCAGGATCCGCCGGCGAGCGTCACCCGCCGGGCATCGAGACGATCGAGCAGCGCGGTCAGGCAATCGACCTCCGCATCGATCGTGAAATCGTCTGCGACGACGCTCCGGTCGGAGAGCCCCACGCCGATCCGGTCGTAGCGAACCAATGTGAAACCTTCGGCAAAGCCGTGCCAGAACCGGCGATACCGAGGATCGGCCGCGTCCGACTCGAGATGGCTCACCCACCAGGACGGCGCGACGAGGAACGGCCCGTCGCCCCAGACGTCGAACGCGACGCGTCGATGAGACCAGTCGAAGAACTGGATCCCCTGCGGGGACGCCATCTCCCGGAAGCGTACGCCAGCGGTTTGATATGTGATGTCGTTTGCCGGGTCGCCGAGTTCGGCGGCCTCTCCGAGAAAGGACGGGACGATGCGGTTCAGCCTGTACTCCGAGCTCCAGCTGCATCCGGGCAAGACGGCCGAGCAGCTCTACGCCGAGGTCCTCGAGCAGATCGTGAACGCCGATCGGCTCGGGTACGGCGCCTACGCGGTGATCGAGCACTACTTCTTCCCGAAGTTCTCCGTCTCGACGAACCCGACCGCGCTCTTCGCCGCCGCGGCGCAGCGCACGCGGAACATCCGCTTCCGCACGATGCTCCACCCGCTGCCGTACCACAACCCGACGATCCTGGCCGGCGTGATCCACGCCACCGACATCCTGACCGGCGGTCGCTACGAATGGGGCGTCGGCCGCGGTCACGGCTGGATCCCGCTGCCGGCCGGAGAGCCGCTCGACGAGCACGCGCGCCCGAAGTACGAGGAAGCCGTCGACCTGCTGCTGAAGGCGCTCGAGAACGAGCGCTTCTCGCACGAAGGGACCTACTTCCACGTCCCGGACTCGCACGTCGTCCCGTTCGTCGACCGCAAGTACCGCGTGTACCTCGGCGGCACTTCCGATCGCACGTACACGCTCGCCGCCGAGCGCGGCTGGGGCGTCGCCGTGCCGCCGCTCCTCCCCTACGCGGCGCTCGAGAAGCAGATGGACCTCTATCGGGAGTCCTGCGCCGAGCACGGCACCGAGCCCGACATCGTGTGGATCCACGCCTGCCACCTGGACGAGGACGAGGAGACTGCGCACCGCGAGGCCGAGAGCTGGATCAAGGGCTTCATCGACGGCAACGCCTCGCCGTTGACCGAGTGGCCGAAGCCACCGACGGACGCTCTCAACAAGGCCGGCTACGGCTTCTACGCCGCGGGGATCATGGAGTCGCTGACCGAGATCCCCTACGACAAGCTGATCGAGGACGACTATGTCTGGGTCGGGACGCCCGCCCAGATCATCGACCGCATCGAGTCGACCAGGCGCGTCTGCGACGGGCTCACCGAGATCGGCATCACCGTCAACGCCGGCGGCGCACCGCACTGGATGGCGATCAAGAACCAGGAGCTCTTCGCGCACACGGTGATGCCGCACTTCGCCGGCGGGCGGCAGGCAGCCGGGACAGCCGCCTAGAGCATGCGGTCGATGGACCGCCAGGCGTTCTTCGACATCATGGCGTCGTTCCCGTCGGGTGTTGCGATCGTCACCACGACGGACGCGAGCGGCGCGCCGTACGGACTCACGACGACCGCACTGTCGAGCGTCTCCTCGGACCCGCCCACGCTGCTGGTCTGCCTCGACCTCGCGTCGCGAACGCTCCCGATCGTGCGGGCGAGTGGGAGGTTCATCGTCAACTTCATGAGAGCCGGCCGCAGCGACCTCTGCCTCCTCTTCGCCTCGAAGGCTGAGGACAAGTTCGCGCGGGTCGCCTGGCGGCGCACGCCGGGCGGCCTGCCCCTGCTCGAGCAGGACGTCCTCGCCTGGGCAGAGGTGCGGACGCAGCAGGAGCTCGAGATCGGCGATCACGTCGTCCTGATCGGTGGGGTCGAGGACGGCGGCGCTCTCGGGCACGGCCTCGCCCCGCTCATGTACTACCGGCGCTCCTGGGGCGTCTGGGCGCCCGCACACGAGGTCGGCGACGCCATGCCGATGCAGCCGATCGAGGTCGGAGGGCGTGACCTGCGGTGGCACGGCGCGGAGCTTTGACCGGCGTGAAGGAGCTGCTGCTCGAGTGGTACGGCCGGAACGGGCGCGCGCTGCCGTGGCGTGAGACGCGCGACCCGTACGCGATCCTCGTCAGCGAGGTGATGCTGCAGCAGACGCAGGTTGAGCGCGTCGTCCCGCGATTCGAGCGCTGGCTCGCCCGGTGGCCGACGATCGAGGCGCTCGCGCGGGCGTCGCCCGCCGACGCGATCGTCGAGTGGCAGGGGCTCGGCTACAACCGGCGCGCGCTGAACCTGCACCGCGCTGCGGTGCACGTGGCCGCGAGCGGCTGGCCGGACGATCTCACCGAGCTCCCGGGCGTCGGCCCCTACACCGCGGCCGCGATCGCCAACTTCGCCTTCGGGCGAGCTGTGCTCCCGGTCGACACGAATGTCCGCCGCGTACAGGAGCGCACGGGCGAGAGGTTCGACGCGTCGTGCGCCCAGGCGTTGTTCGATCTCGGGGCCACGGTGTGCCTGGCACGCGTCCCGCGCTGCGGAGCGTGCCCTGTCGCCGAATGCTGCCCGTCACGCGGATCGCGCTTCGAGCCGCTGCGCAGGCAGGGGCCGTTCGAGGGCTCCTTCCGCCAGCGTCGGGCGCTTGCTCTCCGGGCGATCGCCGCGGGCACACGACCCGACGACGGCGAGGCGGTGGCGGCGCTCGCACGCGACGGGCTCGTCGTCCTACGCGACGGAACGCCGGCCCTGCCGGGCTAGCCGCGACGCGACCACCGCGCGGGCGAGCGCGGGCTGGTCGGTGACGATGCCGTCGACACCGACGTCGATCAGCTCCGCCATCCTCTGCACGTCGTTCACCGTCCAGGGGACGACGCGCACGCCGGCGGCGTGCGCCGCTTCGATCAGGTCGCGCGTCACGATGTCCTGACGCGGCCCGAGCGTGCGCGCAACGGACGTCGCGCGCGGCAGCCGCTCGAACAGGAGCGTGGTCGGCGTCTGCGGGCGGAGGCGCGCGATCTCGCCGAGCACACGCTCGTCGAAGGACACGACCGACACGACCGGCAACAACGGTCGGAGCGCGCGGACGAACTCCGAGGGGCCCGGCGTCGCGTCCGGGAAGCACTTCGCGTCGAGCACGACCGTCGTGTCGCCGGCGGCGGCGAGCAACTCTTCGACGGTGAGGCCCGACGCGTCGCGGAGGTCGGTGTCGTGCGCGACCACGAGGCCTGTCGCCGAGAGCCCGACGTCCGCCTCGATCGACGAAGGCTTCGCGGCGAGCAGACGGCGCAGCACCATCGCGTCGTTGCCCCGATGCGCCTGGATCTCGAAGTCCACCGGCACACGGTGCCCGCCGGGCCCGCCGGACGGGGTCACGGTCGGGTTGAGTGGTGGTTACGGCTCGGTGGACGGCCGCTCGAGGAGTGCCACCGCGTGCGCCGCCAGCCCTTCGCCGCGTCCCGCGAACCCGAGCCCGTCGGTCGTCGTCGCGCGCACGTTCACCTCGCCGTCTCCGACCGCGGCCGAGAGACGCCGCCGCATCTCGTCGCGGTGGCCGGCGATCCGGGGCTCCTCGCCGACGAGCACGCAGTCGGCGTTGACGAGGGTCCAGCCGGCCGCCCGCACCTGCGCATACGCCTCGGCAAGCAGGTCGATCGAGGAGGCGCCGCGGTACCGCTCGTCGCCCGACGGGAACAGCGTGCCGATGTCGCCGAGCCCGGCGGCTCCCAGCACCGCGTCGATCAGCGCGTGCGCGAGCACGTCGCCGTCGGAGTGGCCGGCCAGCCCGCGCGGGTGGTCGAGCGCGACCCCGCCCAGCACCAGCGGGACTCCCTCGGCAAGCGCGTGCGCATCGACCCCGATCCCGACGCGGAGCCTCACGACCACCGTCCGGGAAGCTCGGACAGCGAATCGACGCGGATCGCCCCGGGAGGCGTGTCGTGCAGCAACCCCCACGGGCCGCGTCGCACGTGCACCGCCGCGAGCCCGGCGGCCAGCGCCGGGAGCACGTCGTTGTCGACGCGGTCGCCCACGTACGCGATCTTCTCAGGCGCGACGCCTGCATCCTCGACGAGTCGCTCGAAGAACGCCGCCGCCGGCTTCTCGACGCCCCAGCGCTCAGACGAGCCGACGAAGTCGACGTGCGCACGGAGGTCGTCCTCCGCCTCGGGCGGCGTGTTCCCGGCGGCTCCGACGGTGCGGCCGCTTCGGCGCAGCTCGGCGATCGCCGGCAGTGCGTCCGGGTAGAAGTCCTCCCCGGGGCGAAAGCTCACGGCCGGCGGATCGACGCCGAGGATGCGCCAGGCCTCCCGGTGCGGCCGGCCGCGGGCGGCCAGCCCGCCCACGATGCCCATCAGGGTGAACCGAGGGACGCCCGCGGCGTCGGCCGCGCGCTCCCACAGGCGCGTCTCGTCGACGAGCGTCTCGCCGACGTCGAAGACGACGACCTCTACAGCCATGCCGCGACCCGGGCGAGGTCGGCCGGCGTCGTCACCTTGAGGAGCCGCTCGTCGCCCTCGACCACGCGGATCCGCCCCCCGACCGCCTCGACCAGCGAGGCGCAGTCCGGCGCTTGTAACAGACTGTTACTTGGTCGTTCGAGCGCGGCTCGGAGGGCGCCGGCGGCGAAGGCCTGCGGCGTCTGGACGGTGACGAGCTCGCTGCGCTCGAGCGTCTCGGCGACGACGCCACCCGTTGCACGCTTCACCGTGTCGGTGACGGCCAGGGCCGGCACGGCTCCGTCGAAGCCCTCGCCGAGCGCGTCGAGGAGCCGCGGGACGAGGCCGGCCGGGAGCAGCGGACGCGCCGCGTCGTGGACGAGGATCACCGCGGCCTCCGCGGGCACCTCGGCGACCCCCGCCCGGACCGACTCGGCCCGCGTCTCGCCGCCGGTGACGCAGGCGGCGACCTTCGAGGCGCCGAGCTCCTCGGCGAGCAGGATCGCCGGCTCCTCCCAACCCTCCGGCGCGACCACGACGACGCCGTCGACGGCGTCGCACTCGTCGAGCCGTCGCATCGGCTCCGCGAGCAGCGGCAGGTCGCCGAGCCGGACGAACGCCTTCGGGCGGTCGCCTCCGAGCCGTTCCCCCCGCCCCGCGGCGACGAGAACGGCCCAGACGCTCGCCCGCTCCGGCGCCGGCAAAGCCGGCGCCTCCGCTCCTTTTGAGCCTCCGTCGAGCCTACGGCTCACGGCCGCCGCCTAGGCGGCCGCAGGTGCCTTCTTCGCCGGCGTCTTCTTCGTCGCCGGCTTGGTCGCGGTCTTGGCCGCGACCGCCGGGCGCGCTGCCGCTTTCGGCTTCGCGCCCTCGGTCAAGGTCTCCTCGAGCCACTCGAGGGCCTCGTCCTCGGTCATGTTCTTCGCGTACATCAGCTCGGAGGCGAGAATCTTCTTCGCCTTCACGTACATCTGCTTCTCGCCGGTCGAGAGGCCCTTCTCGCCGTCGCGCAGCGCGAGGTTGCGCACGACCTCGGCGAGCTCGTAGATGTCGCCGGTCTTCATCTTGTCGCGGTTGTGCTTGAAGCGGCGGTTCCAGTTCTTCGGCATCTCGGTGCCGCCGGACGTCAGGTACTTGACGACCTTCTTCACCGCTTCCTCGTCGATCACCTTGCGAAGCCCGACGCGCTCTGCGTTGTCGGCCGGGACGTTCACGGTCATGTCGTTGTGAAGGATCTTGATGGTGAGGTATTCGCGTTTCTCGCCGAGAACATCCTTCTTCTCGCGCTTCACGACCGTGCCTGCACCGTGGTGGGGATACACCACCTTGTCGCCGACCTTGTACAAACCCGCTCCTCTTCCGTCCGTAGTCGCGAAAGTGCCGGTGGCCTTGACGGCTCCACCGGCGGGGAACGACAGGGTAGCAGGTCCTCCTGAAAACTGCGAGTTTTGCAGGGGTTTTGTCGGAAAATCCCTGCTCAGACCAGGTTCTCGGCGAGCCCGGCGGCGAGCGCACGGCGCAGGGTGTCGGCGCAGGTCGCGGCTCCCGGCGTCCCGACCGGCGCGAGCACCGACGGGAGGCCGAACTTGCGGCATTCCGACGCCCGCCGCTCGGCCTGCGTCGCCGCCCGCAGCCGGCCGGTCAGCCCGATCTCGCCGAACGCGGCGACACCGTCCCGGACGGGCCAGCCCTTCGCGGCCGACGCGATCGCGAGCGCGACGCCGAGATCGCCGCCCGGCTCGTCGATGCGGACGCCGCCCGCGACGTTGACGAAGACATCCGCGCCTCCGAGCGGCAGGCCGGCATGTCGCGCGAGCACGGCGACGATCATCGCCAGGCGCTTCGGATCGACGCCGGTCCCGACCCGCCGCGGCATCGCCAGATCGGTCGGCGCGACGAGCGCCTGAACCTCGAGCAGCAGCGGGCGCGTCCCCTCGAGCGTGCACGTGACCGCGGCGCCGACCTCGCCGGGCTCGGACCGGCCGAACAGCTCCGACGGCTCCGGCACCCCGGCGAGACCTGCGCCGGTCATCTCGAACACGCCGATCTCGTTCGTCGACCCGAACCGGTTCTTCACCGCGCGGAGCACGGGATGCGCGCGGTAGCGGTCGCCCTCGAACTGGAGGACGCAGTCGACCAGGTGCTCGAGCACGCGCGGCCCGGCCACCGCGCCGTCCTTCGTCACGTGGCCGACGAGGAACACCGCGATGCCGCTCTCCTTCGCGACCCGCAGCAGCCGGGCCGCCGCCTCGCGGACCTGGGACACCGAACCGGGCGCCGAGCCGACCTCCTGCGACCAGAGCGTCTGGACGGAGTCGACGACGCACACGCCGGGCCGTTCCCGCTCGAGCGTCTCGCACACGAGGTCGAGCTCCGTCTCGGCGAGGATCTCGACCGCGTCGCAGCCGCCGAGGCGCGCGGCGCGCAGCTTCACCTGCGCCACCGACTCCTCGCCCGTGACGAGCAGGACGCGACGCTCCGGCGCCATCGACCCGAGCGCACTCAGGAGCAGCGTCGACTTGCCGACGCCCGGCTCGCCTCCGACGAGCACGACCGACGCCGGCACCAGCCCTCCGCCGAGCACACGGTCGAGCTCGGCGACGCCGGTCGGGATCCGCTCGGTCTCCTCCACGACCACGTCGACGAGGCGAAGCGGCGGCCGCCGGGCCGGCTCGGAGGCGTGGGCGCGCCCCCGCTGCCTCCGTGCAGGAAGCGCCTCGGCGACCATCGTGCCGAACTCGCCGCAGCCCGGGCAGCGCCCGAGCCAGCGGCTCGAAGCCGTGCCGCATTCGGTGCACGCATGCTGGACAGCCGCCGCTCTCGCCACAAGGTGACCGTAGCGAGGCCGTCCGACGGCAACTGTGCCGGCTTCGGAACGATCGCTCCACAGGCCGGGCCGCCGCCCATCGACCAGTACATTCACGGACGTGTCCCGCCCCAGGCTTCGTTCGCAAGGCGAGGTGTCCGAGCGCTGCCGCGCGCTCCAGGGCGAGGTGCAGGCCGGGCTCCGCCACGTCTCCGCCGGGTCGCCCGACCCGGCTGCGGCTGCGGCGGTGTGGCGCGGCGAGGCGCTCGGAACGCTGCTCTGGTCGCTCGAGCTCGTGGAGCTGCCGCCGTACGACCGCCCGTTCGACACGGCGCTCGTCCTCGGGACCCGCCTCGAGGGAGCGGGGATGCGCGACCCGCAGGACGTGGACCTCGAGCGCCAGTCGGCGCGGCTCTGGCACTGGCGCGCACGCACGAGCACCCTGCAGGCCGGCGGCGAGGTCGAGCTGCCGCCGCGGTACGCGACCTTCGACCAGCTGATCGCTGCGACCGCGATGCGCGGCTTCGAGCAGGAGCTGCTGCCGGCGCCGATGCGGGGCGACTTCCCGGCCTACGGGAAGGTGTACCGCCACCTGTCGCCCGAGCAGCTCGCGGAGGCGCACGCGATCGCGGCCGAGCGCCACCATGCGCTGAACTGGCTCTGCGGCCTCGGCGAGAGCTGGGACGAGGTGCCCCTCGACACCTGATAGCGGATTCTCTATTGTGCCCGCGATGAACCGCCTCGAGCGCTACGCCGATCTGATCGTCCGCGTCGGCGCGAACCTCCAGCCGGGTCAGATGCTGTTCGTCAACGGCCTCGTCGAGCACGCCGAGCTCGCACGGGCGCTGGCGCGCGCCGGGTACGAGGCGGGCGCCCGCTACGTGGACGTTCGCTACGGCGACCAGCACGTCCGCCGGGCGATGATCGAGCATGCCGACGAGGAGGTCCTGAGCGACACGCCCGAATGGCTGATCGTGCAGGCAAGGGCGATCGGCGACGGCGCCGCACTGGTGATGATCGCCGGCGACCCCAACCCCGAGCTGCTCGCGGATCTCGACCAGGCGCGTGTCGGCCGGACGATCCCCCGGGCCCTGCTCGAGGAGCTGCACAAGGCGCAGTCCGAGCGCACCGTGAGCTGGACGATCGCGGCCTACCCGAACGAGGGCTGGGCGACGCAGGTCTTCGGCGAGCCGGACGTCGAGCGGCTGTGGGAGGCGATCGCCGAGTCCGTGCGCCTCGACGAGCCCGACCCGGTCGCCGCGTGGCGCGCGCACACGGCGACGCTCCGCGAGCGCTGCCGGCAGCTCGACGAGCTCGATCTCGACCGGCTGCACTTTCGCGGCCCCGGAACCGATCTGACCGTCGGGCTGCTCGCCAGCGTGCCGTGGCTGGGCGGCGGCGCGACGACCGTCACCGGCGTCGACCACGTCCCGAACATGCCGACGGAAGAGGTCTTCACCGCGCCGGACTGGCGCCGGACGGAGGGATCGGTCCGGTCGACCCGCCCCCTCGATCTCGGCGGCACAGTCGTGCGCGACCTCGAGATGACGTTCGCCGGCGGCGAGGCGGTCGAGATCCGCGCCAGCACGGGCGCCGACGCGGTGCGGAGCCAGATGGCGTTCGACGAGTTCGGGAACCGGCTCGGCGAGGTCGCCCTCGTCGACGGCACCTCGCGCGTCGGCCGGACGGGCCTCACCTTCTTCAACACCCTCTTCGACGAGAACGCCACGTGCCACATCGCGTACGGGACGGCGGTCCTGTTCGGCGCCGAGGAGCTCGAGGGGCTCGAGCCCGACGAGCTTCGCGCGCGTGGGGCCAACGTCTCGAACATCCACACCGACTTCATGATCGGCGGCCCCGAGGTCGATGTGGACGGCGTCACGCGCGACGGCCGGACGGTGGCGATCCTGCGGGAGGACAACTGGCAGCTCGGGAGCTAGAGCGCCTCGAGCGCTACGCGGAGGTGGCCGTGCGGGTCGGCGCAAACGTCGGCGCCGGGCAGATCGCCTTCATCCGGACGCAGGTCGACCACGCCCCGCTCGCGCGCGCACTCGCGCGCCAGGCGTACGCGGCCGGAGCACGCTACGTCGACGTCGGATACGGCGACGACCACGTGCGCCGCGCGATGATCGAACTCGGGCCCGACGAGGCGCTCGACCACTCGCCGCCGTGGCAGGTCGAGCGGTTCGCGGCGATGGCGGGGAACGCGATGATCGCGACCACCGGCGATGCCGAACCGCACCTGCTGGCCGACCTCGACGGCGAGCGTGTCGGCCGCGCGCGGCCGACCGAGAGCCTGAAGGTGTACCGCGGCCTCATCGCCGAGCGGACGATGAACTGGACCGGCGTCGGCTACCCCAACGCGGGCTGGGCGCGTCAGGTGTTCGGCGAGCCCGACGTGGAGCGCCTCTGGGAAGCCGTCGCGACGTGCACGCGCCTGGACGACGACGATCCGGTCGAGGCGTGGCGGATCCACATGGCTCGTCTCGACCGGCGCGCGGCCGCGCTCAACGCTCTCGAGCTCGACCGGCTCACCTACCACGGCCCGGGGACCGATCTCGAGATCGGCCTCCTCGAGCGCTCGCGGTTCGCCTCCGCGCTCTTCAGGACCGTCGACGGGCGCCCATACGTCGCGAACATGCCGACCGAAGAGGTGTTCACGACGCCAGACGCGCGCCGCGCCGAGGGCGTCGTGACGTCGACCAAGCCGCTTGCCCTCGGGGGGAACGTCGTCGAGGGCCTGCAGGTCACGTTCGAGGGCGGGCGCATCGTCGACGTGCAGGCGCGGCAGGGCGCAGACATCGTGCGAGGCGAGCTCACCACCGACGAGAACGCCTCACGGCTCGGCGAGGTGGCGCTCGTCGACGGGACGTCCCGGGTCGGACAGACGGGCGTCGTCTACTACAACACGCTCTTCGACGAGAACGCGACGTGCCACATCGCCTACGGCACCGCCGTCGCGCAGGGTCACGAAGGCGACGAGCCCGACGAGGGAATCAACGTCTCGACGGCGCACACCGACTTCATGATCGGCGGCCCCGAGGTCGACGTCGACGGCGTCACGCGCGAGGGTCGGACGGTTCCGCTCCTGCGCGACGACGTCTGGCAGCTGCCCGAATGACGACGTCGCGCGAGGAGCGATATGCCGAGCTGATCGTCCGCGTCGGCGCGAACGTCCAGCCCGGTCAGCTCGTCGACGTCCTCGCCGGCCTCGAGCACGCCCCGATCGTCCGCGAGGTCGCCCGCTCCGCCTACCGCGCCGGCGCGCGCTACGTCGACGTCCGATACGTGGATCCGCACATCCGGCGGGCGCTGATCCAGTCCACAGCCGGGGACGACGTCCTCTCGTGGACGCCGCCGTGGCTGCTCACACGCGAGCGCTCCTTCGGCGACGAGCACGGCGCGATCGTCGCACTGACCGGCGACGCCGAGCCGGAGCTGCTCGGAGACCTGCCGGGCGAGCGTGTCGGCAAGGCGCGCATGCTCGAGCTGGCGAAGGAGGCATCGCGCCAGGTGACCGAAGGGCTCTGCAACTGGACGGTGGCCGGGGTTCCGAACGAGGGCTGGGCGATGCAGATGTTCGGGGAGCCCGACGTCGACCGCCTGTGGAAGGTCGTCGAGCACTGCGTGCGGCTCGACGAGCCGGACCCGGTCGCGGCCTGGCGGTCCCACATCGCACAGCTCGGTGCGCGGGCGCAGGCGCTCAACGACCTCGAGGTCGACGCGCTCCGGTTCCAGGGGCCGGGCACCGATCTCACGATCGGGCTCCTGCCCCAGTCGCGCTGGCTCGGCGTCGAGTCCGAGACGGTGGACGGGATCGGCTTCGTGGCGAACATGCCGACCGAAGAGGTCTACACGACTCCCGACGCCCGACGGACCGAGGGCGTGGTCACCGCGACCATGCCGCTGTGCGTGAACGGGACGATCGTCAGAGGGCTGCGTGTGCGGTTCAGCGAGGGGCGGATCGTCGAGGTCGAGGCCGACGAAGGCGCGGAGGTGATCCGCGGCCAGCTCGACAGCGACGAGCACGCTGCGGCGCTCGGCGAGGTCGCGCTCGTCGACGGCACCTCGCGCATCGGCCGCACCGGGATGACCTTCTTCGACACCCTCTTCGACGAGAACGCGACCTGTCACGTCGCGATCGGCGACGCGTACGCGGACGCAGTAGAGGGCGGCCTGATCGACGGCGTCAACGTCTCCTCGGTGCACACCGACTTCATGATCGGCGGGCCCGAGGTCTCGGTCGACGCCGTCACCCGCGCCGGCGCGGTGGTGCCGCTGCTCCGAGCGGAGGCCTGGCAGCTGCCCGATCGACGCACCTGACGGGGCTATAGCTCAACCGAGGGATTGCCGATACGGGAGATGTGGACGCGTCGGCAATCTCGTCCCGTCTGATCGGGATGCTCATCGTCGAGAAGGGGCTCATCACCGAGGCCCAGCTCGAGTCCGCCCTGGAGGAGCAGCAGGCGACCGGTGCGCGGCTCGGCGAGATCCTGATGTCGCAGTTCGGCGTGACGCGCGCCGACCTCGAAAGCGCCCTGACGGCCCAGCGGGCCGAGAACCAGTCGGTCGGCGCCCAGGAGGACAGCGAGGCGAACGCCGCCGTGCGCGAGCTCGCGCGGATGCTCGACGAATGGGGCCGCAACGAGCCCTCCAAGCGTCCGATCGGCGAGATCTTCGTGGAGAAGGGCTTCATCACGAGCGGCCAGCTCGAGGATGCCCTCGACGAGCAGAAGCTGAGCGGGCGGAAGCTCGGCGAGATCCTGGTCTCGCAGGGCAGGCTGTCGCGGCTCCGGCTGTGGGATGCGCTCGAGGACCAGGCCGCGAGCTTCGAACCGCCGAAGCAGGAGCCGGGCGCCACCGGAAAGCCGGCGCTGCGCGTCGTCTCGGACGCCCTCACCGGCCACGTGCCCGAGCATCAGGCCGCCGAGCCGGTC